>Ga0256833_1000014_pt1 | contig 171877 bp, 141 predicted proteins | sample 356284metaG_FD_190535 | JGI IMG/M metagenome (GOLD analysis project Ga0256833, IMG submission 190535) | Hydrothermal vent microbial communities from Mid Atlantic Ridge, Atlantic Ocean - 356-284 | ecosystem: Environmental > Aquatic > Marine > Hydrothermal vents | place: Atlantic Ocean: Mid... | reverse complement strand
TTCTGGCAAAGAAGAAAGATTGCTGGTGATTACGGGAGTTCCTAAGGCTTGCGCTTCTAAAACTGGGAGACCAAATCCTTCATAGAGAGAGGGAAAAAGAAAGAGAGAGGCGGAAGAGTAAAGAATAGGAAGATCCTTTTGCGGAACAAAGTCTAATAATTTTACTTCTTCTTCTAAAGACATTTTTTTCACTAAATCTTCCGCATCTGTCACTAAAGGCGCTAAATGGGGCATTAGTTTTCCTGAAATAACCAGAGGAGGTAAATTAAAATCTTCTGCTTTTAATTTTTGATAAGCTTTTAATATTCTCTTTATATTTTTTCTTTTTTCTAATCCTCCTCCATAATATAAATAACCAGGAGAAAGATTATATTTTTGAAGCACTCTTTCCCTTGTCTTAAAACTAATTTCTTGATAAAAAATTGGATGAATAGCTGGATAAATTACTTTTATTTGAGAAGGTGAGAGAGAAAGATAACTAATTAAATCCTTTTTAGTAGAATAAGAAACAGCTATAATTTTATCAGCTTTTTTTATAGCTCGTAAAGTAAGTTTCCAATAAATTTTTTTCCGCCAATTATTTAGATATTCCGAAAAAAGATGAGGGATAATATCATGCACTATCATTAAATGATAAGCATCAGAAAACACACTCGGACATTGATACAAACTTAAAAAAATATCTCCTTTAATTTTTTTAAAATTACGAGGCAATAAAATTTTTTCTTTCCATATTTTTTGCAATAAATCCTTTCTCTGATAAAAAGAATGCATGATTGTAGTTTGAAAATCTGAAAAAATTTTTTCTTTATTTAATCTATCCTGAAGATAAATTAAAGTTTTATTTTTCCGATAAAAATTATCCTGTTTAAAAGAATTTATTAGACTAACAGTTACTTGACCTATACCTGTATTCGGCTGGCTTAAAAAAAAAGCATTAATCCCAATTATTTTTTTTCTTTTATTTTCCATTGATAATTTAATAATATTTATTTAATAACTCCCACAAAATGAATTTTACTTAAATCATAAGGAATTACTACATCCGCTTGTTGAACTAAATGATCATCAGATAAATGAATATTGGTTAAATTTCCAATTAAAAGTCCTTCTGGAGTTTTATCCGTAGCTACCGTAACAATTTCATCATTATTATTTATAGCTTCTGTGGGCATTACCATATCTAAATAGACTCCTAACCCATATTTTCCTTTTAAAATTCCTTTCGTATTAGTGTTTTTATCCATTGCACTAATATTACTTTGAGAATTAGAAATTAAAATAATTTGAGCGCTATACTGAAAAACCTTTTTTACTTTTCCTATAAAAATACCTTGCGCTATCACCACTGGTTGACCCACCTCAATTCCTTGTTTTTTTCCTTTATCAATTAATAACCAGTTATTTATATTAGAACTTCTGCCAATAATTTGCGCTTTTTCTATTTTAAATTTATCTTGAGGTAATAAACCTAACTCTTCCCTTAAATGTTTATTTTCTTTCTCTAAGTTTTCTAATTGATTATTTCTAGCTAATAGTCTTATATTTTCTTGATATAGTCTTTCATTTTCTTGTTTTAATTTGCTAATGTTTTCAAATAAATAAATAAAATTATTTGCTTTTTGAGAGGTTAAATAAAAAACTTTTTGAAAAGGATAAGTTATGCTAAAAACAAAATTAAAAAAAAATTTTTCTTGAAAAAAATTTAAAAATAAAACCAAAAGAATAATTATTCCTACCCAAAAAATTTTCTGTTTTTTATTGAAAAATTTTTTTATCCCCATATGTTCTTATTTTTTTCTTAAAAAATAACAGAATTGTTTATTATTTAATGTAGCGGTTTTTCAATTTTATCTGTTTCTAAAAGAACATCTTTTAAGTGTTCCAAATCATTCAAAACAATTCCTGTCCCTCTTACTACCGCTGTTAAAGGATCCTCCATCATTCTCACTGGCATACCTGTTTGATTAGCAATTAATTTATCTAAGCCTCTAATTAAGCTCCCTCCGCCAGCTAAAATAATCCCTTGTTGCATTATGTCAGCTATAAGTTCTGGAGGAGTTTCTTCAATAATAGTTCTAATATTGTTTACAATAATTCTAATTGAACGAGAAAGCGCCTCCTCAATTTCTTCATTATTGGCTTTTATTTCTTTTGGTAATCCACTAACTAAATCCCTACCTCTAATTACAATTCTTTCTTTTTTTTCTTGAGGATAAGCGCTTCCTATTCTTATCTTTACTTCCTCAGCCGTTCTTTCCCCAATCAATAAATTAAATTTATCCCGACAATAACGCACAATATCTTCGTTCATCTCATCTCCTGCAATTCTTAAACTCCTGGAAACCACTACTCCTCCTAAAGAAATCACTGCTATTTCACTTGTTCCTCCTCCAATATCTACTATCATATTTCCTGTGGCATTAATAACAGGCAAACGTGCTCCGATAGCTGCTGCCATAGGTTCATCAATTAAATAAGCTTCTCGCGCTCCTGCATTAATAGTAGCTTCTATTACTGCCCTTCTTTCTACTTCTGTTACTCCCGAAGGAATTCCTACTAACACTCTAGGACGAGGAAGTAAGGCAAAAGATTTTTTACGAACTTTATTAATAAAATAACGCAACATCTGTTGTGTTGTTTCATAATCACTCACTACACCATCAACTAAAGGACGAATAGCTACTATATGTCCCGGCGTTTTGCCCACCATTTTTTTAGCTTCTTTTCCTATGGCTAAAATTTGACCAGTCTTTTTGTTGATAGCTACAACCGACGGTTCATTAATCACGATACCTTTACCATTAACATAAACTAAAGTGTTAGCCGTTCCTAAATCTATACCTACATCATTAGAAAGATTTCCAAAAAATTTTCCAGTTATTTTATTTTTCCATTGTTTATACTTATTCATCATAAAAAAACGAATTTTAATTTCATTAAATAACTATCAAATAAAAACTAACATAAAAATATTATTTTGTCTAAAAAATTATACAAAAAAATTATACAAAATAATCCTCTCGTAAACCATTCTATAAACTTATACTTATATCTCATTAAAAGCTTGAAAAAATTTTAAATACTTTTCTATTTTTCTTTTTTATCCTTATTGTTGTCAAAATTAAAAAAGAAGAAAAATAATAGAATAGCAAATATTATAAAAAATAAAGATAATATCTGACCTAAGGTTAATATATTCCAGATTAAACCAATCTGTTCGTCTGATTGACGAAAAAACTCTATTCCAAAACGAATTAAATTATAAAAAAGAATATAGCTTAAAAAAAGATAACCTTTTTGAGTACAAAAACTGCTGTTTTTTTCTCTTTTTCTTTTTTGCCAACATCTATTTTTAATGAAAAATAAAATAAAAAATAATAATATTCCTTCTCCTAAAGCTTCATATAATTGAGAAGGATGACGCAAAAAATTTTCTCCCTTAAAATACATTCCCCAAAATTTTTGAGTAGGTCTTCCATATAATTCCCTATTCAAAAAATTTCCTATTCTTCCCCAAAAATATCCCAAAGGAGTTACTAATGCAATTTGATCAGCTAACCAAAGAAAATCTATTTTGTAATGATAGCAAAAAATTATACCCATTATTAAAGCTCCTATCAATCCTCCATGATAACTCATTCCTGAAATCCCCTGCCAAATTAATTTTTGTTGATTTTGATCATAAAAAAATGGCCAAAAAATTTCCTGCCAATGGTGCAAATAATAAGATAGATCATAAAAAAAAACATATCCTAAACGTCCTCCCAATAAAATTCCTATTGCCATATAAATAAAAAAAATATCCCAATCAATATTCTTTTTATTTTTTTCTTGAAAAAATATTTGTTTTTTCAAGAAAAAATAAACCATTAATAATGCAAAAAGAAACATCAGCGAATACCAGCGCAAAGAAAAAAAATCAAAATTAAAAATTAAAGGATTAATTTTTTCTGGCAGGTGTTGATAGAAGTTCAACATAATTACAATCTGATTATTTTTTTGATTTAATTTGCCAGTTAACTAAAATAATTCCCCATATTAGCCAAACTAAACCCACTAAATAACCCGCTATTACATCACTTAAATAATGCACTCCTAAATAAAGACGCGTAAATCCAATCAATATAATTAAACTTATTCCTATCCAAAAATAATTTAATTGCTTTTCCCATATTTTACTTTTTTTTATGAAATAGTAAGTTAAAAAGCCGTAAAAAATCATAGCTAAGGTAGCGTGTCCGCTAGGAAAAGAATAGGTTTTTTCAAAAGAAAAAATTGCTTCAGGACGATGACGACCAATTAATTTTTTAATCCAATGAGCGGAAAGCTCCCCTCCTAACAAAATTATCCAGAAAGGAATAAGAAATATTTTTTCTTTTTTTCGTAACCAAAATAAAGAAATAAATGCAGCTAAAATTAGAACAAACCACCATTTACCTAAATAAGTTATTATCATTATATATTGAGCTATTGTTGAAACTTGAATAAAGTGAATTAGGTTAATAGTAATTTTATCTAACCATGGAATTTGTTGAAGAGAAATAATCTTTTTCCCCCAGATAATTATTCCCCCTAAAATAATTAACATTGTTAACGTCCAAGTCAAAAATAAACCTGTTATCTTTTTTTCATCAAAACGAGAACGAAAAAAAAGAAAAGTTTGAGGAGATTGTTTTTCTTTTTTTTGTAACCATTTATTTTTTAATATCATTTTCAAAGCGAATCTCCATAAAGGATAATGCCAATATTTTTCTTGTTGTTTTCTTTTAGCCACTAACCAACGCAAATAAAAAAGAAAAGATAAAGATAAAAATAAAAAGAAAAAGAAAAAACCTGCTCGCGATAACCAAATCCGAGCTAAATTTAAAGATTGAGCAAATAAATAACCAGCTCCCGCCCATTCTAATGACCACCCTATTCCTCCTAAAATATTCCAAAAAATAAACTCTTTTTGAGACATTTGAAAGGCACCCGCAATAAAAGGTATGACTTCTTTTAAAGTAGGGATAAACCTTCCCCAAAAAACACTTTTACCTCCATGTTTTTGAAAATAAATTTGCGCTTTTTTAAAGTAAGCCGGTTTCAAAAACCAAAAACCTTTTTTCAAATAACTACTAGCATATTTTTTTCCTAAATAATAATTTAAATTATCGCCTAAAACAGCTCCCATAATAGCAAAGATTAACACCCCATAAAAATTTAGCCAGTGATAAGCGCTTAAAGCACCTAACACCATAATTACACTAGAACCGGGCAAAAATAAACCTAAAGCCAAAATTGTTTCCAAAAAAGACGCACCTAAAGCTAAAACATAACCCCACCCAGACGAATGTATTATTTGAACAAGTAATAAATTATTATTTAATATTTCAGACATAAATAAAGCAACCACCAGTTAAAACTATTATAAAAAATTAAATATATTTTACTCCAACTAATCGCATTTTCTTCCCTTTAATATTTCTTCCTATCAAAACAACCACTTTATCTCCTTCCTTTAATAATTTTTCTTTTAAGGCTAACTTAATAGTTTTATCTATAAGTAAGTCTAATTTTTCTTTTTTCTTAAATAAATAAGCCTCCACTCCCCATAACAAAGAAAAATAATGAAAAGTTTTACGCCTATTAGTAGCTACTAATATTTTTTGTTGAGGACGAAAATGAGAAATTAATCGCGCCGTAAATCCGCTTAAACTAATTACTACAATGGCTTTAGCTGAAAAACTTTCCGCTAATTCATAAGCGCTTCTAGCTAAAACAGAATATTCTGACTGAAGTTTAATGCTTAATGGTTTTACTTTTTCATCGTCCCAAATTGATTTTTCCGTGCTATAAATAATTTTCTGCATAGTAGAAACACTTTCTACAGGATATTTTCCACTAGCACTTTCTCCTGAAAGCATAACTGCATCAGTATGATCAATAACAGCATTAGAAACATCACTCACTTCTGCTCTTGTAGGACGAGGATTTCTAATCATGCTATCTAACATTTGTGTAGCTACAATAACCGGTTTCGCTCTTTTTAAAGATTCGGCAATAATCCTTTTTTGTAAAACAGCTAATTTATTTTCATCCATTTCTATACCTAAATCCCCACGCGCTACCATAACTCCATCAGCTTCATCCAAAATTTCACCTAAATTGGTAATAGCTTGTTGTCTTTCAATTTTAGCAATTATCCAAGGAACGTTTTCCCTCTTTTTTGTTTTTTTGAAAATTAGTTGTTTTAAATATTGAATATCTTCGCTAGAACTAACAAAAGAAAGAGCAATAAAATCTAGTTTTTCTTTTAAAATAAAATCTAAATCCTTCTTGTCTTTTTGAGTAATAACATCAATATTTAAATCTACTCCCGGTATATTAACACCCTTATGATTACGTATAATTCCACCATCTATAACCTTTGTTACTAAGTATTCTTTTCTGTTTTCAAGAACCTTCAAACTAATTAAACCATCTTCTATTAAAATTTCACTATCCTTCCTGATATTTTTTATAATATGAGGATAATCTAGAAAGAAAAACGGCCTATCAAAACGTTGAAACGTCTTTTTTTGACTTCCATCTACCACTAAAATTTTTTCTCCTCTCTCAATTTTTAAATCCTCTGCTATTTGCACCCTAATTCTTGGTCCTTGTAAATCTCCTAAAATTCCTATGTTAACATTTAACTCCTTAGCTAACTCACGAATATTTTTTATTGCTTTACGATGCCAAATATAGCTTCCGTGTGAAAAATTTAAACGTGCTATCCTCATACCGTTTTTAATCATTTGCTTTAAAATATCTTTTTTTTCTGACGCCGGACCTAAAGTAGCCACTATTCTTGTTTTAGTCTGCATAATTTTATCTTTTTATTTTAATAAATAAAAAAACGATTCTTAAAATTATATAACTTTAATAGTATAACAAAAAAGAAACTATTCAACAATAGTTTCTTTTTTAAATATTTGAAAGAAATTATTTAATCAATTGAAATCCACCAATAAGAGGCAATTCTTTCATTTCACCTTTAGAAGCATTAATTACTCCTATAACAGCTAATACTAATGAAGCTATCATTCCTAAAGGTAAAATTATAAACCATCCTAACACTGGAATAATTCCCCCTAAAGTGCTAACAATAAATCCGGCTAATAATAAATTTAATTGTTGATTAGCATGGAACTTAACAAAAGGAATTTTTTTCTTTTCATTATCTAGTAAGGGAATAAAAAACAACAAAGGAATGATATAACCAATAATAGCCATAATTTTATTATCATCTACTTCTTTAGAATCGCTAGCATTATTTCCACTATCCGCTTCCATTGTCATTTGCTCAACATCATTATTTTCTTGTTTTGATTCCTGTTGTTCTGTTTCTATTGTTTGATTTTTTTGTTCTTCCATATTTTTCTAAAATTTTAAATTTTAAAAAATTAAAATTTAAAATATTTTTTAAATTATTAAATTTATTCTAATATAACATATTTTATTTTAGTAAGCAAGCTTTTGAAAAATGATTACTTTTAAAATGAACTACTCAATTGAAATTCAAACTAACTTCTCTAATTTCAATTTTAAATTCTCCAAAAACTAAGTCTAAAAAATTCCTCTCTTAAATTTTTAAATACTTTTAATTTACCATTTATTTTTTAATATATTTTCAATATATCTTATTTTACATAATTTATACAATCTTTAAATATTTAATTCAATACACCTTTATTTTTTTTGTCTATATGTTTTTCAAATTCTTTTTCTATATATTTTTTTATTTTTCTTTGAAATATTTTCTTATCAAATTTAAGCGCTTGGGAATGTATATATGCTGAATTAAAATTGATTTTCTGACTTTTTTTTACAGCTTTAATAATACTTTCTGGTGTTTGTTTTTCAAAAAAAATACCTGTTTTATTATTTTCTAAATGTTCTACAATATCTCCCCCTTTAAATGCAATTAAGGGCCTTCCTGATGCCATAGCTTCAATGGCAACAATTCCAAAATCTTCTTCTTGCGGAAAAATAAAAGCTTGACACTGAGCATAATAATGAGGTAATTCTTTATCTGATACTCTCTCTAAAAATTCTATATTAGAATTAGCTATTTTTTTCAAACGTTTCAATTCTGGACCACGACCGATAATTTTTAAAGGTAATCCTAATTGATTAAAAGCTTTTATAGCAATATCATGTCTCTTATAGGCAATTAATCTACCCACCATCAAATAATAAGATTTTTGTTGAGAATTAACATAAAAATTTTCTATATTAACTGGAGGATGAATAACTTGAGCTGAACGATGATAATATTTTTTAATTCTCTTTGCTACAAAATTAGAATTAGCTATTACCTTATCTACTCTAGAAAAACTAATCCTATCCCATATTCTTAAATAATTCATAGCAAAAGGAATCATATTTTTAATCCAACGTGGAAAACCAAAATCTTGAGTATATTTTTGACAATCATCCCAAGCATATCGCATAGGAGTATGCACATAAGAAATATGTAAGGTGTGAGGATGAGTGATGATTCCTTTAGCATAGCTAGAAGAATCGGATAAAACTATATCGTATTGAGAAAAATCAAATTGTTCTATAGCTAAAGGCATTAGTAAGGGAAAAAGTCTGTGCCAACGACGCGCTAATAAATTTTTTTGCAAAAAAGAAGTATGAATAATTTTAGAACTAAAAGATCTTTTAATAATTTTTTTATCAGAAACTATTGTATAAATATGCGCCTGAGGAAAAATTTCAGCAAAAGACTCTAATACTCTCTCGGCTCCTCCGTATTGCACTAAATAATCATGCACTAAAGCAATTTTCATTGAAATAAAATTATTTAACAATTAATTCTACTTTTTTAGAATATAGCGGGATTTTAATAGGTAAATATTTAGGAGAAAATTCAATTTTTATTTTTTGAATTTGAGGATATTTTTTAATTATTCCTTGAAGATCACTTTCGTTCTTTCCTAAAATTTCTTTTTTAAATTTATCTTTATCAAAAACTGTATCAAAAGAAATTTTGCCATTGGCTTTAATTAAACAAACATTTTTATTATAATCACAATCATTTTTTCCAAAATTTATTTCTTTCACTTTTATCGTCCATTCAATATTGTTTTTGTTTTTAATAAAATCTTGAGCTTTTTTTATAATTTCTTTTTTTAAAATTTCTTCATCAAAAACTGCTAATTTATATTTAACTTTAATCTTATAACTAAAACTTTTTGTAATCATACCTTCACTAGGAAAAGCAAAATTTTCAATAATATCATATTGAAGCATATCTTTAGTAAAATCTTCATTCTTTTTAATTTTAACTTTTTCTTTGCTTACTATCTTATCTATCAACTGTCTTAAGGTTTTATCTTGAGCTTCTTTAATATCTGAAGCTAAAACCACCTTCATTTCTGTTTCCCCTCCTCCTCCAATCATATTGCTATCAGATTTTGCATAAATATCTTTATAAATCGGACTTCCTTCTAATCCAGGAATGGTAAATTTACTCGGTCCAATATTAAAATCTTCACCTGCTTTGTCTGCTACTACTCCTACAATAACTTCTCCTGGAGAATTATCTTTATTTTTAGAAGGAACCATCACATTCTTTATTAAACGAAAAACTTTACCGTCTTTAGTCATTATTCGTGTCGTAGCTATTAATGGTTGCTTTTTACTTGACTGATTATAAATTGTTACTACTCCTCTAGCTTTTTTGTCTGCTATTTTGCTTTTTCCTGAAGCTAAATAATTTTTTGTAATTTCTTCTTCACCTTCAATAATTCTCATTGGAATTTCATTATTAACTGGCTTAATAGAAGACTGCGTAATTAATTCTACTTCTTTTTCATAGGACTTTAAATCTATTTTTACCAAAGCTTTCGGTAACCATAAATAAACAAACAAAAAAACAGATAACGCTACTAAAAACAAAGACAATCCTCCTAGCCATAACTTGGCTTTTAGAGAAACTTTGTTTTTTTGATATTTTTTAGCTCCAGTTTTAATTTTTAATTGAGAATTAAATGAAGAAGTTTTCTCCTGCGATTGAGAATTAGATTGAGATATTCTTTTGCTAAAAATCTCTTCTAATTCTTTAGTATGGTTAGAGGAAAATTTTGAGTGAAGCTTTTGCTCATTTCTTTCTTTTGATTTTTCTTTTTCTTTTGGTTGTAAAGTTTTATCTTTTTTTCTTGTCGTTATTCTCCAAAAATCTATTATTTTTTTCTTTTGATTATTCGTTTTTTTTACAATCTTTTCTCTTTCTTTTTCTATTGTTTTTCTCGGAACAATGTTTTTTTTAGTTACTGAATTATTAACATCACTATTATTTTTAATAATTTTATTTATTTTTTTTCTAGCCGGTTGAAGAAAAAATTTATCACTTCCCAATTCTTCTAGTCTATTTTTTGATTGTTGAGAATTATTTTGTAGAGCAACCACTTTAGCTAATGATTTATTTTTTTTAATTTGAGCTTTTATAGCATTCTTTTTCACTAAGGTGCTGAGTTCATCTAAGGATTGAACCACTAAAATATTCACCTTTTGAGCTAGTGATCTACCATTTTCATCTTTGGTAACTAAAATAATTTTTCTTTTTAATTTATCTGCTTCTCTTTTTAAAAGCTTTAAATTAACTATACTTTGCAAAACTAAAGCTCTTGGAGGAACTACAAAAATTATTTCCTTAACCGAGCTACTTCTAAATTTATCAATTACTGATGTAATTTCTTCATCACCAGCAATATAAAATACTTTCGCCATATAAAAAAATAGAAAAAATTAATTACTAATATTCTCCATTGCTTCCTGTAAAATACTGGCTATTTCTCGCTTTTCCTCTACAAAATCAACTAGAAGACTAGCTAATCCCATAGGCGTAACATCCTGTGGATTAGTTAATTTATCCGTTTTATCAATAATTCTATAAACATCTTTAGGTTGTAAAAAACTAACTACTGGTTGTTTACTAAAAGGTAACCTCTTTGACCATTCTCCCTTATCTAAAACTTTTTTTATTTCTGGCAAAGCTGATCCTCCGCCACACAAAAATATTCTTGGTGGTAATAAATTATTTTCTGAAAATTCTTCTAAAGACAACTCTATTCCACTTAGCCAAACCCTGCTATCCTCTCTAAAAATAGTTCTAATTTTAGCTGAAACATCTTTTCCTAATTCTCCTAAAGAATAGTGAATTTTTAATTTTTCGGCTTCCCGAAAACTAATATTTAATTCTCTAGCTAATCGCTTAGTAAAAGCGCGACCACCTAAAGCAAACATTTTTGTTCCCTCTAATCCTCCGTTACGCACTACTGCAATATCTGTCGTTCCTCCACCTACATCAACAAAAATAGCTCCAAATTCAGGATCATCTTCAAAACCTACTGATTTAGCTACAGCATAAGGTTCTGCCACAATACTAACTAAATTAATATTTAGTTTACTAGCAATCGTCTGTAAGGCTCCTAAATGAATCATAGGCGCATAAGCATTAAAAACAGCAATAGAAACTTCTCTACCTTGAAAACCTAAAGGATCACTAACTTTATATCCATCAATAGTTACATCTGCTATAGCAGCATTAACTAGTTTTATATCTATTTCAGACTGACCTATTTCTAAAGCCAATTGATTCTTAATTTTTTCATAAGCTTTTTGTTGAACCTTTTCTATAATGGTTTTAAGTTCGTCTTTATCAATTTTAACATCTGGCTTAACTCTTTCATAATGCACAATAGTAGTTGTTCCTTTTACTAGTTCTCCTGCAATACCTACAATCACATCCGGAGTTTTTTTTATCTCCGCATTATTTTTAGCAATTTCAATGGCCCTGCGCGCGCTTTCAATTACTCCGCTAATATCTGAAACAGCTCCACTTTGCATATTACCTATTTTTTGATAAACCTTTCCCACCCCCACAACGACACCTTTTTTATTTTCACTATCCACCTCTACTGCTAAAGCTTTTACTACTTCCGTTCCTATATCTAAAGCCAATAAGATTCTAGGATATTTTTTAAAAAGATTAAAAAATGACATATATTTTAAAATTTTATTTCAATTTGATTTCTTTAATTTGATATTTGTTTTTGAGACTTTTTCTTTTTATAGCGGAAGAATTTAATAATCCTTTTTGCGCTCCATAATATTGAATCACACTTTCGCTGTTGGCCATTCCCCAATACAAATTATTTTTGAAATTTTTCCCTTTTATTGTTCCAGCTAAAAATCCACTATTAAAAGAATCTCCTGCTCCGGTGGTATCAATAACCAAATTATTTTTTTCAGTATTAATAACTTTATAATAGCATAAATCTCCTGTTTTGTAATAATTTACCCCTTTCTTTCCTTCTGTAATGATAACTTGCTTCACTCCCTTTTGACTTATTTTTTTCAATAAAAAACTTATTTTTCTTAGATCCTCTTTTTGAATATTGTTCATATGCATTACTATTTCTATAGCTTCATCTTTATTAACTAATAAAACTTCTGTAAATTTTAACATTCGTATAATTTTTTGAGGATTTTCTTTTATGTTTCCTTGTCCTGGATTAAAGGCTATTTTTTTTCTCTTATCTTTTTTAACAACTTCTATTATTTTATCTAAATTATTAGTCCAATTTCCATTTAAAGATCCAATAAAAATCCAATTATATTTTTTCAAATCTTTAGAAACAATTTTTAAATGTTCATTCGCCTGACGATTATAAAAAATAACATGATCATGGGTTTTATCATCAACTACTATTATAGAAATATCACTAGAAATTTTCTTTATAGCTTTTATGTTGTTTAGTTTTACTTTATTCTTTTTTAATTCCTTTATTAACCATTGGCCTGTATCATCATTGCCAATAACAGAACAACAGGCTGACTGAATTCCTAATTTTGATAATCCTTGAGAAACATTAGCCGCACATCCTCCTACACTCTCTTGATAAGATTTAATCTTATATTTAGCTCCTAACTCAAAAGCTATCTTCTCTTGCGACAAAATATCTTGCGGAGTTTTTAAAATTTTTCCTTCAGAAACAGAGAAAAAAACATCTTTCCCTAGTGAACCAATGCAAATTACTTTATTAAAATTAAACATATCAACAAAATATTATGAAAAAATTAAAAATAATGAGGATATTAACTAACAAACAAAACTAAATAAAAAATTTTTTTAACTACTGTACTTATATTATTAATATTATACGAAACATATTTTCTAAATATTAAAACCACACTTATTGTTAACATTTTAAGGACCTGGTAACGAATTCTCTTCTTCTGAGTAATTATATTGAGAATTGTTAGTATTATTATTTTGGTTATTATTAGAATTAGAAGAATTATTAGCGTTATTAGAGTTATTAGAGTTGTTAGAGTTGTTAGAGTTGTTAGAAGAATTTAAATTACTACTGCTTAAACTGCCTAAATCAATATTAACTAAATCTGGATTAATCACAAACAAAAGCAAATAAGCCAAAATAACAGCTAAAACTCCTAGAATAGCATCCCGAATAATATCTTTAGCTTTTTCTATTGTGCTAGTATTTCCCGCTGCTGTTATATACATATAGCCTCCTATAGTTAACATTAACAAAGCCGCTATGCCAATAGTCCACACAGCAAAACGAAAAATAGCTTCTATATATTTAGGAAAAGTAGAAATATCTTCTGTGCCTGGAATTTTTTCCATCGGATGATAATTATAATTCGCAGCCTGAGAAATTCCTTGAAAATTAAATCCTAGAAAACCAACTAACAATAGAGGCAATAAAATTATTTTTATTCTATTTTTTAACATATTTTTTAATTTTAGTTTTTATTGGAAATAAATTTAAACTATCTTTGCAATTATTTTAAAAAATTCTTTAGGATAAAGGCTTGCTCCTCCTACCAAAGCACCGTCCATTTGGCTTTTTAGAATTACTTGGTTAGCATTTTTAGAAACAACTGAACCTCCATAAATTATTTTTATTTTTTCAGCTATTTTAAGACTGTATTTTTTAGCTATTATTTTTTTAATCAACAAACGCGCTTCTAATATGTCGTCTGCAGAAGGTGTTTCTCCTGTGCCAATCGCCCAAACTGGCTCATAGGCAAAAATTATTTTCTCTACTCTAGCTTTACTAACTTGATTTAATCCTTTTATTATTTGATTAGTTAAAACTTCTTTTCTTTTTCCTTTTTCTTTTTCTTTCGCTGTTTCTCCTGTGCAAAAAATAGGCAAAATATCGTTTTTTAAAGCTATTAATATTTTTTGATTAACTATTTCATCTGTCTCACAAAAATATTTTCTTCTTTCACTATGACCAATTATGCTCCATTTTATGTCCAAACCCTTAAGCATAGGAACTGAAATTTCTCCTGTAAAAGCCCCTTTTTTCTCCCAATGAATATTTTGTGCTCCTATATTAATCCACTGATTTTTTTTAAATCGTTTTACGAAACTTTCTAAATAAATAGATGGGGGACAGATAATAACCTCTGTTTTATTTTTAATTTGTTTTTTTGTTAGCTTACTTTCTTTAGTTAATGATGACCAAAACAAATCTCTTTCTCTAAGAGAGAGGATATTCATTTTCAAGTTGGCTATGATAATTTTTTTATTATCTTTTAATAACATACATTTAAATTTAATATAACATATTTTAATTTAAATTTCCAACTAACATCATATTTTAAAAATTTTTCTTGAAAAAAATTTAAAAAAATTAAGTTTAAAAATTTAAAAATACTTTCTGGCTATTTAAATATCCATTTAAATGGATATTTAAATAGCCAGAAGAAAAATTTAATTTAATAAATAAACTTGTTTAATGCTAAAAATATGCTAAAGTAAAATTAAAGGATGGAATAAGTTTTTAAATTACAAACTGTTTAAATCTTCTATGGATAACTTTTTTACTAATAATCATAATTCAAATATTTTTTCAATAAAAATAAAACAATCTTTACCTATCGTCATTTATCCACATCCTATTTTACGCCAAAAAACTGAAGATATTAAAGATCCTACTAAACCTGAAATTCAACAACTTATTCAGAGTATGTTAATCACAATGAAAAATAACAACGGGCTTGGTTTAGCTGCTCCTCAGATTAATCAGGCCAAAAATTTATGTGTGATAGATTTTCAAAATAAAATTTATATTCTTATAAATCCTAAAATTACGTTTTTTTCCCAAGAAAAAAACGTAGCCGAAGAAGGTTGTCTTAGTTTTCCTGGAAAATTTTTAAATGTAAAAAGATCAAATAAAATATCACTTCAATATTTAACCGTTTCAGGAAAAAGAAAAAAATTAATGGCTGAAGGAATGCTAGCTAGAATAATCCAACATGAAGTTGATCATTTGCAAGGAAAACTATTTATTGATTATACTAATTCTAAATAATTTAAATAAAAAATAACAAAAAATATGAAACTCAAAATAAAACCTAATTCTATTAATCTTGTTTTTATGGGGACTTCTAATTTCGCCAAAAAAATTCTCGCTTCTCTCTTGGAAAGAGAGTATAATATCACAGCTGTTTATACGCAAATAGATAAACCTGTTGGAAGAAAGCAAGAAGTTATCCCTACTCCAGTTAAACATCTAGCTCAAAAAAATAAAATAAAAGTATTTCAACCTAAAAAGTTTGATAAACAAGAAATTGAAAAATTAAAAGAAATATCCCCTGATTTAATCATTGTAGCTGATTATGGAAAAATACTACCTCCAGAAGTATTAGAAATTCCTACCTTCAATTGTCTTAATGTTCACGCTTCATTATTACCTAAACTTAGAGGACCATCTCCTATTCAAAATGCTCTCTGGAAAGGAAAAAGAAAAACAGGTGTTACTATTATAATTATGAATGAAAATATTGATACAGGAGATATTGTTTCTCAAAAAGAACAAAATATTAGTAAATATGATACATTTTTAACTTTAGAACAAAAATTAGCTGAATTAGGAGGAGATTTATTGGTTCAAACCATTCCTCTTTGGATAAATCAAAAAATAGAACCGCGCCAACAAGACGAGTCTAAAGCTACTCTTTGTCAATTAATTGAAAGAAATGACGGAAGAATATTTTTTGAAAAAACAGCTAAAGAAATCTATAATCAATATCGCGCTCTCTATCCCTGGCCAGGAATTTTTGCTTTTTGGAATGACAGAGAAACATTAAAAAGAATTAAATTCATTAAAATATCTTATAATAAAAATAATCCCTCAGAAAAATTTCCCTTAGGCAAAGTTTTTAAAGAAGAAAATACTCAAAAAATAGCTGTTCAAACCGGACAAGGAATAATTTATTTAGAAAAAGTGCAATTAGAAGGAAAATTTGCTTTTATGATAGAAGAATTTATCAACGGTTATCCTCACTTTATTGGCAGTATTTTAAAATAATATATGTTTCAAACTAAAAACCATCTTAATCAAAATAAAACTCCTTTTAATACCAATAAAATTATTTTATTTGGTTTTATTTTGATTATTTTAATAGTTAGTTTTATTTTTTTACGATCCACTTCCTCTCTCTCAACTAAAAAAAATAACTTTCAAAAAACCGAAAAAAAAATAAATTACCCCACTATTTCTCCTCAAAAAATATTTCAAGCTATTCAAAAAGAAAATGTTCTAAAATATAATTTATTGGATATTCGCTCTTCTCAAGAATATAGAAAAGAACATATTTTAGATTCTAGTAATATTAATTTTCAAGATTTTAATAATAACCCTAATTATAATTCTAATGAAAAATTAAATGTTCTAATCACTAATTATGCCAATGATAAAGAAATCAAACTTCTTTGGGAAAATTTAAATCCTGAAAAAAAACAAAATACTTTTATTTTGGAAGGAGGTCTAGCCAATTGGATTAAAAATGCTTATCCTGTTGTTTCTTTAGGAGATATACAATCTTTCGTTGATCAATCCAAAGTAAAACAAATAAATCTAGAGGAATTGAAAAAGATAATAGCAAAGAAAAATAAATTTACCACTTTTGTTGATATACGAAATTATCAAGAATATAAAAAAAACCATCTTAAAGACGCTATTAATATACCTTTTTATAAACTTGAAAAAGAACGACAAAAGATAGCTTTAGATAATTTCATTATTCTTTATAGTTCTACTGGTAAACAAGCTTTTCAATATGGCGTAATGCTTTATGATTTAGGATTTAATTTAGTTACTGTTATTCAAGATGGTTTTGACGCAGAAAAATGGAAAAATGAAGGATTAGAAATTAGTTCTAATTAAAAATTTTATTTTTCTAATATTTTTATATTTTGATTATTCAACTAAAAAATCGGCTGAGCCGATTTTTTAGTTGAATTTTTTATAGAAAAAGTTTTAATCCTTTTCAATTTCTTCTCTTATTTTACGTAAAATTAAACTAGCCTCTTCTTTTCCACCTAAACCAAAAGCTAAACCAAAAGCTAAGGAAAGAGCAGCTACAATTCCTGTAAAAAGAATTTCTGCCAACGATTTAGCAATGCCCAATTGAATAAGCGCTGCTAATAATCCAAAAATGATAATTGACCATTTAGCTAATGTAGCTAAAAAAGAAGCGCTGACTATCCCCGCCGCTTTAACACTAGAACGAACTATGCGATAGATAAAATTTCCTAGCAAAAAAGCTATACTTAAAATTACAACTGCTACTATAATATTAGGAACATAAAGAATAATATTGTTCAAAAATTCTGTTACTTGATAAAGATCTAAAATATCTGCTGCCGCCATTAAAGAAACTAAAATTAAGAACCATTTAATCAATGCTCCACATAAAGTAGAAATATTAAACTGTAAATCTTTCTCTCTTAAATATTTCCCTAACCTTCCTTCATTAACTATAGTATCTATTCTAGTTAATTTTACGATCTTAGTTGTTAATTTACCCAAAATAACAGCCACTATTAATCCTACTACAAAAACCAATAAGGCACCTAAAAAAACTGGGATAAAATTAATAAATTCTGTTAATAATTGACTCCAGGAAACAAAAACTGCGCTACTAACATTATCTACTATATTCATAAAAAACACCTCCTCTCTTATTTATTATTTATTTTTAATAAAATAAACAACATTAATAAATATTTAATTTTATTATAACATATTTCTAAACTTTATTCTACTTCTAATCTTTACTAATCATTCTTAATAAAAAATACTGATCAGTAGCATACGAAAGCTTATCTAATTGAAAATAAAAGAATAAAAAAAAGAAAAGTTGAAAAATAGAAATTAAATATATTTTTACACAAAAGAGCAAAAAAACTAAACTTATTTTTTAAATTTAAAATTTATTTTTAAGTTTAGTTGTATTAATATATCCTTTTACAATCCATTCTTTTTCTTGTTTAAATTATGTTCTTGTAACGTTCGTGAAAAAACTGTTTCTCCTGTTTCTGGATTGTTCAGAAAAAAATAGTAACTATTTTTTTCTGGGTAAATAGCCGCTAAAATAGCGTCCTTGCCAGGATTATCAATGGGCGCTGGAGGTAATCCAATATTTTTATAAGTATTAAAAGGTGAATTTATTTGCGTATCCGCATAGGAAAATTGTTTTTTATTTTTCTTTAAAATATAAGCTAGAGTAGCGCAACTTTGTAAAGGATATTGATCTTGAACTCTTCTCCAAAAAATATCGCTCACTCTTTTCTTATCTTCAAAGGATCTCACTTCTTTTTCTAAAAGACTAGCCATTATAATGACTTGATAGATACTTTTTTTCTGTTTTTTAATATCTACTCTCATTTGATTATCTAATTTTCTGTCAAAATTATCTAACATTTTTTTAATAATTTCTTCTCCTGAAATTTGATTAGAAAAAAAATAAGTATCTGGAAACAAAAAACCCTCTAAAGTATTTTTTGTAGGAACATCTTTTAAAAACGAATAATGATATTTTTTATAAAAAAAGGAAGAATTTTGAGATAATTCTAAAAAATTAACATAATCTAAATTATTTTTTTTCAATTTTTCAGCCATTTGTTGAGTAGACCAACCTTCAGGAAAAGTTATCTTAAGACTTTGATTATTTTTTTTCTTATCGTGCGTAATTAGATAAGCTAACTCTGCCAAATTAATTTGAGGAGAAATTTGATATTGATTAGCGATAATTTTATTAGTTAAATGATTTTTCCAAAGATAAAAAGCTAATTGATATTGGTTAATTATTTTTTTTTGATTAAAAGTTTGACATATTTCCCACCAGCTCATTCCTTTTTTTATTGTTATATTAACAACCTCTTTATTCTTAACCTGCCTTAAAGAAAGTTGTTTCTGTAAATAAAAAAAATAGCTTAATGTTAAGGCTATTAGTACTACTAAAATCTGAAAAAATTTTTTAGAAAAATTTAGTTTCATTTTATTTTTAACCTTTTACCACTAGAGGAACAAAATTAAAACCAGAAAACTCTTCTTTATAAAATTCATTTTCTCCTTTTTTTTCTAAATACCAAATAGTATTATTCACTGGAATAACCATTTTGCCTTTTATTTTAAGTTGTCGTTTTAGGGCCTGGGGAACTTCCTCTGCCATAGCTGAAACTAAAATTCTATCATAAGGAGCATTTTTCTCTAATCCTAGACTACCATCACTATTGTATATTTCCACCCTCCCTTCATCTATGAATCCAAATTTATTAACATTACGTTGAGCTAATTCTGCTAATTCTTTAATACGTTCTACTCCTGTTACCTTTCCCTTAGGTCCTACGATATAAGCCAACAAAGCTGTAGTCCAACCAGAACCACTTCCCACATCTAAAATATTTTGATTTTTTTGAGGGTTAAGTAATTCTAACATGATAGCTACAGTAAGTGGCTGTGAAATTGTTTGACCATGACCAATAGGCAGAGGAATATTTACATTAGCTTCGGATTCTAGTTCTTCTGGAACAAATTCTATCCTTTCTATATTAGCAAAAGCATCAATAATTTCACTTGTCTTTAAATATCCCTGCTCAATTAGACTATTAACTAAACTATTCATATTTAAAAAAAATTATAAACCAGTTACCTGCACTAAAAAATTACGTTTTCTTCCACCATCAAATTCTACTGCAAAAATACTTTGTCGTTCAGTTAAAAACATTTTTCCTTTTTCTATAGGAACAACTTCGCTTCCTCCTACTATAATTTGCTTACAATGAGAATGCCCATTGCTTCTTCCATCTGATTTAGTTGCTTTTTTAAGCTCAAATAGATCATGAGAATATTGATCATCAATAGGAGCAATTCTATAAAGTACTCTAGCAAAATCTTGTAAAAGCATTGGTTCATTATGATTAATCGCTACACCCATTGTGGTATGAGGCATATAAATTAAAACCTGTCCTTCTCTAATTCCAGAATTATCAATAATCTCTTGCACTTTATCAGTTATATCAACAAACTCTATATCTTTCTTTGTTTCAATAACAATTTCTTTTTTATAAATTTTCATATTTTTTTGTTTTTATGTTAATTATCAAAAAGTTTTTATTGTTGAAATACTTGCGCCACTTTTTTAACTACTTGCTTATTAAATATACTTGGTATTATTTTAGCAGAAGTAGGTTTTTTAATCAAACTAGCAATTGCTTCCGCTACTTTAATTTTATGATTACTAGTAATAATTCTTACTTGATTATCTAAAACACCTCTAAAAATTCCAGGAAAAGCCAAGACATTATTAATTTGATTGGGAAAATCACTTCTTCCCGTAGCTACAACTTTTGCCCCTCCTTCTTTGGCTTCTCGTGGCATTATTTCTGGCACAGGATTACTCATAGCAAAAACAATGGAATTTTTATTCATTAATCTTATGTCTTCCGCTTTTAAAATATTAGGAGCAGAAACGCCAATAAAAACATCAGCTTTCACTAATGCTTTTTGTATTTTACCTTTTATCCTGTCTAGATTTGTTTTTAGAGCTATTTCTTGTTTAGCTTGGTTAAGTTTTTTCCTTCCTGCATAAATAATTCCTTGACTATCTGCTAAAATAATATTTTTTATCCCATATTTCATCAAAAGTTTTGCAATAGCTATGCCAGCCGCTCCAGCACCAGAAATTACTATTTTAATTTCATTTTTCTTTTTTTTCACTACTTTTAAAGCATTTATTAATCCCGCTAAAACAACTATAGCTGTTCCGTGTTGATCATCATGAAAAATTGGAATAGTTATCTCTTTTTTCAGTTTTTCTTCTATCTCAAAACAACGTGGAGCCGAAATATCTTCTAAATTAATTCCACCAAAAGTTGGCGCAATATTTTTTATTATTTTTACAATTTCATCTTCGTTTTGAGTCTTTAAAACTAAAGGAAAAGCATCCACCTTGGCTAATTCTTTAAAAAGTAAGGCTTTTCCTTCCATAACTGGCAAAGCCGCTTCTGGACCAATATTACCCAGCCCCAAAACAGCACTACCATCCGAAATAACAGCCACGCTATTTTTCCTTATACTATATTGAAAAGATAATTTTTTTTCTCTAGCTATAGCTAAAGAAACATCAGCTACTCCAGGTGTGTATAATGTAGCTAAATTTTTTGGAGTTAATTTTTGTTTAGAACAAATCTCTATTTTTCCACCTATTTTCTGAGATAAAGCCACAGCTGAACTAATTTTTTTTGACCTCATATTTTTTAATTATTTATAATAATTATTATATATTATTTTTAAAAAGAAAGAAAATATTTATACAAGACAATCACTTCATAAACAATTTTGTATTTTAAAAAAAGTGTTTCTGATAATATAATCTTATTCTATCTGATATTTTTTATATTTTAAGAAAATTATAATTTTAATATATAAATCCTTTAATTACCCGACTTTTAATAGGAAGTGTTCTTCTGCTTACTTTTCCCCATCCTATTCTGTTCATTTCAGAAACCGTAATGGTTTTTTTATTTACTTTTTCTACAATAGCCACATGCCCCCACCAAGATTCAGAAGTTACCATAATAGCACCTTTACGAGGAGTTCTTCCCACCTTGTAACCTAAGGCCTTAGCATGATAAAGCCATGTTCCTGCATTACCTCCCCAAGGAACATAACGTTTTTGAGCCACATACCAAGTGCAATATCCATAAGGAAAGCGATGACCCTTGCCAGCCTTACCCTCTAATTTTTTCCAACCAGAAACACGTGTTACTCCACCGCTAGGAGTAGCATAGGAACGACGCATAATTCCAAAACGATTGTTATTATTTTTTGGTTTAGGCGTTTCCTTTTGCCCATCAGGAATAATAATTTCTTCTCCTTTTTTAATTTCCCCATTAGCAGGTAAGTCGTTGAAAGCAATAATTCTATCTTTATTAGCCTTATATTTTTTAGCAATTTTATCTAGAGTTTCTCCTTGTTTTACTGTATGAATTAAACCTGCCACTGGTAAAATAAATAATTTATCACCTGGTTTAATAGAATTAATATTCTCAATATCATTAGCCCACAAAATAGTATTGACTGTAACATGAAAATTTTGAGCAATTTTCCCCACTGTATCTCCTTTTTTCACTTCGTATATTTTTACCCCTTCTCCTTCTTGAGGATCCTTCATTATCATTCCCTTGTTCATGCTAGCTAGCATATAACCTTGTTGGGAAGAAATTACCATATTAGATTCTTGATTTTCATTTTTTTCTAAACTTTCTAAATTTTCTACATTAACAGCTAAATTAGCCTTAGCTAAAGGCATTACTGCTAAATTATCTTTATCACTAGACAATACTTTTTTTTGAGAAAAAATTGTTTTATCATCTTTTGATTTCCAATATCCAAATAAAAAACCGCTAGAACTATTTTGCGCTGTTGTATTAGTAGTTATAACTAGAAGAGAGCTAGAAAAAACTACTGCCATAGCTGCATAATTTTGCCACAAATGTAACAATTTAATTGTTCTGCGTTTCTTGATAAAGTTAGCTATTTGTTGTTGAATTTGATAAATCTTTTTTTGAAGATTTTTAAAATTGAAACGTTTATATTTTAACGTATTAGTTTGTTTACTAATAGCGCTTAACCTTTCTATTAGTTTTAATTTTAACTTTTCTTGCCCCCATTTCAAGAATTGAAAAGTATCCATTAAAACCCTAATTTCTTACACTAAAAACAAGTATAATAAACTCCGTTTAAATGTCAAGGTTTGTTTTATTTATTTTAATATAACTTAAAAATTATATTCTACTAACTATTTTTGCTTTTAATATTTAAAAAATGAGCTTTTTAAAGAATTCTTTCATCTAAAACCCTTTCAAATTTTTTAAAAACAGAGCTACCTTTTAATTGTTTTTTCATTTTTAATTAAAGTTTTTTAATGTTTTTGTTGTTTTTATTTAATTATTAAACTAATTTTTTGAATTCAATTAAGTTAAAGGTTTTATAAATTGTAAGTGATATATAACTAACTTTCTTTAATGATTTTTTCAATTTATAGTTTTTTCTAATTCTATTTTCTAAATATTTTATATATTTTTTAACCAACAAGTTTAAATTCAAAAATATTTTTAAATTTTTCAAAACCTATTTTTCCTTCTGGCTATTTAAATATCCATTTAAATGGATATTTAAATAGCCAGAAATATAAAATTAAATTCTTATTTTCATCAATCTAATTAAGTTGATTGAAAAATAAAAATAGAAAATTTTATTTTAAATAAAAAAACCTGATTTTTTAATTAAATCAGGTTTTTTGCTTAAATTTAAAGTTTTTTAAGGGGCTACTTCTGTCCAGTCTTCAGTTTTTTGTTCTTTTTTGTTAGCTGAACAGTTAACGGAAGTTTTGCAATTGCCAGAACATGTCCATGTCCATTTAGAAGTGTTACTATTATAATTTAAAGTGGAAGGCGTACCATTATTACACAAATTTGAAGTTGGTCTAGTATAAAAACTTTGTCCGTTAGCTGAACCACATTTACCACTAGTTATTGCTTGCACAGAAGCTGTACAAGTATCATTATTACCTCCATTTAATCCTAAGCATTGCCAAGTAGTAGAAGTTCCTTTATTAGGAAAGATTGGTTTAGTTGGGTTTGGAGTTCCTTTATTACAAAATATTCCTTTGGTAAAACTTGTAGCATGACAATCATAAGTTTTTGCATCCTCATTATTACACTCACCATTGACTGCATTAACATTAACCGTAACCGTTTTTCTTCCCGTGCTATCTCCTTGAGAATTCCAACATTCTAAAGAATATGTTTTACTAGAAGTTAAAGAATCTGTAGATTGGCTTCCTCCGGTGTTACTTTTCCAACCACGCCAATCTCCTGAAGCATAACAACTTTGCACATGACTAGTCGTCCAGCTTAAATTAGAAGTTTTACCATAATCAACTGAACTAGGATTAGCAGTGAAAAATAAAGTTGGTTTATCTTCGGAACAAGTAATATTAGAACCTCCATTTGTTCCTAAACATTGCCATTTCCATTGAGTTGATGTATCAGGAATATCTTGAGAAGCACCCCTATTACATTGATTATGTCTAGAAGCACATTGACCATTGACTCTATTAACATTAACCGTAACCGTTTTTCTTCCCGTGCTATTTCCTTGAGAATTCCAACATTCTAAAGAATATGTTTTACTAGAAGTTAAAGGACCTGTAGATTGGCTTCCTCCGGTGTTACTTTTCCAACCACGCCAAGCTCCTGAAGCATAACAACTTTGCACATGACTAGTTGTCCATCTTAGATTAGAAGCTGTATTATAATTAACTGGATTAGGATTAGCAGTGAAAGATAAAGTTGGTTTATCTTCGGAACAAGTAATATTAGAACCTCCATTTGTTCCTACACATTGCCATCTCCATTGGGTTGATGTATCAGGAATATCTCGTGAAGCACCCCTATTACATTGATTATGTATAAGGGCGCATCGACCATTAATAGCTAATCTCTGAACACATCTAGCTGTAGTTCCTCCATTAACTCCTTGACATTGCCAAGTATAAGTACTAGAAGAAGAATTGTAATGATGATTGATAGAGTTTCCTTTTAAACAATAATAATGTCCTATAGCACATTGTCCGTTAATTTTGTTAGGCCTAATATTGATTGGTAAATAAAAACTACCTATATTTACTCCAATATCTTGACTGTTACAAGTTGAAAATACGGGATAAATTCGTAAATAATCTGTTTTTTCTGAATTATTATCATTATTAGCCCAATCTACAGGAATAGTAAAAGTTTTATCAAAATATATACGACCATTGGAACTTTTATGTGATTCTTCGTTACCGACATGTTGAATATTACCTCCTCCTGAATTTAAAACATAATCATTTCTTTTTATAATACCTATATGAGGATAAGAACCAGAGGTACACTTAGTTGCCCATATGGTAGTACAGGAAACATTATTACTAACACCATTTATATCTTTTCCTAAAATCATATTAAATAAAGCACCAGTTACTTTACCCCAAGTCCACTTACCCCCTACTTTGCAACGATAAGATGCTTTTTCATTTGTTTTTATATAACCTTTGATGTGTATAGGACTACCAGGATAAAAAATTTGCCCTTGAAACGGAGAATCAAAATGAACTTCTTTAAAATAATCATAATTAGGATGATCACAAGAACCACACTGAGGAGATATCGAACCCTCCGTAAAATAAACCCTGGCTTCAGCTTTTAATTGTACACCTCCAAAATATGTATAAATTATTAACAATAAAGCTAACAGTTTCCAAAAGTCAAAAATTAATATTCTTTTTTTATTGATCATTTTTTTAAAAAATAAATAATTAATAAAATTATTACTGAACCACTTTAATTATTGGACAATCAGCTTCTGCTGTCTGACCAGTAAAATCTGTAGTTTTTAGATAAACATGTTTAATACCAGGTTTCTTATAAATAAAACTAAAAATTGGCTGATTACTTTTCAAGCCATCATCACCAAATGCTTCATAAGTATAATAAGGAGTTCCTGATTGCATATAAGTAAAGATAAATTCAAGCTCCTCACCAACTCTAGCTGTAATAACATCTTTTGATTTTGTTTCTACTTTGTTTAAATCTCGTGTTATAGGAATAACATCACAACCTAATTCTAATAAAGTTGGTTTTACTTCTACTGGAAAAGTAGTATATATTCCATTATATTCAGCATAAATTTCTGCTTTACCTATCTGCTGAGGAATGAAAAAACCTTTTTTATTTTTAGGAAAATTATAAATTGAAAATATTTTTGAATTATTAGACGCCCACTCAGATTCTTGAGTTACATCTTTTTCTTTTCCTTTTTCGTTAGTATAAATTAATTTAAAATATCCACTATTTCCAGCATGAAATTCATTATTATTACTTTTAATTTCCAAACGAGGTTCTTTATCATCAATTTCTTCTTTAACCTCCTTAACTTCTTTCTTAATTTCCTTAACATTCTTAGTAACCTTAGCTGGTTTTGATATTGATTTGGTAGTTGTCTTTCTGTTAAACATAATCATTAGAAGAATAACTAAACCAATAATAACAACGATAGCTAAAACTAAATAAAGAATTTTGTTTTTATTTTCTTTCTCCATAATTTTATTTTTGTTAGTTATTTTAACTTAATTTTATTATAAGGTATTTTAAAAAAATTGTAAAATATTTTATTCTAAGTTATCTATAATACTTCTTAATGTATTTTTACTCGTGCCTAAAAGAAAATATTTATCAGTAAAGGTATAGTCTATGGATGAACCATCTTGATTATCTATATTAACATAATGAATTTTTAGATCTTTGTAAGAACTTTCTTTAAAAACATATTTTTTATTAAAATCTATTTTTTTGTTTAAAAATAATGGGGAAAGCTGTTTTACTAAATTGTTTTGATCTTTGAATAACATTGAATTTAAATTATTCTTTTGATCTTTCTTAATTTTAATTATTAAACCAGAGTGAACCTTGCCATTATCATTAAAGAAACAAAAATAAAATTTTTCATCTAAAAGATTGGTTAGATTGTTGTTTAAATTAAGCTTAAATAAATAAGCGAAGCGAGAAAATGCTAAGGGATTATTGTTTTTATCTGTAACAATAAACTTAACTAATTTATTATTATAATCAGTTTGATTTATTTTTTGACTTATTTTTATTAATTCTTGTCGTATGCTTTCCTTATTAGTTGTTTCTGTATCCAATAAAAAATAATTAGGACCCGTTAAAGAATATTCTAATTCTTTTTTATTTTCTATTTGTTTTTTGTCTGCTTTCGTATCATAGTCTTTTATATAATCTGGCAAAGAATAATTTTTTTTCCAATAATAATATCCTCCCCAACCTAAGGTTACTAAAATAATGCCAAGCATAGCTACTACAATGCCTGTTTTTAAAGAATAACTCTTTTGATTTTTTGGTTCGGGAGCGGGAGCAATATCAGAAAATGACTTTTTAATTTTATTCTTATCTTGAGAAGAGAAATAATTATTTTTTTTAGATTCAGAAATTTCATTTTTAGTTTCTTGTGTAACTCCTTGATTAATCGCTGATTTTTGTAAATTATCATCTTTTTTCCACATATCAGCATAAGGATTTTCAAAAGATAAATTGTTATTTTCTTGTTGCTTATCTCTTTCTGATTTTTTTTGATTATATTCGTCCTTTTCACTCAATTGAGTAAAATTTTTATCATCTGTTATTTCTTCATTTTCAAAATATTTATTAGACTTATCCAAATAAGTATTTTCAGTCTTTTCTTCTATTTGTTCTTTCGTGTTATTTTTTATATCAAGCTGAGATTGATCTTGAGATTGATTTTCTGTTTTCTTCTGCCCTTTTCTATTTTCTTCTACTTGCTTTATTTTTTTATCCAAATTATCAAAGGTAGTTTCGTCATTTTCAACATCATTTAGAAAAGGACTATTTGATTCTGTAATGGGCAAATCCTGTTTTTTATCATATTCTTTGTTTTTATCCTTTTGTCCATTTTCACTATAATATATCTTACTCGTTTTTTTTCTAACAACACTATTTATATCATCTTGCATCGTATGCACACGGGATAACAAGTCTTGATAATCCTCTTTAGATAAACGCGATTTACTGCTACTTTCTTTTTTATTTTTTTTATTTTTTTTAATCAAGCTCCACATGTATTTTTTACTAATGCTTTAAATTTGAATTTATTATAAACTATCTTTACATCTTTAGCAAATAATTTATTTAATTTTTTGTTAAAATTTCTTTAAATTCTCTTTCTGAAATAATTTTTACTCCTAACTTCTTAGCTTTTTCATATTTAGAACCTGGATTTTTACCCACCACTACATAATCCGTTTTCTTACTCACTGAAGAAACCGGTTGACCGCCTAAATAACGAATTTTTTCTTTGGCTTCTTCTCTAGTAAATTCTTTTAGTTCTCCTGTAAAAACGAATGTTTTTCCAGATAAAATATTTTTCTGAGTTTGTAAATGTAAAAGAGGATTTATTATTTTAATGCCAACTTTAGTTAGTTTTCTGAGAAGTTGCTGATTTTTTTTAGCACTAAACCATTCTATCAAACTCTCGGCTGCTTTTTCTCCTATTCCTTTAATTTTCAACCAATCATCAGATTTTACTTGAGAAAAAACTTTCAATAAATCTAAAGGAGTTTTTATTTCTTTACCACTAAACTGGTTAATATTTTTAGCAATTAAAACGGCTGTTTCTTCTCCTATATAACGAATACCTAAAGCATACAAAAAATTAGTTAAATTAATTTTCTTACTTTTTTGAATAGCTTGAATTAAATTTTGAGCTGATTTTTCAGCAAATCTTTCTAATGGCTGTAAATCACCAACTGTTAATTCAAAAATATCAACCGGGGTAACAATAAGTCCTGCATTAACTAATTGTTCTATAATTTTTTCTCCTAATCCTTCAATGTTAAAACCTTTCTTGCTAACAAAATGAATTATTTTTTGTATTTCTATAGCAAAACAATGTGGATTTAGACAATAATGAGCAGCGCTTAATTCCTTTTGCTTTTTGTTTTTAGAAATAATGATTTTTTTTACTTCTCCTCCACAAATAGGACATTGCTGAGGCATTCTCCATTTTTTTTCCCGACCTGTTCTTAAATTTTTTAATACGCCTACTACTTCAGGAATTATATCTCCCGCTTTTTGAATAACAACCGTATCACCAATCCTAATATCTAATTTTTTTATTTCATCTTCATTGTGTAAAGTAGCCCGACTAACTAAAGAACCTGCTACACGCACTGGTTTTAAATAAGCTACGGGAGTCAAAACACCTGTTCTTCCAATTTGCACTTGAATATCCTTTACAATGGTAGTAACTTTTTCTGCTGGAAATTTATAAGCAACGCCCCAACGCGGAGATTTTCCCGTGTAACCTAGTTTTTCTTGAATAATTTGCGAATTTATTTTAATAACTATACCATCTATATCATAATTTAATACTTTATTATTTTTTCTCCTTTGAGCCCAAAACTGATAATATTTTTCAATAGCTCCAATATTATCAATTAATTTGTAGTTTTGATTAACTTTAAATCCTAATTTTTCTAAAAGTTTTAGTTCTTGAAACTGGGTAGTTGGTTTTTTTAAATTTTTATCCCAAAAAATATGATCTTTCTTTAACTCCGAAATAATTTGATTATTTAAAATTATTTCATCTATATCATAAATAAAACTATCTAATCTACGTTTAGCTGCTATACGCGGATCTAATTGACGAATTGATCCTGCGGCTGCATTACGTGCGTTAGCAAAGAGAGACTTTCCTTCTTTTTTTCTCTGTGCATTTAATCGTTCTAGTTCTTGCCTGCTCATCCAAATTTCCCCTACCACAATTAAATCCACTATATAATTTAATTTTAACGGTATGCTCTGAATGGTTTTAACGTTAGCTGTCACATCTTCACCTGTAACTCCGTCTCCTCTGGTTATTGCTTGTTTAAAAATTCCTTTTTTGTAAACAAGAATGATTTTTAAACCATCTATTTTTAATTCGCAACAATATCCTTGAAAAATATTTTTGATTATTTCTAAACTTGAGAAATTTTCTAATGACAAATCCTTTTTTTTAACTAATCTGATAATTTTTTCTTGCCATTCTGTTAGTTCATTTTTATCAAAAACATCATCAAAAGACCATTGTTTGTATTTATGTTTTACTTTTTTAAATTTTTCTAGAGGTTTTCCACCAATTCTTTTAGTTGGACTAACAGGAGAATCAAATTCCGGATATTTGTCTTCTAGCTTTCTTAATTCTTCCATTAAAGAATCATACACTTCATCAGTAATTTCGGGCTTATCTAAAACATGATAAAGATAACGATGATGATCTATTTCTTTTCTTAATTTTTCTATCCTCTTTTTAATTCGTTCTTTAATATTTTTCACTAGCTAAAAATTAATCTACTAACTAATTTATTTTTAAAATATTTCTCAATTTTTAAACTAAACTATTTTATTCAACAGTAACTTGTATAGCGCGCTTGATTCCATTAATTTCACCCACTGACTTTATTTTTTTAATATTACTAACAGAACCAGAACAATTATTAATAGAATTATTATTATTAAAAAAAGATATAGTCACTTGTCCTCCTAATAAACTATAAGATATAATTCCATTTTCACAATCATTAGGTTTATCAGCTAAGTCTTGTATTTGAGTATTAGTAGTATCTTTTTTCTTATTTAATACTTTCTCTAATCCACTATTGGCTATCTGAATAGCTTGAGTTGATTTACTAGTAACAGAAGAGGTTTGTTGTTGAGTAACTACTACTTTAGTAATTCCTAAAACTACCGAAAGAATAAGAAACATAATAATTAAAGAAAAAACTAAAACACTTCCTTTTGATGTTATTTTTTTAATCATAAATTTTATTTTTAATAATTAAATTATTTTTGTGTTTTCAGTAATTCTTTTCTACTTAAATTAATACGTCCTTGACTATCTATTTCTTTAACTTTAACTGGAACAATATCTCCTACCTTAACTACATCTTCCACCTTATTTACTCTGTGATCAGTTAATTCTGAAATATGAATTAACCCTTCTTGTCCTGGTAAAATTTCCGCAAAAGCCCCAAAATTCATAATTTTGGTTATTCGCGCTTTAAAAACTTCTCCCACCTTTATTTCTCTAGTAAGATTTTCTATCCATTCTTTAGCTTTTTGCGCGCTAACCTCATCACTAGAAGTAATAAAGATAGAACCGTCATCTTCTATATCAATAGCTACTCCTGTTTCATCTATAATTTCATTAATTACCTTTCCTCCAGAGCCAATTACATCCCTAATTCTATTTGGATTTATTTTCATATGAATTATTCGTGGAGCATATTGAGATAATTCAGAACGAGGTTTGTCAATGGTTTTTAACATTACTTCTAAAATTTCCATCCGCGCTTTTCGCGCTTGTTTTAAAGCTTGCCTTAAAATATCTATACTTACTCCTTCCACCTTAACATCCATTTGCAAAGCTGTAACTCCTTTTTCTGTTCCCGCCACTTTAAAATCCATATCTCCGTAATGATCTTCCATTCCTTGAATATCAGTTAATATTTTATAATTATCTTTCTGTTTTTCATCAATAATTACTCCCATAGCAATTCCACTTACTGGACGTTTAATTGGCACACCTGCATCCATCAATGATAAAGTGGAACCACACGTAGAAGCCATAGAAGAAGAACCATTGGAAGAAAGCACCTCTGATACTAACAACATAGTATAAGGAAATTCTTCTTTATCTGGTAAAACTGGTAACAAAGCTTTCTCTGCTAAAGCTCCGTGCCCGATTTCTCTTCTTCCTGGACCTCGCATAAATCTCACTTCTCCCACAGAATAAGGAGGAAAATTATAATGATGAATATAACGTTTTTTAGAATCCGTTTCCATTGTATCAATTATTTGTTCATCACCTGGAGCACCCAAAGTAGTAACAGTCAGTACTTGCGTTTTTCCTCTATTAAATAATCCTGAACCATGTGTTCGTGATAAAACTCTAACTTGGCTACTAATAAGACGCAATTCATTTAATTTGCGTTTATCTAGGCGTAATTCTTTTTCTAAAATATTTTTATGAACTATTTCATCAGCCATTTCATCAAAAAGAATAGTTACTATTTGAAGCAATTCTTCTAATTTTTCTCCTGTATAATTTTCTTCTAAATATTTCTTAGCTTTATCCTGTAACTGATTTAATTTCTCATCCTTAACATGTTTTTCCTCCTGAGAAAAAATAATTTTTTCTAATTCTGTTTTATTTAAAATATCCTTTATTTTTTCTTCTATTTCTTTTTCCGCTTGCAAAAGAAAAACTTCTCTTTTTTCTTTACCTATTTCTTTTTTTATTTCATTAATAAAATCTACTATCTTACTAATGTTTTTTTGCGCTAATTCTAAAGCGGCTAAAATCTCTTCTTCTGGAGTTTCTTTTAAGCCTGCCTCTATCATATTAATTTTATCTCTAGTTCCAGCTACGGTTAGATCTAAACTTCCCTCTTCCTTTTCTTCAACTAAAGGATTTAAAATAAACTCACCATTTAATTTTCCTATTTTTACTGCTCCAATGGGACCATTCCAAGGTATATCAGAAATAGTTAAAGCTAAAGAAGCAGCTATTATAGAAATAAAATCAGGATCATTTTCGCCATCATAAGAAAGAACAGTGATAATTACTTGCACATCTTGACGCATTCTAGAATTAAAAAGTGGACGGATAGATCTATCCACCGCTCGTCCCGCTAAAATAGCCTCGTCTGAAGGACGACCTTCTCTTTTGATAAAACGAGATCCCTTTATTTTTCCCGCCGCATAATAACGTTCTTCATAATCAACCATTAAAGGAAAGTATCCTAAATTCGCTGAAGGTTTTTCGCTCATTACCGCTGTAGCTAAAACCTCTGTTTCTCCATAACGCACTCTAACTGATCCATTAGCTTGCTCTGCAAATAATCCTGACTTTACTATTAATTCCCTTCCTCCTAACTGAAGAGTCCATTTTTTTTCTTCTAACATAAAAATTTTAATTATTATAAGAACATCTACTAAACACTTTATTTTAATCAAATACTTATGCTTAATTAAAATAGCGTGTCTGCTAGATTCTTATAATAATTATTATTATAAATTACACTAATTATCTTTAGTTTAACTTAAAAATAAGATAAGTCAAACACTCCTTATTTCTAATATTTTTTTAAATAATCTTGCATTATGTCCATTAATTTCTGAGTTACTCTTCCAACTTTTCCGTTTTTAATCAATTTATTATCCACTTTTACCACAGGAACTATATTTTTATTAGAAGCTGTCAAAAAAACTTCGTCAGCTTGAAATAATTCTTTAATTTTAATATCTCTTTCTTTTACAAGAAACTTATTTTTTTGCGCTAATTTAATTACTAAGTTTCTAGTAATTCCCAATAAAATATTTTCTCGTGGAGTAATAATTGTACTCTTTTTTACAATAAAAATATTAGAGGTAGAAGCTTCTAAAACCAAATTTTCCCAGAAAAAAACTATTTCCAAAGCTTTATTTTTCTTTTTTTCTTTTTGATAACGCAAAGCTTCTAGATAATTAGTTACCTTAGCTGTAGGTATCTCCCTTTTATAATGAACACTAATAATTTTAGATCCCTGAGTATAAACTTTATGAGAAGGAAATAATGGTTCAGCATTTTCTAAAAAAATTAAAAAATTTGTATCACCTTCATAAGTAAATCCATCTTGAGAAAAACCACCACTTAAAACCGTCCTTAAAATAGCGGAAGAAAATTTATTATATTTTAAAAGTTGCTTAACATTAGCTCTGTATTCTTGACAATTTAATGGCATTTTCATATTGAGTTGTTGAGCTGAATTTTTTAAACGCTTCCAATGTTCTTTGATTAAAAAAGGTTTTTGATTAACTACTTTCATTACATCAAAAACAGCATAGCCTCTTAAAAATCCTAAATCGTAAGGATTAATTTTAATTTGTCGCAAAGGTCTAACTTTGCCTTGATAGAAAACATAAGACATATTAATATAATTTAAATTTTTAATTATTGAAACAAATTTTTAGTTAATTGATGAATATCTGAATAATCAGCGTAACCTTTTTTAGGAACTAAAATAAAAGCTCTTATTCCATTCATATTCAAATGATCTACTCTTAACAAACTATCCTGTTTCCAAGCATCTACTGCTTTATTGATAATATTTTTTGTATCTAAATTATAAGCTAAAAAAACAAAATCATCTATATCATCTAAATCAACATTGGTCTTCAAATTATTTTCTATATTTCCTAATAATTTATTCATTTTAAAAATATTCAACCAATTTTGTGAAAATATTTTATCTCTTACGGCTTGAATCACTTGCTGTTGTCTTTTAGCTCTACCAAAATCACCCTCTGGATCACTGTGTCTTTCTCTAGCATATTTCAAAGCTGTTTCTCCATTTAAATGATGCCAGCCTTTCTTCAGTTGAAATGTTTCATAACTATAATTAGGTCCAGGATAACGTGTATCATAATAATCTCTTTCAGAATAAATATCTATTCCACCTATATCATCTATAATTTTTTTAAAACCATCAAAATCTAAAATAAAGTAATAATCAACAGGCAAACCTGTAACATTTTCCACGGCTTTCACGATATATTGAGCTCCCTTATGTTGATTGATTCCTCTTTGATACAAGGAGTTTATTTTGGCTCCAGAAAATTCTTCTTCTTGAGAGTTGTGATTAAGATAATATAAATCTCTTGGTAAAGAAAGTAAAGCAATTTTTTTCTTTTTTAAATTTAAACTCATTAACATAATTGTATCTGTTAAATTAGTACCGGCTTTCCCTTTTCCTGCAATTCCTAAAAGTAAAATATTAATTTGTTCTCTTTCCTTACCTTTTAAATCAATATTTTGAAAATTTTTATTTTTAATCTGCAACAAATTAAAAGCTAATTTAGCTGTAGCAAATACATTTTCTGACTGTGAAAACTTTTGCTTATTTTTTACAATAATCACCTTTTTGCTCGTCTGAGAAAATCTAAATAATAAAAATCCTGCTAACATTAACATTGAAAAAAATAAAATGAAGCAGAAAAGAAAAAAACGTTTTAACCAACGTTTAAATATTTGTTTTTTAGAAATTTTATTGACTATAAAAAGTGTTTCTTGATTTATCTTTCCTTTGTTTTTTTCTTTTGATATATTGTTATATTTATCTTTAAATTTTTTTTGACTCTTTAAATTATGGCCTTTATTTTTACGTAAACTATCTACCATAATTTTTTCAAATAATTAAATAGAAAAATAAAAAAAATTAACCTCTAGAAACATATTCTCCTTTTTCTGTATTAATTATCACTGTGTCATTAACTTTTATAAAAAGAGGGGCGCTAATTTTCATTCCGGTTTCTAATGTTACTAATTTATTACCACCTGAAGCTGTATCACCTTTTATTCCTGGAGGCGCATCAACCACTTTAAACTTCATTTTAACCGGTAATTCAATGTTAATAGGTTCTCCTTGATAAATTAAAATATTAACTTCAGTTCCTTCTATTAAATAATTAGCGCTATCACCTAAATTTTGACTAGTAATCGTAAATTGCTCAAAATTATCCTGATTCATAAAAATATAGTCATTATTATCTTTGTAAAGATATTGTGCCCGATTAATTTCTAAATCAGCTTCTTTTACTTTATCTGCTCCTTGAAAAGTTTTTTCTAAAACAGCTCCTGTTTTTAAATTTTTTAATCTTGTCCTTAAAACAGCCCCTGCTCTTCCCATTTTTGAATGTTCGTGAGAAAGAACTTTATAGGGCTGACCATTAAGTTCAATATTTTTTCCTGACTTAATTTCTGAAATACCTAACATAATAAGAATTATTTAATCACAAAAGGAACTAGCGCCATAATTCTAGCTCTTTTAATTGCTTGAGTTAAACGACGTTGATGTTTAGCGCAAGTGCCATAACGTTTAGGAGGATAAATTTTTCCTTGAGAATTCAAAAAACGTCTTAAAAGATAAGCATCTTTATAATCAATATGATCTATTTTATTTTGACAAAAATAACAACTTTTCTTTTCCATAAAATTATTTCTTAATATTTAAATATAAATTCTAACTTTAAATCTTATTATTAAAAAGGAACATCTTCAATTTTTATTTCATCATCTTCTTCATCTAAATTTATAGTAGGTATTTCTTCTTCTGATGTATTTTTAGTTTCTCCTGATACATTATTTTTTGTATCATTTTCGTTATTTTTTTCTACTGCTTGATTTTGATTAGAAATGTTTTGATTATATGTTCCAGAATTTGATCCTTGAGGCTTACTTCCAAATTGAATATCATTCGCTATTACCTCTGTAGTATATTTTTCTACTCCACTTTTATCCGTATAACTTCTAGTTTGCAAACGTCCTTCTATGTAAGCTTCTTGGCCTTTAATTAAATACTGGCTAACTGTTTCTGCTAATCTTCCAAACATAACTACACGATGAAATTCTGTTTGTTCTTGTTTTTGTCCCGATTGATCAGTCCAAAAACGATTAGTAGCTAAATTAATTGTAGCTACCGGTTGTCCAGAATTTGTATTTCTTAATTCGGGATCACGAGTTAAACGACCTACTAAAATTACTTTATTAACATTCATAGTTTTATTTTTTCAATTTTTTTAATTGAAAAAGATTAAAAAATTAATTTTAATTAAATGTTTAAAATTTCTTCTAACTTCTTATCAATATCATCACCTTTATCACTTTCTAGTGTTGAATCTTCTTTTTTCTTGTTTTCTGTATTTTGAGAAGACATTTTATCTTTTTCTTCTAGAATATCTTTTTTAACTTCTGCTTTAGTTTCTTTATTTTTATCAACTTCTTTTTTTTCTATTTTATCTTCTTTTTTCAGTTTTGTTGTTTCAGTTTTTTTCGTTTTTGAATCAGTTTTTTTCTTTTCTATCTTTGATTCTTCTTTATTGTTTTTTAAATTTTCCTTTTTGTCTTTTGCTGGCTTAATTTCTGCAATTTCTTTATTTTCTAAAGGCGGCAATTCTTCTGCTTTTACTATTATAAAACGTAAAATATTATCTTGCAAATTTAATTTACGAGTAATATTACCAATGAAATCTTTTTTAATCTTATCTTTAAATCGCTGATCTTTATCAGGTAATACAAAACGACGCGCTATATAAGTTCCTCTTTTTTCGTGCTGAATAGGATAAGCTAATTTTCTTTGCTCTATCCATTCTTCTTCTAAAAATTTTCCTCCCTGTTTAATTATAATACCTTCTACTTCTTTTTTAATTGTTACTAAATTATTCTCTTGACTTTCTCCTATTAAATACAAAATTTCATATTCCATATTTTTTTAAATTTATTTTACTTACTAAAAAACCGATAAAGACCCTTGCCTGCTACTTTATCGGCACGTTTTTATCTTATCCTCTTAAGATTTAGAGGTGAAATAAAAAGGGACTTTAAATTATATTTTATTTAACTTTACTAGTGTAAATTAATTTTTAACTTTTGTCAAATAACTCTATTAAAAGAATGCATCTTGAACATTCCTCCATATTCCTATATAAATCTTTTTTTAAAAATTCATCTAAAACTCTATTCAAACTTTTAAAAAATGATATACAATTAACTTCCTTTAATAGTCTTTTCTTTAATTTATAGTTTTTTCTAATTCTATTTTCTAAATATTTTATATATTTTTAAACCAATAAGTTTAAATTCAAAAAATATTTTTAAATTTTTAAAAAGTATTTTTCCTTCTGGCTATTTAAATATCCATTTTAAAAACCAACCTCGCCAAAAGGTTGGTTTTAATTATAAAAGAAATTTATTTTGTTCTACTGTCTATTTTTTAGCTCTTGAAGAGCTTGTTTAAGTTCATCAATTTCTTTTTGTTGTTCTTTTATTTGCTTTTGCTGCTCTTTAAAAGCTTCTATAAAAACACCTATAAAACCATTATATTCAACGGTTTTATAGCCACTAGGACCAGTGCTCACTAAAGCGGGAAATTGACTTTCAATTTCTTGAGCAATTACCCCCATTCCTGGAACATTACCATCTTTCATTTTATATTCTACTCCTCTAATTTTAGTTATTTTTTCTAAAGCATTATTAATTGTCTTAATGTCTTTTTTTAATCTTTTATCAGAAGTATAATGAAACGTCCTTGCCCATACATCAGCCCATCTTCCCTTACCTTTTCCTACTACCAATCCAGCCTGGCTACCTAAAGGACGAACTCTAATTCCTATAGATCCATTTAAAGAATGTGCGTCAGGAGAAGAATTAAAAGCATAAATCCAAGGACCACCTATATTATCTACTTTTCTATAATCACTAACAGAATTTACTGTTCCTAATATTAGATTATACTTACCGCTTCCTGCATACACCTGATCATCAGCTATTACATCACCAGAGGCACGTACATCTTTTGACGCAATAACATTTCCCCCATGCATAGCAATAATACTACCATAATTAATTAAATAATTTCTATTCATCAACCCAAATCCAGATACATTATCTCTATTGATAAACAATCCTCCTGCTTTTTCTTGAAATTTATTCCCCACATTGAGTGGTGCAGCCAAATTACCCTTGGGAGGCTTTGAGGAAGGTTCTGTCCAAGCCATTGCAAATTGGATAGAAGCACCTAACATAATTCCCGTAATAATTATCCCTAACCAATGATTGGTTTTCATTTCTTTTTTCATAGTTTTAGTTTATTAAATTAAATTAATTATTATTTATTTTAAATTCAATTACACTATATCTTATTAATAATATTTTTTATCGGTTTCTTTGAATTTCTTCCAAAAGAGCGCATATTTCTTCTTTTTCTTTATCAGAAAGAGGTCTGTTACTAACCAAGCTCTTCTTTAAAATTGAATCAATTTTTTTGAAATTTTCATTTTCTTGATCCGATGTTAAATCTGAATTTCTTGAATTATTTTTTTCTTTTTCCAAAAGAACGCGTATTTCTTCTTTTTCTTTATCAGAAAGAGGTCTGTTACTAACCAAGCTCTTCTTTAAAATTGAATCAATTTTTTTGAAATTTTCATTTTCTTGATCCGATGTTAAATCTGAATTTCTTGAATTATTTTTTTCTTTTTCCAAAAGAACGCGTATTTCTTCTTTTTCTTTATCAGAAAGAGGTGTATTGTTAAAATCAACCTCTTTATGAATCTTTTTATTATAATTTTTAAATTTAAATCTATTTAAATTCATTTTAGACAAATAATATTCGTAAGATTCCTTCTTAAAAAAACCTAAAAAGATTATTAAACCCAAAATAAATATTAATACAATTACAATAGTTACACCTAAAACCTTTCTATTGGTCATTATGTTATTTTTTAAAAATTTCATATTTTTATTTTTTAATATTTATTTTTATTTTCTCGTTTTTAATTTTAAGGAGTTACCTCTCTCCAGTCATCTACTCCTCCTGTTACATTAACTGTAAAAGAAGTATTTTTACCATTATATGAAACATTTACATTTTCACTACCAGCCTTATTAGCTTGAACAGTTCCTTTAAAAGGAATAGTAACGGCATCCTGAGGATTATTTGTGTCATTCCAGCTAGCACTAGTAGTTACATCTATTCCCGAACAACTATTAGAGTTAGTAACTAAACAAGCTTTTAAATTTTGAGTATTTCCTTTTTTCATTTGAAGAGTATTTACTAATGTTCCTCCTGTACAAGAATTTTCACAAACAACTAAATTTCTATTATCTGATACATTAACTAGCAAACTATTACTTAGAGAATTCCCATTATCATTATATGAAACATTTACATTTTCACTACCAGCCTTATTAGCTTGAACAGTTCCTTTAGAAGGAATACTAACGGCATCCTGAGGACTATTTGTATCATTCCAGCTAGCACTAGCAGTTACATCTGTTCCCGAACAACTACTAGCACTATCAGCTAAACAAGCTCTTAAATTTCTAGTATCATTTATATTCATAGTTAATGCTGGCAAAGGATTACCGCTACTACAAATATTACAAATATTTAAATGATGTGTTACTGTCGGATTAGTTTGGGCTCTACTAAAGTCAATCCAACCTAATTCATCAGACCAAGCATAACCCTTTAGCTGACCACTACTAGGGGTAATCGTAACTCCATAATAACCTCCAACTTGAACTGTCCCACTCATTTTAATCCAACCCAACCAACCGCCAGAATTACCTATTGAACTAGCAGTTTGAATACTCACTATTCTAGCCCAACCTTCCAGTTTATTACCTACTCTTTTAACGCTATAATTAGGAGCAGCTGGATAAGGACCTTCAGGCTCAAAATTAATCCATCCTAAATTTTCGCTCCAAGCATATCCTGTCACATTACCATCATTAGCAGGAATATTAAGTCCATAATTAACATTTCCTCCACCAGTAATATTATTAGTACTTATCCAACCAAAATTAGTATCACTTCCGGCCCATAACCAACCTCTAACATTATCATTGCTTCCAGCTTCAACATTAAAAGAGATTGCGCTTATACCAATTAAAATTACTAACGCTAAAAATATTTTTTTTAACATATTTTTATTTTTATTTTTTAGTTAAATTTAAAAAATACAAATCTAAACAAAAACTAAGTTTATTTTAAAATAAACTTAGTTTCTTGTCAAATAAATATATCTTAAAGTTATCCACAATTAAGTTTGTTTAAGAAAAAATTATTTAATCACAGCTAGAATATCTTCATTTTTAATAATATAATAATCTTTGTTTTCCACTTTTATTTCCGTTTCACTAAATTTTTTAAAAATTACTTTGTCTCCTTTCTTTACTTTTATTTTTTCATCATCTCCTGTGGCTACAACTAACCCTTCTTGTGGTTTCTCCCCTTCCGCTGTTTCAGGAAGATAAATGCCACTTTCTGTTTTTTGTTCATCATTAACAATTGGTTCTAAAAGAAGATTGTCTCCTAATGGTTGAATATTTACGTTACTCATATGTTTAAATAGATAGATTAATTATTACTTTTATTATTTTAATTATTTTTTTGTTTCCGTCAAGATTTCTACTCCTTTTTCTGTGATTAAAATTGTATTTTCCCAATGAGCGCTTAATTTCCGATCTGCTGTAACAAAAACCCAACCATCTTCCCCTAAAATTGTTTCAAAAGTTCCCTGATTTATCATCGGTTCTAAAGCTAAAGTCATTCCTTTTTTCAAAGGCATATCTCTATAGTTTTTCTGATCATAAAAATTATAAACGGAAGGTTCTTCGTGTAGTTCTTTTCCTATTCCATGTCCAGTTAAATTTCTTACCACGGAAAAACCTTTTTGCTCCACATATTTTTGCACAGCTTTAGAATAATCACTTAACCAGGCTCCTTCTTTTAAGCTTTTTATTCCTAAAAAAAAACTTTTCCGCACTACCTCCATTATTTTTTGTGCTTCAGAACTAATTTTTCCTACGGGAAAAGTTCTTGCCATATCAGAATAATAACCTTTATAAATCATCCCTATATCAATTTTTAAAAGATCTCCTTCTCTCAACATTTTTTCTTTTGAAGGAATACCATGCACTATTTCTTCATTAAGAGAAGCACAAATTGTTGCCGGAAAAGGATTAACAGGATCTCCATAATTTTTAAAAGCTGGCTTTCCACCTAAAGAAAGAATTAATTTTTCCGCTAAATTATCTAGAGATAATGTATTTTTTCCTGGCAGAACATTTTTCTCTAATTCCATCATTACCTGAGCTAAACGTTTTCCACTAGCACGCATCAGATTTATTTCTTTCTCTGTTTTAATTAAAGACATAAAAATTACTTCTTACTAATTACGGGCGCTTTTTTTTCTGGCAATAAAACATCTTTCTCAAGATCTGAATTAAGATCTTTTTCAGAAAAATCATCTGGGGATTGTTTATCAGCAGTTTCTACAAATAAATAAAACCAACTGGCATAAGAAAAAGTATTTAGTATTCCGTTAAATAATAATAAAATTAAAATTAGACTAATTGATACAATTATTAAAATAGAATATTGTATTGCGATAATATGTCCTAAACCAATACTAAATAACAAAATTAAAAAGAAAAATATTAAAAATGGAGCTAATAATATAAAACTAAAAACTGCTCGTATGATCATTAAAAGTAAAGCTAAAACCAAAACATTTTTCCATTGTTTTTTTAAAAAAATATAGGCTAAATTTAAAGAATCAATTATTTTTACCTTTCCTATTACAATATAAAAACTGGCTATAATTTTTAGAAAATTGAAAAAAATTATAAAAGGAAATAATATGAGTAAGGCTAGAAAAAACAATAAAAAACCTGCTATAAATTGTGCTGAAAAAATTAACCAAGTTACAGGAAGAAATAAAATTAAAATTAAAATTAAATTAAAGAAAAAAAATAATAATCCCAATAAAAATAAAGGCACTCCAAAATGCAATCCTTCTCTTAATCCTTTTTTAAAACTCACTTCTTCTCCCCGAGCTAATTTATACAAAGACCCTATTAAAGACCCCTGGCCAATAGCGCTTAATATCCATAAGAAAAAAATAAAAAGAAAAAAAAGAAGAACAAAAAAAATTATAATTGTCTCATAATGAAAAAAAGCGATTTTGAAATTTTTTATCGTTTCAATTTTAATTTTATTGAATTCTAATTTATTTTTATAATTCTCACTAAAAGGAAAGGTATAATTAAAACTTATACCGCTAGAAAAAATAATTGCTCCGAACCACCAAAGGTATTTGTTATACCAGGTTATTTGCCAAGCATTTTTTATAATTTTAATGAAATTAACTTTCATTTTATTTTTATATTAGTATTTGAACTATTTAACAAAAAATGTTTTTATTTTTTTATTTCTGAATTATTCTTTTTTTCTTCTAAATTTTCTTCTTGTTCATTTTCACCAAAAACAATTTGATCAAATTCTTCTTTCTCTATGGTTTCTTTCTTTAGTAATGTTTGAGCTAGTTTTTCTAGAATAGACATCTTTTCCTTTAAAATACGTATGGCTTTTTCTTCTGCTTCTTGAATAAAACGAGAAACTTCTTGATCGATTTTTTCAGCTGTGCTCTCCGCATAATCTTTCTCTTCATTGATTTCTTTTCCAAGAAAAATTAATTCTTCTTTTTTACCAAAAGTTCTTGGACCTAATGAACTCATACCATAACGTGTCACTAAATCTCTAGCCATATGAGTAGCTCTCTCTAAATCATTAGATGCTCCTGTGGTCAATTTTTCTTCCCCAAAAATTTCTTTTTCTGCCACATAACCTCCTAATAAAACAGCCATCTCTGATTGGAAATAAAGTTTAGAATGTAAATGAATATCTTTTTCTGGCACAGCTAAAGTATATCCTCCCGCTCTGCCACGAGAAATAATAGAAACTTTTTGAATAGGATCAGCTTCAGGTAAAATAGCTCCAATTAAAGCATGTCCGGCTTCATGATAAGCTACTATTTTTTTCTCTTCCTTGTTCATGCCCGCACTTTTTCTTTCTGGTCCTAACAATACTTTTTCTATAGCCTCAATTAATTCTTCCATATGCACTACTCTTTTCCCTTTACGCGCCGCCAAAATAGCCGCTTCGTTTAATAAATTAGCTAAATCAGCCCCAGAAAAACCAGGCGTTCTCTGAGCAATTATTTTTAAATTAACATTTTTAGCTAAAGGTTTATTCTTGGCATGAATTTCTAAAATAGCTTCTCTGTCTTTTATATCAGGCAAATCTAAAGTTATTCGCCTATCAAAACGACCTGGTCTTAATAAAGCTGGATCTAGAACATCAGGACGATTAGTAGCAGCAATAACAATTACATTAGTATCTGTTTCAAAACCATCCATTTCCACTAGTATTTGATTAAGAGTTTGTTCTCTTTCATCATGTCCTCCTCCTAGTCCAGCTCCTCTATGACGACCCACTGCATCAATTTCATCAATAAAAATTATAGAAGGCGCATTTTTTTTAGCTTGTTTAAATAAATCTCTCACACGAGAAGCTCCTACTCCCACAAACATTTCTACAAATTCAGAACCACTTATATTAAAAAAAGGAACATTGGCTTCTCCCGCTATAGCTTTAGCCATTAAAGTTTTCCCTGTTCCCGGAGGACCTAATAAAAGCATTCCTTTAGGAATACGCGCGCCCATCTTAAGAAATTTTTGAGGATGACGTAAAAAATCAACAAACTCTTGCATTTCTTCTTTAGCTTCCTTGTTGCCAGCTACATCCTTAAAAGTTAAACGTCTTTTTTTATCTTTTGGATTTAACATTCTTGCCTTACTTAACCCAAAAGAAAGAGCTTGTGAATTTCCTCTTTGAGCTTGACGCATCATAAACCAGATAAAACCAGCAATCAATAAAAAGGGTAACAAAAATGGCAATATTATACCTGCCCAAGTCATAGCTACTGATGGCTGTTTTATTTTTACATCCACTGCTCTTAACTTATTTTTATCTACACCGTAACCATTTAAAGTTTCCCCTAAAGAACTTTGCATTTCCTTAGCTGCCTTTTCTTTGGTTCCATCTTGAAGTTCTATTTTTAAATTAGTTCCATCAACTTCTATTTTTTTTACCTTGTTCTCATTTATTTGTGTAACTAACTCACTTAAAGGAACCTCTTTTATTTTTTGATTAGGAGCATTATATAAAATTAACATTCCCGCAATTAACAAGAAAATTAAAATTATATAACTAGTATTTTTCATTAATTTATCCATGTCTTTATTTCTCTTTTAAAAATATTTAATTATTTTGCTTTTAAAAGCATAATAACTTTTTTTCTTCCTTATTGTCAAATAATATTAATAAAATTAATTTTACTATTTAATTTTATTTCTTACTTTTGAAATAATTATTTTATCTCCTTTTTTAAGTAGTGTTATATTTTGTTTTTTAAAAAGATGTATTTTATTTTTTTGACTTCTAATAATTTTTAACATTTCATTTATATCATTATTATAAAAATCAAAAAGACTGCCTCTTAATTTTTCCCAAATTAAACGTAAAAACATTTTTTGAATAGCTTTATCTAATTTTAAAAAATCTTTTTCTTGAAAAATTATTTCATTTATTTCGTTTTTTAAGTCAATCTTCCACTGACTAAAAATTTTTTCTGTTTCTCTTCTTAAAAAATTATAGTCATCAGCAACGTTATTAGCTAAAATAGCTAAATTATCTTTAATTTTAGAATTATAATTTTTTTCTAGATAAGGTAACAATTTCCAACGAATTTTATTACGTAGAAATTTCAAACTCTTATTACTTTTATCTTTTCTGTATTCTATTTTATATTTTTGTAAATAATTTATTATCTCCTCTCTTTTAGTATTGAGAAGGGGTCGCACAATATAATTATTTCTAAAATTCATAGCGGACAATCCTTGCAATCCACTTCCCCTAATTAAATGAAGTAGAAGGGTTTCCGCTTGATCATCTTGATTGTGCCCTACAACAATCCAGTTATAATCATAACGTTGTCTAATTTTCTCAAAAAAATTATATCTAATTTCTCTTAAAAAATTTTCATTAACTTCATTTTTTTTCTGTAAGGAAATTTTTTTTAAATAAAAGGGATAATTAAATTTTTGAGCTAAATTTTCCACTAATTTTTCATCTCTTTGAGAATCTTTTCCTCTTAAATTGTAATTAATATGCGCTACGCCTAATTTCCATTGATATTTTTTAGCTAATTGGTTAAAAATATTCAAAAGAAAAACACTGTCTGGACCGCCTGAAACAGCTATAATAATTTTATCTTTTTTTTGTAAAACTTGTTGAGAAAAAAGATAATTTTGAATATTTTTAAGTAGATTATTTTGAGACATAAAGAAAATAAAAAAGCCAACTAGTTGAATTTTAGATTTATTTTTTCTTCTTTTTATATTTTTCTAAATCTCTTAGCGCATTTTTTCTAACAATTTCAGTTATATTCCTTTCATTACGTTCCACTATTTCTAAAATCTTAAAAATAATTATAAAAACTATCACAAAGCCAAAAAAAATTAAAACATTTAAATTTTCACCTAAACCCAATTTCATTGATAATTGACGAGCTACATCTGGAAATAAAGAGAAAAATAAAACACCGCCCCAAATAATTAAACTAAAAATAAACTTTAAAAAAGTTTGTTTATATTCTTTTTTAAAAAACTTTTTAACTCTATCTACAATAAAGAAAAGCGCCACCACGATCAATAACCATTGAAAAAAAGAGATTTTAAATAGTATAGCTTTTAACATTTATTAAAAATTAAATTAACTTAACTATAAATTAACATTTTAATTAACGTTTTTATGCCGTTAATAAAATTTTGTTTATTTTTCTTATTCATAGAATATTGTGTATAACGAACTTCAATGGGAATTTCTGTATAGCTTAGTTTATGTTTTTTAATCTCTCTAATTATTTCACTATCATATTCATAACGATCAGTTTTGGTATCTATTAAATCAATAGCTTTCCTAGAATAAGCTCTAAATCCGGATTGACTATCGCTAACCCATAATCCATAAATTATCCAAGTAAAAAAATTACCTATTTGATTATGCATAATTTTATACCAAGGCATTCCTTGAGGATTTTTTAATCTACTCCCTAAAACAACATCATATTTATCATTTATTAATTGTAACATTTTCTTAATATCTTTAGGATTATGTTGCCCATCTCCATCTAATGTTACAACCACATCTGCTCCTAATTTTTTAGCCGCTTCTATTCCCGTTTTTACAGCCGCTCCCTTTCCTCTATTAATTTCCAGTTTTAAAGCTAAACACTCTTTTCTGGCTATATCAAAACTATCATCTGAACTTCCATCATCCACTACTATAATTTTATCATATCCATATTGCTTAATTTCTTCTAATGTTTCTTTCAGTACCTTGCTTTCATTATAAACTGGAATAATAAGAAAAATTTTTTTCATAATTCAAATCTTTAATTTTTTTTAATTATACTATATAATGCATTTACATTCAAACAAATTTATGAAAATATTAGTTTTTTCTCCCTACTATCCACCTCACATTGGTGGGTTGGAATTTTATTCTGCTGAATTTAATAATTATTTAGAAAAAAGAAAACATCAAATTACAGTATTTACTCCACACTTACCTAAGGATACTCCGCTTCAAGAAACAAAAGATAATATAAAGATTATACGCTTTCCTGCTTTTGAAATTGTACCCAATTACCCACTACCCAAATTTTGGTCTTTAAAATTCTGGCAACTGTATTATAATTTATTTCACAAAAAATACACCTTAATTATTTCTCACACTCGTTTTTTTTCAACCTCCATACTATCATTATTTTTATCAAAATTTAAAAGAATAAAATGGCTACATATTGAACATGGTTCTGATTTCGTACAATCTGGCGGAAAATTTGTTACTTTCATTGCTAAAATTTATGACTATACTTTTGGAAAAATAATTTTAAAATCTACCGACAAAGTTATTGCCATTTCCCAAGAAGTAGCTAATTTTTGTAATCAGCTAACTAAAAACAAAAATACTTGTCAAACTGTTATCCACAGAGGAATAGATATTGAAAATATAGATAACATCTTACTTTCTCAAAGCATTCAAAGAAAATATTTAAATAAACTAATTATTACCTTTGTTGGTAGAATAATTGACGGCAAAGGAATAAAAGATTTAATTCAAGCTATACAAAATATTATTACATCAAAAGAAACTAATAAAAAAATAGTGTGTTTAATAATCGGCTCCGGACCACAAGAAAAAAATCTCCAAAAAATTATACAGAAAAAAGGTTTAAAAAAATATATTCAATTATTAGGAAGCAAAAAACATCATGAAGTAATTGCTATTTTAAAAGCATCTCATATTTTTGTAAATCCTAGTTATACCGAAGGATTGCCTACTTCTGTTTTAGAAGCAGCAACCTGTGGAAAGGCCATCATTGCCACTAATGTTGGTGGAACCAATCAAATTATAAAAAATAAACAAAGCGGTTATTTAATAAAACCTAAGGATATTAATTCTTTAACTCACAGATTAATTGATTTAATTGATAATCCTGATAAAATAAAAATATTTGGACAAAAAGCTCGTAATCACATTAAACAAAATTTTTCTTGGCAAAAATCAATAGAAAAATATGAGACAGTATTCAAAAAACTCTTGGCTAAAAAATAATTTAATTACTTTAAATTTGGTTACTTTGTTGATTTATTTAGCTGGTTATTTATTACACTCATTTTTAAACTTTAATTTCCTATTAAATATCAGTGGGTTATTTTATTTATTATTTATCACTCCTTTTAATTTGATTTATATTTTCGGATTAGAATATGAAAATAATTTGGAACTTATATTGTTTTTGTTAACTATATTTTTTACTCTTTATACTCCTTTTTATTTTTTGAGTAATTATTTTTTTAATTTATCTTTTAATCTAAAAAACATCTTATTAGTTAGTGTTATTATTTCCTTAATTGCTATTTTCTTATCTATCCCAAATAAAAAAAGGAAGAAACCCTGCTCTTTTTCTTTTAATATCAATATTATTTTAAAGTTTTACAAAAAATACTGGCCTCTCTTTGTCACCATTGTTTTATTTGGAATAATACATTTAATTAACTTTCATTATTATAAATTTATACCTGAATGGGATGGATACTCTAAAATGATTGAAATAAAAAAAATTATTAATAATAATAGAATACTCAATAATTATCGCGGATTTTTTTCAACTGCTATTATTATTTTGCATCAATTTTCTAAAATAAATCTTTATACTTTTTTTTCTACTGTATTTGTTTTTTTTCAACTTACTTTTTTATTGGTCATTTTTCAATTTATTCAAAAATTAAAAATCAACGACAAAATAAGTCAGTTTATCATTCTTTTTTCCACTTTTGGTATTCCTGTTTTAAATATGGAAACGGATGTGGTTAGACCGCAAACTATTTTTCTTATTTTATTTCCTATTTATATTTATTTTATTTATCAAGCTTTTAAACAAAATAAAGCTGGATATTGGGCACTATCTAGCTTAATTGCTATAGGAGGATTAAATTATCATGAATTTTTTTTAATTGTCTTTATAATTCATACAATTTTTGTTTTTTATTTTTTCTATAAAAAATATTATTATCAAGATACAAAAAATAAAATAATTCTTTTTCTTTTTTTCGTAATTGTTTTATTAATTTTTGTTTTATTAGCAGAACATCTTTATATTATTCAGTTTGGAATAAATACGTTTAAAAGAATCTTTCATCAAATCATTCAAATAAACCAATGGCGCTGGTGGTTCCTAAGTAATTATAGCGGAGATGCTTCTCAATATCAGGTTGGTTGGTCAGGCCTAACAGGATTAATAAAATATTATGCTTACTACATTAGCCCTTTAATATTGTTTTTATTTTTTCTTTATATAATTTACTATAAATCACTTAAGAAAAATACTCTTTCTTTCTTAGTTTTTCCTTTTGTTTTTATATTTTTAATTTATAGCGAAATACTTCCGCGTTTAAATTACTTCTATTTACCTGAAAGATTTTGGATTATTAGTGATATTTTGTTTTTAGTCTTGTTGGTTCTTTTTTTCAAAATAATAACTAAAGAAAAAATTTTTTCTCAAAAAAAATATCATGTTTTTTTAATAATTTTATTCATTCTATCTAATATAGGATTAATCGGATCATTTTATGTTGCACAACAAAAAAAATCATTAATAACCTCTGATGAATATCAAGTAACCTTATGGATTAAAGAACATACACCTGCTAATTCTTTATTTATTACTCAACGAGGAAATTCACCACTAATTGAATATTTTTCTCAAAGACAAATTACACCTTTTCCTAATAAAGATTTTTTTGACGGAAAAGATGATGATTTAATTGATATTTTTTATCAAAATGCTATTAATGTTAATTTAAAAAAAATTCTTCAAAATGAATTAGTTGAAATAAACTTATTAAAAAAGAAAGTCAAAGAAAATAATCTCAATAATTTAACTGAGATAAATCAAGCTTTAAGTGATTTAAAACAATTAAAAGACACTGTCACAATAACACTCCAAAAAAGAGAAGCTATTCTCAAGAAAACAAAATCTAACCAAGTATCTATTTACGCCTTATATTCTAAGCAAAAATTTGATAATCTTTATGCTCAAAGAGAGTGGTGGTTAAAAGCTAACTATTACGGAGCACACATAGAAAATCTTACCAAAAAATATCCTCTGATTTATAATAAAAATGGAATTTATATTTGGAAATTAAAATAATTAATAAATTCTTATATAATTAATACAATGTGTGGGATAACTGGAAAAATATACTTTCAAAAAAATAATTTATTTGTAAATGAAACAGCCATTGACAAAATGAATACAGCCATTGATCATCGAGGACCAGATGATGCTGGAATTTTTATTAGTGATAATAAAAAAATTGGCTTAGGACAAAGACGCTTGTCTATTATTGATCTTTCTCCTCTGGGACATCAACCTATGCACTATGAACACCAAGGGAAAAAATATACTATTGTTTTTAATGGTGAAATTTATAACTTTCAAAAAGAACGAGAATTATTAAAAAAAGAAAATTATTCTTTTCAATCAAAAACAGATACAGAAGTTATTATGGCTTTGTATGATAAATATAAAATAAATTTTTTAGAACACCTTCGGGGGATGTTTGCTTTTGCTCTTTATGATCATCAAAAAAATAAATTAATTTGCGCTAGAGATAGACTAGGCAAAAAACCATTTAAATATTATCAGGACGCGAACGTTTTTATGTTTGCTTCTGAAATAAAATCAATTCTTACTCAACCAGAATACAAGAAAGAAGTTGATTATGAAGCTATCCACCACTATTTGACTTTGCAATATTGTCCCGCCCCTTTAACTGGATTTAAAAATATTCAAAAACTTGAACCTGCTCATTACTTAATCATAGATTGTAATACTGGAAAAAGAAAAAAAGGAAAATATTGGCAATTAAATTATAATCACAAATTACATTTAAATGAAAACGAGTGGAAAAATAAAATTTTAGAAGAATTAAATACGGCTGTAAAATTAAGGATGATTTCCGATGTTCCCTTGGGCGCTTTTTTGTCTGGAGGGATTGACTCTAGTGCTGTGGTAGCTTTAATGGCTAAAAATAGCTCTCAACCGATTAAAACTTTTTCTATTGGTTTTAATGAAATTGATCATGATGAAACAATTTATGCTCAAATGATCGCCGATAAATATAAAACTGACCATCATAAATTCATTGTTAAACCCAATGCCTTAGAAATGCTACCAATGTTAGTTAAACAATATGAAGAACCCTACGCTGATTCTAGTGCTTTACCAACATTTTATTTAGCCCAAAAAACACGAGAATATGTTACGGTTGCTCTTAATGGTGATGGCGGAGATGAAAATTTTGCTGGTTATGGACGCTACAGTATACAAAAATTTAGCTTATGGTATGACAAAATTGGACCCTTACATAATGTGTTAGCTAAACCCGTAGCAAAATTAATTAATTCCATTTTTAAAACAACTCTAACTAATCATGCTCAAACTTTTGCTGAAACTTTATCCTTTCCCTACAACGAAAGATACTTGTCGTATATTCAATATTTTTCTCGGAAGGCGAAAAACAATTTATACTCTAGCGAAATGCAAAATAAAGTAGGTAATTTAATTACTAACGACATTTTAATACATACTTTTCAAAAAGCTCAAGCAAGAAATAAAGTGGAACAAACTATTTACACTGATATTGCCACCTATTTACCTGATGATTTATTAGTTAAGGTAGATATTGCCACAATGGCTAATGGTTTAGAAAGTCGTTCTCCGTTTTTAGATCATAAATTTATGGAAATGACCGCTCAAATACCAGCTAACTTAAAATTAAAAGGATTAAATAATAAGAAATACATTCTTAAAAAGGCTTTAGAAAAAGATTTAGTCCCTAAAGAAATTTTATATAGAAAAAAAATGGGTTTTGGTGTTCCCATTGAACATTGGTTTCGTAACGAAATGAAAGATTATATTTATGAAATATTATTATCTAACAGAGCAATCTCTAGAAATCTTTTTAAAAAAGAAAATATCAAAAAATTATTAGATACTCATGTAAATACTAAAATAAATCATGCTTATCGTATTTGGGCACTACTAACTTTAGAATTATGGTTTAGAGAATTTTTTGATCAAAATTAATAATATGCAACCTATTTTAAAAAAATATTTATGAACAAAAAAACCATCTTTTTTATGATAAATTCTCTAGAATCCGGTGGAGCAGAAAGAGTATTATCAAATATTTTACCTAAATTATCTAAAAAATTTAAAATTCATCTCATTCTTTTAAAAGATAGTCGTTTTTATGATTTGCCAAAAAACATTAAAATTATTTCCTTTTCTAATATAAAAAACAATGTTTTAATGATTCCTTTTTTTCTTTTCTACGTCTGGAAATTAAAAAAACTTCTTAAAAAATATCAACCTTATAAAATAATCAGTTTTTTAGAAATTGCTAATTTTGTTAATATTTTAACCAATAAAAATGCTATAATTTCTTTTCGCACCTCTTTTTTTTTCTTTAATCAATCTAGTTTAATCGGTAAACTTTATTTATTATTCACTAAATTATTATATCCTAAAGCACAAAAAATAATCGTAAATTCACAAGAAAATAAACAAAATTTAGCTACACAACTCAATATATCATTAGATAAAATAAAAGTTATTTATAATCCCGTAAACACAGCTAAAATAACACAACTTTACCACAAAGAAACAAAGCTTTTTTTAAAAAATCAGCGTGACACCATATTTATTACCGTTGGAAGATTAGATAAATTAAAAAACATAGGAGTTATAATTAAATCTTTTAGAAAATTACCTCATAAAAAAAAGTTGCTTGTGCTTGGCGAGGGACCAGAAAAAAATAACTTGCAAAATTTAATTCAAAAATACAATTTAAATAAACAAGTTTTTTTATTAGGCAAAAAAAAGAATGTTTACAAATATTTAAATCTGGCTGATTATTTTATTTTTGCTTCTCAAGCAGAAGGATTTCCTAATGTTTTAATTGAGGCTATGGCTTGTAACTTGCCCATTATTACTTCCGACTTTAAAACTGGTGCTAGAGAAATTATTGATCCTACTTTAGATTTTAATCAAAAAATAAAATACCCCTATTATGGACCAAACGGGATATTATTAAGTTTAGATGATTTTGAAAATGATTTTAAGAAAATAAACTTTAAAAAATTACAACAAAGACAAATAGGACTTAATAATTTTAAAACAAGTAAAATTGTTGAAGACTGGTCTCGTGAAATAAGCTAAATCTAATTAACAATAAAATACCGGAGAAAGAATTATAACTTTTCTCCGGTTTATTTTTTATTTAACCACAGAAATTTTATCTCTGTGATTCAAGACCAGCTCACACAAACACTCCATGAGCTGGTCTTCTCTCTTATCCAACTCTCTCACAACGGAGAGCTGGATAAGATCTCCTTTTTTTAAAAATAAAAAATTAAAATTCATTTTTATTTTTTTAATCATTTTTTCCCTCCTTTTTTCTTTATTTTTTCTTTTTTAAATTAACTTAACTTCTTATTTTAATATATTTTTTCTGCTTTGTCAATACCTATTTTAGGATACATTTTTACTTCTAAAAAAAATTATTCTCATATATTTTAAATTATTATATACATATCTATTACTATTTATAATTTATATTTTTAGTAGAAAATTAAAATTCAGTACAATTTTTTATTTGTTTTTAATTTCTCTTTTATTCTCTACTTTTTTATTTTTTTCTCGCACAATTTTTCTAAACATTTTTTACTCACACGCCCAAATTTTTTTCAATTAAGGAAAAGAAAAATTTTCTGTTTTGCCTGTCGCCGCAGCGAAGCGGAGGCGGGCGGAAACGCTGGGCGGGATTCAATCCTCAAAATCCTCTGGATTTTGCTCAAAAAAGGTTAGAATTTCGTCCAAACAGTACCGCCAATTTACGATTTTGTCATTTTGGGAAGATATTGCCTCGCGGCAAAGCCGCTCGGCAGGCGCGCTACGCGCGCCAAAACCCCATTTTAGGGCGATTTGCCACGCTCCGCGCGGGCAAAAAGAAATGTTTTGGTGTTGGAGTTGGAAGTTCGTTTGGGTAAAACCCAAAGCAAACGAAGTTTTGCCAACCAATCTTTTTTCGTTTCGCCTTTGACGAAACTTGGAAGCAATAATTTTTTAATATTTTGACTGCCAAAAATATGAGCAAAGACAATAAAGACAATAAAGCAAAAAATCAAACCAGAAAGTTTTTCATTTACGCCCGCAAGTCTACCGATTCGGAAGATCGGCAAGTGCGAAACATTGCCGACCAAATAGCGGAATTGAAAGAGTTGGCGAAAAAAGAAAATTTGGAAATTGTTGATATTATCGTAGAAAAACAAACCGCCAAAAAGCCCGGGCGACCGATGTTTGCCGATATGTTAAAGCGAATGGAAGCGGGCGAAGCAACGGGAATTTTAGCGTGGCACCCCGACAGACTGGCAAGAAACAGCGTTGACGGCGGGCAAATTATTTATCTTGTTGATATTGGCGTTATCAAAGAGCTAAAATTCCCGACTTTCTGGTTTGACCCAACTCCTCAAGGAAAATTTATGCTTTCCATCGCTTTTGGGCAGTCAAAATATTATGTTGATAATCTTTCGGAGAATATCAAAAGAGGACACCGCCAAAAGTTAAAGCAAGGTTTATGGCCTCAAATGGCCCCTTTGGGATATTTGAACGACAAGAAAACAAAAATGATTTATTTGGATAAAGAAAAAGCCCCTCTCATAAAAAAGGCATTTGAGGCCTACGCGACAGGCAAATACACATTGAGAGAACTCCGAAAGATTATCAACGAGCTTGGCTTGCGCGGGCGGCGAGGAAAAATGCTTTCCGTTTCCAATTATCAGTATTTATTGCAAAATCCTTTCTATTACGGACTAATCCGCTACAATGGCGAATTTTACGAAGGAAAGCACGAACCGATTATCACAAAGAAACTTTTTGACCAAGTGCAAGAAGTGATGAAAAGAAAGTCCAAACCGTAAAAAGCGGACAAGATGAAATTTTTTCTTTATCGGGGAATTTTCAAGTGCGGAGAGTGCGGATATTCAATCACGGCGGACAAGAAAATCAAGAAAAGCGGTAAGGAATATATTTACTACTATTGCACAAGGAAAAACCCAAACCATAAATGCACGCAAAATGTATTTACGAGAGAAGAAAAAATTTCATCTCAAATCAACGAAGCAATACAAAAAGTTTCTTTGTCTGATGATTGCGCCGATTGGATGTTGAAAGAGATTGAAAAAGAAAGAAAAGTAAAGGCGCAATCATCAAACTTTTTTGCTCAAAAGATAAAACAAGAAATCGCAAAAATTGACGAGAAACTGAAAAAGCTGATGAACGCTTATCTGGAAAGTGTTTTGAACATCAAAGAATATCAGAAAGCGAAAAACAAACTCATCAATCAAAAACAAGTTTTGAAAGACAAATTGAAGTCTTTTGAGCAAAAAAGCGATAATCGGTTCGAACTCGCCGAGAAATTTATAAAAGACAGTAAACAAGCCAAAATTATCGCTTCCAAAGAAAATCCCGAAGGGATTCGAGATTTTCTAAAAAAGATTGGTTCGAACTTCCAAATTCAAAACCAAAACATTTCTTTTTGACCACGCGGAGCGTGGCAAATCCTTGTAAATTCAGCCCTTTTCGCGCAAAGCGCGGCCTCAGAGGAGCTTTGCTCCGCTCCAAATTCAGCCAAAAATGCAAAAATTGCAAATTTGCGGAGAGGGAGGGATTCGAACCCTCGGTACCTGTGAAGGTACAACACCTTAGCAGGGTGCCCCTTTCAACCACTCAGGCACCTCTCCTTTTTTCCTAGTAATTTATACTATTATTATTTCAACACTTTAATAGCATAACTAAAATTTATTAAAAAATCAATATTTACAAATATTGATTTTTTAATAAAAAAACTAGATGACATTATTTTGGCGGCGACCTACTTTCTCAAGACTTTTAAGTCTCAATATCATCGGCGCTAAGAGGCTTAACTACTGTGTTCGGTATGGGAACAGGTGTACCCCTCTCGCTAAAACCACCAAAATAATATCATCTAGTTTCAGTTGGTATCTGCAAAATTATTTAAAATAACTACATTAAGTTACTTTTAACTACTAATCATTGTAACAAACGCTAGCGTAATTGCTACAATGAAATGAAAGTAAAAAGGTTTAATGTCATTAGTACTTCTTGGCTCAATGTGTCACCACACTTACACCTAAAGCCTATCAACCTAGTCATCTTCTAGGGACTAGTTGCCTTATCTTGAGGTGGGCTTCCCGCTTAGATGCTTTCAGCGGTTATCCCGTCCGAACTTAGCTACTCGACAATGCTCCTGGCGGAACAGCCGATACACCAGAGGTTCGTTCTTTCCGGTCCTCTCGTACTAGGAAAGACTCCTCTCAAGCAACAACGCCTACGGCAGATAGAGACCAACCTGTCTCACGACGGTTTGAACCCAGCTCGCGTACCTCTTTAATTGGCGAACAGCCAAACCCTTGGGACCTTCTCCAGCCCCAGGATGAGATGAGCCGACATCGAGGTGCCAAACAGTGCCGTCGATGTGAACTCTTGGGCACTATTAGCCTGTTATCCCCGGGGTAACTTTTATCTGATGATCTTCCACGCTCCTACAAGCGATGGTCGGTTCACTAAATTCCACTTTCGTGACTGCGCGACTTATAGGTCTTGCAGTAAAGCTGGCTTATGCTTTTGCACTATCAGCCCGATTTCCATCCGGACCTAGCCAACCTTTGTAAACGCCTCCGTTACCATTTAGGAGGCGACCGCCCCAGTCAAACTACCCACCAGGCACTGTCCCCAGTCTGGTAGTTGATAACCTAACGTTTTTTTAGTGTTTAAATTACATATCAATTCATTGTGTATGCTTTACAACTTGTCTTATTAGTTAGCTAACCAACTAACAGACTAGGGTTAGAATTGCAATTTTAATAGGGTGGTATTCCACTGTTGGCTCCACCTTGTCCGAAAACAAGGTTTCACAGCCTCCCACCTATGCTCGGCAACTAAAACCACAATCCAATGCCAAGCTGCAGTAAAGCTCCACGGGGTCTTTTCGTCTTGCCGTAGGTAGACGGCATCTTTACCGTCATTGCAATTTCACCGGGTCCTTCGTTGAGACAGTTCCCCAGTCGTTACGCCTTTGATGCGGGTCAGAATTTACCTGACAAGGAATTTCGCTACCTTAGGACCGTTATAGTTACGGCCGACGTTCACCGGCGCTTCGGGGATTGGCTTGCACCGCTCCCGTTAACGTTCCGGCACTGGTCAGGCGTCAGCCCCTATACTTCCCCTTGCGGGTTTGCAGAGACCTGTGTTTTTGGTAAACAGTCGCCAGGGAATCTTTAGCTGCGCCCAGTACTCAATTTAAACTAAAACCAAAAAAGTTTTAATCTAAATTGAGTACTGGGAAGGCATCTCGCGAACTTACGCCTAGCTATTTTGCCGAGTTCCTTAACGAAGGTTCTCCCGTTCCCCTTAGGCTACTCGCCCAGTCCACCTGTGTCGGTTTGCGGTACGGACACGATAATACTAACCTTAGAAGTTTTTCCTGGTACCTTGCTCATCAACGTTCTTCCGAAAAAATTCAGAATTCCGAAATATTCTTGGGCTCACATATGGCGGATTTACCTACCATATACCCTTAAATATCCCACGCAAATCCAATAATGCGCGTTGACTACTAAGATACGTCCCTCCATCGAATATTATCGTGGTCACGGAATATTAACCGTGTGTCCATCGACTACGCTTTTCAGCCTCGCCTTAGGACCGACTAACCCTGGGATGATTGCCATTGCCCAGGAAACCTTGGACTTTCGGGGTCCCGAGATTTCATCGGGATTGCGGTTACTCATGCCAACATTCTCACTTCTGTACGCTCCACTATGGCTCACGCCTTTAGCTTCACTGCCTACAGAACGCTCTCCTACCACTTATAACTTTCATTGAAAAAACAAAATTAACATTCTACAATTTTGTAAAATTTCTCAATGAAAGTTATAAGTCCGTATCTTCGGTATCATACTTAGCCCCGTTACATCTTCGGCGCAAAATCTCTAAGCTAGTGAGCTGTTACGCACTCTTTAAAAGATGGCTGCTTCTAAGCCAACTTCCTAGGTGTCTCAGAGATTTTACTTCCTTTCCCACTTAGTATGAATTTAGGGACCTTAGATTACGATCTGGGCTGTTTCCCTTTTGAGATCCGACCTTAGCGCCGGATTTCTGACTGCTCGGATAAGGTGCATAAGAATTCGGAGTTTGGTTGAGTACCCTACGGCGAACCGCGAATACTCATCCAGTAGCTCTACCTCCTATGTCCATTTACCGAACGCTAGCCCTCAAGCTATTTCGGAGAGAACCAGCTATAGCCGAGCTCGATTGGAATTTCTCCTCTACACACAGGTCATCCCCTGATGTTGCACGATCAGTGGGTGCGGGCCTCCTCTCAATGTTACTTGAGATTCACCCTGCCCATATGTAGCTCGCCCGGCTTCGGGTCTAGTCCATGCGACAAACGGCGGTTAAACCTCGCTTTCACTTTGGATACATAGCAAAGCTACTTATCCACGCCACATAGAACTAACTCGTTGGCCCGTTCTGCAAAAAGTACGCCATCATCGTATAAATACGACTCTGACTCTTTGTAAGCATATGGTTTCAGATACTATTTCATCTCCCTCACCGGGATGCTTTTCACCTTTCCCTCACGGTACTAGTTCACTATCGATCTCATGCAATATTTAGCCTTGGAAGTTAGTGCTCCCAGTTTCAGACGGGATTTCTCCGGTCCCGCCCTACTCGGGAATTATCTAACCAATTATATTTTATTTTCGCATACAGGACTGTTACCTTCTATGGTTCCTCTTTCCAAAGGTATTCTGCTAATAAAATAAAATCAGTTTCCTAAAAGGAATAGATAACCCCACAACCCCTTGCCGAAACAAGGTTTGGGCTAATCCGCTTTCGCTCGCCACTACTAACGGAATCTCTATTGATTTCTTTTCCTCCAGCTACTAAGATGTTTCAGTTCGCTGGGTTCACTTTGTAAACCTATGAATTCAGTTTACAATACCTTGATAAATCAAGGTGGGTTGCCCCATTCGGAAATCCCCGGATCAAAGCTCACTTGACAGCTCCCCGAGGCTTATCGCAGCCTGTCACGTCCTTCATCGTTCGCATGAGTCTAGGCATCCACCATACGCCTGAGTAACCTTTTTACTTTCAAAATTAGTAGTTAAAAATAACTTAACTAATTTTTGACTCAATAAAATTACTTACCTACTTTATTTTGGTTTTATTTCAGAAACTATTTTTCCGCTTAAAAATAATTTCCTTTCTATAAAACCATCTTTTCTATTTTGTTTTTAATTTACTCATTTATGCGGAAATTAATACTTTAGATTTTAAGTTCAGTTTATATTTTAATAATCTAAAATATCAATTTCTTCACAAACTTTTTAATTAATTTTCAAATAAAAAACTCCGCCATAACGGAATTCAACTAATTTCTATTTCATTTTTTATTTCTATTAAATAGATTTAAATGAAATTAGATTGAAATACCGTTTATATTTTTGCTTATTATTTTTTGATATAGATTGTTTTTTCAATTAGTTAAATTAAAAAAATAATTATTTTTGCAAGCCTCATCAGAATAACAAATTTATTTTTTTTGTCAAGAGTTGAAAGATATTTAAATTAAATTCCTAATAATTTTTTATATTCTATTTCTTAAAAAGAAAAAGTTTATTAGCTTCTGGCTATTTAAATATCCATTTAAATGGATATTTAAATAGCCAGAAGCATTTTCTAAAAATTATTTTATAATCTTATCTACAATCCCATATTTTTTTGCTTCTTCCGCACTCATAAAATAATCTCTATCTGTATCTTTTTCTATTTTACTTAATCTTTGTTTAGTATGTTTTGCTAATATCTTATTTAATCTTTCCTTGGTTCTTAAAATATGTTTAGCATGAATATCCACATCTGTAGCTTGTCCTTGTGCTCCTCCCATAACTTGATGAATCATTACTTCTCCATTAGGTAAAATCATTCTTTTTCCCTTGGCGCCTGCCGCTAAAAGAAGAGAAGCAGCGGAAGCAGCCATTCCTATACAAATAGTTTGCACATCTGGTTTAACATATTGCATTGTATCATAAATAGCTAGAGCAGAAGTAACTACACCACCAGGAGAATTAATATAAATTTTTATATCCTCCTTATTGTTTTGTGATTCCAAAAATAATAATTGAGCAATTACTGCGTTAGCTAAAACATCTTCAATAGGAGTGCCAATAAAAATTATTCTATCTTTAAGAAGACGCGAATAAATATCATAAGCTCTTTCTCCATAGTTAGTTTTTTCAATAACAGTAGGAATTAATAATTGATTATTTATATCTTTTTTCATATGCTAATTAAATTAAATAATTAAACTAAAAAATTATTCCATTTTTTCCAATATTTGTAAAATCTTTTCGTTTTGTAAAGTGGCTTTTACATATTCATATAATCTTTTCATATCAATATTTTTTTCCAAATCTTTAACTCCTCTATATTGTTGTAAAACTTTATTCATTTCCGCTTCAATTTCACCAGAAGGAACTTTAATTTCTTTTAGTTTAGCTAAATAATCTAGAGCTAAAGATGATTTTATTCTTTTTTCAGCTTGTGGCTTCCATCCTTTTTGCAAATCTTCTTTTTTCTTATTTATTTGTTTTAAATAATCATCTAAATTTAAACCCGATCTTTGTAGTTGATCTTCAAATTCGTGTGTCATTTTGTGTAATTCTTCATCTAATAAAATTTGAGGTAAATCTACTTTCATTTTTTCAATAATAGCATCTAAAATTTCTTCCCTTTGTTTGTTTTTAATTTTAATCTTTTCTTCTTCTGTTAAACCTTCTTTTAAGCTCTCTTTTAGTTCTTGTAAGTTTTTAAATTTACCTAAACTAGTAGCAAAATTATCATCAATAGAAGGAGTTTCTCTTTTTTGCACAGCCTTCATTTTCACTCTAAATTGAGCTTTCTTTCCTGCTAAATTTTTAGCATGATAATTTTCTGGAAATTTTAATTCAAATTCTTTTTCTTCCTCTGCTTTCATTCCTATTATTTTTTCTTCAAATCCAGGAATAAAAACTCCTCTGCCTAGAATTAAATTGTGATTTTTACTAGAACCATTTTCAATAATCACACCATTTTGTAAAACATCAAAATCAATTTGCACACTGTCTCCTGATCGTGCTTCACGATTAACGGCTACTAACTTTACTCTACTTTCAGCTAGTTTTTTCAATTCCTGATCTATTCTATCTTTCTTAATATCTATTTTTGTATCTACATACTTTTTATTAATTCTTTTTACTTCACTTTCCCAATCTTTTAATTCAACTTCTGGCATAACGGCTGTAATAATTTTATACTCTAAATCATTTCCTTCGGCTAATTTCAATAATTCTACCTGTGGAGCACCTATGGCTTCAATTTTTTCTTTTTGAATAACTTGAGCATAATCATTTTGGATAGCTTTTTCCGCTGATTGATTAAGTATGGTTTCTAATCCTACTTTTTGTTCTATAATTTCACGAGGAACTTTTCCTGGACGAAATCCTTCTACTTTAATCTCTCGGGAAAAATTATTGATAGTTTCTTGAAAAAACTTTTTCCATTTTTCCCAAGGAATACTTAAATTTATTTCTACTTGAGAGTGGGGTAATTTTTTTAATTTCATATAATTGATTTTTCTAGTTTATTTATTAAATTATTTTTCTTCTTTTTTTACTTTTTCTTCTTTATTGGTAACTTCACTTTTTAATTCTTCTCCCTTGTTTATATTTTCATCTTTGGTTTTTTTTTCTTTTCTTGTTCTTCTTCCTGAATTAAATTAGCCCCTTCCACATCAATTTTCCAATCAGTTAATTTAGCTGCTAATCTTACATTTTGCCCTCGTTTTCCAATAGCTAACGAAAGTTGATCTTCTGGGACCTTAACAATAGCATGCTTATTTTTTTCATCTAAATCTACTGCCAAAACTTTAGCGGGACTTAAAGAAGACGCAATAAATTTAGCTGGATCTTTATCCCATTCTATAATATCTATTTTTTCTCCATTTAATTCATCAATAATTGTTTGCACTCTTGTTCCTTTTTGCCCAACACAAGAGCCAATCGGATCAACTCCTTCCTCTTTAGCTTCTACAGCAATTTTACTCCTTTCTCCCGCTTCCCTAGCTACTGCTTTTATTTCTACCGTTCCTGCAAATATCTCTGGAACTTCTAGTTCAAAAAGTTTTCTAAGCATTTCAGGATGATTACGACTTAAGATAACACCAGGACCTTTTGTGTCCACTTCCACTTTAGCTAGATAAACCTTTATTCTTTGTCCTATCCTATAATTCTCTCTCGGAATTTGTTCACTAGGAAGTAATACGCCAGTTGATTTTCCTAAATCAATATAGACATTACTTCCTTCTACTCTTTGCACTGTTCCGCTTATTACTTCTCCTTCTTTTTCTTTATATTCTTCATACATCGCATTTCTTTCTGCTTCTCTTATTCTTTGAATAATAACCTGTTTAGCTGTTTGAGCAGCTATACGTCCATAATTACTCTTGGCTTCTAATTTAGTTTCAATGGTATCACCGACTTTAACATCTTTTTTTATTTTCCGTGCTTCTTCTAAAAGAATATCTCTTTCTGGATTAAAACGATTTAATTTGGTTTCATTACTTTTAGATTTATCTTTTTTTTGGTTGATATTTTTATCTTTATTATTTTCCAACGAAGACATTTCTCGCGTAGTTTCATCAACTACTTCTTTCACTAAATAAAATTCTGTTCCTCCTGTTACTAAATCAAATTTAGCTCTAATGTGTTGCCCTTTTTTTCCATAATCTTTCTTATAAGCAGCTGCTAAAGCAGCTTCTACTGTTTCCATTACTTTTTCTTTAGACAATCCCTTTTCTTCACAAAGTTGATCAATAGCGCTGAGAAATTCCTCGCTGTTTAATCCTTTTTCTTTTTTTACTTTTTGCGACATATTTTTAAAATTAATATTTATAGTGTTTACTTTTATTAAAAAATTTTCTTTAGTTTAAAAAAAGATCCGCAATCACGAATCTTAAAAATCAAAATTCTTTACCAATTAATATTATTATAACAAAAAAAATATTTTTGTCAAATTTAGATACAACTTAAACAACTTGTATATCTCTTAATTCATTCATTAAATCTAAATAAAACTTTAAATTATGCAAAGCTACTAAACGCATTCCTAAAGGATCTTGGTATTTAAATAAATGATGTAAAAAAGAAAAATTATAATATTGGCATAATTCACACTGACAATGCTTATCTATAATTTTTGTATTATTTTTAAAACGTTGATTGGAAATATTAACTACTTCATATTTCAATTTATTTCTTACTATTATTTTTGGATATTTTCTGATTAGCAATTTTCCATGTCGCCCTTCTCTAGTGGGAATTACACAATCAAACATATCCCAACCCATTGAAACACTTTTTACAATGTCTTCTGGACTTCCTATTCCTAAGGCAAATTTCCACTTATTATTAGGTATCATTTTAGCCGTTGCCTTTAAAATATCTTCCATAAAATTTCCTTGAGAATCAACATGTCTACCTCCAAAACCATAACCATCCCAATCTTTGAAAATATCATCTTTTTCTTCAAAGGCTATTTTTTTTAATCCATTTAAACAATACTCTCTCAAATCAAGATAAGGACCACCTTGGATTACGGCAAATAATAAGGGACGTTTTTTAAAACTAATTCTTCTGTTTCTTATTTGCCTTTTATATTCTTTTACAGAACGACGCGCCCATTGTAATGTCCTTTCTACTGCTTGTTTTATTTTATCTTTTTTTAAATTGTTTTGTGGAGGATCATCTAAAACAACCATCATGTCTACTCCAAGATCAAATTGCATAGCAATAGATTTTTCTGGAGTAAGCCAGAGCCATTTTCCATCTAAAGGAGAACGAAAATAAGCTCCTTTATCAGTTATTTTTCCCATTTTTTTATTTCTACGAATCAAAGAAAAAACTTGATATCCACCACTATCCGATAAAACAGGAATTTCCCAGTTGCCCCATTTATGAATATTCTCCTTTTTAAAGAAAGATTGACCTGGTCGCAAAAAAAGATGATATGTATTAACTACTACCGCTTCTAAATTAATATTTGAAAGATCTTTTAAAGAAAGGAATTTAACAAAACCTCTGGTAGCATCTGGCATAAAAAAGGGGGACTCTATTTCCCCGTAATTAGTTTTTAAAAACTTTTTTTGCCTTATCTGATTTTTTTTGTTCATAATTAAAAACTATGATTCATTAATAACTTTATAAGCTGATTGAGGAATACTAGCATCTTCCATTAGATTTGTTCGTTTTTCTTTTAATTCCTGATGAATAATTTCATGCGTAAAAGTATCCTCTGCCTCTAAAATTACTTTATTTAATAATAAAATTTCTTTACCAACCTGATTAATTTGAGGAACAACTCCTATTTGAAAACTAACTTCTTTAGGAAAATCAAGAATACCTTTTCCGTTTTCTAAATAAGGAATTTTCCAAACTATTTCGTGAGTTCGTTCATTGAAATGTATATTACTATGCTCATTTTCTGGCTTAACAATTCCCTTCCATTTATTTCCCGTTGGTAAAAAAGCTTTCACAGTAACATCTTTAATTTCATTAGAAACATTAGTAATTTTCCAGTGAAGAACATAAGTAGTTTCTTTATTGACTTCAGGAGGAATAGGACCAAAATTTTCAATTTCAGAATCATTATAATAACCTTTTTCTTCTAAAATAACTTTAGAAGTTAATTTAGCAATGAGACGATTAGATACAGTTATTGTTTTAGGTAATTGATATGTTTCAATATGTAAATCAGGGCTATCAATCGTAGCTACTCCTTCTAATACAAAATTTTTATCTTGATGGCTATTAATTTCTAGTTTATTTTTAATAGGTAAATCAAAATCTATTTCACCTTGTTCACCTGAAGACAAATTAGCTAATTTAGGAATATCAACTGCTTTCCATGTAATAGTTTTGGTATTAGCATCTACTGCGCCTTTTTGCAATCGTAACTTACTCCAATCAACAATCTTTGTATTCATTTTGAGATTAATCACTACATTTCTTAAACCGACTTTGCTATTGTTACCATATTTTATTTTATATCTTACTACATCCCCCAAATGAACATTTAAATTTTCTTGATTATTAATTAATTGTTTTACAAAAAGAGGAGAAGATGTAATACGAACAGTTTTTTGAGACATACTATAAGCCAAAAATCCTGTCTTTCCTTCGTTAATTTTCCCTACACTAACAGTAATAGTTTTAATTTCATCAGTAACACCTTTTAAAGTTCCTTTAATCTTAATAATGCTTTCATTACCTGGAACAAGAGAAGCTAGATACCAGATATTCTCTTTTTGTATTGGATAAGGATCAGCATTTTGAAAACTAAAATTATTTGGATATTCTGCTTTTATATAAATATCTTTAAAGGTTATCTGACTATCATTTTTGCAATGTATCTCATATTCAATTTGTCCATTATTTAAAACTTCTTTGGGAGATAAAATATGCAATTCCAAAGGAGACTTTTTAATTTTAATTACATATTGTTTTTGCGCTATAAATTTACTACTAAAATTCTTCGGATAATAACTTAAAAAAGCGGTTAAATAACCTTCATAACTTTCGGGAGCATAAAAACGTCCTTTAATTTTTATTTTTCCTTTCTGATATGGCTTTAAATCGCCTATATATAACAAACTGCTAGTTTTCCCTTGATACTTAAATCTAAAATTTTTTTCTGGAATAAAATTTCTAGGATAAACTATTTTTAATTCAACATTTTTTAATCTAGTTCTATTTTTATTAAAATATTTTAATTCAAATTCAGCTAAATCTGCTCCTTGAACATTCTTATCTCCCATCCATTCTAACATTACTTTTTTTTCAGAAAAAGCCGTTTGTTTAAATTTAACTATAGCTATCCAAAAAACGCTTCCTATAATCATAGCATTAACTAAAACTAATCCAATAATAAAAGCCATTTTTTGCCAATAATCCCATCCTTTAGTCATTTTTTCCCAACGGCTTTTGCCTTTAAAAATAAAGCTAGAACGATTGGGAAAATTATCTATATCAAAAGGACCAGAATCAAATTTTCTTTCATCAATAGAAGATTTAGGATTATATAACTCCTGATTTATTTTTTTAAGAGGGTCTTCTGTCATTTTTATCTTGTTTTTTATTTTATTTTTTTAAATAATTTTGTATGCTATTAACTGCAATCGCTCCTTCAGCAGCTGCTGTAACAATTTGTTTAAATTTATTAGAACCAGTGGTAATATCTCCCGCTGCCCACACTCCTTTTAAACTAGTGCTTCCATCAGCATTAATTTTAATGTAGCCATCTTCATCTAATTCAATTCCTAATTGCTTAGCTAAAAAATTATTAGGAACGGATCCAATTTCCACAAACACACCATCTATTTTTAGTTCTTTAGAATTTTTATAAGGATTATCTAGAATAACTTTTTCTACTTTATTATTTCCTTCTATTTTTAATAAATTAGTATTATAAATTACCTCTATTTTTGAATTTGAAAGAATGGATTTTTGCCAAAATTTTTCAGCTCTTAATTGATTCTTGCGATAAATAAGATAAACTTTTTTAGCAATATCTCCTAAATAAATAGCTGCCACAGCAGCGCTATCACTTCCACCAACAACAATTACATTTTTGTTTTTATAAAAAAATCCATCACAAGTAGCGCAATAAGAAACACCTTTTCCTGCCAATTCTTTTTCTCCTGGAATATTAAGTTTTCTATGTTTACTACCTAATGCTAATAAAATTGTTCGCGCTAACACTTCCTCTTTACTATCTAAAATAATTTTAAAATGATTATCTTTTTTGTTTATATTATCCACTAGATTAAGTTTTATATCTGCTTTTAAATTTTGAGCATGCTGATAGGCTTTTTGAGCAAATTCTGCCCCTGTAATTTTTTCTGTCCCTAACCAATTTCCAATCTCATGAGTTTCTGTAGTTAATCCTCCTGGAACCTGACCAATAATCACGTTCTTTAATCCATATCTAGAAGCATACACAGAAGCATTTAATCCTGCTGGACCAGCACCAACTATAGCTAAATCATATAAAACATTTTTCATATCTTTGTCTTTTTGCATAATTTTTAAAAAATAAAAAACTATTTAGTAGCAATAAGAATATAATGAAAATTACCGGCCTCTTCAGGTTCACTAACAGAAAAACCTTGTTCTATTAATATTTTACTCAACTCTTCAACGGATACTCTTTTTTTTATGTCAGGACCCATAGCAAAATTATTTTCATTCCATTCCATAATTAAAACACTTCCTCCTTTTTTTAAAATCCTAAAAGCTTCTTTTAACATTTGCTTTTTCTCTTGATTTTGGAATAAAACATCTTTAAGGATAACCCAATCCACACTTTCATTAGATAAACCGCTTCCTTTTTCTTTAGTAAGATCAACTCTTTTAATAATAATATTTTCTAATCCAAAAGTGTGGGATTGACTTTCTATGGATTCTAATGCTGAGGGAAGCACATCTAAAGCATAAATTACTCCTTTTTCTCCGACTTTTCTAGCTAAAGGTATTGTAAAAAACCCTGATCCACTTCCAAAATCAGCGATTTTACTTCCTGTTTTTATTTTTAGGTTATCAATAATTTTTTGCGGATCTGCAAAACGAAAAGCTACCTTAAATTTTTTAGAATCTTTTTTATTTTTATTTTTTTGAAGTATCATAAATTAAAATACATTAAATAATAATCTTATAAGTATTATAAAATATTCTCCCTCTTCTGACAATATACTTTTAACATAATGTATTTTATTAAAAAAATTTAAAACATAAAATGGATAAAAATTTAATTTGAGTCTCTTCTGGCTATTTAAATATCCATTTAAATGGATATTTAAATAGCCAGAAGAAGTTTTTTCTAAAAATAAAGGTTAGTTAAATTATTTATTAAAACTATAATTAAAATAAAACACTTTGTAAACACTTAAAGTTTCTTGATTCAGGTTTTAAATTTTCTAAAAATTAAGCTTGAAAAACTAAATTAAAATTTTAGTAAAAATACCTATAAATATAGTTATTCAGTACAAAAAGTTGACAATTTAAAGTTCTTTTGCTATTCTGCCTCACTATGGTTTTAACATCTGAAGAACAATTTGCAAGAATAATTAAAAAAAGTCAAAATATTTTGATTTTAATTCCTTCTAACGCCGATGGAGATATTATTGGTTCCGCTTGGAGCATTTATAATTTATCCAAACAACTTGGCAATAATCCTACTTTAATTTTTCCTCAATGGAAAAAAAATATTGCTTTGAAAAAATTTTCCTTTTTAGATACACCTTCTAACCTTCAAGAAAAAATAACAGGAGCGCAAGATTTTGTATTATCTTTCAATACACAACATAAAAAAATAATAGACACAAAGGTGGAACAAAAAGAAAATGAATTAAGAATTTATGTTACTCCAGAGTATGGTTCTTTTGATCCTCGCGATTTTTCTTTTATTCCCTCAGTTTTTCATTATGATTTAGTTATTACCATTGGCATTCCTGATAAAGAATCTTTAGGTGAAATTTATGAAAAAAATCCTGACATCTTTTATGAAATTCCTGTAGTTAATATTGACTACCATAGTCATAATGATAATTTCGGACAAATAAATTTAGTTAATGTAGTTGCTTCATCTAATAGTGAGATTGTTTACTTGTTTTTAGAAAAATATTTTTCTCAAAATATTAATCATTTTATTTTGCATTCTTTATTGAGTGGCATTATTAGCGCTACTAATAGTTTTCAGAGAAAAAATACCACTCCTCGTTCCCTCCAAATTTCAGCTCAACTAATTGAAAAAGGAGCTGATCAACAAGAAATAATCAGACATCTTTATAAAACACAACCATTATCTTTGCTAAAGCTTTGGGGAAAAGCTATGTCAAAATTAAAATATGACGATGGATTGGGTTTGGCTTGGACAATTATAACCTTAGAAGATTTTATCCAAACTCGCACTCAACCTTATTATCTACCAGAAATACTTACTAAAATTCAAAACAATTATTCTAATGGAAAAGTTTTTATAGCTATTTTTCAAGAAAAATCTCAAAAATTTAAATTATTTATCAAAACTACTGTGCCTAATATAATAGAAAAAATGATTAACAATTCTAGATTTCAAGAAGAAAATAATTTAATTGTAGCTTATGTTTCTGCTTCTAATTTAGAAGAAGCTGAAAAAGAAGCCTTGCAACTTATAAAAAATACATTGAATTAGAAAATTTAAAGAACAAAAAATATTGTTGTTTATCTAATTAAAATAGTTTATACTATAAATAAATTATTTTTTATATCCTACTTTCTTTAATTAATACTCAAATAAAAATAAAAAATGGTCAAAATAATAAAGAAAAAATTTCTATCTCCCTGGAAAAAAAGAAAAGAAGAACGTTTAAAAAGAACCTTTAAAAAATTACAACATCTTTCTGAAGAAGAATTAGCCTTCCGTTTAGCTAAAGAAAATCACTTACCTTATATAGATCTTTCCCTTTTTGCCATTGATCCTGAAACAGTTCAAATTATTCCAGAAAAAGATGCCCGAAAATTTAAAATAGCTTCTTTTCAAAAAACTAATAAACGTATTCGTTTAGCTATATTTAATCCTGCTCTTCCTGGTTTTAAAAAATATCTTGATTATCTTAAAAAAGAAAAAGGTTGGCAAATATCTCCTTATATAGTTTCTTTTTCTTCTTTAGAAAAAGCTTGGAAAAAATATAATGAAAAAAAATACTTAACTTTTTTAGATCTTACTCAGGCCAACCTAACTACAAAAGATTTAGATAAATTTGAAGAAAAATTTAAGAATCTTATCAATTTAAAAGAAAGGATATTAGAATTACCCACAACAGAAATCATTAACACTATTATAGCTGGAGCTTTAAAAATGGGAGCTAGCGATATCCATCTAGAACCACAGGATGATCAAATACGTTTACGTTATAGACTTGATGGAGTTTTACAAGATATAGGTTTTTTTCCAAAAAAAATTCACCATCAGATAATCTTTCGTTTAAAAATGATGAGTAAAATGAAAATAAATCTTCATGATATTGCTCAAGATGGACATTTCACTATAAAAGTAAATAAAGAAAGAATAGATATAAGATCTAGTGTTCTTCCTGGAAATTATGGAGAAACTATTGTAATGCGTTTATTAGATCAAAGAAAGGTTTTATTAACTATAGAAAAGTTAGGATTAAGAGGAAAAGCTTATGAATTAGTAAAAAAAGAAATTGCTAGACCAAATGGAATGATTCTCACTACTGGACCCACTGGTTCAGGAAAAACTACTACTCTTTATTCTTTTATTAATTTGCTTAATAAACCCGGAGTAAAAATTGTTACCATAGAAAATCCAATTGAGTATCAAATTGAAAATATTTCTCAAACCCAGGTAGCTCCAGATCGCCATTATTCTTTTGCAGAAGGATTACGAGCCATTGTCAGACAAGATCCTGACATTATTCTTGTAGGAGAAATTAGAGATGATGAAACTGCTGATATTGCTATTAATGCTGCTTTAACTGGACATTTAGTATTATCTACTCTTCATACTAATAATGCGGCAGGAACTATTCCTCGTTTTATAGAATTAGGAGCGCGTCCTAATTTAATCGCTGCTTCAGCCAATATTTTTATGGCACAACGACTTGTTCGTAAACTATGTCCTTATTGCAAAGAAAAATACAAACCTGCTGACAAAGTTGCTAATTTATTAAAAGAACTACTTTCTGTTATTTCTCCTCGCTCAAATATTACCATACCTAAAAACATAGATTTTCTTTATCGTTCTCGGGGTTGTTCTCATTGCAACTACACTGGTTATAAAGGACGTATAGGTATTTTTGAAGTGTTGCCAGTTAGTGAAAATATTAAACAACTTATTTTAAAAATGGAAAGTGAAGATACTATTACTCAAACAGCTATTGAAGAGGGTATGGTTACTATGGCTCAAGATGGAATTATCAAAGCCATAGAAGGAATCACTTCATTAGAAGAAGTCCAAAGAGTAGCCGGTGAAACTAAATTCTTAAAAAATCTCTATAATAAATTAATGGAACAATCCTTATCTAGAGGAATAAACATAGAGAAAAAAAATATTGACAAAATTAAAGAATACTCTCATTCTCCTCAAAAGTTTCAATCTTTAATTAAAAAAACTCCTTTTAAAAAATTAACTGAATACATTTTAACTGGCGCTCTTCTTTGGGAAGCAGAAGATATTCATATTGAGCCTGAAGAAAAAGATGTAGTTATACGTTATCGTATTGATGGAGTTATTCAAAATATGGCTAGAATTCCACTTGATGAATACCCTTTCTTACTAGGTAAATTAAAATTATTAAGCGGACTCAAATCGGAAAAACAAGTTGGCTTAAAAGATAGCCGTTTTACTCTCTATATAGAAAATAATTCTATTATTCAAGAAACTAAAGTAAACATTAGAATATCATTTATAGCAGGAGGATATGGTGAAACAGTTATAATGAAATTTTCAAACCATTCGGCTATTGCTAAAGATATAGAACAATTAGAAATTCTCCCTTATAATTTAAAGAGGATTATTCAAGAAACAAGCAAACCTAATGGCCTATTCCTTAACGCTGGACCCACTGGTTCAGGAAAAACTACTACTCTTTACAGCATTCTAAGTGGACTTAGTCAGCCAGAATTAAAAATCATCACAGTAGAAGATCCCATTGAATATCAACTGAAGGGAATATTACAGACTCAAGTAAATAAAGAAAAGAATTATACTTTTGCTACAGCGCTACGTTCTCTTCTTAGGCAAAATCCCGATATTCTAATGGTTGGAGAAATTCGTGATGATGAAACCGCTAAAATCACAGTGCAAGCTTCTATAAGTGGTCATTTACTCTTATCAACTTTGCGTACTAACGACGCCTCTGGAGTAGCACCCCGCCTAATAGGTTTAGGTGTAGATGCTGATAATTTAGCCAACTCTGCTAATGCTTTTATGTCTCAACGCCTTGTAAGAAAATTATGTAGCTGTAAAAAACGAAGAAAAATCAAACCAGAAGAAAAAGAAGAATTTAAAAAAATTATTAAGTCTGTTTCTTCTAAAATAAAAGATTTAGAAATTACTCTTCCAGAATATATTTACGAACCTAACGGATGTGAAAAATGTAATCATCTCGGCTACAAAGGACGCGCGCCTATCAGTGAAGTTTTGGTTGTAGATGATAGTATTCGCCATCTTATTGCTCAAAGAGCTTTAGCTACTGATATAAAACAAAAAGCCGTACAAAATGGTATGATAACTATGTATGAAGATGGAATTATAAAAATTATTCAAGGAAAAACTACTTTTGAAGAAGTAAGGCGAGTAACTAGTTTTTAATCTTAAACTTTTTAATTTTTCAGCACTTATATATATTATATACTATTTGAAATCCAAGAGAAAACTTTACCTTAAAATTTTAACTATTGCTACTAATGCATCTCTCTTTTGTTGAGGATTTTTAAATTTATATAAACATTTTTCTAGTTCAGAATTTACGCTTTTCTTTTTATGGTTAGTTTTTCTAGCTCTAACTAATTTTTTAGCATCATAAATCATAAGGATATCAATTCTAACTTTAAATCCTCTGTCTAATAAGGCATTTTCATAAAAATTTTTTATAGTATCACCAAATAACGAAGGATATTCATAAGAATTGTCTAAGATAATTTTATGGTTTTTTATTTTAAAAAATCCAGCTTGAATATCATGATCATATCCAGAAAACTCTTCAAAACAAACTTCTTTTCTTTGAAAATCATATTTATCAGTTCCTAATTGAAGAATAATATTTATCAATTTATCTAACGAAAGATGGGGATGATCATCTTTTCCTATCGCTCTATAAAGATATTCTCCATCAGATAAATTTTTCTCTATCAGTGTATCTACTTTCTGACCGATCTTAAGATAATTTGGCCTTCTATTTAAATTATATTCTGGAAGAACAATAGTTAATATCTTTGTTGTCATAAAATATTAGACATTCTTTTTGATTTATTTTTCAAAAATTTACACAAAAAATAATAAGTTAAAAAGTCTTATTATTTTTTTAATAAATTAAGCTTACATTAATTGAACCATTAAAACAATTTCAAGCTTTAATTTTCTTTAAATAAAAATGCAAAACAGAAAAAGATAATAAATAATTTATTTTTTCAATACAAAACTTTATTAATCTTTATTATTTTCTACTACTTTATTAATTTTTTTGGCAATTTTCTCAAAAAGTTTTTTATTTTCCTTTAAAAAAGCTTTGGCTTTCTCTCTTCCTACCCCTAATTTTTCTCCTTCATAAGAATAAGAATTCCCCGCTTTTTTAATCACTTCATACTTTACTCCCGTGTCCAATAAATCACCTGAACGAGAAATTCCTTCATTATACATAATATCAAATTCTGTAGTTTTAAAAGGAGGAGCTACTTTATTTTTAACTACTTTTACTTTTACTCTATTCCCTACTACTTCGTCCGCTTTTTTAATTTGAGCTGATCTTCTTACTTCAATTCTAACTGAAGAATAAAATTTTAGAGCATTTCCTCCCGTAGTCGTTTCTGGATTACCAAACATTACTCCAATTTTCATTCTAATTTGATTAATAAAAATAACTGTAGTATTGCTACGCGCAATAATAGCTGTCAGCTTACGCAAAGCTTGAGACATTAAACGAGCTTGCCTGCCAACGTGCTGATCTCCCATTTCTCCTTCAATCTCCGCCCGTGGAACTAAAGCAGCTACTGAATCAATTACAATTACATCAATAGCTCCAGAACGCACTAAAGTTTCCACGATATCCAAAGCCTGTTCTCCTGTGTCTGGTTGTGAAATCAATAAATCATTTATCTTAACTCCTATTTTTTTAGCATATTCTGGATCTAAAGCGTGCTCTGCATCCACAAAAGCAGCTGTTCCTCCCATTTTTTGAGCATTAGCAATAATATGCAAGGATAAAGTTGTTTTTCCAGAAGATTCTGGTCCATAAATTTCTATAATCCTTCCTCTCGGAACACCTCCTATTCCTAAAGCTAAATCTAAAGAAACCGAACCAGTGGGAATAGATTCTACATCTACTTTTTTTACTTCCCCCAATTTCATAATTGTTCCTTCGCCAAACTTCCCCCTAATTTCGTCTACCACTTTAGCAACTTTAGTATTTTCAACTTTATTGCTAGCTTTTTTATCACTTTTCTTTTTAACCATATTTTTTAATTTTTAATTACCAAACTTATTTTATTTAAAATTTGCCGTAAACAATAATTTGTTTTTCTGTTTTTTTGTGAAAACGATTTTCCGCTTGAATTATAATTTTATTTTCTCCCTTTTTAATAATAATCTTTTCTTCAAAATGACCTTGGTCTTTAACTAATATTGGTTGTTGATTAATTTTTACCTTTGCATTTTCTTCTGTTACTCCTTTTAAAACTAATTCCGTTTTTTGAACTGTCTCTCCATTTTGTGGAATTAAAACAACTAAACGAGGAGCAGAAATAAATTTATTTAATTCTGTGTATATAAAAAATCCTCCACTGCTTAATATTACCAATAATACTAGTATAATAAAATATTTAAATTTAAAAGTAAAGAAATCTATTTTAGGTAAATTAATAATTTTCTTTTGAAAACTAGAAGAAGTTTTTTTGATATTACTTTGAATACCTTTTTCTCTCTCATAATATTTCAATAAAATATTAGGATTCACATTTAAATATTCTGCGCAACTTCTTAAAAATCCCTTAATATAAACATCGGCTGGTAATTTTTCATAATCTCCTTTTTCTAAATTAATTAAATATTTTATAGGAATTTGAGTATTTTTAGATATTTCATTTAAACTAATTCTTCTTTCATTACGTAATTCTTGCATTTTTTCACCTAAAGTAAGTCCTCTTACTTTTTTCTTTTTAAATCCATTCATAAAATTAATTCATAAAAAATTTGTTGCTTTTTATTTAAATAAACAAAAATAATAAAATAAAGATTTTTTTTTAAATTTGCCACTTATCCCTTTTTGATTGATCCGCTAAAGAATCTTGATAATCAATTTCATTAGAAAAATTTTTTTGATTTTGATCTTTATCATTATCATTACTAATAACCTTTCTTGGTTTAAATCCTTGAGGAGGTCCAATAACTCCTTTCTCTTCCAATGTGTCAATTAAGCGAGCTGCTCTCGGATAACCAATACTTAATCTTCTTTGTAAAAGAGAAGCTGATATTTCTCCTGCTTGAAGAGCCACTTCTTTTGCTTTTAAATATAATTCATCTGATTGATCATCAAATACTTCATCATTAAAATCAATTTTTTCTTCTTTGGGCCCATCTAAAAAAGAGTCATTTTTTTCTTCTTTATTTTCATTTTCTTCCTTGTTTTCGCCTGTTTTATTATCCTCATTTTTTTCTGTCAATTGCTGTTTTAGTTTTATTTTTTCTCCTTGTTTTTTCCAAAAATCAGTAACCGCTTTAATGTCTTTTTCTGAAACATAAATTCCTTGTAAACGAATAATTTGATCTGTATTAGGTCCTAAAAATAATAAATCACCTTTTCCTAACAACTTTTCTGCTCCTCCACGATCAATAATGGTCCGAGAATCTATCTGATTAGGAACATGCAGAGCAATTCTAGAAGGAATATTACTTTTAATTAAACTGGTTACTATTTCTGCTTTTGGCTTTTGGGTGGAAATTATAAGATGTATTCCTGCTGCCCTACCCATTTGAGCAATTTGTACAATATAACTTTCCACTTCTTTTTTATGATTAATAATTATCTCTGCTAATTCATCTATAACTACTACTATATAACTCATTTTTTTAATAATTTTCTTTTCTCCGTTTTCTTCTACTGGAAAAGATAAATTTAAAAAAGCTTTTTCGTTGTAAGATTCTATATCTCTTGATTTTGATAATTCAATCAATTTATATCTTTTTTTCATTTCTTCAATTGTCCATTTCAAAGCATTCATTATTCTATTTTGATCTTTGATAACATTGGAAACTAAATGAGGAATATTATCATAATAAGAAAATTCCACTCGTTTTGGATCTATTAAAATTAACTTTAAATCTTCCGGACTATTCTTATACAATAAAGATAATAAAGTAGCATTCATCGTAACGCTTTTTCCTGATCCTGTAGTTCCTGCTATTAATAAATGGGGCATCTGAGCTAAACTAGATACTACATACTTTCCATTTATGTCTTCACCTAAAGCTATCGGCAAGTTACCTTTAAAGTTTTGAAATGACTTATCCTTTAATATTTCTCTCGGCATTAAAACAGAACGATTAGTATTAGGCACTTCAATGCCAATTAAAGATTTCCCTGGTATAGGAGCTTCTATTCTAATAGAATGAGCAGCTAAAGCTAAAGCTAAATCATTACTCAAAGAAGTTATTTTACTCAATTTAACTCCCATAGCCGGAGAAAAAGTGTATTGAATAACGGTAGGACCTTCTTGAAATCCCACTGGTTTTACAATAATATCAAAATGTTTTAGAGTTTCCACTATTCTAGCTTGTTTCTCTTTTAATTCCTTGCGGGTATTTTTTTTAACTGATAAATTTTGAGAACTACCTTCCACTAAATTGAAAGGCGGCATTTTCCATTCTAAAAAATCCTTTTTTTTCTTCCCAGTCTTATTTTCTTCTAAAAATAAATTATTTTCTTGAAAACTATTTTCTCCTAAAAGATTTTCCTGCTGATTTAAATTATTTGTCAATTGATTGTTTTTTTCACTTTCATCTAAAAATTTAATATTTTTTATGTTATTTTTTTTATCTGGAGATTGTTCGGAATGATTTATCTGCTTTGCTTTAGTGATCTTTTTTTGAGAATTCATTGTTAAATCACTTATCTTTTTCTCGTTTTTTTCTTTATTTCCTTGAGACGATAAAGCAACTTTTTCTAGCACATTTGTTTCTAAATGATTATTTTCATCTTCTAAATTTTCTGTATCAATATTAATTTTAGTTTCCCCACTAGTTTGAACCGGATCTTCTAACTCGTTATCTTTCTTGAAAATATCTTTCCAAAAATTAACTACTTTATGTAACCAAAGAGATAAAGAAAAATTGAAAGCTAAAATAATTCCTATCAAAGCAAAAGCTATCAGAATAATTATTCCCGCTATTTTTCCTGTTAATTTTAACAAAATAATAGCCAACAAATATCCTAAAAAACCACCGCCTTTTCCTGCTTTTGCCATTGCTAAAAATTCTTTTTCGGAAAAAGTAAAATGAAATAATCCTAGAAAACCAAAAAAAACTAAAATTAAGCCAGCTATTTTAGTTATATAAAAATGATTTTTTTTGCGAAACAAAAGCACTAAAGAAGTTAAAAAAAGCATTAAAGGAAACAACCACTTTCCCCATCCAAAAGATAAACCCCCTATTTTATTAAAAAATCTCCCCACTATTCCTGCTTGTTCAATAAAACCAAGCACAAATAATACTCCTAATAAAAAAAGCAAAATAGCTGCAATATTTCGTCGTGTTTCTACTTTAACTCTTTCTTTTTCTTGAATTTTCTTCGTTTTGTTTGATTTCTCTTTCTTTTTCTTTTTAGACATATTTTTATTATATCATATTTCCAGTTCCTAATCTATCTATCTTTAATCTTATTTTTAGTTAATAAAAAATAAAAAACAAATAAAATTATATACCATAATAGAAAAAAATACCATGAAAAATTATTTATTTTATAGACTACGCCCCAGCTAGATAAAGTTTTAATTACAATTATTATATAATGAAGCAATAGATAACTTAACCATTCAAAGAATAAAGTTAGAAATGGAAAAAATATCACACTTATAGACAAAAGAAAAACTAAACCAACTGTCAAGGGAAGCACGCTAAGAATTAATAAATTAGCCAGCAAAGAAAGAGGTGAAAAATTATGAAAGCTAGAAAAAATAATAGGCAAAACAAAGATTTGAGCAACTAAAGTAAGAAAAAATATTTCTCCAAAACCAAATGTTTTATGTTTTTGAAGAAAATATTTTTCTCCTAGAGGTGCCCATAAAATCAATCCTAAAGTGGCTAGAAAAGAAAGCTGAAAACCTACATCCCAACGCAAAAGAAGTGGATTGAATAATAGCATGCCTACGACAGCAAGTAGAATAACATTAATTGCATTTCCCAATCTTCCTTTTTTTATAGCCCAGAGTAAAAAAGAACTCATTATTCCCGCTCTCACTGCTGAAGCTGGCCAACCAATTAAAACAATAAAAGAAAAAATTCCTAATAAAGCTAACCAAAAAGCATTTTTTCTGTTAAATCCCAAAAAAATTCCTAATAATATTAAATAATTAGCTATTATGGTAACATTAAATCCGGAAACGGCAACGATATGGCTCATACCCGTTTGAGAAAACTGCTTCTGTAACGACAAACTCATTCTATGGCTTCCTCCTAAAAGTAATCCACTGGCTAAAGCTGCTTCGGGTTGAGGAAGTTTTTCATTTATATTTTTTTCTAGTTTCTTTTTTGTTTTTAATAAAAAACTATAGACAAAATTTCCTTGATTAGACTGAATAATTTTAATGTGATTATCTAAACAAACATAATAAATTTTATCTTTAGCTAAAAACATTTTATAATCAAAGTCTGAAGAAAAATTTTGAGGAATTCTAGGTTGACAGAAATAATTTATTTTATCCCCATATTGGAAATGAGGATATTTACTAGTTTTTATTAATATTTTTATTTTTTGATTTTTATTTTTTTGATCTTTAGCTTGAGTTAAAACTATTAAATTTTGATAATTATTTTTAATAATAGGATCATTAACTATTATTCCTTTTTGAGAAAATTGATTAAAAGAATAACCTTGATTTATTTCTTTTAAAGCTAATTGCACTCTAAAAACTCCTAAAAATAGAAAAAATATTAAAACAATAGAAATTTTAGCTTTTTTATTAGCAAAAAGGTATATTATTAACCAAAGAAAAAGAATACTTACGATTATTTCCAAGTGAATAATTTTAGAAAAAGGAAAAAAAGATTCTTCTAAAATTCCCACTAAAAAACTGAAACTACTTAAAAAAAATATTTTTGACTTATTAATTTTTTGCACTTATTTGTAAAAATTATTTTTATTTTTTTATAAAAAAAATTCTTTTCATTATCTTGCAGACAACCCGAAATATAGGAACCTCGGGGAGAGAACAGTGCCGAGGAACGTTTCAGCCTTGACCAAAACGCCCATGTCTGGGCTAATAAAGTTCCCTGATTGAGAGCAAAAGATAGCAACTCCCAATTGTCTGCAAGATATTAAAAAGAATTTAATTCTTACTTACTATTTATTTTTTTATCTTAAATTACTGATGACTTTCAAGACTAGCATGCTTTGATTTTTTTGTCAAGTGCTGATATAATTTTAAATATAAATTATAATAAAATAAGTTTATCTGTATCATTTTATTATTTTAAAATTAAACTATTTACTTTTATGATTACCAATTCTCAAGAACAATCAGAAGATATTCAATTAGATCAAACCCTTCGTCCTCAAAATTTTCAGGAATACGTTGGACAAGAAAAAACTAAAAAAAATCTTAAAATTCTAATAGAAGCCGCCAAAAAAAGAAAAGAAGCTATTGAACATGTTCTTCTTTATGGACCAGCTGGACTAGGAAAAACAACTCTTTCTCATATCATAGCTAAAGAAATGAATGTTAATATTAAAATAACTTCTGGTCCAGCTATTGAAAAAGTAGGAGATTTAGGATCTATCTTAACCAATTTACAAGATGGAGATGTTTTATTTATTGATGAAATTCATCGCCTTAATAAATTAGTAGAAGAAATTCTCTACCCTGCTATGGAAGATTATAAATTAGACATAATCGTAGGCAAAGGACCTTCTGCTAGAACACTTCAACTGGATTTGCCAAAATTTACCCTTATCGGTGCTACGACACGTTTAGGATCTATTTCTAATCCCCTTCGCAATAGATTTGGAGTTATTAATCGCTTGGAATTTTATACTACTGAAGAAATTCAAAAAATTATTCAACGTTCTAGTAAAATTTTAAACATTGAAATAGATGAAAAAGGATCAAAAATTATTGCCCAATGTAGCCGACAAACTCCTCGTATTGCTAACCGTTTATTAAAAAGAGTTCGCGATCTCGCTCAAATTAAAAACAAACCAATAATTGATGAATCAATATCTCAAGAAGCATTAAACACTTTAGAAATTGATAATTTTGGTCTAGAACCCACTGACAGAGAAATTATTAAAACTATCATTGAAAAATTTCAAGGTGGTCCTGTTGGAATTCAAACATTAGCCGCCGCTACAGCAGAAGAAATACGAACCATTGAAGATGTTTATGAACCCTTTTTGATTCAAATAGGATTTTTAGCCAGAACACCTCGCGGAAGAGTAGTTACAAAAAACGCTTATGACCATTTGGGTTACAAATTTACTCAAGCGCAACAACAAAAATTAATTTAAATAAATAATTGAAAATCTATGTTATTAAAAAATATTTTTTCTCTTTTATATCTAATTATTATCTTAAGTTTTCTTGTCGCAGGTTTGTTTATTATTTATCACATTGTTAAATATTCTATCAATAAAACACATAGTTTAATAATGCTTAGTATTTTTATTATGGTCTTTGGCTTACTTCTTATATTAAATCTTAACTTATTTTTTCATTTAGATTTTAGATCTTTTTCCGTTTTCTCCCAATTTTAATTTATATTTTATAATTATAAACATCTTTTATTTTTTTATCTTTTATCTTTTTCAATTCTCTTCTTTTTTTTCTGGCTATTTAAATATCCATTTAAATGGATATTTAAATAGCCAGAAGCATTTTTTAAAAATTTTATCAGTTGATTCAACTTTTTTAATATAATTTTTGATTAAAACTAAACATATTCTATTTTAAAAAAACTTCTAAAATCTATATTCTTAAAAATCTCAAAAGATAAATTTAAAAAATTTATTAAAAATGTCGCAACACTAGTCCAAAAATTTGTTAAAAATAGATAATTATGCTATAATAGATATATAATAAGATTAACCTACAAAAAAATGTCTCAAAATAAAATCAATCAACCCATTGTCCATATGGTTTCCGATGAAGAAGCACAAGGAAAAACTCAAGAAATATTTCAACATATGAAAGAAACAGCAGGAGAAGTTCCTAAATGGATGCGGGTTATGGCTAATTGTGAAGATACTTTAGTTGGTTTTATGGCATTATTCAAATCACTAATGGATAATGAACCTGTTAATGCTTTACTAAAATGGAAAGTGGCTTATGTAGTTTCAGAACTAAATAAGTGTGAACTTTGTGTGGATATTACTAAAATGAAAATGAAAAGTATGGGTATTCAAGAAGAAGATATTGCAAAATTAGAAGATGTTTCCGATGAAAAAGAAAAAATAGCTTTAGAATATGCTAAAGAAGTTACTCAAGAAGCATTTAAAATTAGCAATGAGCTTTTAGAAAAAATGAAAGAAAATTTTTCAGACAAAGAAATCGTAGAAATTACTGCAGTGGTAGGCTTATTTAACTTTACTAATCGTTTTAATGATGCTTTAAAAATTTATCCTGATATAAAATAATTTAATATCTTGTTCTATTAAAAATAAATTTATAAAATAAAAGCCGTTAATAACGGTTTTTATTTTATTTTTTATGAAATAAAATTTGCTTTTTTTTAAAATCAAGTTATTATAAATTAACTAACAATTTTGTTTATGAAAGAACAAAAAAAAGAAGCCAAAACACCACCACATAATATTGAAGCCGAACAATCCGTTTTAGGCGCTTTAATGCTGGAAAAAGATAGTATTATTAAAGTAGCTGACATTTTGAAAAGTAATGATTTTTATCAAAACAAACACTCTCTTATTTATGAAGCTATGTTAGATTTATACGAAAAACAAGAACCTTTAGATATGCTTAGTGTTTCTAGCCGTTTAGAAGAAAAAAATCAATTAGAAGAAGTAGGCGGATCTTCTTACTTAGCCTCCTTAATTAATTCCGTAGCTTCTGCTTCTAATATTGTTTATTATGCTAAATTAGTCCAAAAAAAATCTCTTTTGAGAAAATTGATTACCACAGCCACAGAGATAATAGAACTAGGATATAATGAAAGTGAGGACACAGAAAAAATATTAGACGAAGCAGAACAAAAACTTTTTGCTATATCTCAAAAATATATTAAACAAGATTTTGTTCCTATAAAGTCCATTTTAGAAGAAGCCTTTAACCGCATTGATGAATTGCATAAAAATAAAGGAGAATTAAGAGGCATCCCTAGCGGATTTCCTGATTTAGATAATCTTCTAGCTGGCTTTCAAAAATCCGATTTAATTATTCTAGCAGCACGCCCTTCCATTGGAAAAACTACTTTAGCTCTTGATTTAGCACGTTATATTGGCACAAAAAATAAAACTCCTGTAGGAATATTTAGCTTAGAAATGTCAGCTGATCAACTTATTGATAGAATGATAGCAGCTGAAGCAAAAATAGATTTATGGCGTTTACGCACCGGGCGATTAAGAGATAAAGAAAATGGAAGTGATTTTGAGAAAATTAGCAACGCTATGGGAATTCTTTCTGAAGCTCCTATTTATATTGACGACACTGGTTCAGCTAATATTATGGAAATGCGCACCATGGCCAGAAGATTACAAGCGGAACATCAATTAGGAGTTATTATCATTGATTACTTACAATTAATGGAAGGTCGTTCACGTGGAGGAGACAACCGTGTTCAAGAAATTTCGGAAATTTCTCGTTCTTTAAAACAGTTAGCCCGTGAATTAAATGTTCCCGTAATTGCTTTGTCACAACTTTCTCGTCAAGTGGAATCACGTTCTCCTCAAATCCCTAAACTTTCAGATTTAAGAGAATCTGGATCAATTGAGCAAGATGCTGATGTTGTTATGTTTTTATACAGAGAAGACAGAGAAAAACCTGATACTCCTAATAAAAACATAGTAGATGTTCTTGTAGCTAAACATCGTAACGGACCAGTGGGGAAAATACAACTTTACTTTAATGAAAACTCTACTACTTTTCAGTCTTTAGAAAAAATTCATTCTGCCACAGAAAATTTTGCAGAAGAGAATACTTAATTAAAATAAAAAATTATGTATCCAAAAACTTTTCAAAAATTAATCAATAATTTTTCTCAATTACCATCCATTGGACCTCGTTTAGCAGAAAGACTAGTCCTCCATCTTTTCAAACAGAAAAAAGAAATTATAGACGATTTCGCTAAAAATTTATTAGCTCTAAAGAATTTAAAAAGCTGTCAACGTTGTTATAATTTAGCCGAAACAAAATATTGTGAAATTTGCAACAATAATAACCGCAACCAAAAAATAATATGCGTGGTAGAAGATCCTTTAGATATTATTGCTTTAGAAAAAACTAAAAAATATCAAGGACTTTATCATGTTTTAGGAGGAACTATAGAAAATGAAGAAAAAATTAAATATCTTAATGTTAATCAATTAATTCACAGAATAAAAAAAGAACAAACAGAGGAGTTAATTATCGCCACTAACCCTACTACAGAAGGAGATTTAACTGCTTTTTATCTCAAAGAAAAGTTAAAATCATATCCAATAAAAATTACTCGCTTAGCTAGAGGACTTAGCACAGGAGGAGATATTGAATACGCCGATGAAATAACCCTTTCTAGCGCTTTAATAAACCGCCAAAAAATAAAATAAGCAATCTCTTATAAGAGATTGCTTATAAAAAAGTTATTCTATTTTTTTACGAAAATTAATCACTTCTAATTTTCGCTCTATTCCCTCCTTGATTTCAGATTGTTCTAACATTTTTTTAATTTCTTCATAAACCAAGGGCATATCTCCTTGGCAAAAAAAACAACATCTACTTAAATAATCTGTCAAATTTATTACTCCAACTATATCTTCCTCATCCAAACACACTAACACTTCTGCATTTCTAAATTTTTGAAGACATTCTAAAACCTCTATTCTGTATCTTATTTTTTGACGAGAACTTTTTTCGTCATCTCCTTTTAACCTATAACATTCCCCGCACAATATCCCTGCAGAAAAAAGACTCATTTTTATCCTCCTTTCTTTTTTTATCAAAAAAACTAAAGTTAAGAAATTTAAAAAATATTGACTTTTTTTCTTAAACTTAGTTTTATAATAACATTATATATTAAAAAGGCAAACTAATCTTTATGCAAAAGAAAAAAAATAAAATTATTGTTATTTTAGGACCCACTGCCTCTGGTAAATCTAGTTTGGCTGTTGAGATAGCTTCTCATTTTCAAGGAGAAATTATATCAGCAGACTCTCGTCAAATTTATCGCCATACAGAAATTAACACAGGAGCTGTTCCTATTAATAAAGATCCTTATAAAAATATACCTCACCATCTCATTAGTTTTCTTTCTTTAAATAAAAACTTTAATGTGGTTGATTTTCAAAAGAAAACAACTGAACTTATTCCAAGAATATTCAAAAAAAATAAACTCCCTATTATTTGTGGTGGGAGTATTTTTTGGATTTATGCCTTAATCAAAGGACAACAATTTCCTCAAGTTCAACCCAATTTCCATTTAAGAAAACAACTGGAACAAAAAACTGCTTCTCAATTATTTCAAAAACTAAAAAAAAGAAATCCTCAACAAGCTCATAGAATTGGTCCGCACAACAAAATACGCTTAATCAGAGCTTTAGAAATTATCAATTCTCTAGGTGATATTCCTCCTCTTCAGTATAATCCCCCTCCTTATGACTTTATTTTTTTGTATCCTTATTACAACTGGGAAGAATTAAAGAAGAGGATTAAAAAAAATGTTGAAATTCGTTGGAAACAAAATATGATAGAAGAAATTAAAAGATTAAATGAAAAAGGTTACACCTGGAAACAGATTGAAAGATTGGGTTTAAGTTTTTATCTCATATCTCAATTTTTAAAAAAAGAACCAAACACAGATGAAAATTTAAAAAAGTTAAAAGAAAAAATTTATTTAGCAGAAAAAAATTACGCTAAACGTCAATTAACTTGGATAAAAAAATTTAAAAAAACCAAAACTATCCATCTTATAAAAAATAAATCTATAGCTATTTCATTATTAAAAAACAAAACTACTTTTTAAAAAGTAGTTTTGTTTTTCTGATTGAAATGTTTCGTTTATTTCGGTTCAGCTCCCGTTGGCATTTGAGGTATATTTTCCATTTGCTTTTCTAGCCCTTTCAATGCTTTTTGTTGTTTTTCTAACATAGCGCACTGATCTACAAAATTAACATTTTTGGGAACTGATAAATCTATACTAGATATAGCTTCGCACTTAACATTTTCTCCTTGAGACAATTTTTTCTCTATATCAACAGACTCACTGTCATCTTTCTCATCTTCAATAGTTTCTTCTGAATTAGGTTCTACATCGGAACTACCTTTTAATTTTTTAATACAACTCTGATCCATTTTTGTACCAGATTCTTCTCCCTCTGTCCACATATACATAGTTTCTCCGTCAAAAATTACTGTATTCTTTTTACCCTCTGCACTTGTAAAAACTGTTTTATAATTTTTACTTTTAGTATCTACATAAGTTGTCACCATAACACTACCATTACCTAATTCAGAATCACTATAAACACATTTTATTTTTTTGCCAGATAAAAATAATTTTTTCACAGATTCTGGCAAATTACTTAGTTTATTTTCTTTTGTTTGTTGATTATTGTTTATGTTTTGTTGATTTGTATTTTGTTTATTTTGAGATAATCCTTTGGAAGTATTTATTTGATTTTGTTGAGTTTCTTTTTTCTTACATCCTCCTAAAAGGATTACTCCTGCTACTAAAAACATAGCTAGAAATATTTTTTTTCTCATATTGTTTTATTTTAATAATTATTAATTTAATAAATAATCTTTTTACTTTTATTACTTTTACTTTCCTTTTCTTCTTTCTCTTTGTGAAAATTCTTCTAGGGCCAATTTTAACTCGCTCCCCTTGAAATCAGGAAAAAGTTTGTCAGAAAAATATAATTGAGCATTAGCTGTATCCCACATCATAAAACCAGCGCTTAAATGAGGTTCTCCTCCTGTTCTAATCAAATAATCCACTTCTGGCAAATCTTTAGTCATTAAATGTTCCTTAATAACTTTTTTTGTTATTTTTTTGGCTGAATTATATTTCTCCACTATTTTCTTAATCGTTTGTAACATTTCATCATCTCCATTATAAGCTAAGAAGAAATTAAGAGTTCTTTCTTTATAGGATCTTGTTTTTTTAATACCGTCTTTTAAAATTTTTTTTAATCTACGAGGAAATTGCTCTTCCCAACGTCCAATGATATTTATTCTCACTTTATATTTTTCAATATCTTTACTTTCTAATAATCGCTTAAAATACTTTTCATAAATCTTTAATAACGCTCTCGTTTCTTGCCATGGCCTTTTACTTAGATTATCTAGAGATGATCCCCAAAAAGACATATTTTTTACTCCCAGTTTTAATCCTTGACGCACTAAAATTTCTATTGCCTCTGCTCCTGCTTCATGTCCTTTCCATGGTTTTTTATGACGTTTCCTTGCCCAACGACGATTACCATCAGGGATTATTACTAAATGTTGTGGCATTATTTTTTTTGTTTTTCCTTTATTTTTCATAACAATACCATTTTAACAAAACAAATTATGATTGTCCATAATTAAATCTCTCTTTCTTGCATATAATCAGCTACTCCTAATAAAAAATTTTTAGCGGTCAAATTCCATTTTAATTGATGAATAATTTTTTTACTTTCATCTATCTTTCTTTGCGCTAATTGTTGCGCATATTTTTTTGCGCCCGTTTTTTCCATTATTTGACGATAAGCTCGTATCTCTTTTAGAGTAATTCTATTTTTTCCAATTAAACTTTGCATAAATTTTTTTTCTTTTGAATTAACTTTTTTTAATGCTTTTATCAATAAAATGGTTTGTTTCCCTTCTCTAATATCAGATCCTATGGGTTTACCTAGTTTTTTCTCATCCCCATAAATGCCTAAAATATCATCTTGAATTTGAAAAGCAATTCCCAAAGGAAGAGAAAACTGACTAATTTTATTTAAATCTTTCTGTGTCGCTCCTCCTAAAATTGCTCCTAAATGCATTGGCCCCTCTAAAGAATACTTGGCTGTTTTATTCTCATACATTTTTAAAATTTCCTTTTCTGTGGCGCGTTTTTTGTAACTAATATAAACATCTTGCGCTTCACCTATAACCGTCATAGAAACAATAGATTGTAATTTATCTAAAGCTTTAATGATTAAATCAGAAGAAAATTTGGATTGAAAAATTATTTGATTACCTAATGCTCCCACCATATCACCTAAAATAATTGCCATAGAGTTACCAAAATGTTCTTCATCTTGAAACATTTTTTTTCCAATTTTTTGATAATAATAATTAACTGTATCTACATTGTGCCTCTTAAAATCTTTATCAATAATATCATCATGAATTAAGAGAAAAATATGAATTAACTCTATAGCCACAGAAGTTTTTAATATTTCTTGTCTCTTTTTTCCACCTACGCCCAAATAAGCGTAATACATTAAAGCAGGACGTAACCTTTTTCCCCCGCTGAGAGAAAACTTTTTAATATATTTTAAAGCATTAGTTATAAATCTGTCTTCTTTAGATGATTCTTGAATAACTTTGTTTAAATATTTTTCTATTTCTATATCTACTTTAGTTTTAAAATCTCTCAATGCTTTTTGAATTTCCATATAAATATCTAAAAAATTACTTTGAAATTGTAACTATTATTTCAAAAAAAGGCAAGGATAATATAAAAAACTTGTAAAACTTTTTATTTATATTATGATTAATTAAATTTAAAAAATAAAATCTTAATATAGTTTATGAAAAATAAATCTCTAGAAATATTAGCTCCTGCAGGAAGTTTTTCCAAAATGCAATATGCTTTAAACTATGGAGCTAACGCTGTTTATGCTGGCGTGCCTGATTTTTCCTTGCGCGCTAGAATTAATGATTTTACTCTACCTACATTAAAAAAAGGAGTTACCTATACTCATAAAAAAAAGAAAAAATTTTATCTAACCCTTAATATTTACGCTCATAATCGCCATCTCCCTTTATTAGAAAAACATCTCTACAAAATTAAAAAAATACCTGTAGATGGAATAATTATAAGTGATCCTGGAATTTTAGAATTAGTTAAAAAATATTTGCCTCAAATAGAAATTCATTTATCCACTCAAGCCAATGCTACTAATTGGCAAGCGGTTAGATTCTGGCAAAAACAAGGTGTTAAAAGAATTATTTTAGCTAGAGAAGTTACTCTTCAAGAAATTAAAGAAATTCACCAGAAAGTGCCTGAAGTAGAATTAGAATATTTTGTTCATGGAGCTATGTGTATGAGTTATTCGGGACGTTGTATTTTAAGCAAATGGATGACGGGAAGAAGCGCTAATTTAGGAGATTGCGCTCAACCCTGTCGTTGGCTTTACCAACAGAAAAAAGAAACCATAAAAACTATGAGTGTGGAAGATCAAACTAAAAAATTTGAGATAGATTTAGAGGAAGATCAGCACGGCACTTATTTTTTCAATAGTCAAGATCTTAATTTGTTACATTATTTATCTGCCCTTAAAAAAGCTGGGATTAGTTCCTTTAAAATAGAAGGACGCAATAAAAGTGTTTATTATTTAGCTACCGTTGTGAAAGCCTATAGTAAGATAGCTCGTTTACTAGAAAAAAATACAACCAGAAAAAATTTAGATTTGGCCCTTTTACAAGAACAAACTAATTTAAATTCTTTAATTCATCGTGGTTATACCACTGGATTTCTCTTGGGCAATGAACCTGGTCATAATTTTCAAAATTCTCACAACACTAGTTCTTATGAATTTGTAGGAGAAGTTTTACATAATACTTATCGCAATCATTTAACTAAAATTAAAGTTCATAATGCCATTTATCTTAATGATAAAATAGAAATAATTTCTCCTCAAAACAATTATCCTGTTAAAATAATCAAAATTTACAACGAAAAAAGAGAATCCGTTTCTTCTGCCCATGGTGGACATAAAAGTATTTATTATTTAGAATTAAGTAAACCTTTGAAAAAATACGATTTAATTAGAAAACTAATTTAATTTTTATTTTGTCCCTGTAGTTCAACGGATAGAACAAGTCCCTCCTAAGGACTAGATATAGGTTCAATTCCTATCAGGGACACTAGTTTATAAAATTCAATTTTTTAATATTTCTTAATCTTTAAAGACAATGATTTTCTTTCAGCACTTTTTTTAATTCTTCAATATCTTCTTTAGTTGGTTGTAAGTTTTTAAAATCTTGATCTCCTGCTAAATAATACATTATAGAATGGCTATTTATTACATGTTTCATTTGCAAAGCATGTCCTAATTCGTGCGCTAAAACCAAAATCAAATCTGAATAATTATTAAACTGATAAATTTCTATATGATCGCCAAAATATTTTCCTTGATCAAAGTGACATTTTTGACCATAATTATTTTCGTATTTTCTCACATTGCTATTATAATTTTCCACTAGTTTCTTTTCTTTTTGGGCTAATAAATTTATTTTTTGTATTAGTTTATTCAGTTCCTTTCTTTTGGTTTCTATTTTATTTCTTCGTTTATCTAATTCTTTTTTTTCTTTTTGCAATTTTTTATATTCATCTGATGGCGCTCCACCCTCTTTGTTCCAATAAGCTACTTTCTGATTGTATTGGCTTAAATCAGTATTAAAATTTTTAACTCTCTTTTGATAAACATCTAATTTAATCTGATAACGCTTAATTAATTCTTGATATTCTTTACTCATCTTTCCTTTGGTTTTTTGAACTTGATCTAATTGTTCATATAGTTTTTTATAAGCCAAAGTTCGCTCTTGTCTCTGATCAAAAATAAAATTAATTTTAAAATTAGCTTTTTCATCATATTGCAGTAAATTCATACGAATTGCTTTCTCCCAAATACTTTCCGCTTGCAATAGAGCTTGCCGAGCTTCTTCTGAAGTAAGATTAAAACGATTATCTAATTTTCCTAAAGAATAATGCAACGGAAGAAAACACTTTTGCTTTTTAGTTAAAAAAAGAGGAGATTTAAAATTATCAATTGGAATTATTTTTTTTTGAAAAGTAAAAAAATTATCCGAGAAAAAAAGACCGCCTAGAATGAGTATAAAAAAAATTATTTTTTTCAACATAGAAAATAATTTATTTCTAATAACCTATCTTAATTATAGAATAAATTATGCTTTTTCTAAAATATTTATTCAAAAGATTAAACTCTTGACAAAAATTAGTTTTTTCCTTAACATTCTTTTGAAAGGTTATTTAACAACGATTACGATTAACCGAGGCAAAAAATAACAAGAAAGGAGGTTTAAAAAAACAACAATTTGTTTTTGCTAAGGTTAATCAAAAAAAGAAAAGGAGGATACTATGAAAAAGGAATTTTTTCTATCTTTAATTTTTTCAATTTCTATTTTCTGTTTTGCCAGTTTTGCCCTGGCGGCCCAGCCCACGGGGGTCACCGTTTTTAACGGTGCCTCCTCATACAACGGAATTGAGGCCGTAGGCGGACCCATGCCTACGGTAATCAATTCTATTTCCCAAAATAATTACGCCGAGCAAGGCGTAATCCTGGGAGAAAATTATCTCCCAGTAGGAGTTGAGGTAAACCAGAATGGCTCCACAGTCGGAGCCAGAACGGGTAACTCTCGCTCCGCAGTTTTTGCGGAAGAGAGTAATTTTTATGGTTTCAAAGGGACCGTTGGAACCAACGGCGTCAATATTTATCTGGACGCCGGTTCCAATGGATACGTAGAAACCCAGCATCGCGCCGCTGGGTTTACAGAGGGCTACAATTACACCGGTGTTTTTGCCCCCGGAGTAAGTATAACCACCCAAACGGGTGGCGGGGCTGAAAGCATCGGAAATGCTAACTCTTATTTTAACAGCGGGGTTAGCGTCAATGTGTCATATTAATTAGCAGGTCAGGAGGCACTATGTATTTACATAGGCCTCCTTTTTTATTTTTATTTTTTAGTGAAATAAAAAAGAGGAAAGTAAATCCTAAATGGATTTTCTTTCCTCTTTATTTTTTTATTTCACTGGAATTTCAGTTCCTGCCACAGGGGCAGTGGGCTGAATATTAATGTATTTTCCCCCAGCACAGGCTGAGAGAAAAAGAGTTGCCGTTAAACACAAAATAAAAATTTTTATTTTTTTCATTGCTTACCCTCCTTTCTTATTGTCTTAAATTTTTCTTGAACATGATTACGCCTAAGAGACTTATTAGTCTCTAACGTAATCTTTTTTATCTTTATCTCCTGCCCTTTAGTGCGCCAGAATCTGGCTTTCACGAAAGGACAGGTTTCTATTTTTACCCAGGAATGTCCTACGCCGGTCCCTCCGGCACCAGACACTCCGACTTTTTCCTGGGGACCAACAACACCGGTGGCACCAGCTCCGGTGCCCACGTGCCAGCCTCCTGCTTCCGACTGCTGATTCCAACCCAGTGTAAACTCCACTAGGTCAGCTCCATTCTCAGAAGCTAAATAACGGGCAATTTGCAGTCCATCTTCACTGGTCTGTTCCTTATGAAGAACGACTGCCATTTCTCCCACCAATACCATCCCCTGAGTAGATACAGATCCCCAGGGGACTTGGGTTACACTGGAAACATTCTCGTAATTCCGATAAAAATGTTTCCAGAGTTTTTCGTATTCAATCCTAATGGCAGGATTTTGCACTTCATACCTGCCCAAATAAGGACTAAATACGTTCCAGGGGGTTTTCGGCAACTGCCATGGACCAAAATATTCCATGGCATTAGGTCCTCCCAGTAAAGGAGACCCCGGCAGTTGCCGGTTAATGTTCTCAATTTTGTCATGACTATCTATGGCCACAGAAGATCTTGTCTGTGGCGAAACAGTCTGACTAGGATTTATGGACGGAGAGATATTGGGATTAACTCCCACGTCCACATTAATATTAGGCGAAATGTTAGGAGAAACATTGGTGTTTGTTACCGCCGTTCCTCCTTCGGCGAAACTACTGGCCGATCCTCCTCCCGCCATCACTCCCACATTGGCAGTAGCAGAAGAAGAGGAATTGGCCTGACCAGCTAAAACTATAGCCGGCAACATCAAAATAAACGAAAATAAAATAAACGATCTTTTCATAATAATCCTCCTTTTTTTGTTTTTTTCAAATTTCAAAATAAAAAAATTTTTTTAAATTTTAAAACTTCACTTCTTCACCTCCTTTTCTTTTTCTTTTATTTTTAAAGTCCTTCTATGTATAACGTGATTTAAAATACTACTTTACAATTTACTTTTTGTCAAGCCTTTGCTACTATAAAATTATGCTTAATAAGATACCACCTAAAATATTATTTACTCTGTCTCAGTTAGAACAAGCTGGCTGGGAAGCTTTTTTGGTGGGAGGATGCGTAAGAGATTTACTTTTAAATAAAGAACCGCAAGATTGGGATATTACCACCAACGCTAAACCAAAAGATATTTTAAAAGTTTTTCCAGAAGCAAAATATGAAAATAATTTTGGAACAGTAATATTGCCAGTTAAATATATTCCCTCAAAAAAAGAAAAAACTTTCCAGAAAAAAAAGCAAAAAGGTAATTCAAATACAAAAAGAAAAAGAGGGGAATCAAACAAATCTAATGATTGGGATCAAACTGGAAATATTGAAATTACTACCTATCGTATTGAATCAACTTATTCTGACTATCGCCGTCCTGATAAAATTCGCTTTGCTCAAACATTAAAGGAAGATTTAAGTCGGAGAGATTTTACCATTAACGCTATGGCTTTAAAAATTTTTACTCCTTCTCAATTTAAAATTATAGATCTTTATCAAGGAAAAAAAGATTTAAAAAAACATCTTATTCGCACTGTTGCTAACCCTAATGATCGCTTTAATGAAGATGCTTTAAGAATGATGCGCGCCATTAGATTTACCTCTCAATTAAGCCAAGGAGATAGTTTAGATTTTCTTAAAAACAGAGAAGGTCAAGGAAAACAAAACCAGCAGTCTTTAAATAAAAATCTTTGGAGAATAGAAAAAGAAACTTTTTCAGCTATTCAAAAAAATAGCCACCTTTTAAAATATATTTCTTCGGAACGTATTCGTGATGAACTAGAAAAAATAATTTTATCTCAACGTCCCGCTTGGGGAATAGAATTGTTAGTAGAAACAAATTTAATGAAATATATTATTCCCGAAATTTATAAGACCATTGGGATAAAACAAAATCGCCATCATTATTACGGACCCTATAACACCGTCTATAAACATATGTTGGCTAGCTTAAAAAAATGTCCCTCCCGTAAATTAGAAGTTCGTTTAGCCGCTTGGCTTCATGATATAGGTAAACCTCAAGCCAAAAAAGGAGAAGGCTACTATGCTACTTTCTATGGACATGAATACATAGGCGCTAGAATAACCCAAAAAATCCTAGAACGTTTGAAATTTCCTCGTAAAATTATTGATAAAACGGTTTTGTTGGTAAAAAATCATATGTTTTATTACGATGTTGATAAGGTAGGAGAACACGGAGTAAGAAGAGTTATTCAAAAAGTAGGCCTAGAAAATATTAATGATTTAATTGATGTTAGGATCAGCGATCGTTTAGGAAGCGGTGTTCCTAAAGCTGTTCCTTATAAATTGCGCCATTTTCAATATATGGTAAAAAAACTTTCTCATGATCCTCTTTCCGTTAAACAACTTAAAATCAATGGCCATGATATTATTCAAAAATTAAAAATAAAACCTGGTCCAATAGTAGGCGCCCTTTTAGAGATACTTTTAGCTAAGGTTCTTGAAAATCCGCGCTTTAATCAAAAAGAGAAACTTTTAAATTATGCTCGCCAACTTCAAAAAAAAGATTTAAAAACACTGCGCCAAATTGCTCGCCAAAAAATAAATTCAGAAAAAGAAAAAACAGACCAAGAAATAAAAAAAGAATATTATCTTTAAAAATATCTTCAATATTAAAAAAGTGGCTTTAAACCGCTTTTTAGTTATTGAATGATATTTTTTCCTATTTGAATTAATTCTAAAAAATTAGAAGACAAATAATATCCTATTACATTCTCACTTGTTAAATAAAAATTGTAATAAAAAGTTTTGCCTAATGTAAAAACATATTTAGGCGTTTTTCCTTTACAACAAGCTAATTCTGGAAAGAAAATTAACATTAATAAACAAAAGTCTCCTCCTTTTTGTAATGCCAAACTAGATTTTTTTTCCTCGGCTTCCATTAAAAAATCAACCACGTAATAACTTTTTAAGTTAGAATGTAAAAATTTAGTTATTAATTTTGCTAAATAAATACCTGCGCAAAAAAACTATGCTTAATTAGTCTTTCGTTAATTAAATAACCATTAATTTCTTTCGTTAAAAATTTTTCCAGATCATCCTTAATTAAAATGATATCTCCATAATATTCCACTAGCTGTTTCTTTTTTAATCTTTGCGCTCTTTTTAAAAGAACAGTTAAATCTTCATCCATTTCGTTCTCTTTTTTTATTCTCTCTGTCAAGGAAACTATTTTTTTCATTGCATATTCCTCCTTTAATAGTTTATTTAAACTTAAATAAATCAATTTAAAAAATCAAGTTTTCTTTGCCTTCTGGCTATTTAAATATCCATTTAAATGGATATTTAAATAGCCAGAAGATTTTTTAAAATCTCTATCCTTTAAATCATTTTGAATGCTCTATTTTACGGTTAATTTAATGATTCAAATGCATAGTATTTTTATTTATTTTATGCTAAAATATTTTTATCATCTTTAGTTAATAATAAACCAATTATGCAAATTAAAAACCAGATAATTAAATTAACAACTAAAGAAACTTTAGAGTTTATTGATATTACAGATAAAATTCAAAGCAAAATAAAAGAAGCTAACATTAAAAATGGTCTTATCAACATACAAACTTTACACACAACCACTGCTGTTATTGTTAATGAAGCTGAACCTCTTTTAATAGAAGATATGAAAAACTTACTGAATAAATTAGCTCCTCAAAATTATAATTATCAACACGATAATTTTGAAATCAGAACAGTTAATATGTGTGATGGAGAATGCGCTAATGGACACGCTCACAATAAAGCTATTCATTTGCCTACCTCTGTCTTACTAAACATTGTTAATAATGAGTTACAATTAGGTACTTGGCAAAGAATCTTTTTTATTGAATTAGATCGTTCTCGTCAACGTCAAATAGCGCTTCAAATTATGGGTAAATAATAACTTATTTTAAATTTATGAACATAAAAAAAATAGTTAATTTCATCTTTGAAATCAATCAACTCAAACAGAGAAAAACCAGTGGCTGGTATTTAGCTGGAGTTAATAATCCGCCTTCTGTAGCTGAACACTCTTTAAGAGCTGCTCAAATTGGTTATATTTTAGCCACAATGGAAAATGCCAATGCAGAAAAAGTAGCTACTATGTTGATTATACACGACAATGTAGAAGCTAGAATTGGCGATCAAAATAAAGTTTCTGCTCGCTATTTTTCCAAAAAAGAAGCAGAAGAAAAAGCTTTTCAAGAACAAATATCAGATTTAGGAGAACAAATTGAAAGAAAGTGGAAAGAATATTTTAATGAATTTGAAAAAAGAAACACTCCCGAAGGAATTATATCTAAAGATGCCGATTGGTTAGAAACTGCTTTTCAAGCCAAAGAATATTTAGATCTTGGCTATTATTCTGCTCAAAATTGGATTGATAATGTAGAAAAAGCTTTAGAAACTACTTCCGCTAAACAAATTATACAAGAAATGAAGCAAACGACTTTTACTGAGTGGTGGAAAAATCTTAAAAAGATGACTTATAAAAAATTACAATAAAAAAATTAATCTATTGCTTTTATTTTTTTTAACATCCATCAATTGTAAGTTTCTTACTCCTAAAATAAAATAAGAATTTAAAGAGTTAGCTCTTTTCATTATAATCCAATATGGTTTATTTAAAATAAAATTTTTAGGTTTTTCTTTTTGTTTTATAAATAGCATACTTAAAAAAATTTTGTTTCTTTAAATACCGTTATTAATAAAATAACTACACTAGCAATAACTTTTATTTGCTTACTCATAAACTTTTATTTTTATTTGGATGGTGTGTAGTTTTATAATATTATTTTTTTTAACAAGTTGTAAATCATTTTTATTTTTTTGTATTTTTTTTACCAAATTGACGCATTCTTTAAATTATAATTTAAAATCATCACACTAGTAAAAAGTGGAGAAATTCCTAACTATTTTTTTAATTCTTTATCTATATGTTTGCTTTTATCTTTAAATGCATTTTTTAATGGCACAAATTGCCAAAAATATTCTCTTCTATAATAATTCTCTAATAATAATTTTCATCACCCCAAATTTTTCTAAATTATTCTCAGAGTGTTTTAATTTCCATTTTTTAAATTCAATTTTTTACCATAAGTATCTAAAACTTTTACTTGTGGATATTTTCTCATAATTTCTTGAGTAATATATTTTATCCTACTATTACTTTCTTTATGTTTGCGCTCATCCGTAAATGAAGATAATTGCAAGATGAAATTATTGTCTTGAGCATATTGAAATATACCATCAACTATTTTTTTGCCATATCCTTTTCCTCTAAATTTTTTATCAACAGCAACACTTTTAACCCATATAATATTTTCATTATAAGGTGATTTTTCTAATACCCCTAACGCTACAATCAGACTATCTTCTTTAATTACCGGAAATTTATATTCATTTAAATCACGCCTAGTGAATACTCTTGGTGAAAAAAATCTAAAAACCCCTCCTTCTTCTGTGCTAAAAAATCTATTATCTACAGGCCAATTTTTGTCTTGATATATTATATCCCGCAATTGATTTGGTTTCAACAATTCAAATTGCCCGCCTTGTTCATTTTTTTCTCTTGAAATTTCAATTTGTTTCTCCATATGTTGCTATTTGATATATTGTAAATTAATATAAATCTTTTTTACTTGTCTGTATCATATTTTTTTGTAATCATTTTTTAAATTTAGTTTTTTTACCATAAGTATCTAAAACTTTTGCTTACTATACACTAAGTTAAAAAAATTCTAACTAAAATCATAAAGTTTGCTTCAAAATTGGAGTCTTTTGAATAATTAAACCTAACAAAGAATTACAAACTTCGCGATATTTATCCCCAAATACACCCTTTACCTGATGTGAAAAATTATATCCATGATTTTCGGTTCCTTCTTCATAATGAGCTAACTCATGGACAACTGTTTTTATTAGATTTTTTGTGGAAGAATTTAAAATAATTCTATTAATTGCAAAAATATCTTTACCCAGTGGATTTCTTTGAAAATAACCAGCTTTTTTGCTATTTTCTATTACTTCAATTTTTAACCTATTTCCATAAAGTAAAGCAATGATTTCTTTTAAAGAATTTAATCTTTTTTTCTCCGATTGATTTAAATTATTATCATCAACCTTATTCTCACTCTGTTCTAAGTTTGCCATAGCAACAATCATGCTCTTCTTAAATGAAGGAAAAATATTACTATAAACATTTGCATTACTACTTGATAGTGAAGTGTAAGTATTTTCTAAACTTGCCTTTTCTTTTTGTAAAATAGCGAACAATTTACTATCTTGTATCTCTTCTTGAATTCTTTGCAACATCTTTATTCTTTCATTATGCAAGGTTACTTTTTCTTTTTGATAATCCACTTCTACTAAAACAACTAAACGAGCTAATTTTGATGTTGAATCATTTTCATCAGAAAGCCATTGCCAGTCACTATCTGATAATTCAGCTCCTGAATTAAGTTGTTTAGCTAACCTTACAATCCTTTCACCATCTTGATTATCATAGGATAAGTGATAATTTGGATTATTGAAATAATCATCCGACCACCCAACAAACTTACGCCGAGAAGTTAACAATTCTTTTGCCACTATTTTAACAGATGCTCTAGCAATACTCTTCTGGATTTTCTTTAAAAATTTTTGCTCTTGAGCTAATCTACTTCTATCTTTAATTAAAGGAAGCTTTTTATCTAAAACTATTGATAAATTTAAATCCTTAAAAATATCTTGAATTTGTTTAGGAACCAATTCCAAATACCGCTGTTCAAGATTACTCATTCGTAATCCATCTCCGTGTGCTACTTGAGAAAATTTTCCTTGCTCCAGTTTAACCATATACTCTTGTCCATCAAGCTCAAAAGTTTCCGCTTGCTTTGTAATACTTTGCTTTTCTATCTTCGTGCCATTAAGATATGTCTCAATATGCTGTCCGTCGCCTAAATCAACCTGCCAGAGTGCAGTGTTTTTTAATATATTTGCTTCCAGTAACCCAAACTCAAGTTCCGTAATTTTGCTTTTATTCATCTCTGTTTTTCTAATAATAGTTGTCCCTTGATAAGATTCATTTATTTTTTTATATTGAGTAATATCAAATCCAACTCCTTTTTGATCATCTCCTTTTTTAATTTTAATTTGAATATATTTTGTTTCTCCATTTCCTGTTGATGTTTTTATTTCTAAAATATCCCCATCTTCCATAGTAGACAAAAAACCACTGCCGAAATATCCAGCATCTCCATCTTTTTTATTATTTATTTTAGCCACTAAAAGAGTAGCCAAAGAAGAAATACCAATTCCATGATCTTCATATTTTTCTACAAAAAATAACTGGTTTGTTTTCGTATCTTGTTCTTGCCAAATAGAAATATTAAATTGATTTCTTTCAGAAACATTTGGATTTTGTTTTAAAACTGCATCCCCAACATTTTGAAAAATCTCCCTCACATAAATTCCTTCTTCTGAGGATTGTCCTCTAATTTCTTTTTTAATTTGTTCTTCAATAAGTTCTCTTGTATTTAAACTAATTTCTTTCTTATTTTTTCGTCTTTCTTTTAATACTTTAATTACGTCTTCATCGGAAACATTTCCTTGTCCTGCAATAATGTATAATTCCACTGGATCAATGCCACTTTCTTCAAAAATATTTTCCGCTTTTTGAGGAATAATACTTTCAGCTTCTTTTATCTCTAAATTTATATCACTTTCTAAAAATTTTAAAAATACACCTGCTGGCATTTGAGGATCTTTCTCTTTGCCAAGATATGATAAAATTGATTTTCCATTATACTCGCCTTGCAAAGCGCTTTTAAAGGTAGTAAAGATACTTGCCTGTTTTATACGAGATAACTTATCTAAAAGCAATCCAATATCTTGTTTAGATTTATCTATATTATTTAAATATTTATCTACAATTGAGTAAAAGAAATTTCTTTCATAGAGATTGTCAATGTCTTTTAATAAGTTTGAAAATTCTTCTATATTATTTTCTAATAATTTAAATTTCTGAATACTCAAAACCATTTCTACTTGAAGACTGTTATCTTCTAATTTAGAAAATAACTGTTCTGTTGTTTTTGGATCTGTCATTAAACTTAAAATAGTATTTCTTAGATATGTTGAAATTTGATATTCTTGAAATTGTTGCTCCTTTTTTTGTAAATAACTAAATACTTGAGACAACTGCTCTGGTTTAGAAAGAAGATTATTTATTCCTTCAAAATCTTGTTCGTTTTTTTCTATTTCTTTTAATTTGTTTCTTACCCTGCTTATTAAAATTTCTTCAATATCAGTCTTGTCAATTAAACTATCATCTAAGGAATTTATTATATTTTTGATTTGAACAACTAATTCGTTCTCGTTAACTTGTCCTATTATTTTTTGTGAAAAATGATAGTAATCTAAAGTCTGAAAACCATCCTCAAATCTTAAACCAATTAAACCGTTTTCTAGTGAAGTTAGCCAAAAACAATTACCCATATCATCTATTCGCATTTTTTCTTGGCTATTTTGGTCTAACAGCACAAAACCATGTTCAAATCCTAAACCAATTAAACCGTTTTCTAGTGAAGTTAGCCAAAAACAATTACCCATATCATCTATTCGCATTTTTTCTTGGCTATTTTGGTCTAACAGCACAAAACCATGTTCAAATCCTAAACCAATTAAACCGTTTTCTAATTGGGTAACTTCATAACAAGCACCCATGTTATCTATAGACATTTTTTCTTGGCTATTTTTGTCTAACAGCACAAAACCTTTCTCAAATCTTAAACCAAATAAACCGTTTTCTAAGTAGGTGACTTCATGACAAGTGCCCATTTTTTTGTTTAATTCCTTGTATTCTTTGAGGAATAAATCACTTAAAACTGAGTTTTGTATTGTTTCTACTTGCTCTCTTTGTTTTTCTTTATTATTTTTTTTGACAGATTGTTTTTTGATCAATATTTTTCTTAATATATGAATTTCTTTCTCATCATAAGAAGTAATAATCGGATTAAGAGATAATTCAATCAATTCTTCTAATGATTCTTTTTTAAAATCATCTGTTTCTTGCTCATAAATTTGTAATACCCTTTTATCAAACAAATAGCTACCTCTATATTCAATAAATTTATTATCTTTTAGATCCAATTCTTTGAAATCTACACCATAAACTTTTGCGCCTCTAAAATACTCTGCGCGTTCCACGCCTGGAATACTTTCTATTTTAAAATCAAACAATCTCTCATTTAAATAGAATAATTCTTTATTACTCTTACTGTTATCTAAATCTAAATTTTGCCATTTTTGATGATTTGGTAGTAATATATATTCTTGTTGTAATTCCTGAATTAATGGTTGGGCCTGCTTTTTTATTTTCTTAATATGAGTTAAAATTTCGCTATTTTGCTCTTTGTTTTTTTGCTTATCACCAAGATTTTTCTTTTGCATTTGTTCATCTAAATATATCAAAATAGAATTTAAAAGCTGTGCTTTTTCTTGAGCTAGTTTGTTGGAGTTTAAAATTTCTGTAACAATCTTGTTAATTGTATTTAAAAATGTTTCATCAAGAAAAATACCTTGCCTTGATTCTGGAACTCTAAAATTTGGTCCTTCTAAAAGAAGACCATTTTGAGAGTAATTTAAATATTTACTATTTTTTAAGTCTGCATCTTCTAAAATTTCATTACCTCGAGAAAAAAATACCTTTCCCTGATTAACTTCATCCTCCAATAACCAAACTTCTGGAAACGATTTATCCTTTTTAATTGCCATCTTTTTAGTGCCAGCACGCGGAACAAACATTGTGCTTAATGTCTTAGCATCCATACCAACCCCACCATCTATAATTTGAATTTTATCATTTTTAATATCTACACGAACTATTTTAGTAGATTCATATTCACTGGCTGTTTTACCTTTTAAGTTTTTGATTTTTTGATAATTATTGATAACTTCACCATTTAAAATTAATTGCGCTCCTAAAGTTAATCTGAAAGTGTATTTAATTTGTTTTTCTATTTCTTTAATTCTTTCCGGGGTTAATTCTTTTTTTAATTTTACAGAAACTATTGTACCAGAAGTACTGGGAAAGTTATCAATATTTTTTATACTGGAATAATAATCATTATCTGCCCCCTTTTTAATATTTAATAACCTTGCTCTATCACCATCTTTCTTACTCTTTATAATAATTTCTCCGCCATCATCTACATATGACAAAAGCTGCTTAATCCCCAAACCCTTTTCGCCAATTTGAACATTTCTCATAGCATCTAAAGCATTAGATACCGCTTCCACAACTGCTTGCTTTTTTGCATCTGGTGATTGCCTGCTAATAACTATTTCATCTTTAAATTTGTAAAATTTCTTTTCTTCGTCTGGTAAACTATTCCAAAATTCTTGGTATGCTTTCCACAAATCACCTTCTTGTAAATCTATTTCAGAAAGATTTATCTTTTCAATATATGATAGAGGCAAATAAATTTGTTTCTTTTTTTCTACATCTGAAATAGCTTCTTTTTTTGATTTTCTTATTTCTTTTAGTAGGCCTTTTAAAATTTTTAAAGCGCCCACCCTACTAACTCCATTTATTTCAGTTAATTTTAAATAATCCTGTAAAGATCCAGAGAAATTATTAACTCTATTTTTTTGCTCATCAACCCAATCTTTTCCTTGAATTACTTTATTTAAAGCATCCAAAAAAATACTATCCTTATTCTCAAATAATTTAAATAGTTCTTCCCCCGCTTCTAAATTTTTTGGTTTTTTAAAAAATTTTATTTGTTCCATAAAATGATTTTTCTAAAAACTTAACCTCAACTTGGACTTCAATAGCAAATTAAAACTTTGTTGTAATTTTAATACATTTGCATTTTCAATAAAATCACTCTGAAATATTTTAAAAATCAAGACTCATTTCTAATTATTTATTGTTGCTAGTTTATTTTAATAATATTATTTTTTGTGCCTTATATACTGTTTTTTATTTGCTAATTATCAATTTTTGCATTTTTTTTAAAAATCACTTCTCATTTAAAATACTCTATTTTTTACATCATCAATAACTATTATTAAAATTCCATTTTCTCTCTAAATAACTTTCCACTTCCTTTTTCTAATTCTAGCATGAAAGTTGTATTATCAGAATTGGCATTTATATTTATTGTTTCCCACTTTTTAGTTTCAATGTTAAATGCCTCTAAACCATTAATTGCTTTAAGAATTTTTATTTCCGAATTAACCGAAGTGCGATAACTTGTATTTGTTAACATAAAATATTCTTTTCCATCATTTCTACTGAACATTCCCACTGTTAAACTAGTCTTATTATCTACTGGATAAATAAATTTCTTATCGCCTTCCTTCCTTTGTCCAATAATCTTTTCTCCTTTTACTTGATAAACATCTACTGTTTTTAAATTTGCCATCATATCTCCTAAAGATTTAATTTCTTTATTCACTTTTTGTAAATTTATATAAATCTTATTTCTAGCCGGATTTTGTATCACGCCCCAATCCTCGGCATCCCAATGAAACCAAAGTAATCCTTTAGCTCCATAAGTTAACATATGATAAGCTAGCCAACGCATTTCATTGAGATTTGGCGTTCGCCAATCTAATTCACTAGCGCTAGTTCCATTAGTACCAACGGCCTGCACAAAACCATAAAAAGGTATGTTATATTCTAAAGCTTTTTGACGAATCATCCCTAGCAGTTGTAAAAATTGTCTATTTCTATCAAAACCATTGAAAAAATTATAACGATCAAAACAAAGCACCTTCGCTTTAGTTATTTCTAAAAACTTATCAATATTTTTTTCTGTAGTATATTCATTATCACCAATATTAACTAAACTATAGTGTTTGGGATCTTTTTGTCTAATTCTCTCTATTACTTTAGCTATATTTTTGTAAGCGGAAGGAAAAGGTTCATCACAAATCCAGTAACCAATTAAATCTGGATCATCTTTATACTTATCTACTAAAATATCAAGTTTTTTTAATAAAACCTCTGGCACCACTGCTGGTCTAACATTATAAGTTTCATTATCTTCATCAGGATTTTTAACTCCCCTTAAGTAATCAATATTTCCTGGCCCCTCTTCTGGAAATAGCGCTCTAACATTCAAAAAATATTTAAAATGATATTTATGTATTTTTTCCATTAATTTAGCTTCATCTCTGGCCCATAAAAAATTATCAAAACCTGCTTTTTGATAATAATCAAAATCTTTATCACGATAAGGTCCATAACGCCAAGCATAGGGAGGATTATAAATACTAAGTAAAAATCTATCCAAAGCAGATTTGATTTCTGTTTTTTTATCTGCATTAATTTCTTTTTCCCTATTCGTTGCTTGTTCGTCTTTTAATTGCTGCTTCATTTCTTCTGATTGAGAATTTGTTTCTTGCTTGCCATCTTTTTTGTTATTATTTTTATTAATTTTGATTTCTTCTTGTTTGTTTTGAATATTGTTTTGATAATATTTACTAATACTAAAAGTAAATATTCCAGATAAGATTAAAACAATAATTCCTAGACCTATGATAATTTTTGTTTTCATATTTTTGTTTTAAATAATTATTAAGTTGAATATCTTTTATTGTTTTTATTTTAATACAGCTTTAATTCTTCTTATTCCTGCTCCGCTAGATTTTTCTTTGAGAATTTTAAACGTACCTTTTATTTCTGAAAGATTTTTAACATGTGGACCACCACAAAGCTCCCGAGAATAAATTTCACCTTGAGGAGAAGTAATGGTATAAACCTTAACTTGCTCTGGATATTTTTCCCAAAAAGCGCCTGTTACTCCTTCATCTATGGCTTGTTGTTTAGGCATTTCAGCTATTTCTACTTTTCCACCAGTTTTTAGAGCATTATTGACAAAATCTTCTACGGCTTTTCTTTGCTCCTCTGTCATCGCTTGACTATAAGAAAAATCAAAACGAATTCTCTCAGGAGTAATATTAGAACCTTTTTGGCTAACTTCTTCTCCTAATACTTTACGCAAACCAGCTAACATTAAATGTGTAATAGTATGTAATTGAGTTGTTGCTTCATCATTATCTGCTAAACCTCCCTTAAATTTTCCAGCGCTAGCCGTTCGTGATAAATCTTTGTGCTTTTGCAACTCTTCTTGAAAAGATTTTTTAATTTCTTTTATATCATATTCAATTCCTGTTTTATCCAACTCTTCAATAAACATTTCTATTGGAAAACCATAGGTTTGGTATAAGTCAAAAGCATGATATCCCGTTACAATTCTAATCGCCTCACCTTTATTTTTAACAACTCGTGGTGTTGTATCAAATATCGCCTCCATTTTCTTTAAACCTTTAACTAAAGTCTTCCTAAACTTTTTTTCTTCTTCTTCCAGTGCTCCTAAAATTTTATCTCTATTTTCTCCTAGATCTTTGTAATAATCCTCATAAGTTTTAATCACCTCTTCGGCAATCTGACTAGTAAAGTTTTCTTTTATTCCTAATTGATGTCCAAATCTTACCGCTCGCCGAATAAGTCTCCGTGTAAAATATCCCTGATCTTTATTAGAAGGTAAAGATCCATCATTAATTAAAAAAGTCGCTCCCTTAATGTGATCTAAAATAACTCTAAAAGATTGTTTGATATTTTCATCATCACCTACATAAAAAGATTCTTTATAATCAGTCACTTTTTCTGTATTTTTCTGCGTTTGTTCAGCATTTTTCTGCGACCATAAAATGGCATCTAACTTTTTCATTGGTAGTTGAAACAAATCTGTTAAAAAAATATCAGGATTATCTAAAACAGCTGCTGTCATTCTTTCTAAACCACCCCCAAAATCAATATTTTTTTGTTTCAATTCTTCAAATCCATTTTCAGTTTTCTTGTATTGCATAAAAACGCTATTACCAATTTCCATAAAACGCCCACACTCACAAGCTGGATGACAGGGTTGATCTTTCCAAGGAGAATTTTCATGAAATTTATGTTCTGGACCAAAATCCCAAAATATTTCTGAGTCAGGACCGCCTGGCTCGCCCAGCGGCATTTTATGTGGCGCTCCCGCTCGTGACCACCAATTTTCCGAATCGGAATAATAAAAAATTCTATTTCTATTATCTAAATCCACTAAACATTTTCCTTTTAAATCTACGCCCTTTTGTTTTAAATCTATTAAATCAACGCTTTTCGCTTCAATTTCTACTTTTTGAAATTGTTTTTGCCAAATTTTCACCGCCTCCTCTTCTTTTGGCAAACCTAATTTTTCATTCCCACGATAAACGGAAACATAAAGCCGCTGAGGATCTAGCTCTAACTTTTTAGTTAAAAATTCAAAAATCCACTCAATTTGTTCTTGTTTAAAATAATCACCCAAAGACCAATTGCCTAGCATTTCAAAAAAAGTAGTATGCCGATTATCTCCCACTTCTTCAATATCTCCACTACGAAAACATTTTTGAACATTGGCTATTCGCTTTACGCCTCCGGGATATTTTTCTCCTAATAAATACCGCACCATTGGTTGCATTCCTGATCCGGTAAAAAGTGTCGTGGGATCATTTTCCGGCAATAAAGAAGCCGACGGCACAATCTTATGCCCTCGTTTATTCATAAATTCTAAAAATTCTTGTCTGATACTTGAACTAGAAAATTTGGTTTTAATTTTCATTGAAAAACATTAAAGACTTATTTAAATTCATTTTAAACTAAGCTATTGAAAAATCAAGTTTTAAAAATATTTTTTCAAGATAAAAAAACGGACAGCGCCGTTTAGGATTAAAATTATATTAATCACTAAACGAACGCTGCCCTGAGAAATTTAGGGTGCCACGTAGAGACCTTCGGTCTCTACGGGCTGGTGAGACCCATCGCTGGGTCTTACCAGCCGAATCGCTCCGGCCGGCAGGTTCGCCAACGCGGAGCTGAGTGGCACCCGGTGAGGCGAGCAAAAGTATGCACTACATTGCCACCTCCCACAAACAACGGCCTTGGTCTTGGCCATACCGTTGTCTTTTTTAACAATTTCATAGACCCTCTGCCCCATGGGAGCCGAAGCCCAAACTTGGCTCCCGGACGAATATCTGGACCAAGGCACATCGCTGCACCCAGCCCGGTATTCGTAGGCAGGTGGAATCCCCTGCCAGACCGCGACGAGGGTCAGGGCCTCATCGGAGACGGCCCTGCCCTCGCTAGTGAGGGCTACTTGAGAGATGGTAATTACCCGCCGGGTGATACCATCTTGATCACGAAATTGTAGGGAGGTGTTACCCTCCCTTACAATTTGGGTCAGAGAGGCACCCGGCAGGACCGAGTGCACCTCTGAACAAACCCTGTCCACGGCCCACTGAGGACCGGTTAAAATTACCTGCTCAGCCGAAGCTAAGAAGGGTAAGAAAAAAAAGGAAAAAAAGAAGAGAAAAATAATCTTTTTCATGTTTTCCTCCTTGATTTTTTCCTCCTGCCCACAGAGGAAATCTTAAAGAACTTTAGCTAGCTAGGCAACTAGCCAGACGTTTTCCAGGGAGAAACGCCAACCCGTCTTATTCTTTTACCTCCTTTTTGATTTTTTAAAATTGTCTGTCCTGGGTAAGGACAGAAGAAGAAAGAAAATTTTTCCTAATTTTCTTTCTCACTTCTACCCTTTTAAAAAAGAATTACAACATAATTAACAATTTTAATCAACTTTTAACTTTTTATTATAGCATGAAATGTTACTCGTTGTCAATACCCTCCAATTCTCTCCATTCTGTTAAATACTCTTCTGGACTAGAAAAACTATTTTTCTTTTTTCTTAATAATTGATTATCTGGAAAAAAGTAAATAATAGATCCAGCGATTAAAACTCCCACCAGTAACCCCAGTAAAGTATTTAGCCATACCTTTGGCCAAGCGGAATCAAAGGGAGTTATAGGACCATCAATAAGTTTAATCTCCACTCTATCTCCTCCTCCGTGATACTTTTGACCATTTTGAGAAAGATTCCAAGCAATAGCTTGCGCTAAATTTTCCGCCTGATCTCTAGAAGAAGAAAGAACGGAAATCTTAATTATACCAGTGTTATTAATTTTTTTAACTGCCACTGCTTTTTTCCAACTTTTTTTCCATTCCTCTGGATCACGAGGAAAATCATTAACAATTTTATAGGGTGATTGAAAAAGTTCTTGAAAAAATTTATTAGTATAAATTATTCTAGAAAAAATCTGACTTAAGTATTCAGCCGATTTAGCCGCTGAAAAAGCATCCACTTTTTCCACTGATTGTTTTTGAATAATCAAAATACTTACTGTGCTTTCATATTTAATGGGTAAAATAGTGCTCAAAGCAAAACTTATACTAGCTAATAACAATGCAGAAAAAAATACTAATTGCCACTGCTTTTTTAAATTGTAGAAAAAATTATGAGACATAGATTTAAATTATTGATAATTATTAATTAATTATAAACACTATCTACTATAGATAAATTCTGATTATATTTTTTGGAAGCTTTTTTTTCCGTTTTAATAATTTTAATTTTACTAATTCTACGCATCATTTTTTCTTGAATTAATAAACGTAGACTAGGTTTTTTACCTGTTAATTCCATATATTTAGTTTTAGAAACATAATCTTGAAAAGCATATAATAAAGCTATCATAAAACCAAACTTCCCATCTAAAAATCCTAAACGTAAAACATACATATATAGAAAACGTAAGGTAGGAGTAAAAGGTAAAAATTGCCAAATATCTTTCAAATAAGCTTTTGTATAAAAAGGATTTAATATTTCTCTCCATTGAAATTTATTTAAACCCTGCTGATGAACTTTCAACATATAATTGGCTTGGTAGGTAGAATAGCGATTAAATTTTTCAAAAAATTGTTCTAAAGTTCTATCACTATAGTGTAGAATATCTCCTTTAATATTCTTAATTTTCTCTTTAGATAAAAGAATATGAGCATGCACATCGCGATCTTCATAACGACAAGATTTTCTAAAAAGACGGATATTATAAAGAGGATAACGACCACCCCAACGCAAGAATTTTCCAAAAAAGAAATGTTTTCTCGCGATACCAAACCCATCATATTGATTTAATTCTCGTGGATTAGATAGCAATCTCTGAATATTATTTTTTAATTCTTTAGTTACTACCTCATCACTATCTAAAAGTAATATCCAATCATATTTAGCTTGAGGAATAGCCCAGTTTTTTTGTTTAGCGCTATAAACATATTCATGGGCTAAAACTCGCGCGCCTAATTTTTTAGCCTTAATAACAGTTTTATCGGTAGAAAAAGAATCTACTACTAAAATTTCATCCGCCCATTGCACAGATTTAATGGCTTGTTCTATTAAATCCTCCACATTATAAGTGGGAATAATAACGGATATTTTTTGACGAGTTATTTTTTGCATAAAATTATTTTTTATAATTTAACTTCAAATACTAGCATATTTTTTCTTTTTTGTCAATACCTTAATCTTAATACGTCCTACTATTAAAAATTTATTTTTTAATTTCTGGCTATTTAAATATCCATTTAAATGGATATTTAAATAGCCAGAAAGAATAATTTTTGTCAACTAAATCCTTTTATGTTAAACTGCTATTTATGAATGAATTACTTTCTAATCTTAATCAAGAACAACAAAAAGCTGTTCAAACTATTTATGGACCTGTTTTAGTTGTTGCTGGAGCTGGTTCGGGAAAAACCAGAACTTTAACTCATCGCGTAGCTTATTTAATTAAAAAAGAAAAGATTAGTCCTTCTAATATTTTAGCTGTAACTTTCACCAACAAAGCAGCTAAAGAAATGCGCGCTAGAATTGCAGAACTATTAAATATTTCGCCACCTAATAATTCTTTTCAAAATAATTATGCTTTTCCTCACTTAGGAACTTTTCATTCTGTTTGCGTTCGTCTTTTAAGACAAGAAATTGAAAATCTAGGTTATTCTAAAACATTTAATATTTTAGATGATCAAGATCAATTAACTTTAATTAAAAAAATATTTAAAGAACTATCTTTAAACAAAGAACAATTTAACCCCCGCTCTATTTTAGCTACCATTTCTAAAGCTAAAAACAACCTTTTAGAAGTAGAGGATTTTTCTTCTCAAGCCAATGGTTTTTATGAAGAAATAGTATCTAAAATATTTTCTCTTTATCAAAAAAATCTTTTAAAAAGCCAATCTCTAGACTTTGATGATTTACTTTTTTTTACTGTTAAACTTTTACGACAATATCCCAACATTTTAGAAAAATATCAAAAAACTTTTCAATACATACTAGTAGATGAATATCAGGATACTAACCATGCTCAATATACTTTAATAAAATTATTGGCTCAGAAACATCAAAATATTTTTGCCGTTGGAGATGATTGGCAAGCCATTTATGGCTGGAGACAAGCTGACATTCGTAATATTTTAAATTTTGAAAAAGATTTTCCTCAGGCTAAAATAATCAAACTAGAACAAAATTATCGTTCTACTCAAATTATTCTAGACTCTGCTAATCAAATTATTGCGCAAAATATCAACCAAAAAAAGAAAAAAATTTGGACAAAAGAAAAAAAAGGAGAATTAATCACTCTTTATACCGCTCAAGATGAAAATGATGAAGCTAATTTTATAAGTCAAATTATTCAAGAAAAAATTAAGAAAGAAAAAAATATTGATTACAATCATTTTGCTATTTTATACAGAACTAACGCTCAATCTCGTGCTTTAGAAGAAAGTTTTTTAAAGTATGGTTTACCTTATCGTATTATCGGAGGAATAAAATTCTATCAAAGACAAGAAATTAAAGATATAATTGCTTACCTACGCTTTATTCAAAATAATTCTGATTTAATGGCTTTAGAAAGAATAATTAATCAACCCAAAAGAGGTATTGGTAAAAAAACTTTAGAAAAATGGTTACAATTATCCTCTACTTTACAAAAAAACCCTTGTCAATTAGTTTTAGATAATGATTACTTAAAACTAAAAATACCCTCCGCTAAAAAAAGAATTCTCTATCAATTTTCAGAACTCATTTTCCAATTAAAACAAATGACTGAAAAAATTTCTCTAGATGATTTCATTAAACAAGTAGTTCAAAAGACTGGCTATCAATCTTTTTTAAAAAATTTAAGAAATGAAGGAGAAACTCGTTGGGAAAATATTCAAGAACTTTTTAGTGTCGCTAAAAAATATAAAAATAATCCAGCTAGTTTGGTTCTAGATAGTTTTTTAGAAGAAGTCGCTTTAGCCACGGATACAGATAATATAGCTGAAGATCAACCTGTTATTCATCTTATGACTTTACATAGCGCCAAAGGACTAGAATTTCCTGTTGTTTTTATAACCGGTGTAGAAGAAAGTATCTTACCCCATTCTCGCAGCTTACTCTCCGAAAAAGAATTAGAAGAAGAAAGACGTTTAATGTATGTTGGTATTACTCGCGCTCAAAAAAAAGTTTATTTAACTCATACCGAATTTCGCAATATTTTCGGATCTATCCAAAATAATGCACCTTCTCGTTTTTTAGAAGAAATTTCCCCTAATTTAATAGAGAAACTATCTTTTAATCAAAATAATTTAAATAAAACTAAGAAAAAAGAAACTTCTGCAAAAAATCAAAAAAATTTTCTAAAAAATAAAGTTCAATTTAAAGATGGTGATTATGTTCTTCACCCCCAGTTTGGCAAAGGTTTAATAGTAGCTACTCAAAACGACATAGCTAATATTGCTTTTTCCCAACAAGGTATCAAAAAACTTTCTTTAAAATATGCTCCTCTTAAAAAAATATAAAAAAATGATTTGTTATTGATTTTTTAATTCTTGATAAGCTTTTTCTAAAATATCAGCTGATCTTTTTAGATTATTTAATTCTTCCTGAGACAATTTTAAACAAATTCTTTTTACTATACCCCTTTTTCCAATTACAGTCGGAATACTTAAAGAAACATTTTTTATCCCATATTCTCCCATCATTAAATGAGAAACTGGTAAAACAGTTTTGCGATCAAATAAAACTACTTTTGACAAATGAGCCACTCCTGCTCCGATAGCATAATAAGTTGATTTTTTTCCTTCAATAATTTTATAAGCTGCTTTTTTAGTTTTTTGAAAAAGATTATTTTTTTCTTCAGAAGAAAGATATTGACAATTTTCTAATTCCAAATTACCAATAGAAGCTGTATCCCAAACAGGAAACTCACTATCACCATGTTCTCCTAATATATAAGCATGAATACTTTTAGGGTTAATATTTAATTTTTGACCCAATAAAAATCTAAACCTAGCTGAATCTAAAATTGTTCCTGAACCAAAAACTTGATTTTTTTTATCAGGAAAATCTTCAATTATTAAACGTGTTAGAATATCCACTGGATTACTTACAACAATAATTACAATATCATCATTTTTCTGAAAAATTTTCTTAGCTACTTCTTGAATTATTTTAGCATTAGTTTTTAATAAATCTAAACGAGTTTGTCCTGGTTTTTGCGCTATTCCACAGGCAATTATAGCTAACCTGCTATCTTGACAGTCATCATAGCTTCCTTGATGCACTTGAGTTTGACCTGCAAAAGAAACAGAGTGTTGCAAATCCATAATTTGAGCTTCTAATAATTTTTTATTAATATCAATCATGGCAATTTCTTCCACTGTTTCTTTTAATAACAAACTATAAGCAATAGTAGAACCAACCATTCCAGCACCAATAATAGTAATTTTATTTTTTAACATATTTTTTAATTTTTAATAATTATTTACCTAAATAAAATGAAACATCATCTTCATAATAAGATTTTTTTCCTACGATATGTTTAGTTAAAACTGTTTTTAAAGCGTTCTTTCCTATTTCATTTCTCAGTTGATTACTCTTAATTAATTGTCTTAAATATTTTTCCCAATCATCTAAACTATAAGCCAAGAATCCATTCTGATTATTTTGAATTACCTCCTGAAAAGTTTGAGTGGCTGTGGCTATGGAAGGAACTTCCACTAAACCAGCTTCCATAAACTTTATAGCTGATTTAGCCTCACAAAAAGCATCCCCTAAACGTAAAGGAATAAGATTAATATCTATTTGACTTAAATTTTGAAAATGCTCTTTCCTTGGAACAAAAGAAAATTGATAAATTTGAGAAGAGAAATTTTGAATAAATTCATTTTTTACATCTAAAGGACCAACTAAAAATAATTTTACAAAGGAATAATCCTTTAATACTTTTGTAAGTACAGGAATAATTGTCGCAAAATCTTGATTATGACTTAAAGTTCCACTAAAATAACCTATTTTTATTTCCTCTTGAAATTGTTTTTTTCTCTTTATATTTTTCTCCTCTCTTATGTTTTTAGCCCACTTAATTTCCTCTAAATTAATTTTGTTAAAAATTGTTTGAACTGGTTTATTATAAAATTGCTGAATAATATTTTTTAAATAAGTAGTAGAAACGGTTACATAATCAGGTAGAATTTCTTGAAAAAAATATTCCCCTATTCCCGCTTGATATTGCTTTCTTTCGGCTAAGCTAGCTTGCTGATAATATTCTGTTTTTTTCCATTGTTCCTGTGACAAAACTAAATCATCTAAATCAAAAATTATTTTTTTTCTTTCTTGTTTAGCTAATTGAATAAGCCATTTTAATTTTTTATTTTTAATAACTCTATGATGAAAAACAATAACAGAAAAATTTTTTATTAAAAATTTTAAAAAAAGATTACTTTGATTAACTGCTAAAGCCGAAATATTTTTCAAGTTTAAATCTTCTGCTACATTAAAGGTGCGATAACGTGCGCTATCTCCTACTCCTCCGCTAATTAATAAAACTTGGCCATTTTTTTTATAAGCTAGCCAACCTTTTAAAAAAAGTTTTCCATCCTGCCAAAGTTTTTTAAAGCCATTTTTAAAACCGCTTTGTTTTAAGGTAGTTTTAATTTTAGCTAGTCTAATTTTTAAAATATGCATAAAAAATTATTGCATTTTCATTTCTAAAACTAAATCATTTTTTAAAACTTCTTCTCTAACTTTTTCCCCGTCTTTAGTTTTAATAGTAATCTTTATTGGAATATCCCCCACACCAGATTGTTTTTGGATAAGCAAACGATAGTTTCCCTGTCTTACTTTTTCAGGTAATTCATATTTTATTTCTGCTAATGTTTGACGATTAATTAAGGTATGTAAAATAAAACCAAAATAAGTTTTATTAAATTCATCGGCTATAAGTGGGTAACTTACCATTTTTCTTTCTAATAATTTACTTCCTTGAGGAGTATAAACACGTAAATAAGAATGATAATCACTAGTTCTCCAGTCTCCATGTGTCGCTGTATGTTTATATAAAATTTTTAGAAAAGCCACTGGCTTCTCTCCAGTTAAGTCAACATAATAATCTAAAGAACGTTTAATATAATAATCTGATTTAAGCGCTCCCATATTAGCATCTACTACCATTAAATAATCACCACTCCAATCTTGCGCCACGGTTCCATCCCAATGCACACTTTTTATCGCCTCTTGTAATTCCTGATTTTGAAAAGCAAGCATTATATTTTTTTCTCTCAGTTCTCTAAGTCCCAATTGAGAAAGTTGTGAAATTTTATTAATGTGAAACAATCTATTTTTTATTTCTGCTGCTAATTTTTTCATTACCGCTTTTCTATAGCGTGTATCTAAATTCTCATTATAAAGATATTTTTTCTCCACAGCTTCTTCTAATTTTAAAGTAGCATTTTTACTGTTAAATTCTCCATAGTATTTTAAATAAATAGGACCGCTTAATTCTAAAAGATGATTCAATACATTAGAGTTAATAGCAATTACTCCATCAAAATTATCATTACCTCCCGCTAAACGATAAAAGTATTTAGCTTTTTTTACATTTTCTAAAAAATCAGGAGAAAAATTAGAATCACGAAACTTCCACTTTTTAATTTGCATCATCCTTTTAAAAGGATAGGGTGGTTTAATTTTAGCTTTAATTCTTTGATCTAAAATATTAGCATCTTCTATATACATACTTTCTATTTCTCCATTTTTTATTTTTAAAACTGCATATTGACCTAAAAAACCTCCTCCGGGACGCAATTCCATATTATTTTGCAATAAAATCAAATAACGTCTTGTTTGATTATCTTTTTTTGTTAATTCCTGTGAAAGCTTATCTAAAGTTTGCAATTCCTTTTTCGTATCTTTGTTAATAGGAAGAAACTGCATAGTCTTCTCCATTATAGAGAATGATTTGATAGCTAAAGTTTTTTTATCTTGTTCCGCTAAAAAATAAATTCCTGCTAAAATTACTAAACTTAAAATAATTATTGTTACTATTATCTTTTTTTGAACTAATTTTTGTATTATTTGCTTCATTTATTTATTTTAAATTTAAAAATAAAATAACATTATTTATCCTAACCTAAAATTAAATAACAAGCAAATTTGAAAAATAAAAAGCGGATTTTACTCCGCTTTTTAACAAATAAATTTTTTCTAAAAAAACTAATAATTTTCTGCTTGAACTTGAAAATAAGCTTGAGGATGTCCACAAGAAGGACATTGTTCTGGTGGAGTTTTCCCTTTATGCACATAACCACATTTACGACAAACCCAGGTTACTTCTTCCTCTTTTTGAAAAATACTTTCTTTTTTTAATTCCTCTAGTAATTTTTGATAACGTTCTTCATGGTGAGCTTCTGCTTTAGCAATAGCTTCTAAACGTTGCGCTACTTCTTCTAAACCTTCTTCTCTAGCAATTTGAGCAAACTCTGGATACATATTTGTTTGCTCATAGTTTTCTCCCTCAATAGCTGCTTGTAAATTATCTTGTGTGTTTCCTAATGTGGTTGGCGCTTCTGCTTCTACTTTTATTACATTATACTCTTCTTCTCCTAAACGTTTTTTTAAATCATTAATCATTCTAAAGAGCCATTTAGCATGTTCTCTTTCTTGTTCCGCTGTTTCACTAAAAATAGACGCTATTTGTTCATATCCTTCCTTTTTAGCAATTTTAGAATAAATTGTGTAACGATTACGAGCTTGTGATTCTCCTATAAAAGCCTGAGTTAAGTTTTTAATTGTTTTTTCCATAGTTTTTATTTTAATTAATTATTAACTTAATAATTATAACATAGTTTTTTGAAAATATCCATATTAAAAGGCTAATGATTCAACATTAGCCTTTTAATATTTTTAAATATTAATATTATTTCCAAATATTACCACAATAACAGCCTCTTCCTGTGATAAAGATAACTGCTTCATGGTCTTTAATATTATTTTTTGGGATACATGATAACTTATTATATTATTAAGCTCACTGAGCTTATCTATTTCTCCATTATAATACAAGTCATCAATATATCTCCCCAACATTCTTAGGTACGAAATTAATTCTTCGGGTTCTGTTTTACAAAACCCATAAAGAACAACCCCCTATAAAAGATGACGAAAATAAATCTTCTATCCCTATAAGTTTTCTTAAGGTTTTAACTACTCCCTTAGCAGGAGAAAGCGCTGACACTACAGTTAAAACTAAAATAAAAAATTCCTTTCGCTCTTTTTCTGCAGAATCCAAAGATGTTGGATAAATTGGAGGCGACAAATACAACAAATATTTTTTATCTACCCAATTATTTATAGCAGATAATATTTTGTCGTTACCAATCATCTCTGCTAAATGTAATATATTTACCAATAATTTCCTGTCTAAAGGATACTGCCATAAAATTTTTTCCATTCCTTTACAAAAATTATCTTGAGCATTTTCTGTTAAATGCTCACAGATATCCTTTAAATCAAATATATTTGTTCCTTTCCCTATGTAATGGTGAAGGGGATAAAAAGCTCTATATAAAATTTCTCAACTGTATATTTCTCTAATTTTTGATATTTTTCCATCTCATCCTCCTTTTTTCTTTTTTAAAGAGCTTGTTTAATTTTAATTAATACTTATTTTTAATTAATACATTAATTTATATTAGGCAATAAAAAGTATCAATAAAAACTTTAAATCAAAAAATATATTTTAAATTTTAATATAGGATTGTAAAAAATTTAAAAAAACAAAAGATTAGAAATAAAAATTGTTAATTTTCTAACTATTTTCTTTTTATAGCAGGAAAAATTGTAGTTTCCCTAATTGATTTATTCATTAAAATAGAAAAAAAACGCTCACTCATTCCAAAACCAAAAGCAGGAGGCATTCCATACTCTAAAGCTTCTAAAAAATCATTATCTATCATTTGCGCTTCCTTATCTCCTTTTTCTCTTAATTTCATTTGCTCTTCAAAACGTTTACGTTGTTCTAAAGGATCATTAAGTTCAGAAAAAGCATTACCTAGTTCACTTCCACAAGCAATGGGCTGAAAACGTAAAACTTTTTTTGGGTTTTGAGGATCTTTTTTCGCTAGAGGAGAAATTATTAAAGGATGTCCTGTTAACAATACTGGTTGAATTAACTGAGGTCTAATAACTTTTTTATATAAAAGATCTATCATTCTTCCTTGTCCATATTCTTTCTTATAATCTATCTTTAATTCTTGAGCTTTATCCTGAAAATCTTTTATTTTTAAATTATCTTGATTTAAATCTATACCTACTTCCTTTTGAAAAATTTCAAAATAATCTATTTCTTTCCACTTTTTTTTCCAATTAATTTCTTCTTTTCCACATTGAGTAACTAACTTTCCATCAGTAACTGCGCTTACAACCGCATAAAATAACTTTTGAACTAATTCTTTTCCCATTTCTAAATCAGCATAAGCCCAATAAAACTCCATATGATCAAACTCCTGCAAGTGCTCCCTATCTATTCCCTCATTGCGAAAAACTTTACCAATTTCAAAAACTTTTTCATAACCACCTACTAACAATCTTTTTAAAGCTAGCTCTAAAGAAATTCTTAAATAAAAATCTTGATTTAAAGCATTATGGTGAGTAATAAATGGTTCTGCTTCTGCTCCTCCAGGAATATGTTCCATCACTGGAGTTTGCACTTCTAAAAAATTTTTCTGAAATAAAAACTCACGGATAGTTTGCCAAAAAATATTTTTTTTGTAAAAAAGTTCTTTAGTTTCCTTATTTAAAAGTAAATCTAAATAACGATGACGTAAAATTTGTTCTTTATCCTTTAAACCATAATATTCAGTTGGAATAGGACGTATATTTTTACTTAATATTTTCCAGTCTGTAACTCTTAAAGTAATTTCACCTGTTTTAGTTTTAAACAGTATTCCCTTTACTTGAATAAAATCACCTATTTCAATGTTTTTTACAAACAATTTATACCTATCAGCTTTTATATTATTTTTGTTTAAAAATAATTGAATTTTTCCACTTTCATCTTCTATATGACAAAAAGTAGATCTTCCCATGGGACGCAAGGAACGCACTCTTCCCGCTAAATATATTTCTCTTTCTCCAATCTTATCAAAATCTTCTTTAATTTTCTGATTAGAAAAATCTTTCTTTACCTGACTAGGATAAGGATCTAATCCATTTTTTTTGAGATTATTCAGTTTAGTTAATTTTGTTTCTAATATGTCAGAACGCATAGAAATAATTAAAAAATATAAAAAAACTAAAAATTATTTTATTTCAAGAATAGTATAAACTACTTCTCCACTAGGAGTTTTTATGGCTACTCTATCTTTTACTCTTTTTCCTAATAAAGCTTTTCCAATGGGAGATTCGTTAGATATTTTTCGTTCTTGAGGATTTGATTCATTAGATCCTACAATAGTAAAACTTAATTCAGATCCATTAAATTTAACTTTAACACTAGATCCTATTTCTACTCGTTCATTACTATCAGATTTATAAACAACTTGAGAATTTTTTATCATTGATTCTAGCTGATTTATTCTAGATTCATTCTCTCCTTGCTGTCTTTTAGCTTCACTATACTCTGCATTTTCACTTAGGTCGCCTTGTTCTTTAGCCTCCTTTATAGCGGCGGCAATCTCTTGACGAATTTTGGTTTTACGTTCTTCTAATTCTTTTTTAATCTTATTAAGTCCCTCTTGTGTAATTAATTTTGTCATCTTATTTGTTTTTACGATTTAATTACTTTTAATATATTAAAATCGTTTTTAATATATTAAAAAGATAGCCAAATAATAAACAAATTTTGATAAAAAGTCAAATCTTTAAACAGACAAAATATATAAATTAATTTTCTAATTTTTCATATTCCTAAATTATTTTCTGGTATTCTAAAACTTGATTTTAAGAGTTTTAATTCTTTAAAACACCTGTTTTTTCTAAATACTCTTTCAAGGCATCTTGATAATTTCTTAAAGGCTCTAATTTAGTGTTTAATAAAGTAGAAATATACGGACGTTTAGCTAGACGAAAAAACTCATCTGCATCAACTGCTTTGATTTTTTTGTCTGAACCTGCTATTAAAAACAGCTCTTCTGCAGCTTCAAACCAAGTTACTGCTCCTTGATTAACAATATGATAAATACCAAACTCTTTTTTAGTTTCAATAATTTCTTTTGTTTTTTGAGCTAAATCAGGAGCATAAGTAAAACAAGAAATTTCTTCATCTACCACTTTTATTTCATTATTTTTTTTACTCATTTCCAACATTATATCAAAAAAGCTTTTTTTAGATTTTTTTGATATAGCTGAATTTCCAAATAACCGAGAAAGACGAATAATATAATATTTTTTTCCTTTTTTTTGAACTTCCTTTTCTCCTTTTAGTTTAGTTTTTCCATATTTATTAAGAGGATTTGGTAAAGCTTTTTCATCAAATCCTAAATCTAAATTAAAATCACTATGCAATTCACAAGTAGCACACATTCCTGTGCATCCTGTCGGCTCTGAAACTTGAGGCAATTCCTTTCCAAAAACATAATCACTAGAATAATGCACAAAAATTGCATTTATTTTTTTAGCTACTTCGGCTAAATACCCAGGCGCTAAACCATTAACTTTCTCTGCCAATCTAAATTCATTTTTATTTTTTTCGCACTTATCTACTGCATTATATGCAGCCGCATTTAAAATTATTTTCGGTTTTAATTTTAAAACTTTTTTTTGAACTTCTTTTTCTCTAGTTATATCAATATCTGTTTTATCCCAACCAATAACTTTATATTTTTTATCTTTTTGAAAAATATCTACCAATTCCTGACCTAGTGTTCCTTGAGATCCTATTATTAAAATTTTTTGCATAACATTTAAATTATAAAGTTAAATTGAAGTTTTTTAAATTATTTTACCCTAATGGTTTTTGAAAATCATCTTCTATTTTTGTTAAAGCAATAACTATATTACTATTTACCTTTTTAGGTTTCATTAAAAGAATAGCCAGGGAACGATGCATACCTTCTACCAAAATAATTTTATTATCAGAAATTATACCCGTTAACATAGTTTGATAAGGAAAATTATTTTTAATAGATTGGATTTTTGGGTGCTTATTAAGACGATCCTTGTCTAACTTTACAATATCTTTCAGTGATAGAGTAAAACGATTATTAGGATAAAAATGTTTCTGCCAACCTTTAGATGGTACACCATAAATATTTGGAAGCGTTTCTACTGGTTTTTTTATTTACCGATTACCTTTTGCGCGATTATGAGTCTTGCACAACATCTGGCAATTCTTTGCCGAAGTCGCGCCTCCCTTGCTCCATGCCGATACATGATCGGCGTCCATTTCGTTGAATTGCCAGATTTTACTCTTGTTGGCGTCATGACTAATAGCACACAGCGGACAATTTGATATTTTTTTCTTTTTGGCTTCGTCTGTTTGTTTGGCATAAACAGCTCTTTTGGTTGCTTCATCAAAAACACGAACATCAAGCAATCTTGTATCGCGAGAACCGCCTAATATATACTCAAAAATACCTCGGCGGTTTTTTACATACGGATCAGCATAAAGTCTGTGCATTTCGGCCGAAACTTTTTTGGGGTCATAAGAGTTTTTGTGATATGTTTCGTATAACCGGCCCCATTCCAACCCGCGCATTTCGCTTTCCACATCTTCAAAGATGGCAGAAGCCCAATCAATCACCGTGTCAAAATAATTTTTTACTTCGTCAATATTGTTATCATACCTATGCGCGCTCATATATTCACCTATTTTTCCTTTGCTTACCCAATCAAGCGCTGTGTGCCAAAAATCCTGGCGATTGACACTCCCTTTTATGTAGGCGCTCCATTTTTGAATATTGGCATTTTGACTATTGCTAAACCACTCTTTTCCTTTGGTAACAAACGGCCCAGAGTAAACAGCGTTAAGCAACTCCTGCTCGTTCAGCGGAACACCGACAATATTAATGGTTTTAAACCATTCTTTTATTTCACTTTCCGTGCCTTCGCATTCGTAAATCAAAAGCGTTGTTTCTAAAATCTTTTTCTGCTTGTCTTGCGCCATACCGGAAAAGTATTGTTCATTGCCATTTTCATCTTTAATTGCAAATTTATCAGTCACAAATCGCCCCAAACTGGTAATACGCTGTTGCCCGTCCAAAACTTCAAATTGATCTTTGCCTACTTTGTTAAAATAAATAAGCCCCAGCGGATAGCCATTTAAAACTGATTCAATAACGGCTTGCTCTCTTTTACCCCCATCAGACGCATAAATGTAGTTACGCTGATATTCCGGTTGGATGGTGAGTTTGCCGGATAAACCAAATAAACCCTTGCCTTCAAGTTCGCTATAAACAAATCCTGCACAAATATCTTTAACAGTAATGTTGGTTTTTAAAGTTGTCTTCATATTATTTTACTTAATCAAATATTATGTAGTTATTAATAATTCTTCTTTAAGCTTATTTTGTTATTTTCTTTGCTTGCCGTCCAGTTTTTGAATAGTTTAACAAATGATTTCTTAACTGGATTTTTGGCAAATGGATTATTAACAAAAATACAATCCTCACCTATATTTTTAGGATGATTTAAAACTGTTTTATTTGAAAATAAAACTCCACTTACAAAACTAAGATTTTCATTGGTAAAATAATTTACCGATACGGATTCGTTATTTGTTTTCTTAACTTTATTTCTGTATGAAAAATTGGTTTCGCCTGTTTTAATATTGATCTGCATAAATTGAAAACCGAACAATGCTTTCAATACATTTGGCATACTTGGATCTTCAGCATGTGACAAGTCGCCAGTATTTATAGCAATAATAAACGGCATTTTTGGATTAAACCATTCTTTATTTTTCCAATTTTTATATTGATTCAATGCTTTATCTTTTATGGCTTGCGTAATCCTCAAAATCATTTTATCAACTGGCACATCTTGGACACGGATTTCTTCTGGCGTTGTGGCAATAAACATTTCTGGAACTGAATCGGGTTTATTTGGATCGCCCTTTGTCGGCGCAACGCACTCAATATAAGCAGTTTTATCAATCACAAAATCCGGCCCTTCATTTTCTGATTGTATTATCAAGTTCTTTTTTAAAAGCACATTACCGACATACATTTCCCATGTTCTTTGATGAAAATTGGTTCGGATTTGATTTAAAAAATGCCTATCTGCATAAGATTTGTATTTTCCCCACAGTTTATTAAATTTTTCGCGTCTTTCTTTAAAACAACCACTAGTAATAAAATATGGATCATATTTCGGATATAGTTTTTTTACCTTTTCCAACTCCTCGTTTGTTTCAATAAGAGGAAGCTCTATTGTGAAAATAGTATCTTGCATAATTTATTTCCAAGAAATTAATTTCTCTAACCTTTTATTTTTTCTTATGTTTTATAATTACTCTTCTATATACACACTTACCATTTATTGCCGGTCCTCTTCCCCTCCAATGCGGAGGTTGTAGTCTGTGGTCATCGAGTCCTAAAATCTCAAACTGATCCGGATTATATTTATCTAAAAAACTAATCGGCACACCCATTACTCCATCATAGTCGCTTGGGATTGCTTCTGTATAAGGCACTTCAATCGCATCGTAGTTATCATATTTTTTATAACTGTTAGGATTCTTTTGAATTTTTTTATTAAATTTAAGGTTGTCCGCCATGGTCATCAGTGACAATGGCTGGTGGCGTCGGCCATGGTCAAGGTTAGTAAACCAATGCACATTGCGGAATTTCACTAAACCTGTTTTGGGGTCGTATACTCCAGAAGCAAACTCTCGGACATTTGGCGTATAAAAATATGCGTTTCCTCCACTAAACCCGTTTCCCAACCACATTTTATTATCTTTAATTAAAGGAAATATTTCTTTATAGGTAATCGCGTTCATACTGCCGATTATCAAAAAATTTTTGTTGTAATCAAAAAGTTGTTTAACATATTCGCGAAAAAGAGAAAATGGCGGATTGGTAACCACAATATCGGATTGTTTCAAAAGCTCTACACATTCATCACTTCTAAAATCGCCATTCTCTTTGAGTGGTGCCCATTCATTATTTTTATTTGCTTTTAGTTGCTCAGCTATATCGTGTAAATCAAATTCTCCATCTTTATTAAAATCTCCTACTTCAGTAATGATAAATTTATTAGCAGTTACTTTAGGACGGCCTTTTGTTTGTTTAGAGGTTTTATTGTCCCCAAATAATGTCAGTTGTGTATTGGCTATAGGGGAAGGTTTATAACTGGTGGTAATTAGTTTTTTTAATCCAAGTTTATTAAAATTGAGCACAAAATAGCGAAAGAAATTACTTTCATACGGATCATCGCAGTTGGCATACACTGTCTGATCACGAAATGTATCTGGGTTATATTCTAAATATGCCTCAACTTCTTTTTGAATGTCTTGATATTGAGTATAAAACTCGTCATTTTTTACTTTTTTTGCGTTTGTAAGATTTTTGTTTGGCATATTTATTTCATTAAATCATCAAGCGCAACACCTAAAGCGTCCGCAATCTTTTTAACGGTTTCAATGCGGGGATCGGGCGTTGAACCCGCCTCAATCTTTGCGATAGTATGAAAGGCAAGATTGGCTCTTTTTGAAAGCACATCTTGAGAAATACCAAGCTTGTTTCGGTATTTCTTTATATTATCCCCAATTGTAGATTTTTGCTTTGACATTGTCGTATAGTTTTACTATTATAAAGATATAGTAATACTTTTTATTATCTATAGTTATTATATGAATTATTTGCGATTTAGTCAAATAAAATGTGGCTAGCAGAATATCAAAACAGAAAAATTTTCTTTTCCTTTTAAAAGAAAAAAAAAGCGCGCGAAAAAATTAAGAAATGTAGAGAAAATTTTTCTGTTTTACTCAGTCGTTTGATCGGCTAGACATAGACTCTAAGCGCATTCTGCGCCCGTTAGGGCGCAACAGATTGCCGTTCAAAGAAAGTTCGAGCGGCGTTCAGTAATTGTGACCAAATGCAACTTTACGAGCTTTGAGACGAAAAGTAAGGCTCGTAAAGTTACATTTAGTCGGGATGCCGAGAATTGAACTCGGGCTACACGCACCCCATGCGTGCGTACTACCATTATACTACACCCCGAAAAAAATAATAAATTTATTTTTTATTTAAATATTATCCACAAAAACACACCCAACATTACAAAGGCCAAAATAATTTTGACCACTGCCCCTAAAATTGTTCCTAAAATTGTTCCCATACCAGCTCTCATCGCTTGATGAGTCTTTTGATATTTTAAATATTCTCCCAAAAATGCTCCCACAAAAGAACCAATCAATAAACCAAAAATATTTAAAATAATAAACCCCACTACGCTCCCTACTAAAGCTCCCAAGACTCCAAACCAACTTGCTCCCAACAACTTCGCCCCCAGAATTCCTGTCATAAAATCAATGATTATACCAACTAAAGCAATTACTCCTGTAAAAATTAAAATCCCTAAACTAATTTCTTGCCAATTAGTTGCCCAAGCATATACAAAAATTCCTAACCAAATAACTGGAAGGCTTGGGATAATTGGCAAAATAATTCCCGTTAAACCTATTAAAAATAATATTGTTACTATAATTATTAAAACAATAGTATTCATAAAAAATTATTTTTTTAATAATTTTTTTAGTTCTGCAAATTTAACCCCCTGTTGATCTTTGGTAGAAATAATAGGTTGAACAATTCCATATTTTTCTAATTGCCAATCAATATTTAAATCAGCATCATCCCATTTAACACTGATTTCTGCTTCTGGCTGATATAAATTAGTGCATTTATAACTAAAAATAGTTTCGTCTTTTAAAGCAAGAAAACCATGTAAAAATCCTTCTGGAATCCAAAATTGATTTTTCTCTTCTGCTGTCAAAAGCAAACTTTCCCATTGGCCAAAGGTTTCTGAGTCAGGACGAATATCTACCGCCACATCCAAAACACTACCCTTTATAACTTGCACTAATTTTCCCTGGCTGTAAGGTTGTTTTTGATAATGTAAACCCCTTAAAACACCCTTGTCAGATTGAGATAAATTATCTTGAACAAATTCAACTTTAATATTATTTTTAAAATATTTGTCTTTGTTATAAGTTTCTACAAAAAATCCTCTCTTATCTTGAAAAACTTGCGGTTCAATAATCAATAAACCATTTATTTTAGTCTGAATAATTTTCATATTTTTGTAAATAAATTCTAAAAGATAAATCAACTTTTATTAATATTAATTCCTTTGTTTTATACTATATATATTATAACATATATAGTATAAAATAACTTAACATACTATTCTATTTATATAAAACATTTAAATTATTTTTATGTTTTTAAAAAAATATATTCAAAAAACAATCTCCTTAAAGATTGTTTTTTGAATAACAAAAGTTAATTTTAAATATTATTGAACTTTAATTTTAATTTTATCTTTTTTAACATCAACGATAACTTTACTGTTTTCTTTAATTTTTCCTTCAATAATTTGTAAAGCTAACTCATCTAAAATTTCATTTTGTATTACTCGTTTGAGAGGACGCGCGCCATAAACAGGATCATATCCTTTCTGCGCTAAATACTTTTTCATAGCTGTTGTAATTTCTAGTTTAATGTTTTTCTTATCTAAACGTTCCTTTACTCTTTCTATTTGTAAATCTATAATCTTTTCTAACATTATTTTACTAATCGGATGAAAAATAACTATTTCATCTAAACGATTAAGGAATTCGGGTTTAAACTTTTCTCTTAAAGCCTCCATTACTTTGTTTCTCATTTCTTCTTCAGATAATGTTTCTTTGTTTTTCTCTCCCTTAAATCCGACTTCTTGCATTTTATAAATAATATCCGATCCTACGTTAGACGTCATAATTATAACTGTATTTTTAAAATTTACGGTTCTTCCTTTTGCATCAGTTAAACGACCATCATCTAATATCTGCAATAAAATATTAAATACTTGAGGATGAGCTTTCTCTATTTCGTCAAATAAAATAACACTATAGGGACGACGACGAATAATTTCAGTTAATTGTCCGCCTTCTTCATATCCCACATAACCAGGAGGCGATCCAATTAATTTAGCTGTAGAATGCGCTTCCATGTACTCACTCATATCTAAACGAATAAGTGCTTTTTCATTATCAAAAAGAAATTCTGTTAAAGCTTTAGCTAGCTCTGTTTTTCCTACTCCAGTAGGACCTAAAAACATAAAAGAACCAATGGGACGATTTTCTTCTGCTATTCCAGCTCTATTACGACGAATAGCATTAGAAACCGCTTTAATGGCTTCGTCTTGTCCTACCACTCTTTTCTTAAGTTCTTTTTCCATTCTAGCTAATTTTTGCATTTCCCCTTCAATCATCCTTTCAACGGGAATACCTGTCCAACGAGAAACAACTCTGGCAACATCTTCAGCTGTAACCTCCTCTTTAAGTAAAGCTCCTTTTGCTTGAACCTTTTCTAATTTTTTTTGTTCTTCTTTCATTCTTTTTTCTATTTCAGGTATGCGTCCATAACGAATTTCAGCTACTTTGTCTAATTCCCCTTTTCTTTCTAAAATTTCTGCCTCTGATTTTAATTTATCAATCTCTTCTTTATAGCTTTTTATTTTTTCTATATATCCTTTTTCTGTTTTCCATTGTAAGGTTAATTTTTTAGCCTCTTCTTTTAAATTAGCTAACTTTTTTTCTATTTTTTGTATTTTTTCTTTATTTTTTTCTTTTTCTCCGTGATCTCTTTTTAAAGCTTTCTTTTCAATTTCTAAGCGACGTATTTCTCTTTCTAATTTATCAATTTCTTCTGGCATAGAATCTATATTTATTTTTAACATAGAAGCTGCTTCATCAATCAAATCTACTGCTTTGTCCGGCAAAAAACGATCACTAATATAACGTTGTGAAAGTTTTACCGCTGCCTCAATAGCATCATCAGTGATTCTCACACCATGATAAAGTTCATATTTCTTTTTGATTCCTCTCAAAATAGCAATGGCATCTTCTTCGTTGGGCTCATTAACTATTACGGGCTGGAAACGTCTTTCTAAAGCCGCGTCTTTTTCAATATATTTCTGATATTCTTTTAAAGTTGTTGCTCCTATGGTACGCAATTTTCCTCGCGCTAAAGCTGGCTTTAACATATTAGAAGCATCCATACTTCCTTCCGTTGCTCCAGCACCTACCAGTGTATGTAATTCATCTATAAACATAATATATTTTCCTGCAGAATTTTCAATTTCTTTTAAAATAGCTTTTAGACGTTCTTCAAATTCTCCTCTAAACTTAGCACCTGCTACTAATGCGCCAAGATCTAAGCTTAATATTTCTTTATCTTTTAAATTTTCTGGAACATCTCCCGCTGCTATTCTTTGTGCTAATCCTTCTACAATAGCAGTTTTTCCCGTTCCTGCTTCACCTACTAACACAGGATTATTTTTTGTTCTACGACTAAGTATTTGCATTACCCTTCTAATTTCTTTATCTCTTCCAATAACTGGATCTAATTTATCTTCACGTGCTAACTTAGTTAAATTAATTGTATATTTTTCCAATGCCTGATACTTACCTTCCGGATTAGGACTATCCGCTCTTTGACTGCCTCTTAATTCTGCCAAAATTTTTAAAACTTTATTGTAATCTAGCCCTGCCAATTCTAACATTTTTTTAGCTGGAGTATTGGCAGACAAAAATCCTAATAATAAATGTTCTGTGGAAATAAAATCATCTCCTAATTTTTGCGCTTCCTGTTGCGCGCTTTCTAAAACCTGATTTAAAGCCTGAGTTACATAAACTTGAGTAGAAGAACCTGCTACACTTACTCTAGGATATTTATCTATCTCTTGGTTAATGTCATTTTCTAATTGAGCAACATTAATTTCTGCTTTTTCTAACAAACGAGGCACTAATGAATCTTGTTGGGAAACTAAAACCAGCAATAAGTGAAAAACATCCACCTGCTGTTGATTACGTGATAAAGCTAATTCTTGCGCCTGACGCAAAGCTTCCTGACTTTTTTGAGTAAATTTTTCAATATTCATATTTTTATTTTTAAAGTGTATTAATTAAAATAATATACTAACTATTTCTATTTTTAGTATAAAATATATTTTAGCACTCGTCAAGCAAGAGTGCTAAAATATATTTTTTGCACTCTAAATTTACTCAAGAACAAACTAGTCATTTTTCTTTTTAAGAACAAACTTTTGATCTAAATCTTCAATAATGTAACCTGCTTGATTAATTTTTTCTCTTATTTTGTCTGCTAATTGAAAGTTTTTATTTTTACGCGCCTCTTCCCTTTTTTGAGCTAGTTGTAAAATTTTTGCAGGTATTTTTTCTTTTTTATATTTCTTACTAGATAATTTTAATCCTAATACACGATTTACTTTTTCCCAAAGTATTTTTATTTTTTTAGCTTGTGACTTATTTATTTTATTTGCAGTTAATAACTTATTTAAATTACTTATCCATTCATATAAAATGCTTAACGCTAAAGGCGTATTTAAATCATCATTAAGCGCCTTTTCAAAATTGTTTTGAAAATTAGCATTAATATCATCTACTAATTTTTCATTTCCATTTTTCTCTGGATTCTCTATTTTTTCTATAGCTTGAATAAATTTAATTATTTTATCTAAATTTTTCTGCGCTTGTTTCATCCCTTTCCAGGTAAAATTTAAAGGAGAACGATAATGTGATGACAAAATTAATAAACGAAAATTCATAGCTGTATATCCTTGTTTTTTTAAGTCCTCTAAACGATAAAAATTTCCTTGGGACTTACTCATTTTTTCCCCATCTACCAACAAATGTCTAGTATGCACCCAATAATTAACAAATTTTTTTTCTGACGCTCCTTCTGCCTGAGCAATTTCAGCTTCATGATGCGGAAAAATATTATCTTCTCCTCCTGTATGAATATCAAAAGTAGTTCCTAAATATTCTGTACTCATTGCAGAACATTCAATGTGCCAACCAGGATAGCCTACACTCCAAGGAGAATTCCATTTCATTAAGTGATTTTGAGGGGCTTTTAACCAAAGAGCAAAATCCCAGGGATGTTTTTTGTCCGGATGTTCTTCTAGTCGCGCGCCTATTTTTAATTTTTCTAAGGTATTTCCTGATAGTTTTCCATAATTTTCAAATTTAGTGACATCGTAAAAAACATTTCCCTTTACTTCATAAGCTAAACCTTTGTCCAATAATATTTTTATTAAATCAATCATCTCTTTGATATGTAAAGTAGCTTTAGGAAAATAGTGCGCCGGTAAAATATTGAGCTCTTTTTCTGTTTTGTGAAAATAGTCTTCATAAAATTTGGCAATTTCTTGAGGAGTTTTTTTAATTTCTTGCGATTTTTTAATAAGCTTATCCTCTCCACTATCTCCTTGAGCGATATCATCATCCGTTAAGTGACCTACATCTGTAATGTTTTTAATATGTTTAACTTCATAACCTAAATATTCTAAATAACGACGAAGGATATCAGCAGTTAAATAGGATCGTAAATTGCCAATATGAATATAATCATAAACCGTTGGACCACAAGTATAAATTCCAACTTTACCTTTATGAATAGATTTAAAAACTTCCTTTTTTTTAGAAAAAGTATTATAAATTGATAACATAATCAAAAAAATTATTATTTATTATTTAATATAATATAACATTTTCATAATAACATAAAAAAGAAAATAATAATAAGAAATAAACTTGCTTGTTTATTATTTTCAAACTATAATAAAAATCAACCTAATACAATATTCTTATGCTAACTTTAAATGATATTTATCATTCTTTTCGTCTTCCGTTAACACCTAGAAGAAAAGATCTGATTGCTAAAGCTTATTCTTTCGCAGAAAATGCTCACAGGGGACAAAAAAGACGTTCCGGGGAAGATTATTTTCAACATTCCATAGCTACAGCTAAAATATTAGCAGAAATAGGAATGGGTTCTAAAACTGTTGCTGCAGGATTATTACACGACGTTCCAGAAGACACCTCTGTAACTCTTATAGAGTTAGAAGAAAATTTTGGAAAAGAAATTGCTCAAATTGTTGAAGGCATTACTAAATTGGGAAAAATTAAACTACGTGGTAATAAGGAAGAATATTTTCTTGAAAATCTAAGAAAAATGTTTTTAGCTATGGCCGCTGATATTAGAGTAGTTATTATTAAATTGGCTGATCGTCTTCATAATATGAGAACTCTTCAATATAATCCACCAGAAAAACAACAGAGAATTGCTAAGGAAACAATGGAAATATATGTTCCTTTGGCTAATCGCTTAGGAATAGGAGAGATTAAGGGAGAATTAGCTGACTTAAGTTTTCAATATTTAGATCCTCAAAATTATCAAAAAACAGAAAATTTAAGAAACCAATATTATAAACAAGCGGAAACTTACCTTAAAAAAGGAATTAAGGAATTAAAAAAAGAATTAAAAAAACACGGGATCAATACAATTGAAATATATGGTCGCACTAAAAGAACTTATAGTCTCTTTTTAAAACTACAACGCCATGATATGAATATTAATAGAATCTTTGATTTAGTAGCTATTCGCATAATTGTTCCTGAAGTTGTAGATTGCTATGAAACATTAGGAATAGTTCATGAAAAATATCGTCCTATGATAGGAAGAATTAAAGATTATATTTCTCTTCCTAAACCTAATGGCTATCAATCTATTCATACTACAATATTCGGTCCTGAAGGAAAAATTTTAGAAGTACAAATTCGCACACCTAAAATGCACCAAGAAGCAGAATTCGGTATTGCTGCACATTGGATTTATAGTGAAAAAGAACAGAGCCTTTGGAAAAATGTTTTTAACCGCAAACATAAGGGAAAGGTTCCTGAAAAAGAAATTCAGTGGGTTAAGCAACTACGAGATTGGCAAAAAGAAATAGGAAGAGATGACAAAGAATTTATAGAAGGATTAAAAATTGATTTTTTTAAAAACAGAATTTTTGCTTTAACTCCCCTGGGAGACATTATTGATCTTCCTGAAGACGCTACTCCTATTGATTTTGCTTATGCTATTCATACAGAAATAGGTCATCGCACCACTGGAGCAAAAGTTAACGGTAAAATGGTTCCCTTAGATTATAAAATAAAAAATGGAGAAATAGTAGAAATATTAACTACCAAAAAGAAAAAATTACCTAATCGCAACTGGCTTTATTTTATAAAAACATCTGCCGCTCGTTCTCATATTCGCAGAGCTTTACGAGAGTCTCAAGAAAATATTTAATTTGTAATTTTCTTTTAATCATTAATAACTTATGACTAATTTTCAAGAAAAAATAAATGCCATTAAAAGTGAATATGAAAGTATTCAAAAAAAATTAAATTCTACTGATATAATTTCTGATACTTCTCTTTTAACTAGTTTATCCAAACGACAAAGTGAATTAAAAGAAATTATGGATGTTATATTAGAATTAGACAAAATACAGCAAACCATGAAAGATAATGCCGAAATTATTAATTCCAAAAATGATCCTGAACTTCAAGAATTAGCTTTAGAAGAAAATACTCAATTATCTACTCAAAAAAAAGAAATAGAAAAAAAATTAGAAAAAATGTTATTACCATCTTCTCCTTTAGATAAAAAGAATGTGGTAGTAGAAATTAGAGCAGGCGCAGGAGGAGATGAATCAGCTTTGTTTGCAGCAGATCTTTTTAGAATGTATTCTCGTTTTGCAGAAAAAAATAATTGGAAAGTTATATTGATTAACTCTCATAGAACTGGAATAGGAGGATTCAAAGAAGTTATTTTTGAAATAGTTTCTTCTAATTTAAATAATCCTGTTTATGCTAAAATGAAATATGAATCAGGAGTTCACAGAGTTCAACGTATTCCAGAAACAGAAAAATCTGGTCGCATTCATACCTCCACTGCTACTGTAGCTATCTTACCCGAAGCTGAAGAAATAGATCTTAAAATTGACCCTAAAGAGTTACGCATTGATACTTTTGCTTCATCTGGACCAGGTGGACAATCAGTGAATACCACTAATAGTGCTGTTAGAATCACTCACTTACCTACTGGCTTAGTCGTTTCCTGTCAAGACGAAAAGTCACAACACAAAAACAAAAATAAAGCAATGAAAGTACTACGCTCACGTTTACTTCAAAAAAAGACAGAAGAAGAAAAGAAAAAAATGGGACAAAAAAGACGAAATCAAATTGGAACCGGAGATAGAAGCGAAAAAATACGCACCTATAATTTTCCTCAAGATAGAATAACTGACCATCGTATTAAACAGTCTTGGAGTAATTTAGAAAATATTCTAGATGGAAATTTAAATAAAATAATCACTGCCATTCAAGAAGAGGATATTAAAAGACAGCTTCAAAAATCTTAAAATTAAATAAAGTTTAAAATTGTGTATATTCAAGATATTATTAAAAAATATCGCTCTCTTTTAGATTATTTAGATTTAGAAATAATAATTAGTTATTCCATTAATAAGACCAGAGAATTTGTATTAACTTATCCTCTTTACAAACTAAATCCTAAAGAAGAAAAAAAAATAAAAGAAAATATTTCTAGAAGAATACAGAAAGAACCCTTAGCTTATATTATCGGATACAAAGAGTTCTACAGTTTAAAATTTAAAGTTAATCAAAACACTCTTATCCCTCGTCCAGAAACAGAATTGCTTGTAGACATAGCTTTAAAAGATATTAAAAAAACACATTCTAAAAAAAATGTTTATATTATAGACACGGGAACTGGATCAGGAAATATTATAATTTCTTTAGCTAAAAATATTAATAATTATACAAAAAAACATTGTTATTTTTATGCTTTAGACATTTCATCTCAAGCTCTTACGATTGCTAAAGAAAACGCTCTTTATCATCAAGTTAAAAAAGAAATAGTTTTCTTAAAAAGCGATTTATTAAAAAAAATAATTACAAAAAAATTTCTTTATAATAAAGAAAATAATATATTTGTTTTAGCAAACCTTCCTTATCTATCTCAAAAAAACTATTTAAATACTGATGAAACTATTAAAAAATATGAGCCTCGGTTAGCCTTAGTTAGCGGTAAAAATGGATTATTTCATTATGAAAAATTATTTCAACAAATCAAATTTATTCAAACAAAACAAAGTTCTGCTTCTTTTGTTATTATTTTAGAATTCTCTCCAGAACAGAAAACAATTCTTGAAAAAATTATTAACTTTTATTTTCCTAAAAATAAATTAAATTTTTATCAAGATCTTCAACATAAAACACGCTTAGTAAAAATCAAATTGTAAATACTAAACCATAATTTTTGTTTTTGTCTAGTTGACAGAGATAAATCTTTTATTAAAATGAAAAGACAAAGAATAATCCACTTTAAGTGGATTGGCTTCAACGTAAGCTGTACTTTAATAATTTAACTAGAAAGGAAGGTGAAATTATGCAAGAAGAAAAATTTAATGAAAGTAGTGATGAAGAAACTCAAGCAGAGTATAATGAAGACAGTTTTAATGAAGAATCAAGCAATGGATTAAAACAATGGATTCAAGATAATTTGCGTATTATTCTTAGTGTTATTGTTGTTATAGCTATTGCTGGTGGAATTTATTCTTATTCTAAAAGAGCACCAGAAGACAATACATCATCTGATATTGCTTCTCAAATAGAAACTGAAGAATTGCAAAATCAGAAAGAAAATAATGCTGAAAAAGATAATCTTACAGAAGAAGAAAAACAAGCTGAAGAAAAAGCAGAAACAGAAAAAACTGAAAATTCAGCTGAAAATAATAAAAAGAAAGATGACACTCAAAAAGTAAGCGCAACAGAAACGAAAAAAGTTAGTCAAGAAACAGAAAATTCTTTCATTGAAACTGCTCAAAAAGGAGAAGGTTTAACTCATCTTGCTAGACATGCTTTGGCAGATTATTTAGAAAAAAATCCTGATTCCGAGTTAAAAGCCGAACAAAAAATTTATATAGAAGACTACCTTCGTAAAAATGTTGGCTTTCACAAAGGAATTCATGTAGGAACTAGCGTGGAATTTTCTAAAGATTTAATTAAAAAAGCAATTAGTCAAGCTAAACAACTAAACGAAAAACAGATTAAGAATTTACACAAGTATGTCGTGCGAGTATCTAGTCTCCAATAAAATTAAAAAAATCTTTGTTCTTTTCTATAAGTAAAACCCGGCTAACATGCCGGGTTTTACTTATAGAAAAATAGTTTTACTATTTTTTTAATTTTGAGAATTGACAATATTGGAATTAATTCCAGAGTTAGTTATATCTTTAGAATTATTAGATTCAGAAACCTCATTTTTTTCTGTATTAGAATCTCCTAAATTTTCACTATTATTATTCAAATTACCAGATGATTCTAAAGAATTTCTTAGTTTTTTCTGAGCCTCTTTCACTTCTTTCTTAAAAGTATCAATAGCTGTTTTAATTTTTTCTTTACGAGTATCTCTCAATTTTTTTGCTTCATCTTTAATACTTTTAACCTTTTGTCTTTTTATTTTAAATGAATTGCGCGCTTCCTGAAAATCATTTTTTAATTGAGTACGAATAGTTGAAATATTTGTTTTAGATTGACAAGCTGTTTGAGCTTTATCTATAGCCTGTTTTCTAGCTTTTTTAAATTCAAACCAGAGCATCGTTATAGCTGTTTTACGTTTTTCAATTAAACTTTTTATTCCATTCCTATATTCTTGTCGCGCCAGATCAATACTAGTCCTTCTCTTTTTAACAGCGCTTTCAATATCTTTTTCAAATTCTTGAATAGCCTTTTTCTTATCTTCGTTATTCACTTTAGCTTCTAATTTTTTATAATAATTATTTCTCCAATCGTCCCGTATCTCTCTACGTTCCTTTAATTTACTATCCACTTCTTTCCAATGATTTTCTATACGTTCTATTCTATTTTCTCTGTTAGTAACGAAACGATTTTCAAAGTTATTCAATCTTTCCGTTAAACGTTCCTTCACTTTATCTAAACGAGAGCAAAAATTTTGTTGTTTTTTTTCTTTTAAATTTTCCACCTGATTAGCACGTCGTTGCTCAACATTTTGAATTTTTTTCACATTCTTTTCTGCTCTTTTTTTGGCATCTGTCCAAAAAATTGCTTGACTAGAAAAAGAAAAAAATAAACCAATTAATATTATCACAATAACAATACTTTTTTTATTCATATTTTTATATTAAATATTTAATTACTTATTTTTTAATTAAAAACTTTCTTGATCTAATTTATCCAAATCATTTATCTGATCAATATCATCATCACTAATATTATCTTCCTCTCCTTCTAAACTATCCTCATCAAAATCAATGTTAGTATTTTCTATGTTTACTTCCTTTACTATTTTTTCATTATTTTTTGGCTGAATTTGATTATTATTAGATTCTTCTTTTTGATTATTTTGATTAGCTTTTATTTCTTTTTCTGTTTTAACTGACGTTTTTTCTAATGACTGCAACTTTATTTCTTGTTTTTGATAATAATAAACTGAAAACAAAACCATTATTATTAAAACAACTGCTACTAAAATAGTGTAAATAATTTTTTTCTTTTCCATATATTTTAATTAATTTATTTAATATTAATATTTTAACATTTTTGCTAAATAATTTAAACCGTCATTATTTCTTTTTCTTTTTTTACTCTTATTTCTTCTATTTTTTGATTATATTCACTAATTATTTCTTCTAACCTTTCTTTTCCTCTATATTTATCATCTTCGGAAATATCTCCTTCTGTTTCTGCTTGTTGAATTTTTTTCCAAATTTCTTCGCGAATATTGCGAATAGCTACTCTGGTTTCTTCCGCTTTTTGATTAAGAAGTTTTACTAAATCCTTTCTTCTTTCTTCTGTTAATGGTGGCAAATTAATCCTAATTACCTTTCCATCATTACTAGGATTAAGTCCCAAATCAGACATTTTTATAGCCGCTTCTATATTAGCTAAACTATCTATATTCCAAGGCTGAATAACAATTAAACGTGGTTCCGGAACACTAATATTAGCAGCTTGCTTAAGAGGAGTTTTGTTGCCATAATAATCTATCATTAAATTTTCCACTAATCCTGGATTAGCTCTCCCTGTGCGAATTTTTCCTATTTCTTGTTGAAAAAATATTATGGCTTTTTCTAAATCACTTTTTTTGGAAGAAATAATTTTTTGATACATATTTTTTAAAATTATTTTTAATTACTATTTACTTTGTCCCATTGTAGCAAAAATAACTTCAGTATTATCTCTGCTAAAAAATAAATTGGTAATTTCTTTGTTAGTATCTAACTGAAAAGTTCTCCATGTTTTTCCTTTGTTATCAGAAACATAAATAGTTTTACCAGCCGTATAAATTATTTTTTGAGAATTAAAAGGACTAATAGCTAATGCTTTTATGGGAAATCCATTAGAACTTCCTAGAGTATTTAATTTATACAATTTTTTACCTGCATTTTGACTATAAAATACGCCCTTATCTGTTCCTAGATAAACACAACCCTTCTCTTTTTCATCTAAAGCAATAGAATAAACAGTTCCTAAATCAATCTTTTCATCTTTTCCTTGTATAATATTTTTAATCTTTTCTTGATTAAATTCTTCAATAGAATGAAACTCTTTCCCTCTATCTACGCTAAATAAAACACCTTTTTTATAAAGTAAAAGATAAATTATATTATTATCCTTTTTATCTATTTTTATTTTCACTATTGGAGCCGAAGCTATAAAAACATTTTCCCATGTTTCGCCTCCATCTTTACTTCTAAATAAACTTCCTTTCGTATCTCCGGCATAAAGCCAACCCTGGGAATCTAAAGCCAAACTTATAACTTTTATTCCTTCTTTTGGTTCTGTGTAAATTTCTTTCCATGTTTCTCCTCCATCTTTACTTTTATAAATTTTTCCTCGTTTTTTTTCTGAACCAACTGCATAAACATTAATTAGTAATTGGTCCTGTTGATCTTTTTTTTCATCAACAGCTAAAGCATACACATCTACTAAATTAAAAGATTGTAAATGTTCCCAATCTTCACCAGCGATACTTTTAAGTATTCCTTTATTTTTTGTTCCAAAAAAAATAGTTTGTAAATATCCTTGAGAAGCAACATCTAAGGACAAAATATTTAAATTAAAAATATTTTTCTCGCCTGCTTTATTTTTCATTTCCCATGTTTTCCCTCCATCGTTAGAAATTAAAAACCCACCCCATTCTATTTTTTGAGAAGGTTTATTTTGAACAATAGAATTATTTTTCTGGCAACCAGTTACCAACAATAAAAACAAAAATAGAAATAACCACGAAAAAGCTTTTTTGATCATAAAAATTACTTTTTAAAAATCCATTATTAGTTTTCAGTTATATTATAACAAACTAGCTTATTTTTTCTACTATTCATAACGTAAAGCATCTAACGCATGAATATAAGCGGCTCTTCTGGCAGGACCAATTCCTGTTACTAAACCTAAGAAGGCAATAAAGACAACTAGAGCTATCACAAAATAACTAGGAATATAAATAAAAGCTACCGATTCTAGATTTCTCTGATGAGCCAATAAATTGAAAAAAATATTAAATATTTTAGCTAAACCATAGCCACCAAAAAAACCAATTATTCCTCCTAAAAAACTAATGATTGCTGCCTCCAAGATAAACATTTTAAAAATATCTTTTCTTTTAGCTCCTAAAGCTTTTAAAATTCCCACTTCTTTTGTTCTTTGTAATAAAGATACACTTAAAGTATTCAGCATTCCCATAGCTGAAATGGACATAATAATCACACCAAAGATGATTAAAACAATTTTCACTCCCCAGAAAAAAGAATTAATATCATTAATTACATCTATTACGCTTTCTGTATTAAAACCTAAAACCTCTATATTTTTTCTTATTTCACTCATTTTAGCTTCATCTGTTGATTTTATTTTAACTTTTCCTTCTTGAGCTAAATCTATTTTGAATTTATCTTTAAGACAACAAGATGGAAACCAAACAATTGCATTATTATCATCTATAACCGCTACCACCTCTGCTTCATTATCTGTAATATTTTTCTCCTCTTTTAAATCAGAATTTGTTTCTCTAGAAAGAATAATATCAAACTTAATACTTTTTCCAATAATATCTTTAGGATTTTTAAAACCTAAAATGCTAGCTGCTTTAGTAGAAATAGCTGCTTTACTAGCACTATCTTTTAAATCTATCGTTCCATATTTTACTGGAATATTAGATAGCTCAAAATATTTTTTTGTTGTTCCATAAATAATTACATCTGTTTGATAATTATCAAAATAAATTTTTCCCCCTGTATTTACTTTTACCGCTACATCTTCTACTCCATTTATTTTTTTAATTTTTTCCACATTCTTTTCATTTAAAGAAACAAAATTATCCAATTTCTTATTATTAACATTAATCACATCAATAGGATTTTTTTTAGTAACTTCATTCACTATCATTTTTTGAACACCAAAACCAATACAAATTAAAAAAGTTACAATTCCTATCCCCACACTTACTCCAGCAATAGTTAAAAATGAACGTAATTTATTTACCATTAAATTACGATAACTGATATAAATAACTGAAGCTAAACGCATACGACGAATATTTTGTAAATCATCTGAATAATTTTTTTTAGATTGACTTAAAAATAGCTTTAAAAATATTGTCTTTGTTTTGTCCAAAAGATTTTTAAAAATTTTCCTCATTTTTTTACAAAAAATATTTCTCATTTTATTTTTTTCTATCACTATTAGCTATAAAATCTATGCCATGTTTGTTAATTATATTAGAAACAATTTTTCCATCTAACATATTTACTATTCTAGAGGCATATTTATATTGATTCAAATCATGTGTAACCATAAGTATAGTTATACCAAACTTTTTATTAATATCACGCAATAATAATAACAAATTTTTACCCGCTTTTTGATCTAAATTACCAGTAGGTTCATCCGCAATTATAAAAGCTGGATTTAACAATAAAGAACGCGCTAAAGCAATTTTTTGTTGTTGCCCTCCTGATAAATCATAGGGACGATAATCAGCCCATTTTTCCATGCCCACTAATTCTATCAGTTTAGCTGCTCTTTCTGCTGCATCTTTAAAACTTTCTCCACCAATAACAGCTGGAATAGCAATATTTTCTATTACTGTAAGTGATTTTATCCAGAAAGCCTGTTGAGGAATGAATCCGACTTTTTGGTTGCGAAAATAGGCTCTCCAATCTTTAGTTTTTTCCCAGATATCATATCCGTCAATATAAACCTTACCCTTTGTTGGAGATTCTAATCCATAAATTATATGCAATAAAGTAGATTTTCCACAACCAGAAGGACCGACTAACATAGTGAAATCTCCTTTGTTAATTTCTAAATCAATATCAAAAAGAACTGGAATATTATTTTTACCTACCTGAAAACTTTTACTTAGTTTTTCAATTTTAATAGCTACTTCTTCCATATAAAATTATTAAACTTTTTGATTATTTTTTATTTCCATATTTCTAACAACCAACCAAATTTTTCTTCCGCTGTTGTTCCAATTATTTCTAGCGCCGAACGTTTAGCTCTTCCTACTACTACTGTAGCGGCTTTAGTATTGGTTACGTTGCCAGCTTCATCGGTAGCTTTTACCTGATAACTATAAATTTGACCAATTTCAGCCGGTATAGTAATTAAATGATAGGTGTTCAACGGATCTTCTCCTGTAGATTGCTCAAACCCAGAAGTTGTTACACCTTTAGCGTAATTAATTTTTACAGTAGTTGGTTCATTGGTTTCTATTTTAACATAAATATTGGCTTGAGAACTATTCCCTCTTCCTATCACTTTACCTATGGCTCTATTGGTAGTAATTTCTGGAGGACGAGAATCTGATTTAGTAGTTATCTTTTGCTCTACTTTTTTAATACTTATTCCATTTTCATCAGTTCCAGTAATATTTAAAGTATATTCTTTAGCTGGGTTTAATCCTTCTATTTCAGCCTTATGTTCTGTCACTTTTTCTTCTTTTAAATAAGTATGAGAGGAACTTTCTTCATTAGTTTTAAAATAAATCAAAGTAGTTGTTGGCACATTTGTCTTATATTCTATAATAACTGTTGGTAGATCTACATTTTCTTTATTTTCCACTTTAATATTACTTGCTACTGGTTTAACTGGAGTAGAAAAACTATATTGATCAGAAGTGAAACTATTATTATCTTGATCTATACATTCTACTTGCACTTGATAGTTAGTTTCTGCTGTTAGTCCTGTTACTTTCTCTATATGATTAGAAGCACTAGCTGTTTCTTCAATAGAATTAGAATAACTACCTGCTCCATATTTCAAAGTACATATAGCGCTAGTATTAGTTTTCCAAGAAACATAGGCATTATCTAACTTAATATCTGTAACCGTAAAATCAGAAACTGTTGGTGGCGGTAAGGTGGTAAAATTCTTAATTTCAGACGTTCCTATATTACCATCAGGATCAATATATTTTACCCTATAATAATATTTTGTTCCAGCTTCTAAACCAGTTACTACTACTTTATGATCAGTTACACTATCTACTTGCCCATTGGTTTTTCCTAACTTAATACTTTTACCATATTCTACAAAAGAACTGGCTACACGATTAGTTCCCCATGTGAAAGTAGCTGCAAAAGATTGCTCGCTAACTTTAGGATCTTGAGTAAGATTTGGTGGTTTAGTATACCTTCCTGTGGGTATAATAGTTACTTTAGTAGAAGCTATGGATAAATTATTAGTATTATCTTTTGATTTAACATAATAATAATAACGCTTGCTTTCTAAATTTGTATCCACATAAGCTGTTCCAGAAGTAGTTGCTACTTTAGTATAACTTCCGTTTTCTGTTAATGATCTATAAATTACATAACCATCAAAATTATCATTGTCAGCTCCCGCAGGCGGACTCCATTTTATAGCTACACTGTATTCTTTATTTTCTCTATCAGAAGTATCAAATATTTGAACATTCTGAGGAGCAGCTGGAGCGGTAGTATCAGCTGTAAAATCAACATAACTATACAAATCATAATCAATATTTCCCGCTTCATCCATAGCCACTACATAAAATCTATTAGAACCTTTCTGTGTTGCAAAAGGACCTGGCCCAGCTGAAGTAAGTGTAGTTTCTATTGTATTATAAGCATTAGGTAGAGCATTAACTGAGTAATAATATTTTAATTTGGTTCCATCTCCAATAAAAGTAGCTGGTTGATCCCACTGAAACGCAAACAAATTATCAGTAGAATATACCGGACTAACGCTTAAATTTTGAGGAGGAGAAGGAGCTGATGCACTATAATAATATTCTTGAGCTAAAGGATTAGAAACATTTCCAGCATTATCAACTGCTCTTAAATAAAACCAGTTTTTTCCAGATTGATAAGCTCCGTCAGCATGATCCGCATTAGGAATACTAATAGTAACTACGCTTGTATTATCAATATCAAACCATGTTCCACTAGTATCTCCTCCTGTTCTATATTGAAACTTAGCTATACCAGAACTCGCATCGGAAGCATCTGACTCCCATAGAAAAGTATAGCTATCACTAGCTGTATAACCAGCTGGAGTAACAGATATATCGCTAGGATTAGTAGGTGGCGTATTGTCAAATCTATATGTAAAAGCATCGTAAGAATTAGCCGGTATCATACCTGCATCATCTATTGCTTTTATTTTTAAATAATATGTTTGATCTGAATTTAAATTGCTAGCTGTATAAGAATTGGTTGTTTGATAAATTCCATCCACGAAAGGATCAGCACTAGAATCAGTACCAAAATAAACCCAATAACCCACTACTCCTGAACCACCCGATCCATCACTAGCACCACCTGGAGTTTCTGCTAAGGGCCATTCAAAATAAGGAGAATTATAGTTATACCATGTTCCCGTATTTATTGCTGTAGATTTATCACTAGCACTATAAGCACTAATATTAGTAGGATTATCTGGAGCTTGAATATCTTGATAATAATTTATAGAATATTCCTCTACACTAGGAGAATAGATTTTATCACTGGACACATAATCTATTTTTACTTGGATATAACGATTAACTGGAGAAACTATAGAATAACGATATTGATTAGATCCTAGTTCTTTTTTATTAGAAACTTGATCCCAGGCAGACCAACTATTTCCATCCTCAGAACTTCGTGTAGAAATAACTAAATTTGTATTATCAGGCGTTGTATAATTGATAGTTAAATTAGCCCATTTATAAACTGCTGTTAAATCTATTGGTTCCGATATATAAGTACCCGTTTTTTGAAAACCAGTTCCATTACTAGCCGAACTTATTACATAACTATATAAACCATCTCTGTAAGAATTAGATCCACCTCCTGTAGTTGCCCAAATTCTACTACTTGAATAAGTTGAACTTCCACCATAATATATTTGACCAGGAACATTTTCAATAGTTTCCCAACTATCTGTAGCTATATTATAGCGAAAGAAATCACTACTATTATATCCTCTTGTTACATATAAATAACCATCCTGTCCGTCTTCTAAAGATCCTCCTATGTAAACATTTCCTGGCACATTGCTAAGCTGACTCCAGGTACCTGCATTTATATCATAACGCCAAAAAGTATTTGTGTTTTGCCCTCTAATTGAATAAATATAATTATCTTTATATAAGATTCTAGCTCCATATCCTTGAGTCCACCCTGATGTGGTCGGTAATCTACTTGACCAACGTGATCCTGCACTAGCTTGTGTATCATAACGCCACCAATAATTTCCATTACCACCTCTAGTTAAATAAATGTAACGACTTCCATCATAAGTCATAGAAGAACCGTAATAAACTTGATTAGGAACTCTGTCTTGAGTAATTATCTCCCATGAATTATTATCTATATCATATTTCATAAAATAATTATTTTCTCCATTATTTCTTCTAGTTCTCATATCGCCCGCTACCAAATAAATTGCATTTTCATCGCTAACATACAATAAATTAGCTCCGTTATAAACACCCACCGGTATTTTTGCTAATTTTATAAATTCACCTGTTTTAATATTATACCTACCAAAAGTGTTATCTCTTGCTCCTCTAATCATATAAATATTACCATTGTCATCTCGTGCAATATCTGTTCCATAATAAAAAGTAAAATAACTTCCCCCTCCTATATTAGATGGCCCAAAAAAACCTCGTTGTGGAGTTTCCCATGAATTTTCTTCTATATTAAAACGATAAAAACTAGTTGAACCAGCTCCTCTAATCATATAAATGTAGCCATTAACAACTTTTAAAGACGCTCCGTATTCCACATATACGGGAGCTTTAGGTAATTCTGTCCAAACATTAGAATCAATATCATATTTAAAGAAATTTTGTCTCCAATTACCACTTAACATATAAATAGCATTGCTTTCTTCATCATAAGCTAAACTACCTCCAGCATAAATTCCTGCCGGAGCTTTAGCTAAAGGTGTCCAAGTATCAGCACTTTCTCCTGCTTCAGAATTATCATTGATAGAATATTTAGCAAAATATGGATAATAATTTCCTTGCATCACGTAAATATTATTAGAACCATCATAAACACTATCTGATCCTACATAAACTCTTTGACCATCTCCTTCATTAGGATTTCCAAATTCTGCATTAGTAAGAGTTGTCCAAATATTATTTTGAGTATCATAACGATAAAAAGCATCATCGTTCCCTGGAAAGGCATAAATATAACGATTACCGTCATAACTCAAAGATCCCCCATAATAAAAATTTTTAGGAGCGCTGGCCATCACAGACCAAGTATTGTTAGCAATATCATATCGCCAAAAATCTGAAGTATTATTTCCTCTTGTAGCATATAAATATCCATCTGGACCTTCCACAACCGCTCCTCCCATTCTTACTGAAGCAGGTGTGTTAGCTAAAGTTTCCCAAGTATCTGAAGCAATATCATAAGAATAAAAATTAGTTGTATTATTTCCTCTCAAAGTATACAATTTACCTTCTGATTCTGCATAAGCCAATTCTCCTCCATAACGTATTCCTCCAGGAGCATAAGATAAACGATTTTCATTCCAAAAACCAGCTCCAGATATAGAAGATAATCTCATTTTATCACTACTTAGACTCTCCACATTTTCTAATGTTCCATTGCTAAAATCTTCTTGAGTTGTTTTCGTTTCTGTTAAAAAAGGTGACACTCCATTGTAATTATAAGTAAAAGCATCAAAGGTTGAACTAGTAATATTACCGTCTTTATCTTTAGTTTTAATTCTTAAATAATAATTTCCAGTTTGCATAGCTAAATTAACAACATAATCGCTAGCTACTTGATAAACTCCCTCTGTCTCTGGATCAGCATTAGAATCAGTACCAAAATAAACATAATATCCTGCAATTCCTGACTCATTATCGGAAGCACCCGTCCATGAAAAATAAGGATGTGCATATTTATAAGCTATTCCAGAAGTTAATGGATCACCATTAATTCTTTGAGAATAAGCATTTACACTACTAGGATTATTTGGAGGATTGTCTTCACTATTATAAGCTACCGTAAAATCATATACGGTGGGTGTATACACTCCGTCTGTGCTATTAAGAGTAAATCTTACTTGAATATAACGATTTGTAGGAGATTGTATGTTGCTACCCGAAAGAGCTATCCAATTTGACCAATTCTCTCCATCAGCACTTGTTCTTGTTTCTACTGAAATACTAGTATTAGCCGGTTCATCTCCATTATAAGTTAACGATATCCAACTAGAGACATAAGATAAATCTAAAATATTGCTAGTATAAGTTCCAGAATTTAAATAATTGTTCGTTCCAAGAGAATAGCTCCACATATCACTCAAGCCCATACCAGGAGTAGCATAAAAAGAATTATTTCCAGCATAAACCAAGGATGCTCCATTATAAGGACCTCTTCCATAAGTATATTTTTGATTAGAGGGTAGCTTTCTCCATACATTGTTAGCTATGTTATATTCCCATGTTTCATCTTTATAATAACCTGCTAGAGCATATATTTTTCCATTATAATAATCCATATCTGTTCCATAATATTGTGCAAAAGGTGTTCTGGCTAATTCTTCCCATGTTCCAATACTAATATCATATTTAAGAAAAGCAGTTTCTCCATCTCCAGGCATTAAATATAAATCATTCCCATCACTTATTAAACGACCACCCACATAAACTCTATAATTTACTCCAGCACTAGAAATTATGTCTGATAAAGTTGTCCAACTATCACTTGTAATATCATAACGATAAAAATCATTAGTTCCATTTCCTCGTGTCATATAAATATATCCATCACCACTATTATATGCTGCACAAGAACCGTAACGTAAACTACCAGGAGCATCTGCTAAGGTTGTCCAGGTATCTGTATTTGTATCATAACGATAAAAAGTATTCCCATTCCCTCGCGGAATATAAATATATCCATCATGATAAGTTCCTTTTGTCCCATAACTTAAGTTAGCCGGAGGATTAGCTAAAGTGCTCCAGTCATTATTACTTATGTCATAACGATAAAAATTATTTCCTCCTCTAATTGCATATAAATATCCTCCTGCACCAGAAACTCCATTCCATATTAAATCACCTCCTGTATTAACTGTTCCTGGAAGATTCTTGGGTCCTACCCACTGACCATTTGTTCCCGCTGTAGGATTAAATTTCCATAAACGATATTGACCATTTCCTTGCAAAACATACATCATTCCATCATTGCTGTTATAATTTAAAGATGTATAATTAACATTAGCAGGAGCATTTTCTAAACTTTCCCACGAATTTCCACTAATACTATATCTATAAAAAATATTACTATTATTTGATCTTAAATAATAAATGTAACCATTATAATAAGTTCCTTTAGTTGCTCCGTAAAAGGTAATCGGTGCATTCGCTAAACTATCCCAAGTATTATTAGCAATATCATAACGAAAAAAAGTATTACGATTATATCCCCTAGTTACATACATATATCCATCCTGACCATAAACCATATTACTTCCTCTATAAAGAGTATATGGAGCTGGAGCAAGATTATACCAAGAATTTTCAGCAATATTAAATTTCCAAAAATCAGTCGTCGCCTGACCTCGTGCAATATATAAATTTGTTCCATCAAATTCAATACTAGCACCATAATAAATAGTATCTAGCAAATCTGGTAACTCTGTCCAGGTAGCACTTTCTATATTATATTTATAAAATTTCTTAGAATATCCGCCAAAAATAAAATAAATATTTCCATTATTATCATAAACAGCATCACAACCTGCATGCGCTGGTTGAGGAAGATCAGTTAAAGTATCCCATTTATTTTTTAAAGTATTGTAACGATAAAAAGATTTATCTCCGTATCCCCTCGTTACATATAAATAATTACCGACTAAAACTGAAGTAGAACCAAAAGAAAGAGTGTCTGGAGACGGTGCCCATGTCCTAGCTGTCCAATTACCATCTGCCAATAATTGAATAGCATCAGAAGAACTAGTTGTAGAAATATTAACCGCTGTTCCACTTTCCCATTCTTGTTGAGTAGTAACTATAACTGATTTAGGTGCACTTAAAACACCTGGTCCCAAAGCATATACTACAAAAATAATTAAAATAATTACTAAAAAACTATATCCTCCTTTAAGAATTATTTTCTTAAGAATATTCCATTGAATTATCTTAAAAGGAAAAAATATAAAATTAAATAATTTCATCCAAAAAAGATGCCTCAGCATTCTTTTACCAAAACTTTTTCTCGTTTTTAATTCATAATTAGAAAAAAAAGCATTTAAATCTTGAAAAGATTGTTCCCTCTTTTTTCTTTTCTTTTTCTTTTTTAAAACAGAAAAAAACTTCCCCAAAAACTTGATTTTCTTTCGGTTAATAAACATCTTATTTAATTTTTCTTTTTCTTTTTCTTTTCTCATTTCCTGGATCATTCTTACTTAAATGTCCTTAAATTCTTTTCTGAGTTTATATATAATAAATTTATCTTCATTATTATTTTATTTTCAATTTTTTATCTTATCATTCTGTTTCCCAACCACACTTAGGGCAAACTAATTTAGCTTTCATAGAACACTGTGAATTATCTTGTAATTTTATTTCTAAAACCATTTTTTCATCACATTCCCGACATTGAAAATTATTATTTAACCCTAATGACTGAGCTAAACGAGGAGCATCCAAAACATAAGAATCAAAATCTATACGATAGACTCCTCCTTTAGATAGAACTCTGCTAATTTCTTCTACGACTTCTACAGGAGAAACTAAATCACGCACAATAAAACCTTTTGCTCCTAATTTATTAGCTTTCTGCCTATCTTCTTCACGTCCCATATGCGAAGAAATGAAAACAGGAATTCTAGCTGTCTTAACATTTTTAGCTAAATTTTCCATCAGGGTAAAACCATCCATTCTAGGCATTACTATTCCGGTAAAAATAACATCTGGCGTTTTATTGGTAGCTATTTCTAATCCTTCTAACCCATCTTGTGCTTCTAGCACATTAAAATTAGCGTTCCGAAAAGCATAAGAATATATTTCTCTTATACTGTCATCATCATCAACTAATAAAATAGTTGGTTTTTTTGTTTCTTCCATTATTTTAAAAAAATAAAAAATTAACTAATTTGCTTAATTGCTTTATGTAAAGCTTCTACAGCTAATTGTCCGCAATGTATTTTAGGTAAAGGCAATCCTTCTAATTCTTTAGCAACATCATCTACACTAATTTTTAAAGCTTCCTCTATTTTTTTATTTTTAGCTAGTTCTGTGGTAACAGAAGCTGATGCCACTGCCGCACCACAACCCATAGTTTCAAACCCAATATCACTAATGTATTGAAAACCATCCTTATCTTTTTTAACCTTTAAATAAATTGTGGTTGAATCACCACAATGAGAACTTACAGCTTGAGCTTCTGCATCCGCATTTTTAATTTTACCTTGATTACGTGGATTACGAAAATGATCCATTACTTTTTCTGATAATTGCATATGTATAAAAAATTAATTTATTAAATTATATTCTTAAACATCTCTTTTATTTTATCATAATTATCACCTCGTGGCAAAAGTATATATCCTTGATCAGGACGAGTATTTTGAGGGGCATACAACAATCCTTCTGGAGAATTTTCTAAAACTTTATGCTTAATATTTACATTGTCTCCTATTTCTTGATAAATTTTATATAATTTCTTTAATTCCCATATTTGCATATCTGTCCGCACATTATCACCTAAAGCTTTTAAAATAGCATTAATCTTAGAAAAATCAGATAAAGTTCCTGTGGATAAAGCTTTCTCTTTTATCTTTTGAATAATTTGTTGTTGACGACGAGCACGTTCAAAATCATTAGAAGTCACCCTGGAACGGACATAACATAATGCCTGTTCCCCATTTAAATTTAAATCTCCCTTAGGTAAACGAAAAACACCTCCACATTCCTCATAAGAATTATAACATAATGGATATTTAGCTACAACCTTTCCTTTTTTGTTTTTTTTCTCCTCAAAATCACCAGAAGGAATAGTAAATACTTTTTTATCACAAACATGTTTTTCATGAAATTGTAATGGTTCAACAAATGGCTTATCTAAATGCAAAGGAACTCCTCCTAAAGCATCTACTAATTGAGAAAACCCTTTAAAATTTATAGCTATACCATAATGAATTGGTTGTCCTGTAATTTCACTAACTATTTTTTTCATATCTTCAATTCCTCCACCTTGTTTCTTTTTTTCTCCGTAAAAATAAACTGCATTAATTTTACTTTGAGTATTGGTTCCAGGAATAGTAACATATAAATCTCGCGGAATAGAAACCATAGCCACTTTTTTTTCTTGAGGTTTAATGCTTAAAACCATAATCGTATCTGCCAATAAACCTCCTCCTGTAACATGTTCTCCTCTCATTCCTAAAAGTAAAATATTTATTCTCCCTTCTTTTTCTCCTTTTAATTCATTTTTTACTACAGGTAAAGTATGCAAAATATCATTAAATAAACTTCCTGTAGAGATTTTTTTGAAAGTTTTATTTGTTTTCCAAGCTAAAAAACCCCCTACCGAAAAAATGACTAAAAGTAATAATCCTATTATCTTAAACCATTTTTTTTGATAAAATTTTTTCATATTGTATCTGTTATTTAATATATTTAACCATCTAAATATAGCTCTTTGTAAATTTTTAACATCTTTTGAGCTGATTTTTTCCAAGAAAATTTATTTAGTTGTTTTTTTGCTTTAGACAAAAAAGAATCATATTCTGTTTTAGAAACAACACAAATATTATATATTTTTTTTCTTAAACTAGCAACACTTAAAGGAGAAAAATATTTAATAGCTTCTCCTCCTACTTCTTTATGAGGTTTAATATTGGAAGCTAACACAGGAACACCTAAATTTAATGCCTCTAGCACAGGCAACCCAAAACCTTCATAGAGAGATGGAGAAACTAATAAGCAAGCTTTTTTTATTAAATTAGTTTTGTCTTTTTCATCAACAAAACCAATAAAATAAATTTTTTCTTGAGTTTTATTAAGATAAGGAATTAACTTTCTATCAAAATTATGAGCTTTTATTTTCCCAGCTATAACTAAACTAATGTCTTCTTTATTGTTTATTTTTTTAAAAGATAAAAACCCTTTTATAAGAGTTTCTACATTTTTTCTTGGCTGAAGTGTTCCTAAATATAGAATATATTTTTTAGGTAATTGATATTTTTCTTTTATTTTTTGAAAACTTACCTGTTCTATGTTCCATTCTTCCATATTATTAACAGCATTATAAATTACCTCTATCTTTTCTTGCGCTTGAGGATAATATCTTTCTATTTCTTGTTTTGTAAATTGAGAAACAACAATAATTTTAGTTGACTTCCGAATACTATAAGGAATTAAAATATTTAAAAAAAATAAATCACTCCATTTAATAAACTGTTTATAAACCTTAAAAGAAACATCATGAATATGCGTAACTAATTTAATTTTTTTAGGTAAAAAAAGAGGCACAATATATTGCGTATGATAAATATCCACTGGATTTTTTCTTAAATATCTTGGCAATGTCCACAAATTCCAAATAAACTTACTCATTTTTAAAGAAACAGATAATGACACTAGTTTAAACTGATTATTTTTTTCAATGTTTAATTGTCTTTTTATCTTTGCTAGTTTATTTTTGTCTCTAATATCAGTAAATAATACATAATTAAAATTTTTATCCTTTAATTTAGAAAAATTTTTCACTAAATTTAAAAAAACTACTTCATCACCAGTTCTTTTTTTTCCAATATTACGAATATCTATTCCTACAATTATTTTTTTCTTTACCATAATTTTACAAATTTATTTTAATTCCTTTTTTTACTTTTGACAATTAATTTTTAATATTTTTTAAAAAATTAGTAAATAAAAAATAAGTTAAATTTAACTTATTTTTTATTTAAATCTTTAATAATTTAAAAATTAAAGTAGAATTTATTTGCCATTATTTACTTTTGTCTTGATTTTTCATTTTTATTACAATAGTACTCATTAGAATAAAAGTAATTAAAACTAATCCCATAGCTGCCCAAATAACCCAAGGATTTCTTTCTGTAAAACGATTTTCTTTATTATCGCAAACATCGCCAATACCATCACGATCTTTGTCTTTTTGAAGTTTATTCGGTTTATTGGGGCAATTATCTTTACTATTAATAATTCCGTCTTTGTCAAAATCATCACAAGCATCACCTAAACCATTTTTATTTTCATCTTTTTGATCAGGGTTTGGCACTTTTACACAATTATCTAATCTATCTATTACGCCATCTTTATCACTATCTGGTTCTTGAAAATAAGGATTAGGATTTATTTTTTCTAGAGAAGTAGTTTTAATGCTTTTATTATCATCTAAATTTGGATATTCAGAAAAATTAAATTTAATTTGAGGATTGTAAGCTGGATTTAAATAAAGTAAGTATTGATGATTAGGTTGAGCTAAAAAGCGCAAGAATTTTTTATTATAATTAACAAAATCTCCCAATATTTTAATCTCTGCTATTTGTAATGGCTGTATGTGTTCTAAACGAATAATCAATTTAGATGTTACTGTTTGAGGAAAATAAATAGTAGAACTAGTTACTTTTTTGCGCGCTACAAGTGTTTTTTTGTTAATATCGTCATAAATATATATATAGTTTGGCAAAGCCACGTTTTTGTCAAGAATAATTCTTATTCCTTTTACTCTACTCACGGGATTAATATTTAAATTTATTTCTGATAAAGATAACGAATATCCATCTGTATTAAAAAAAACTGAAGTATTTAAATCATTGTCAACTAAAGCAGAAACGTTTTGATTTGTATTAGATTGAACAGTTAAAAAAACCTCTTCTTGATTAAAAATTTTACTAGGAACAAATTTTCCTTCGTTTTTATCCCAAACAGCTAAACCATTAGCTGAAATAGAAGAAAGTTTTAGTTCTTCTACGGTTGGAATTGTAATGGATAATAATTTTATTTTAGCCAATTGGCGAAAAGCTTTTAAGCTATTTTCTATAGCTTCAGCTTTTGTTACATTGAATAAAAATAAAAATATAAAAATTATTCCTGATGTTTTTTTAAACATATTTTTTATATTCTAAATTTTACTCAATTTTTTTATTGCGATGAGTTTTAGATAAATAAGCCGTTGAAATTAAAATCATTCCTACAAAAATAAAAACTATTATTCTACTTACTACTTCCATTTCCCAAACATCTACTAACAGCAAATGCATAATTACACCAATTAAAGTTATAATTCCAAAAATATGAAATAGTTTTTGATGAGAAGCAAAAGAATTAAAATAAAATATTAACCCTACTAATGTATATACAATAAGAGAAAACACTGTGGCATCACCATTATAAAAAATAGTGTGAGGAATAAGCCAGATTAAAGAAAATATATAAAAAGTTACTAAAGAAAAAATAATAGAAATCACTGTTTGAGGAGAATTTTTTTCTTCTTGAAAAAAAAGACGTAGAAAAATACCTGTGATTATTAAAAGAAAAATAAAAATATAAAGTGATATTGCTCCAAAAAAGAAAATACTCCTACCAAAATTATACCAATTGTAACTATCTAATACATTTAAAGAAAATAGAAATGGAATGACAAACAATAAAAAGGTCTTATTTACACTGCTAGCTTTTTTAGTTAACAGAGAAGTAACTATAACTGCCAGAGTTGCTTCTAAAGAAAAAGCTAAAAACCAAGCATCTCTTTCTAATTCTAAAGCAGTAGCTACGCCTAAAAATAAAATAGCTGTAGCACCATAAATTAAAAAGACAGAGTCTTTTTTTGTAAGAATAAAAACAGAGAAACCAATCAATAAAAAAATAGTAGACCAAACAATTAAATAAACACTTTGCAAATAATCAGGAATTCCTGTTATAGTCCAAGTGAAAATAAACAATGAATTTATCAAAGAAAACAATAAATAATAAACTTTTATTTCTTTTTCTTTTTTCTGAGAAATATAATCATTCTTAATTAAGGCTATAATAGAAACAATTAGAAAAATTAAAGCAAAAGAATAAGCAAACAATGTTTCAAATGAAGAAATATCCCAATTAATAAAAGAAAGGATACTATATAAAGATACACCAAAAAAAGCTTCAGTTACCAAAAAATGCCACTGTTTCCAATAAATAATCCAAAGACTTCCTAAAATTAATATTAACAAATAAGAAAATAAATTAAAAAAAGAAGGATGAGGAGAATTAGTTAGTATTGGTATAAGCATAGCTAACGCAAAAGAAAAACCAGCTAAGTAAGTATTATTAAATTTTATAGCAACAAAGAAAACAAATATTACTGCTATAAGCATTAGAATTAAAGCAATTTCTGGCGTCATTAAGTGATACATTACTCTAGCAATATTAGTAATCAACAAAATTATAGAAACGCCTAATCCTAATAAAACAAAACCTCTATCTTTATTTTTATAGGCATCACGAAACCCTGCTAGCATTAATATCAAACCAAAAAGTAATCCTAAAGTTATACGACCGACTACACCTATCCATCCTTGCGCTATGGCATACTGAGCAAACCAACTTATAGCAAGAAAAATAAAAAAAGCACCAATTTTCATTAAAGTGTTTTCTTTTATCCAGGCGCTAAAACCTTTACTAATATCTTTTTTGAAGACATTCTCATTTTCTTTTTGATTTGTTTTTAATTTAAAATTAAAATTTTCAGAAGATAAATTTTGAAAATATTGTGGAGAAAAAGTAGATTCATCTTTTTTCGTTAGTTTAGAAGATTGTTTTTGTGATGTTTGAGATGTTTCGTTCTCTTCCGTATTACTAATAATTTTATTTTTTATATTGTTTTGATTTCCAATAAATTGCTTAACCTGCTTTTTTAATTTAATAATATCTTTTTGCTGAAACGCAATTATCACAAAAATTGCAATTATTAATAAAAAATTTAACATAATATAAGTATATTTTTATTTATTATAACACAAAAAACAATTCAAGTAAATTCTAATCATTAATATTGTTAATATTAATATTGTTAATATTTTTTAAAATTCAACTTTCAGATTTATAGAAACTTAGCTTTAAATTTTTTAATCTTAAAAAATCTATAATATTTAGCTTTTTTATTTTTTTTAGCATCAAGATGAACTTTATATTTATCTAACCATCTATAGCCAATAACTTTGATCTGATCATTAAAGAAAAACCATAAAGTAACATATATCCAAATATAAATAACCATTTTCCAACTAATAGCTTGCATAAATATTCCCATCAAAGCAATAATTGTTCCTATTATACGAGATAAAAAAGCTGGAAGGAAAAATTTCAAAGAAGGATAGGGTCTTTTCCAAAAATGATTTCTGCCTGTTCTTGTCAAATATAAAGTGGAATGACCAGCCACATCTAATTTCAAAAATAATATAGTCTGAATAATCTCTTTAGAATATCCTTCTAGATTAAGCCAATAAAACAAGCCAAAAGAAGAGATAAGCCCGGCCGTTCCTAAAATAAAAGAAATAATAATGGTTTCTTTCAAGTGCCAACGCACTGGTTTTTTATCTATAGGGGCATTATCATAAGCAATTGCCATCACAGGAATATCATTAAGTAAGGCTAGCAATATAATCATTACTGCACTTATAGGAGTATAGTTAAAAATTAGTACGGAGAGAAAAACAAAAAGAACAATTCTCATTGTTTCTGAAATACGAAAAGTAGCATAAGATTCCATCCTAGAAAAAGTCATTCGTGATAAATCTATAGCTTTTTTAATAACCGACAAACCATTATTTAAAAGAACTAAATCAGCTGCATAATAAGCCGCTGGAGAAGATCCAGAAACAGCAATACCTATATCAGCTTTCTTTAAGGCTGGAGAATCATTAACACCATCGCCAGTCATAGAAACAATACAATTTCTTTTTTGTAAAGCTCCTACTATTTGATATTTATCTTCAGGAGTAACTTCGGCAAAAATATTTGTTTCCTTAATCTTTTCAGTAACATTTTTCTTTTTAATTTTTCTCCAGGCCTTATTTAAATCAGTTTTTTCCATAATTTTTCCCGTCAAACCAACTATTTTAGCAATATACATCGCTATAGCGATATGATCACCGGTTAGCATTTTAACTTCAATTCCTCTTTTTTTAATCTCTTGAATAACTACTTTAGAATCTTTTCTAGGCGGATCAATGAAGGGAATAATTCCTACTGGAACATACCTTTTAATTTCCTTTTTAACAACAACTACTACTCTTAATCCTTTTTGTGCATAATCTTCTACAGACTTTATAATTTCTCGCCTATCTTTTTCATTAGTAATCATTCTCTCCATAACCTGCGGAGCTCCCATGGCAATTTTAATTGTTTGTTTTTTTTCTTTAACAATACTTTCTGTCATCTTACGAACAGGATCAAAAGGAACAAATTTTTTTATTTGATAATCATTTTCTTTTATTAAAAAATTGTTTTCTTTAGCATATTTATAAATAGCTTTTTCTATAGGAGAAGTATGCTCTCTGTTACTTAATAAAAGTGCATATTTAAATAAAATAACCTCTTGATACTCATAAAATACCTTAGGATTTTCAACTTCTATCTTATTTTTAGTAAGTGTTCCTGTTTTATCTACACATAGTTCATCTACTCCCGCCATTTCTTCTATAGCTTTAAAGTTAGAAACAATACTTTTATTCCTGGCTAATTCATTAGCGCCAATAGCCATAGTGACAGACAAAACTGTTGGCAAGGCCACTGGAATAGAAGCAATAGCTAAAACTAAAGAAAATCTTATAGTTTCTATAAGCGAATCTCCTCTTAAAATTAAGTCTACAAAAACAATTACTATTAAAATAATAGAAAAAATAATCAAAAATTTTCCTATGCCAAAAATAGCTTTTTGAAAATGACTTTCTTTTTCTTGACTGGCTTTTTCCACTAAAGTAGCACTCTTACCTATAAAAGTATTTTTTCCTATAGCTGTTACCCGCGCATAAGCTACTCCTTTTTGCACTATTGTACTAGCGTAAAGTAAATCATTTTTATTTTTTTCTACTGGTAACGATTCCCCAGTAATAGTAGCTTGATTAACCAATAAATAAGTTTCTTTTATTATAACCATATCAGCAGGAACTACATCACCAATAGAAATTTTGACTAAATCACCTGGTACCAACTCTTTAGCATTAATAACCTTAGTCATTCCATCTCTAATTACCACCGCTACTGGAGCCAGTGTTTTTTTTAAAGATTGTAAGGCTTTATTAGCTTTTTGTTCTTGAATAAATTCAATACCAATATTTACTGCTAATAATACAGCTATAATATAAAAATCTTCCCAACGCGAAGAAATAACGGAAAGCAATAAGGCTATCTCTATCATTAAAGGAATGGGGTTAATAAATTTTTTCAAAAAAGATAGCCAAGCAGAATATTTTTTTTCCTTTATTTCATTTTTACCATATTTTCGTTGAAGCTTTTTAACTTCTTTGCTTGTAAGTCCTCCTTCTAAATTTTGTTTCATTTTAGTTTTGTTTTTTATTTTTTCATTATAAAAATAATTTTATTTAATCATATATGAAATATAACTTTTTCAAAAAATACAACCTAAAATAAACCAATTTTTAACAAACAACACTTCCTTTAAACTTTTTTCCTTGAAAATAATTTTGCAAATTTTTTAAATTTTGACCACCTATAATAGCTACCTCCATTTTATTTTTTTGCGCTAATTTAGCCGCAATCGGATCAAAAGGTAAATTCATACCCGGATCCCATTTATCACCTACTATTTTACGAAATTTTTGCCAACTTATCTTTCTTATTTTTTGCGCATCAGAAAATTTTTTAGGATCCTTATCATAAACATAATCAATATTAGATAGATTAACTAGTTTTTTAGCCTGAAAACGTTGAGCTAAAATTACAGCCACATAATCAGTAGACCATCCAGGTCTCCATCCAGCAGCCACCATAATATTTTCCCCACGAGAAAAATGTTTCCATAGATCTATTTTAGTGCGAGGATTTTTATTAATACGAGGATGTGCCCATTTTTTAAAAATAGTTTTAATAAAGTGAGCATTCATTCTGGTAGCATGAATACCTAACCAATCCTTCTCTTCATTATCAATGGAAATTATTTGGTTAGCTGCATCTACATAACGACGAGATATTTTTCCTCCTCCTGTAATAATAACAAAATATTTACCTCGCTTAATTTCTTTTTCAATAATTTTTTTAAACTTTTTAATAAAATTAACATCAATTTTATCAGGAACAATTAAAGATCCTCCTAGGGAAATTATAGTTAAGTTTTTAGCAATTAATTCTTTATTCATAATTCATAAAATTAACTAGGTAAAGGAAACTTGCGACACAACTTTATTACTTCTTTTTTTAAACTATTTAATTTTTCCTTATCTTTATAATTTTCCAAAGCTATATTTATCCAATTAGCAATTTTTTTAACTTCTTTTTCTCGCATTCCTCTTGTAGTAATTGCTGGCACACCTAAACGAATACCACTCGGATCCAAAGAAGAACGCAAATCATTAGGAATAATATTTTTATTCACAGTAATACCAATTTTATCTAATGTATCTTCAGCTTGTTTTCCTGTTATCTTTTTACTATTATACACATCCACTAACAACATATGATTTTCTGTTTTTTGAAAAATTATTTTAAATCCCTTTCTTTTCAATTCCTGTTCTAATGTCTTAGCATTTTTTAGAATTTGTTGAGTATACTTACGAAAAGAAGGAGAAAGAGCTTCTTGAAAAGCCACAGCTTTTGCTGCAATATTATTCATATGTGGACCACCTTGAAATCCAGGAAAAGTAGCTTTATCTATAGCTTGAGCAAATCTTTTTTTAGCTAAAATCATTCCTCCCCTTGGTCCTCGTAAGGTTTTATGAGTAGTCGTAGTAACAATATCAAAATAAGGCACTGGATTAGATACTGCTTTTCCAGCTATCAACCCAGCAATATGAGCAATATCAATCATAGAAATTGCTTTAATTTTTTTAGCGATTTGAGTAAAACGACGATATTTTATTTGACGAGTATAGGATGAAAAACCTGCTAACATTAATTTTGGTTTTTCTTTTAGAGCTAGTTTTTCTAATTTATCATAGTTTATTTCTCCATTTTCTTCTGTTTTATAGCTAATAAAATTATAAATCTTTGATGCTAATGTAGCTGGATGTCCATGGGTTAAATGTCCTCCATGAGATAAATCCATTCCTAAAATCTTATCTCCTGGCTCTAAAACTGCGCTATAAGCAATCATATTAGCTGGTGCTCCAGAGAGGGGCTGTACATTAACATATTGAGCTTGAAAAAGTTTCTTAGCTCTTTTTATAGCTAATTTTTCTATCTTATCAGTAAATTCTTGTCCTCCATAATAACGTCTTCCAGGATAACCTTCGGAATATTTATTAGTAAAAACACTTCCTAATACTTCTAATACTGCTTTAGACACATAATTTTCAGAAGCAATTAATTCTAATCCCTCCTTTTGTCTTTTAATTTCTCCTTGCAGTGCTTGATAAATTTTTAAATCTGTTTGTTTTAAAGTTTTTTTCATTTTTTTAATTATAATTTTATATATCTAATTAATTTCTGTTATATTTATCCTTAATACGAACAATATCATCTTCTCCTAAATAACTTCCTGTTTGAACTTCAATTATCTCTAAATCTATTTTGCCTGGATTTTCTATACGATGTTGCGTTAAAGATGGTATAAAAATACTTTCATTTTCTTTTAAAATAATTTCTTCTTCGCCACGAGTAACCTTAGCTACCCCTCGTGTAACAATCCAATGCTCTGCTCTATGAAAATGTGATTGCAAACTTAAAATATTGCCAGGATAAACAACTATTTTTTTTACTTTATAACCAGGAACATCTATTAATATTTGATACATTCCCCAAGGACGATGAGAAAAAATATTATGCTCTACTTCTTTATAACCTCCTTTTTTCAATTTTTTAACCAATTCTTTTGTCTGCTCACCCGTTCCTTTTTTTTGAATTAAAATACTATCAGCACTTTCTATAATATTAATATCTTTTATTCCAATAGTAGCAATTAGTTTTCCGCTTTCTGAATAAGCAAAAACATTTTCTGAATCTATGTTAATTTGACGAGATAATTGATTTTTTTCTAAAGAAATAATTTCCGCTAAATTATCGTAAGCACCTATATCGCTCCAACCAAAATCTCCTTCAAAAACAACCATTTTTTTAGATTTTTCCGATAAAGCATAGTCTATAGAAATACGAGGCATTTTTGAATAATTATCTCGCGCATACTTATGCCCTTTTTGAATAATTTCTCCTATTTCTTGAGCATATAGATTAATTTCTTTTTGAAAAGTTTGAGTATTAAATAAATAAACTCCTGAATTCCATAAATATTGACCTGATTTTAAATATTTTTGAGCTGTTCTCTTATCAGGTTTTTCTTTAAATTCCGCTACTTGAAAATAAAAACCCATATCCTCTCCTTTTTTAATATAACCAAATCCTGTGTGTGGTTTCGTAGGCTTAATTCCTATGGTCCCTAAATTGTTACCTACCTCTTCTAAAACACTATTAATAGTATTTATATAACCATTAATATCTTTTATATAATGATCTGCGGGAGAAATTAAAATTGGATCAGATACATCAATATTAGCTTTTTCTAGCATATATTGAATAGCTAACGCTACAGCAGGAGCTGTGTTTTGCGCTTGTGGTTCAATAACTATTTGTTTTTCATTAAAACTACTTTCTATTTCTTTAATTTGATTAAATACATTAAAATAATTGTTTTCTGTGGTAATTAAAAAAATATTCTCTGTCGGCATTATCTTTTGGATTCTTAAAAATGTTTCTTGAAGTAATGAATTCTCTCCATACAATTTTAAAAATTGCTTGGAATAATTTTCTCGCGATAATGGCCAAAGTCTTTTACCTGAACCACCACAAAGTATAATGCTATATTTATTCATAAAAAATATATTTAATCTGATTTTAATTTACTCTTCCTTCTTTTAACTGTCAATAAAAAACTTACCTTTTGAAAGGTAAGTTTTTTGTGCAACAATGCTTTTTAAAAAGCCTAAGGATAGGACATAACCTTAGAAAATCTAAATTAAAATTTAGAATATATATATATTGTATAACATAAAATCATACAAAATATTAAAATAAACAATTTTTCAAAATGTTTATTTTAATTTTTAATTTTTAAAGAACTCATTAACCAAACATCTATTTCTCTTACTATTACTACTAAAAATAATCCTATATATAAATTCAGATAAACTAATAAAATATAGGCTACATTCTTTTTCTGTTGTTCTTGATTATTTTGTAAATAAACAAAAACATCTTTAATCTTTTCCTGATTTATTTTATTTGGAAAAATCTTCTGCTTTAAACCTTGAAAATTATTTAAACTAATTGATTTGTTCTTTATAATATTAATACCCGCCACTTCCTTAATATTCTTTCCTAATAAATTAATTTTATTTTGTTGAGAAAATTCTTTTTCATTATGATTTAAAACTAAATTTTTTTTCTGATTACTTTTACCAAATAATTGCACTGTGATAATAACTTTTTGATTATTAATTATTCCTTTTTTAATAGCTACACCTATTTCATTATAATGTGGATTAAGGATATTTTTTCTATGTTTAGAACTATTCATCCAAGCATTATGCTGATCTACAGCATCATAAAAACCAATAGCTAAATTTTCTCCCGCATATTCATAATCATAGTTATTTATTTTAAACCAATGCCAAGGTGTTACTCCTTGAGGAGATGTATGTGCAAAATAATTATTCTTTATCATATCATTTAATTTATCCTCAGCTGCTTTATCTAAAATATAACTTTCCTTTAATGTATTGAGTTTATTAGCTTCACGTGCGCTATTAACTAACATAATAACATTATGACTTTGCAACATTAGAGCCTTAACCGAATTTATTAAAACAAATCCGTTAACTATCACTATCATTAAAATTATTCGCATTACTAGTATTAATTTTTTTCTTGTTTTTATTTTCATTTTTTGTTTTAAATAAAATAAATATAACAAAAAAAGCGCCTCACCCTTGAGAACACCCTTTTATCATATTTTTTCTTACTTCTATTATAACTTATATTTTAAAAAAAGTCAATCTTTGTGTCTTATTTCTTAATCTTAATTTATTATCTAAAAACTATAAAGTAAAAAACATTTTTTATTTTATATTTTCCATTACACTATACATCGGTTGCAACATAGCTATAGCAAAAAAACCTACCATCCCACCTATCAACAAAATTAATACTGGTTCTATAATAGAAGAAATATTTTTAGTAATTTGATCCACTTCTTCTTCATAAAATTCGGCTAATTTTAACAACATTGCATCCGTTTTACCTGTTTCCTCTCCCACTTCTATAATCTGACTAACTAAAACAGGAAATATTTTGGGATAACGTTTAATAATATCACTTAAACTAACTCCTTTTTGTATCTCTTTTACAGCATATAGTAAGGCTTCTCTATAGTAGTAATTATCTAACGTTTCAGCTGTTATTTGCAAAGAATCTATAGCTGAAACACCGCTATGTAAAAGTGAACTATAAGTTCTAGTAAAACGCGCACTATTAGATTTTTTTGTCATATTGCTTACTGCGGGAATATTAATTAAAGCAAAACTTAACCATTTTTTACCTGTTTTGGTTTTTAAAAATAATTTACCTCCAATTACTAAAATTATTCCCCCTATTGTAACCAAAACACTATGACTACGCAATAAATCACTCATATGTACTATAAATTGTGTTGTTTTTGGAAGCTCCACATCCATTCCTTCAAAAACTGAAAGAATTTTAGGTAAAATAAAAGTCAACATCAAAACAGTTATACCAATCATTGCCACAATAACCACCATAGGATACAACATTGCGCCCTTTATCTTTTTCTTTAACTTATAATCTTTTTCTAAATAAAGCGCTACTATTCCTAACGTCTCCTCTAGATTTCCACCGATTTCTCCTACTCTAACCATACTTACAAATAAATTATTAAAAACATTAGGATAAGCAGCTAAACTTTCACTTAAGCTTCGTCCTCCTTCAACATCATCATAAATTTTCTGTAATATATCACGAAAAGTTTTATTCTTGGTTTGCTTAATCAAATTTTGCAAAGAACGTGATAAAATTAAACCCGATCCAAGCATAACACTTAGATTTTTAGCAAACATCATTTTATCTTTAAGAGAAACCGAAGAAAAAAAATGAGATAAATCTAAAGATGATTTATTTTGTTTTTTATCTTCTAAAGCTTTTATAGAGGTTATTAAATAACCTTTAGCTTTTAATTGCTCTGCTACTTCTTTTTCACTTTCTGCTTCTATTTTTCCGCCCTTGCTTTCACCTTTAGAATTAACAGCTGTATAAATATATTGCATAGTTTTTATTTTCTTCGCTTTAATTATACCTTTTTTACTTGATTTTGGCAAATAAAAAGATTATATTTAAATAAATAATTAAAAAATAAAATTATGTTTATTGCTATTATTTCTGATGTTCATGATAACCTTGCTAATTTAGATAAGGTTTTAAATTATTGTAAAAAAAATAAAATTAAAGAAATTATTTGTTGTGGAGATTTAGCTTCCTTAGAAACACTGGACTATCTTAATGATAATTTTTTTGGAAAGATATATTTTGTTTTTGGCAATATGGATAAAGATTACTTTAAAGAAAAATTTATTTCTTTCCAGAAAGAACCTATTTTATATAAACAAACTTCTATTTTTTTGAAACAAGGAAAAATCAGTCTTGATAATCAAAAAATAGCTTTTACTCATTTTCCTCAAAAAGCACAAAGTCTCTGCTTATCAAAAAAATATGATTTTGTTTTTTATGGACATACTCATAAACCCTGGCAAGAAAAAAAAGATAATTGTATTTTACTTAACCCTGGCAACGTAGCTAATCAAATCTATCCCCCTTCTTTTGCTCTCTGGAACACTGAAAATAACAATTTTCAATTAGTTAAAATCAACTCACTCTAATTAAAAAACAATCATTCTAAGTTTTATAATATTACAATTATGCCTGATAAGAATCCTTCCTACCAAAAACTTATTCAAGAAATAAAACAATGTCAAAAATGTCCTTTAAAAAAAACTTGTCATTTAATAGTGCCTGGAGAAGGAAATATTGATACACAAATTATGTTTATTGGAGAAGCTCCTGGCGCTAAAGAAGATAAAACTGGCCATCCTTTTGTAGGAGCAGCCGGCAAATTTTTAGAAGAAATGCTAGAAACTATTCAGCTTAAGAGAAAAGATGTTTATATTGCTAATATAGTAAAATGTCGTCCACCTCATAATCGCGATCCTTTTCCTGAAGAAATACAAGCTTGCTGGCCTTGGTTAGAAAAACAAATTAAAATTATACAACCACTTTTAATTGTTACTCTAGGACGTCACGCTATGGAAAAATTTCTTCCGGGACAAAAAATATCTCAAGTCCATGGAAAAGCTCTACGTAGAACAATACCAGAACTAGGAGAACAGGTTTTCTATACTCTTTATCATCCTGCCGCTGCTCTTTACAATGGATCCTTGCGTCAGGTTTTAATTAAAGATTTTCAACGCATTCCTCAAGTATTAAAAATTATAAAAAAAGAAATTCAAAAACAAAAACTTCAAAGTTCTTTTTCTTCTCAACCGCCTGAACAAGAAAGCTTATTTTAATTTTTCATTTTCATTTTTTTCCTATAATTAAAAGATTTTTATTTTGTATTTTTTGAATTTGAATGTTTTGAAAATTATTTTTTTGAAAAAGATTTTCCAACTCTCTTTGAGAAAAAGCATGATGAAAACGAGAAAAAACTTTGTTTTGATTATCTTTAAAATCTATAAAACAATCATTCCAATCAAGTTTACTTTTTCCAAAGAATTTATTTTTCCAATTTTGAATAATTTTTTTATAATAAGGATTTTGCCATAAATTCCAAACAGAAATAATCAAATAACCTTTCGGTTTTAAAACTCTTTTTAACTCCTTTAAAATTTGAAAACGATATTGTTTATCCGGTAAGTGATGAAAAACTGCTATACTATATATAACATCAAAAAAATTATTTTCAAAAGGAAGAATAACTTTTGAAGAAGATATTTTTTGAAAATTTAATTTTCTTTGAAAAGCTATTTGATTGCTTGTATTTGAATATTTTTTCCGAGCTAACTCAATTAAACGCCCAGAAATATCTACGCCAAAATAATCTATATTTTGAGGAAGAATTTCTAGCAAGCGACCATTTCCACAACCATAATCTAATACTTTATTGCCTTTTTGCGTAAAATCTGCTATAAACCTTAAATCACTCCAAAAGTTTTTTCTAGTAGCAGAAAATTTTTCAGCAATTAAATCATATCCTTGTTCTGTGGCTCGTAGAATTTTTTTCCTCGTTTCTATTTTCATAAATTATTTTATTTATTTTAACATATTATCTAATCTTATGTCTTTTAAACAAGATTATCAACAATTCATCCAGTTAGCAATAAAAAAAGATTTTATTAATTCTACCGCTTTTTTAAATTTTAAAAAAAGTTTTTGCAACAATAGAAAAATTCCTCAACCCACTAACGCTGATCTGAGAGAGCTTTATGAAAAAATGATTAAAGAAAGAAAAATTAAGCGCCAGCAAAAGTTAGAAAAAATAATGCTCTCTCGCGCTATCCGCACTCAATCAGGAGTAGCTATTGTAGCTGTTTTAACTAAACCTTATCCTTGTCCTGGAAAATGTATCTTTTGTCCTTCTGCACAAAATATGCCTAAAAGTTATCTGCCCAATGAACCGGCTGTAATGAGAGCTGTAATGAATAAATTTAATCCTTATTTACAAGTTCAATCTCGTTTACGTGCCCTAGAATTGAACGGACATTCGTTAGATAAAATTGAATTAATTGTTATAGGAGGAACTTTTTCTTATTTCACTAAAAACTATCAAAAATGGTTTATTAAAGAATGTTTCCGCGCTGCCAATGATTATCCCCGTTCTAAATTTACATCCTCTCGGATTGCAAAAAAATCTTCTACTTTAAAACAGCAATTAAAATACGAACAAAAACGTAATGAAAAAAATAAACACCATATTGTTGGGTTAACTCTAGAGACAAGACCTGATTATGTTAATGAAAAAGAAATTGTTAATTTTCGTCAATTAGGATGCACTCGTGTGGAAATTGGAGTACAATCTATTTTTGATAAAATTCTTCTTCTTAATAAACGTGGACATTTAGTTAAAGAAACTATTCAAGCCACTCAACTTCTTAAAGATGCTGGATTTAAAGTTAATTATCACATAATGCCAGGACTTTATGGAACTCCAAATACTACCAAATTGCCTTCTCTTAAAAATCAATCAGATTTTTCTGATGAAAAAATGTTTTTTGAACTCTTTCATAATAGCCATTTTCAACCAGATATGTTAAAAATTTATCCTACTTTAGTAATCAAAAATTCTTATTTATATACTCTTTGGAAAAAGAAAAAATATACTCCTTTAACTGATAAAACTTTTGAAAAATTAATTATTCAAATAAAAAGAAAGTATATTCCTCCCTATGTTCGCATTCAAAGATTAGTGCGTGATGTTCCCCTTCCTTCCATTGAAGCTGGACCTAAAATATCAAATTTACGTCAAATCATTGCAAAAAAAGTAACTTGTTCCTGTATTAGATGTCGGGAAATTAAAAATGATTTTTCTTCTCAAGACAAAATTATTTTAGATAAAATTGAATATGAAGCTTCACAAGGAAAAGAAATATTTTTACAATTTATTCATCCTACTACTCAAAAAATATACGCTTTATTACGTTTACGCATTCCCTCTTTTCAGAACAAAGAATTATACAAAAAATTACCTGTTTTGAAAAAGGCTGCTCTTATTAGAGAAGTGCATACCTATGGAAAACTTATTTCCATAGGAAGAAAAGAAAAACAATCTCCTCAACATTTTGGTTTAGGAAAAAAACTTATTCAAGAAGCAGAAAAAATTGTTCATTCAAAATATAAATTAAATAAAATAGTAGTAATCTCTGGTGTAGGTGTACGCAATTATTATAGAAAATTAGGTTATAGATTAAAAGATACTTATTTGTTTAAATATCTAAATAAATAATTCTAATAATTTTTTATTTTTTTATACAAAGACAATGTATTTTTTCATAACCATTAAAATTAACTATTGCAATTTCTCCACATTTATAACCACTTGTTTCTGCCACATTATTATCATTAAGAGGGCCTCGCGAATCTTCTCCTCCACAATAAACAATGTTTTTTGTTGCAGGTTCTTTACATCCTTCCCCCCACCTAGTATCTATATGCGATTTATTATTTATTTCGCGAAGTTCAATCGTACATCCCCCTGTAATAGTACCTGAAGGAACATCTCCTGCCGCTATGGCCACCTGCACAGCTCTTTTAGTATTATTAATTTCTCCTACAGATTTAATATGATCTATGGAACTAACAGAATCAGAACAACTTAAAGGTTGATTATTACTATCGTAAAAAGTAACCTTAGCTGTTCCTCCGGAAACAGAAAAACTAACTTGATTGTTGGAGCAATTATTATTAAAAATAGTATTAATATCTCCTGTGGAAGATTTAATTTTATTTAAAAATTTTTCTATTCCTCCATTAGCCACTTGAAAAGCTTGTGTAGATTGACTCGTGTCAAGAGTGGTTTTCTGATGAGTAATAGTTACCATAGTTAATCCTACTGCCGCAGAAAGAATTATAAACATAATAATGAGAGAAAAAACTAAAATGCTCCCTTTTTTCTTTTTTTGTTTTTCTTTTACCATGTTTTTATTAATTAAAATTTTTATGTTTTAATTGTAGCATAGTAAAAAAGAATTGTAAATTTTTACGTTAGAAAATTTATAGGTAATCTATGTTTTAAATTTTTTTATAAATTTAATATAAGATTTTCAAATAATATCTTTAATAATACTTCTATCATTTCTATTAAAAATTTCTACTAAAACTTGAGCTAATTTATCGCTATCATGACGGATAAAAGAACGTGTATTTTTAATTGCATCATTTTTATTCATTACAACATTAGATTTTTTTAAAATATTTGCTTTTACAACTTTATAATTTCTGTTTTCATATTTATCAATATCAAAAGTTACCAAAGAGTTTTTTCCTTCTATTTTTTCGTATTTCGCAATTAATTTTTGAGCTGGTTTTTTAATATTATAAACAACATAATCAATTCTGTTTTTCCCAACATATTCATTTATAAAATTTACATAATCATTTAAATCAAATCCTTCTGTTTGTCCTTTCTTATTAGTTAAATTACAAACATAAATTACTTTAGCTTTTGATTTTTGAATAGCTTGCGAAATTTTTCTAATTAACAAATTAGGTAAAATAGAACCATAGTGATCACCTGGTCCGATAATAATAAAATTAGCTTTTTCTATAGCTTTTATAGCTTTCTCATAGGCTTTAACTTTGGGTTTTAAATAAATTTCTTTAATTCCGAATTTTCTAACTAACTTATTATGATCCAATTGTTTCTCTCCTTTGATAGTTTTTCCATTGTTTAATTTAATATATAAAGTCATTTTTTCTTCCGAAACAGGTAACACCTTGTGTGTAACATTTAATATTCTTGTAGCTTCTTCTACTCCTAAACTAAATTTTCCTGTAATTTTTTCTAAAGCTGAAAGAAAAAGATTACCAAAATTATGTCCTTTTAAACCGCCTTTTTCAAAACGATAATTCATCAATTTTCTTAATATATCTGAAGAATTGCTTAAAGCTACTAAACATTGCCGCACATCTCCCGGAGGTAAAACTCCCAATTCGTCTCTTAATCTGCCCGTTGACCCTCCATCATCGGCCATAGAAACAATAGCCGTTATATTTAAAGGATATTTCTTTAATCCTGAAAGCAAGGTAAAACTTCCTGTTCCTCCTCCGATAGTAACAACTTTTTTCATTGATTTTGAAAATTAAATTTGTTAGTTAATTAATATCTTTTTTATTTTTATATATTGCTATAGCTCTTTTGTGCTTTTCTTTAATTACCTGATGATAACCAGATGGATAATCACGAATAGCCTTATATAAAACATCTTCATTATAATGATAATGATCTCCTCTCCTAGTCCCTGGATCATTAACAATAAAATTTTTATCCTTTGGATTATAACCAACAATCAATAAGGTATGATACTCTGGACCAGGAGAAGTAAAAAAAGGATTATTCAATAGTTGACCATTAACTGGAACAATTAAAACTGCCTCTTTATAAAGAGTTTTTATTAAATCATCTTTTTTTATTGTTTCTAAAAATTTAATATGAGAATAGTTATAATAATCTTGAATAATTTTATAAACATCAACTAAAGAAACATCTAAATAAAAATTGTATTTTTCTTTTTCAAAAAGAGAAATTTTTTCTATTTCTGTTTCCACTTGTTTTTTGGATAATTTTTTATTATCATTTTTAGCCCAATTCAAAGCCATAAGCATAGAGGCCTCTTCACATCCATCTTGAAAAATTTCATTTTTCCATTGTCCTGAAGGAGCTTGAGAGGTGAAAAAAACTGGATAAACAACCTTTTGATTAAAATCAATATTGTTTTCTTTTTTAGACTTAATTTCTTTTTTATTATCTTGTTTTTTAAAGTTTTGCTTAATTTTTTGATATTCTTCCTCAGTTATAAAATTGGTTTTTTTAATTCCTTTTTCTTGGCTGTTTTTTGTTTTATAATTGTTACTTAAGTTATTTATTTCCTTATCATTTTGAGCATCCGTAAAGAGAAAAAAAGAATTAAAAATAAACTTTTCTATTAAAAAAGAAAAAGTAATGCTAATTAAAAATATCAAAATTAAAAATGATTTTTTCATTTGTTTTCTAAAAAGACAATAAATTAATCTACAAAAATAATCTCCTCACAATTATCATTAATCCATTTTCTATAACCTTTTTGACAATATTTTTTTGTATTAAAAGGAGGCTGACAATCTAAATGATTTTCTTGATACATTTCATTAGATTTTGGACAATGATAAAAATCTTTTTCATTAAAAGTCCAATTTTTCAACATATCATCATAAGCATTAAAAGATGCTGGACTACCTAATATTTTAGCTAATTTTTCCTTTTTTTCCTCTGAAGAATAATGGCTTTTAATTATTTTATTTATTTCAAATAATTTATACTCTTCACAATATCCACCACTACCTTCATAAGAATCTCCACCATAAATTATTATCTTATTATTCTTTAGATAATTAATTAAATCACGATATCTTTTTAGCATATAATCATTAGTAAGCATTGTTATTTTTCCTACTCTGGCCTCTGTTGTTGGTTCATATAAAATTCCGTTAACCTTTATAGTATTATTTTTTAATTCCACCTTAATTGGATTGTTAATTAACCTACCATTAGCAATTAAACAACCACTCTGAATAGTTTCTGATAAATTAGCAAAATTTTTGTCTGGAATAATTTCCTTTATTTTTTTATCAATAACAAATCTTTTATAACCATTTTTGCATTTACTGCTCAATTTTTTATCATAAAAATGTCCTTGATATACAGCATAAACTGTCGGAAAGATTTCTTGAGACATTCCCAATGATTCTCCTGTTTTAATTTTAGGTATTTGTAAAGCTTTTAATTTTTCCAAATTAGACACATTTTGCTGATATCTTTTTTTATATAATTCAATATTGTTATAATCTATTAATATAAGATAATCACCACATCCAATCCCCTTAACATCATCTGCCTTATAAGCTTTTATTTTAATTTGTTTGTTTTGTAAAAATTCCGGATTGTTTTTCAGTATATCAGCTACTTCTTTAACACTATAAATCTTATTGTTTTGATCTTGATGATAGTTTTTATTATTATTTGTTTGAAAATGATCAGTAGAAAATAAAAATGGCCAAAAATATTTACTTACCAAAATTATCCCCCCCAGTAAGAATAAACTGAATACTAAAATCAATAAAATTTTTTGATAGTTTTGTTTATTGTTTTTTTTACTCATAAATTTAATAAAAAAAAATTTATTAACAAAATTAAACCACTAAACTAATAAGCTTTCCTTTTACGAAAATTACTTTTTTAATTTTTTTACCTTCCGTATATTTTTTAATTTTTTCAGAATTTAAAGCTTTTTCTTTAACCTCTTCTTCAGAAATATCCATTGGAACCTGCATCTTATCTCGCACCTTGCCATTGATTTGAATGACCATTTCTACAATTTTATCTTGAATTATTTCTGGATTATATTTTGGCCAAGATTGATTGAAAATAGAGTCTATGTTATTTAAACTTTTTTCATTAACATTCTTTTCCGCGTCATTCCGCGTTAGTTCAGCAATAGTCTGCGACTGCAACGCAGTAAAAAGTTCCTCCGCAAGATGAGGCGCAAAAGGAGATAATAAAATTAAAAATCCTTCCATCACTGATTTTGGCAAAACATTGTGCTTAGTACATTCATTGATGAATATCATCAATTTAGAAATTGCCGTGTTAAATCTTAAATTTTCTATGTCTTCTGTGACACCTTTAATAGTTTTATGCCATAAAGATAAAAAGTTTTGGGGAACATCCTTGCAATTTTCATTTTCACAGTCTCTAAATTCTATTTTTACTTTTATTTGTTTTCCGTCCTCATTAGTCTGTGTAAATTCTGCGCCTGTTTGCGCCCTCTCAAAAAGAGAGAAAACTTTTTCCAAAAACCGATAAACACCTTTTACACCTTCCTCTTTAAACATAATATCTTCTTCTAACGGACCAGCAAACATCATATACATCCGAGTAGCATCAGCGCCAAATTTTTCTACCATATCATTGGGATTAATAACATTTCCTTTGGACTTACTCATTTTCACTCCATTTTTATCTAAAACCATTCCTTGATGACGCAATTTCATAAATGGTTCATCAAATTCTAACAACTTCATTTTATGCATCGCTTTTACAAAAAATCTCGCGTAAAGCAAATGCATATAAGTATGCTCCGCGCCACCAATATATAAATCTACCGGCAACCATCTTTTTAATTTTTCTGATGCGCAAAATTCCTGATCATTTTCCGGATCAGGATAACGTAAAAAATACCAACTAGAATCTACAAAAGTATCCATAGTATCCACCTCTGGCGTCCAACCTTTACCAAATATTTTTTTCACCCTTTCTTTTAGCTCTTTAGATTTAGCCAGAGGCGCTGTCCCATCTGGCACAAAATCCACATCTTCTGGTAAAAGCCAAGGTAAATTTTCTTCTCCGACAAACTTTGCTTTTCCCTCTGGAGAATAAACTATTGGTATGGGACAACCCCAATATCTCTGCCGAGAAATTGACCAATCCCGCAAACGATAATTAACTGTCATTTCTCCACCCACAAATTCAGTTATTTTTTTCTTCGCTTCTTCATTATTCATTCCATCAAATTGTCCAGAATTTATTAATTCACCATTATCTGTGAAAATACCATTATTTTTACCAGTAAAAATATCCCAATATAATTTCAACTCTGGAAGATTAATAAAATCTGAAACTTTATTTTTATCAACCCAAACACCGTCGTGATTTTTGACATGCTCTTCGGCTGGCTCCTCCCATTGGTCATCTAATAATTCTATGTAAATACAATTTCTTTTCACTGGCGCCCTATTGACACCTTTGTGAGCAGCATAGAAATAACTATGTATTTCTCCACCAATCCGTTTAACAACTCTCATGTTTTTATAGCCACTCTCTTCTTGAGCCTCACGCAAAGCAGCCTCCTCTAAAGTTTCATCTTTTTCTACTCCTCCAACTACAAAACTATACCATTTATTATGTGATTTTTTAGACCAGTCTAAACAAAAATATTTATCTTCTTTCCAGTGCTTGATAATAACATCTACAATTTTTCGTTCGGTCATTGGTTTGTCTTTTTTGATGACATTATCTCCCTCACCATCAAATCTTGGTGCTATTACTTGTTTAATTTTAATTTTTTCTGCGTTTTTCTGTGCTCGTTCTGCATCATTTAGCGACTTATTATAATAAGTAGCGAATTCATAGTCCCTTTCATCGTGCGCTGGCACGGCCATAATTGCTCCGGTTCCATAGCCACCCAAAACATAATCAGCTACAAAAATAGGAATTTTTTCACCATTGGCAGGATTAACTGCTACTAGTCCTTCTAATTTTACACCCGTTTTCTCCTTAGCTTCCATTCGCTCCATTTCCGTCTTATTCTTAGCTTTTTTAATATATCCAACTACTTCATCCCAATTTTTAATTCTTAATTTTTCATTATTAATTAATTCATGCTCCGGCGCCACAACT
>Ga0256833_1000013_pt1 | contig 197593 bp, 172 predicted proteins | sample 356284metaG_FD_190535 | JGI IMG/M metagenome (GOLD analysis project Ga0256833, IMG submission 190535) | Hydrothermal vent microbial communities from Mid Atlantic Ridge, Atlantic Ocean - 356-284 | ecosystem: Environmental > Aquatic > Marine > Hydrothermal vents | place: Atlantic Ocean: Mid... | reverse complement strand
TAAGTGCGGTAGCGAATCATTACATAGAGAGGATGCAGGCAGGAGAGAACATCACGATAATAGGGATATTAGAGGAGTTATTGAATGCTTTGATGGTAGCGGAGAGAGATTTATATTTAAGGATGGCGACAGAGTAGAGGCGAATGGGTTTTATGAGCGAGATTTAAGGTTAACGATAGGGAAATTAGGGTTAAAAGTTTTCTGGGTGTGGTATTGCTATTTTTTATAAATCCCTTGCTGCATCAATTTATCAAGATCTATATTAACCAGGTGTATTTGTTTGAATTCATCCTTTACCAGTAAACTTTTAAGAAGATCTCCTATATCCTCATGTGTAATAAGTAAAACTGTAGTATTATTTCGAACAATTAACAATAAAATATTATTTAGAACACAGAGTTTTGTATCAAAGTCAAAATGTGCCAGTGTCTCATCCAGTAAGAGTATTTTAGGATTTTTCAGAAGTGCCATGGCAAGATTAATACGAACCAATTCTCCTCCCGAAAAGTTCATAGTGATTTCATTTATTTTTGTATAAATTCCTCTTTCCAGGCCAAACACAAATTCACAACAGGCTAACCTCAGAACTTTATTTAGCCTGTCTATAGGAACATGCGGATTTATAATCTTCAAATTATCTGCAATGGTTTCCGGTAAAAGTACAGGATGTTGAGGTACATAACCTATCATATTCCGTAACGTTTGTAAAGGAATTGTCTTTATATCCTTGTTACCAATTAACACACCACCATATTCAGGGTCATAAATTCTTAATAACAACTTAAACAGGGTTGTCTTGCCTCCACCTGATCTGCCCTTTATTACAGTGAAACTCCCATGCGGTATATAAAGATTCAAATTACTGAATACAATTTTGTTTTCTTCATGCCCGTAATGTGAAAATGATACGTTATTGAACAATATATCAAAATTCTGGATTTTAGATTCCGATATTTCATCAAGATCACTTTCTTCCACCGGTAAAGACACAAATTCCAGAATTTTATCTAACGAAGCTTTACCTTTCTGATATAAAAGGTTTATATTTACGAAATTTTTGACTGGATTAAACATATATCCTAAAAATGAGTTAAAGGCAATCAATCCTCCTACTGTAAGCCTGGAATTAATTACTTCATAAGCGCCATAAATAAGTATTATCACGGGGGAGATAAATCCTATTGTCTGAACAGTTAGAGAGGCGAGTAATGAAGTGTTAAGGACACTCCTCTCACTTTTGAGTAATAATAAACTATACTTTTCAAACATCTTTATGAGCTCTTGAGGAAAAGGAAGGCTCTTTATATAAGTAATATTTTTTAAATACGCACTCGCGCTATTATAAGACCTGGATCGGGTATCTCTAAAGTTTTGTTGTTGCTCGTAAAGTCTTTTACCCCAGACTTTTATGCTAATTGCATAAAGTGGTAACATCATGTATGATATTAAAGCAAGTTTATGTGAAATTTTCCATGATAATATAGCTCCTCCTGCGAACAATAGAATACTCTCAATAAGTGTAGTCACAGAATCACCAAGAAATCTACTTACTTCATCGCTATCCTGATGCAGTCTTTCTGCGAGATAACCAGATTGGTATACTTCCATAGATTTTATACGAGAAAGCAACAAGCTCTCAAAAATCCGGATTCTAAGGTTACAAGAAGTCCTGCTTTTAAAATTAAGAAGTAATTTGTTTTTAAAATACACACTTATAAGTCTTCCTATAAGGTAAATAGAAAATAGCATTATAACGACCCTCATGAGTTCTGATTTCCCTGGTATTATTACATTATCAAATACATATTTACTCAATAAAGGCATCGGGAATTGAAATCCAAGACTGAGTAGAGTAAAGAACACTATTAAGAATACAGTGATTTTGTTTTTAATTAAAATGTATCTTATTATAGAGACGTATTTTCCCCTCTTCATTTTCATTATTCAAAACTGATTTTTTACAATATACCGAGGTTATACGTCATTTTTATAGCTATACCTTTGAGTATTAAGCCTATAGATGAGTGTTTTATATCCTCATTTGTAAGTCTGTGAATTTCATTCACTGCTACATACAGATATGTGCGGGAATTCAGTCTATACTGGAATATTAAGTTCAGTAAAAGTTCTCCATATTTATTGCTCCATTGAACAAAATTGGACATGTGTGCTTTTTTACTGATTTTCCACCCTATACGAGAATAAACAAGTTTTCTAACACTTTCACTTCCCATTCTCATGGAAGCCGCATAGATACTCATATTAAGATTATCAGCAGGACGGAAAAAGAGACTTGCGCTCGGGTAGAGAAGATTTTCACCCTGATATCTTCCCGTATTAATTGAAAAACTCAAGGATGAATTACCATTTTCATTTCTCAGGATAATATACATTCCCTGGGTAAAATTATTGTAGTATTTTGAAGTATCACCATCACTTATTTTCTTCTCCAGTGTAAGAATTACAGAAGTTGCATATTCTAAACGGCCAATCTTACCATCTAATTCAATGTTTCCAGTCACTATATCACGCCATGGTTTGTTATTCTTATCACTTTCTTTCAAAATCCCAATGGCTGGCTCTAAATAGTTAAGCACGTCATTTCTTAAGTATTTTCTGTAAGATACGTTACCCTGAATCCTCTTAAATCCATGAGCATTTTTAGGAATAAGCAGGTATCCAAGAGGAGGATTAAAATCAGGAGGAATATCCAGAAAACCTGCATACCAGTTAACACCTGGGCCATCATTATTTCTTGATATCTCAAGGGATTTTGCTGTCAGGTTATTATACCTGCTTACCTGAAGAAATGCATTAACACTTAAGAAATACCCACCAGATATAAAATCATAACACCTATTTCTACCTTCACCACTCATATTTAACTGCAAATTGAAGTTTCTGGCACTATATTTTAAAATTCCAGCATAATCTGCTATTTTTCCAGAACCATCACTTCCCATATCTCTCTGGAGCACAAATGTGTTTATTTCTATTCTATTAAATGGCATAAAATATACATTTGTTCCGAAATCAAAACTGTCTATTTTCCTTGTATATATGGTTTTAAAAAGTGCATTGTTGTATAATTCTTGTTTCATCAAGAAAAATTGCCTTTTTTCATTGAGATAATACCCATAATCGTCAAAAATAATGTGTTCCTCATCGGCCTCTATAAAATTAAAATCAGGTCTAAGGGAAGTAAAAAGCCTAAATGTCTTACTTCTTGTAGATATATCCAGATCAAACCCGGCCTTTTTTTCTATTACTCCATTCCCCTGTCCATCTTCAAGTATTTTCCCAAGAAAATACGGGTTTAAAAAGATAAATTTTGGCTGGATTGATACGTTATTTATTTTTAGTAAAGGCGCCCCACTCAGGTCCAGTATATTGTCAGTTGAAGGCATATAGAAAACATACAATTCGGATGGATTTATACTTCTGTTTTTTCTCAGAAAGTTTATTCTCCATCTGTTTGTCTTTGAAGGGGGCAGGTCCGAATACGGGATAAATAAAGAGGCCCTCCACCCGTATGTAGTAATTTTTGCATCTGCCTCCCAATCACCATCCCATTCGGCCCCACCATTTCCTTTGTTTAGCGCAAGTAAATCTTTCTGCGTGCCAGCAGGATTAACGAAAAACACATAAATGTTTGATATATCCTCTTCGGATGAAATAAAAATGGCATCGTAATCATCCACTTTATTTAGATCAACATCTCTTTTGAGCACCGTTTTTTTTATGGCATTCAGATTTTTTGCATAATTCTGGAAGACATAAAGTAAACCATCTTTAGTTCTGTAAATAAACAGTTTTGTAGAGTCGGAAGGGGGTGAGTTTTTCTGGGGTGAAAACATATGAAAGTCCTTCAATATGACCGGAGTGCATTTTTTCAAGATTGCACCTTCAAAATAATTATCACGGTTTATACTTTTACACAACCCGGGCTCTATAATAAATTGAGTTAAAGATAAAAGAATTAGTGACAACATCATTTGGCCTCCTTCTGGTTTTGATGATTTATATAATTCAATATTATATTCCTGTTTTTATAAATCTCCCAGAACAAACATTCAAACATATATTTATAATATTCGCATGTATCGCTTTCCCTGTATAAATCTTGGGTTTTAGCCCACACAGCTGCGGCACACCCCCCTCCGCAGAAATTCTTGAAGGGACATTTTTTACATTTATCTATCCTGTCCACATTTCTGTTTAAAAGGTCTCTTAACTGTTGTGAACCCAAATATAAATTTTTGTAATCATTATAATCCTTAACATGGCCCATGGAAAACTCCTTTACACCAACAAATCTATGACAGGGGTATATAAATCCCTTCCAGTCTATAGATATTTGATTTCTCGCTGCTCCGCAAGGAGATTTCATACACATGTAAGTCTTTTCAGGGAGTATAATATTTTTTAACATAGCAATTACATTACTGAGAAAAATGTACTTTCCATTTCTGTAAAGATTTAGTGCTTCACGGAAAATTTCACAATGAGCTTTCGCCAGTTTTAGCTGGTTTATTCTGGATGTATTGCTGTTTTCAGTTCTGGTCCGCTGAAATAAAATATTAAATTTAACATATCTTATATCTTTTTTAACAAAGAAATCAAAAGATTTTCGCAGGTCATCTGGATCAGTAATAACACTTAAAACCCCGAAAGGCACTTTATTATCTTTAAGAATATTTATCCCCTTCACTACGTGAACAAAACTTCCCTGTCCATTGGGGAATATCCTGAACTTATCATGGACTTCTGCTGGACCATCAATACTCACCCCCACTTTTATTTCATATTTTTTGATAAAATTTACTATTTTACGAGTAATTAAAGTCCCATTTGTCTGGACATAGAATCTAATATTCTCCCCAGTATAATGTTTTTTTACATATTCAATAACTTTCTCTATAAATCCTGTATATAAAAATGGTTCACCCGCATTAAATTCTATACTGAAGTTATCACTGGTATTTACCATATTTTCTATAGCTTTTATCGCTATTGAAATATCCATTATGTTGTGCCTCCCTGAAGGAGCATTGACAAAACAGTATTTACAACTGAGGTTGCATCCATCAGCAAAATGCAATATGAGTAGTCCAAATTTGTCTTTTAAAACGTTTAAATAGACATCCGCACTGTCATTCAGAAACCTACTCGTGCTTAATATATTAAATAGATTACCGTAATTCTTCATCAATGTCTCCTTATCTACCCCATGAATTAATTTATCCATAATTTTCCAGTGTTCTCGTTCAATGAAAAGCCAGTAGCCACTATTCGGTTCTATATATAACCGAACATCAGGATACTTATCATTCATAATAATTTTTATAGAATCCTTCAACCTGATCAACGAGTTCGTGCTCATAACATCACTCCTGACTACCTGAAAGGAGGCGCCTCCCGCTTATTATTTTTTATTTATTTTACAGATGCATCAGCATGCATATCTGCATGTCCATCAGCATGATGATCAAAATGTCCCCCTGGGATACCGGTAATTACAGATTGTCCACTTGCGTTGATGATGTCAATTTTTCCCCACATTTTATTCCTCCTTTTTATTTTTTTGCACACCCCAGGGTGATGTAAATATTATAATGGGGGGGGAATGTTTTGTCAAGAAGTAGTATTATTTAGATTATAGTTGAAACTATGGATTTATTGTGTTACATGTTCCTTTGATGACTTAATCATATAAATCTTTTAGTTTAATTCTGGTTCCATAATCTAATTGTTGCAGTAATAAAACCGTTGAAAATTAATTACAAATAAATAATCATATCAACCTCCTGCGCTATCATAAAATTTTAAAAAGGACCTGAAACTTATTCTTGCAAGAATACAAAGGATAATCAAAACAACCAGTCCCATCGCTACAATACCTTTATTGCTTCTTACAATATATCCAAAGCCCATATTGGCAACAAGGCCTATTGGAATTACCAGCATGAACAGTAATTTATAGATGCCTTTGTAAATAACATACGGAAAACTCGCATAACCGAAAAGCGCAGATTCAAGGTTCTGTAAAGATATTACCTTAACCACCCTTATAGTCAGGTTCCTTATTACCATCCCAAAATATGTTCTTATTCCAAGTCCCAAAAGGAGCAAAACAATGTAAATTACAACCCTCTTTATGGAATTTAAGGGGCTGTATTTTGCAAGTAGAACAAGAGGAAACACAATACCCACAAGTTCTTTTAAGTCAAGTTCCCATAAATTGAGAAAAAGGCCTCTTTTTTCAGGTATAAGCAAAAAGTAATCAAACTTACCATCTATTATATGATTGTTCATGGCAACAAAACCCTTTAAAAACAATGTATAGTAAAGGATTTCAATAATCTGCTGTGTGGCAAGTAAAAACATTGCATCGTTGAAACTTACATAGTGTATTGAAGGTATATGCCCGAAGATAAACCTGAAAAAAGCAAACTGAATAAAGAGTATTGTTATATTAAATAAAACAAGCATTACGGTATCCTTTATATAAAGAATATCCTTTTTGATGGATACCCTGAACAATGCGTAGACTATTCTAACCGCCGTAAGCAGCATACCTTTTTATTCCTTTTATGCTGATTATTCTAACAAGAGCAGTCATTATAAGGATATAAAAGATGGCTATCATGAGATAGTGCATATTTAAACTGTACCTGTCCAACCAGATACCAAGGGGATAGTCAATTAGATACGGAAACGGGGTGAAATAAAGTATTTTTCTGAAAGTGTCGGGAAACAACTGTAAAGGTAGCAACCCTCCGCTCAAAAACATAAATAGATAATACGACCAGAAAGAAAGTGCATCAGCACGCTCTACAAAATAGGCAAACTGGGTGAAAAATACCCTGTAAATGAAGTAGAATATGAAGGAAATGGATGTGGCAACAAGAAACATCAAGCCGCCTTTAATTGAAGGAAACCTGATGTCCACAAAAAGGGCAATTAAGATAAAAATTACGGCATGAATCAAAAGTTTAAATAAAAGAAGTTCAAAATGCATGGATACGAAATATCCGTTGAGACTGACTGGTAGCGTCATTATGCTGTCAAGTTTTCCCCTTCTTAAACTATTAAAGAAACTGATATCAACGGTGGGTATCAGGTGATTGAAAAATGCAGTAAGCAGAAGATAATAGGTAATGAGATCCTTTGAAGTCATGCCTTTAATTCCACCACTCCATTTAAAGAACAAAAACAAAACGGTGAATGTGAGAACATTCTGTAAAATCATTCCTGCAAAGTGGAGTTTGTAATAGTATGAGACCCTGAAATAAGTTATCGCAACAATGATGTAAAACCTTATCTTCTTAATCATTTTGCAGTAAGTCTCTGATTACATCCTCTATATCGGGATTCTGAACCTCTATCTTTTCTACCCATGACTTTGTGGCAAATTCATCGTATAGCTTTCTGGTTTTCGTTTCATCTATCAGTGCCACATATTCAAACTCACCTCTTCTGATAAAACCAGGAATCTTGCCCTTCCTTTCATTGACATATAAGACAAATGTCTTTTTGCCCTCAACCTTCCTGTACAACTCATCCCATGCACCACAATATACAACCTCTCCTTTGTTCAGAACAATCACATATTTTGCAAGGTTTAAAACTGCGTCCAGCATGTGAGAAGTTATAACTACGTTCTTCTTTATATGAAGCAAAAATTCTTTTATTGTCTTTCGTGAAATAAAGTCCAGCCCCACAAAGGGCTCGTCAAGTAGAATCAGTTGTGGCTCATGGAGCAAACCTGTTATAAGTTCTATTTTAACCCTCTCCCCGAAGGAGAGCGTCCTCACATAGGAATTCAGTTTATTCTGTATATTCAACATGTCTGCAAGTTTCTCTGCTCTTCTTTTTATTTCTTTAAACCCGAGTCCATAGGCAGAACCAAAAAGATAAATGTTGTCCCACCCAGTCACATCGTATATAAGCCTTGTTTTCTGTGGATTGAGGTAAGAAATTTTCATAAGATATTCCTTCCTTTTCTCATAGGGCTTAAACCCCATAATCCTTATTTCACCCTCAGTGGGATAAAGAATACCTGCCAGAAGTTTTATCAATGTTGACTTTCCAGAGCCATTTGGCCCTAAAATAGCAATATTCTGCGGTTCCCCTATTTTAAGATTTATGCTTTTTATGGCACTGAAACCTTTATAGTCCTTCCTGAGTCCCTTCAGATATATAAAAACATTACTCATGGTGACAGTTTATTATAAGGTGTGTTTTACAGACAGGCATTAAACTGTGCAAATGTTTGTCAGACAATTTTCAGGGTAAAACTCCAATAACACATCTGTTTCAGGCTCTCTAAAAATTATACAATGTGTGCCTGCAAATACAATAAGGGAGGGAGAAGCCCTCCCATGTAAAATCTTTCCTCATTGTAGCAGTATCTTTAGCCCTATTATAATCCCCAGTAAGCCCAGGTCAGCAAATAGTGACAATAAGAATTCACGAGCAGGCGTAAGTGTCTTTAATCGTTCTTCTTCTGGAACGCACAGAAATAAAATTCTTATTGTATAGGCGCTTACAAACATTGGCAGGATTATTGCTATAGCAGCGGTAAAGTCAGTTACTTCCTTAAAGAGCATTGTTAAAATCAAGTAGTTAAGAATGCCCAGACCCAGACCCTCTACTAATACAGGTAGATTTATCTTCCTGTATTCCTTCAGCTTCTGGTTGTCATAATTTCCGCTTCCCAGTATCGTCTCAAGCCAGTAAAAACTGAGCAGCATACCGGCAGTGCCTATGGATACTCCTGCGACAAATACAAAAATACCACCTATCATGAGAAATATTATGGACATTCCTACCATAAAAACCGTGGCAAATATTACTCCTTTATATTTATACATCGCTTATCCCTGGTCAGTGTGATGTAACATAAGCATTGATTAATCCATAGACAGTTGATGCACCCCAGCCAATAACCCACATGCTTGGAGGATAAATTAACCCCAGAGCCAATCCCACTCCTGCTGCACCTACCGCACTTATAACGGCCTGATTAGCTTTGGAGTTTTCAACCTGTTCTGCCATAATTTCCACCATCTCCACAGGAATTGGGATAAGATTTTTGTTAACGAAATCGTTATCAGCGATGTACTTGTTGATTTTGACAATTAGTTCAGATATAGCTGTATCCTGTATATTGATGCTGCCTTTGAAACTTACCTTTGAGGGAAGATATGTCCACTCAACATTATAAATTGAATCATTAAGAACCGTTCCTTTATAAATTACTGTATCTTTAAGACCAGCAATTTCTCCATATTCTGACAACTGTCCTTCCTCATTAGTAAAAAGTTTCACACTCATTGTATTCAATCCAATATGGGATGTAACATTAACAAACCCATGAAGAGTATCATAGTCTTCATAAACCCAATAACTGAGTATTACAGTATCATCATTCATAACTCCTATTATATTATTTACTGTAGCGCCAGTTTTGTCAACACTTTTAAAAAACTTAACTTCATTTGCGTGGGATAAATTTATATTCTCACTTTTAATGTTATCCCAGATTTTTGTAAATAGTAGCGATTTTTGTGAAATATTATCCATAAATGATGTTATTCCCTGGTATTCCAACCAGTTTATAGAGGCTTCTGGGGTTTGACTCCTATTTTTTATGCAGCCAGCAGACATTATTGTTATTATTCCCACTATAACTACTACAATCTTTATCTTCTTCATACTTCACCTTTTTTATTTTTTTGCACACCCCAGGGTGATGTAGATATTATAATGGGGGGGGGGATGTTTTGTCAAGAAGTTTAATTATTTAAATTCCAGTTCAAACTATAGAATCATTGTGTTACATGTTCGTTTGATTACTTAATCATATAAATATAGTATGTCTTAACCTATGATTGCATGTCAAAAGATTGTACTTAAAGGAGTGTAAATGCTATCCCACCTCCTCAAGTACTTTATTATGTACCCTGTAAATTCTATCCCATTCATAGTCTTGCTCCACATTTACCCTGTGGGAGACAAAAAGGATTGTTCTTTCTTTTGACAGGATTCTATTCAAGATTTCTCTCTCGGTTTTACTGTCAAGGTGTGCTGTGCCTTCATCAAGAATTAAAAACTCAGGCTCTGTATATAGTGCTCTTGCAAGGGCAAGACGCTGTATCTCTCCTCCTGAAAGTTTTATATCGTCTTTTCCCACAACACTGTTTAAACCTGCTGGTAATTTTATTACTGCATCATAAATAGATACTATTTTCAGAACCTCTTCCACCCACTCTTCATTGTAATCCCTGCCCATCACAATGTTGTTTAAAATTGATGTTTCAAATAACACGGGCTCTTGAGGAACAAAACCTATACTGTATTGAAAAACTTTATCATCTAACAACATCGGCTCTTCACCAAAAAGTCTTATCCTGCCTGAAGTTGGGCTGTAAAGTCCCAGAATCAGATATATTAAGGTGCTTTTACCGGCCCCTGTTTGTCCTTTTAACAAAACCTTTTCACCCCTCTTTATCACCATACTTGCATCATTTAAAATGCATCTATTATCCACCACAAATTTTAAGTGCTCTGCTTTTACAATAACATTACTTTCTATTGTGGCTGTCTTTTTATGCCTCAATTCTGAATCCGTTCTTATTATCAAAAAGTCATGAATTTTATTTATGGAAGCAGATATACTGCTAATGGACAGACCAAGATTAAACAGTCCAACGACCTGTGGCTGGAGCATCTTTACATATGTGTAATACGCAATAAGTGAACCAAGCGTCCACCTGCCTTTTATAACATCATAACCACCAAGGCCAAATACTATAAGAACCTCTACTATACGAACTACAAACTCTGCAAGAATACCACCTTTTGCGCGAAATAAATAGAGTTTAACATTTAAATCCACATATTTATTCCCTCTATTCTTGTGTTCCTTTAATATCAAGTTTCTTATTCTCCACGCAAGTATTAAAGAGAGATGATTTACAAAATCCTGAATAAGGTTCATAATGGAAGTAATAGATTCCCTCAATAATTTTGATTGCTCTTTAATTTTTTTATTATAAATTTTCAGAAGAACGGGAACCAGAAAAGTTAAAGGAATTGCAATAATTGTTATTTTCAAATTCAGATAAACAAGAAAAACAACTGCAACAACAAGATATATAGCCCTTCTTATGGATATAACAACCAGGTTACTCAAAAAGTTCTCAATAATATGGATATCCTCATTGAGAAGCGTTAACATATCGCCTTTTTGCTTTTTCAGAAAGTATCTATAAGGCAAATGTGTTGCCTTCTCAAGCAGGACATGTTGTATTCTGGTATAGAGTTTTCCTTCCAGGTGGGTTTGAATATAGTAAAAAATAGAATCAAAGACCTGCCTTAGTAAATATAGAAAAAGCAGTAGAACAACAAACTTCAAAAGCATTGCACCATTTTTAGATGGAATTACCTTATCTATGAGCTCTTTAATGAAAACAGGCTCAATCAGAGTGCTTAAAGTTATCAGGAAAGCAAAAAATAGTAGAACAGACTGATATAGATAAAATCCCGGAACAAGCCGTGAAATGTAAAATAACTTTTTAATTTCTTTCATCCTTAAATCGCTATTTTTCCAGACATAAAATTATAATGGCAACTCCAAAAAGTTCACAAAAATATACTCTTTGACCACAGGCCATGTCTTTCGTTTTTTAAATACAAAGATTTTGGGCACATCTTGTTCGTTGGTATTAAAGATGTTACATTTATTAAGTTTAAAACAGATGCAAAGTTCCTTCTTTTTTTGCCCTTTTTACACCTTTCTTGAACAATAAAAGCCCTGCAGGAAGTGTGACCGCCGTAAAAATAATAAGTATTGCCAAATTAATTGCCACATCTTTTTCAAGAATGAAATGTCCTTTTAATAGTATAGCCCTTATTCCATTAAGGGCAAAACTCAAAGGAAGTATATAACGCAGGAAATTCACAAACGGCGGCAGAATCCTGGCCGGAAAATACATATTACCAAGCAACCTGTTAAGCCATGAATAAGTGAATAAAACGGGGTCACCTTTCTTGGTTACCATTATTACACCGCTTGCCGCAAAGCCAAACCCTAAAAATGCAGTAATCATAAAGGGTAAGAAAATTAGAAGGCTTATGATTGTTTGTAAATTCAATACAATATTCGCACCCATAAATAACCCCGTAAGAAACATAATGAAAACTATCAAAAGCCCTTTAACTATTTCTGAAAAAGCAGAACCCAGAGCAAATATTTCTATCGGAGTAGGTGAGGCCATGACCATTTCAAGTGTTCCTTCCACCTGCTCCTGTCTCAATACATTCCTGAATCCATAAATGGAATTTTGAATAACAACATCTGAAAGTATCCCGATGAAGGCATATGAAAAATAATCAGAATAACCGCCAAAATTCACATGAACAAAGCGGGATAAGTAATAAAGCCATATTACCTGCAAAATTCCTGTTATAATATTAAGAACAACGAAGAATCGGTAACTGAAATATATTTTAAATTTTTTCCAGATACTGAGTAGTAATATGTTTAAAAACATGGACTTATTTATCCTCCATCATCTCAATAAATAAATGCTCCAGTGTAGCCTGTTCTACCTTTATATCCGCCATAATGCTGGTATTTTCAAGCATTTGCAATAAATATTTGTAGGTATTTTCTGCTTCTTTAGCCTTATCAACTTCTATATAAAGTGCACCGGAAAAAGAAAAGGTTTTATTATGATTTAACCTGATTTTTTTGAGTTTTTCGTAATTGCTCCTGTCCGCAACTACTTTTATATACCTCTTTTCTTTTATTTCTTTCAGATGGTTTTTTCTTAGGTCCCTGATTACAGCACCTTTTTTAAGCAGTATGGCACGGTCTGCTATCTGTTCTGCCTCCTTTAAATTATGTGTGGCATATAGTATATACACATCTTCGTTTCTCCTGTAAAGGCTGACAAAATTCAGTATCTCGTTAGTAGAAACAGGGTCAGTGAAGGAGGTTGGTTCATCCAGTAAAAGTATTTTTGCATTTGTAATAAATGCCCTTAAAAGGTTTAATTTCTGCTTCTCTCCCCGTGAATATGTCATATAAGGTCTCTCAAGAAGTTTCTCGTCAATATTCAACATGGGATAGTTATCTAAAAATGTATTTACTTTATCTTTCACAACCCTTTTAGGCAGTTTCCAGAGTGCACCCCAGAAATACAGATTATCCCATCCTGAAAGACGAAAATAGAAACTCCGTTCGCTTGTGGGAACATAGGCAACACTGTATTTTTTGTGTTCGTTTTTTATGATTATCTCTCCACTGTCTGGATATACGAGTCCTGCCATGATTTTAAAAAGCGTCGTTTTTCCGGCTCCATTAGGCCCAAGTATTACCGTGATTTCACCTGAATTTATCGTGAGGTATATGTCCTTAAGCGCTAAAACCTTTTTCCAGCCACTTCTATATATTTTCGTTATATTTTTTAGAATTAACATATTTATTCCCTAATTATTTTATGTGGTAGAGGAGGGATTTCAAAATCAAAAAACTGTTAAATAATTGTCTGCATTGTGGCACTGTAATAAGGGATTCTGCTTTTCACAATAGTATCATTCCTGAGGTGATGAAAAATAGTCAATTACCTTATATGTATATAACAGCACCATTACCGGAAAATACAGGACGATAGAAGAAATAGAAAATTTGGAGTAGAAGCGCTTCAAATTGAAAATAACGGTTATTTTATTAGAAATATTGAATCTTAATAAAAACCTTATAAACATTGGGTCAAAGGAAATAAATAACCAATTTAAGCGATTTTGATTCGGGATTATTAGAATATCTATTTATTGCTTCATATTATTCCAAAGTAAAAATACTTGACAGTTCGGATGGATGTTTGTATATATGGCCAAACAATAGGAGGTATGTTATGGATAGTACTGTAAAACAGTTAAAAGAGTTAAAACGACACATTTATAGTTATAAGAGGCTTACTAGCACCAAATATACTTTTATACTCAACTTGCAAGACATAGTTGAGACAGCCCCCTTGATATATGGCTTGGAATAGCCAAAATTGCTGACATGAATCTTGATACGGTAACTTTAGAGTCTTTAAGAAAGTTTGCTGGAGTAGAAGCAGAAATAGGAGATCTATCAATTCCTGAAGAAACAGTAAGGTTTGAGGATCCCTCAAGGCCCTTAAAGGCGTGGATAGTTTACGTTGATTTTACTAACTCCACCCATTATTTTAAAGAACAAGAAAGTTATACAGGATTTGTTATTTTCAATACTTTTATAATGCTTTTAAAAACATATATAAGACATTTTTAAGGGAAGTGGGTGAGTTTATTGAACACACAGGTGATGGAGCATCCTTCATTATTAAAACAGGCGATATTCCACCATATGAGCATCTGTTAAGATTATTATACATTGCAGAATTACTTAGAGATTACTCCGAGAAACATGGTTTGATTAACGTTGACGACAATAACAGAACTTTTTCGCTTATCCATATAGGGATTTCAAAAGGAAAAGGATACAAAATCTGGTTTGGAAATGAAAAGAAATTTGTAAGTAGCGCTACATGGATGGCTGCAAAGGCATGCCAGAATGCGCCGCGGGAATATGAGCTGGGTAATCCTTTTAATCAGAATGTTATTGGCATTCTTTTCACTAAATGGGATCCCATACCTATCGAAAAAATCAAAAACACTACAGAGTTTTTCAGAACAAACATAGACAAAACTGTATTGTTGCGCGTTAATGAGGAAAGGATTGTGACATTAGAAGCGAAAGAAACTGGTACCTACAAACTTCCCATTCTGCAAGTTCTACAAGGAGAATAACATGGACCGGTGGAAACACCTATCTTATGTGATAGACCAGATTAAGATGGCTGATAGTAAGGCCAATTTTTTATTGGCCTTTTATGTTGTGTTAACGGGATTCCTTGTGAAAGATTTTCCTGAGATATGGCATGTTTTGCAAAAACATTATGGGTCTAATTGTATTTTATTCACTGCTCTGGTTCTATTATTAGGGTGGATGATCTGTTTAATCGTAAAGTTCTTCTATTATTTTACCAGGGTGGTAAAACCCAGAATAGACCCTAAAAAATTACTTAAAAAAGACGATTATGTATCAATTATATTCTGGGGTGATATAGCCAATAACCTGAAAAAGTTCAGAGAGGCAAATCAAGATGATTTTCAGGATGACCTGAAAGACCAAATTATAGCTAATTCAGTTGTAGCAAATCAGAAATTTCAGTATGTGAGCAAGGTATATGACCTGTTACCCTTAACCGTAGGGGTTTATATATTACTAAAAGTGCTGTTAACGGTGTTAAGTTAAATAAAAGTTAACAACCCGCGCCGCCTCGACTTGACACACCCTACAAAAAAGACTATACTATTTATGCTATATATATCATGAAAATTAGACTGTGTGGAGATACTTTGCCAGCAGTGCAATACGAGATAGAAAATATAAAGGATAAGAAATTATTAGTAAAGTTTCATAATAAACTGGAATACATTAATGGTGAACAATTAGAAATAATGCTAACAACTAAAATCTTTGATAAGATACATTCTAAGAAGTCAGAAATGGGTACAATTTGTATATTTGAACTGCGGATAACCAAGGGTAAAAGGAGTAATTTGAGAGCATTATTATGCGGTATAGAAGAGAGCAAAAAAAACCGAGATAAAACTTTATGTAACGAAAGTATGGGAAAAAGACACCCAGAAGATACCTCAAAAAATCATAAAGTTAGCAATAACACGCTTCAAAGAATTGATTAAATTATTAGAGAATGGAGGTGGTGAATAATGAGTAAAAAAAGAGGCGCGGTAAATATATTTAAGGTACTAAAAAACGCCACGAAAGGAATCAAGGAAAAAGAACAAATCAGGCAAGAAGACACTTTAAGGATGAACATAACTCTTGCTATGGTAAAGATTAGAAAAAGTTTAGGATTGTCCCAGGAAGAAGTTGCTAAAAGGTTAGGTGTAAGTCAATCCTGGGTTTCAAGATTGGAAAATGCTAACTATGACCATCAAATAGAATCTATCTGGAAATATTTAAAGGCGCTTGGAGCTGAACTTAGCTTAAACATTAAGCTTCCTGAAAAATATGTGTATATATTGGTTTCAGATACTGGAAAACCTGCAGAATACAGTTCAATATCTTTTATTTTCAATACATCTATTGAAACGTATATATTAGACAATCCAGATAAAAGAACTGCGCAAAACAAAGAAAACTACGATATAACCGGTGTTGATAGGTATATGTCTGGTTATCCGTCTAATGTTGCATAGCACGGAGGTTAGTAATGAACAAAAATAATTATAACGAATTTATTAAGGGTTTGGAACTCAAAAATATTCGGTTGAAAAACATTGAATCAAAACTCCGTTCTCCACACCCTCCTGAGGGACAACTAAAAGTGGAGCAGAAAATGTTTAGTGAATTTGAAATAGAGGAAACCTTACTGCGTGCTGTTGTATCAATAATTCTATCCTTCAAAGATACTAAAACAAGAAGGATTATGGCCAAGATAAAGTTGTCACTGTACCTTGAATATATATTTAATACGGTACCCACAGATGAAACACTTCAAATCTTTAAGGAGACTTCTTTATTAGTTAATGCCTGGCCATATCTAAGATTCTGGATACAAACACTAACCCAGAGTTTTGGGTGGCCTCCTCTGGTAATGCCATTATTAAAAGTAGTGCCAGACAAGACACAAAAGGCAGAAGAAAAAAAATCTTAATATAAATGTTGAATTAGCATGAAGATCATTAAATATTTGTCTATATTAATTGTTCTGGTAAATAGTTGAATCCATGAGCCAAATAATGATACAAACAATTCAAGAACCATCAATTATTACTTCTACTTCTCTGTAGATACAGGTATTGGTGATCCCAATGTCAAAGGGATAAAGGCTGTGCTGTGGCAATCCAGATAATGCATTTTTATATTGATTCTATACAGATGTTTGACTGGTCTGTTTTAGCACTGTCTAAAATTTGCATAATAAAAAGATTACATCTATTTGCTTAAGAAAGAATTAAATATACCAGGATAGATAAAATTAATGTTTCTTATGAAGCCTTCTGGGGGAGTATACCCAAAAATTGTGTAAACGGGAGAGGAGATAAAAAATGATGTAAAGAGAAGAAGAAGGAGGAGGCAGAAATGGGGAGTAAGAGGAGAGAAAAGAGCCCAGTAGAAGAGCATATAAGTGCGGTAGCGAATCATTACATAGAGAGGATGCAGGCAGGAGAGAACATCACGATAATAGGGATATTAGAGGAGTTATTGAATGCTTTGATGGTAGCGGAGAGAGATTTATATTTAAGGATGGCGACAGAGTAGAGGCGAATGGGTTTTATGAGCGAGATTTAAGGTTAACGATAGGGAAATTAGGGTTAAAAGTTTTCTGGGTGTGGTATTGCTATTTTTTATAAATCCCTTGCTGCATCAATTTATCAAGATCTATATTAACCAGGTGTATTTGTTTGAATTCATCCTTTACCAGTAAACTTTTAAGAAGATCTCCTATATCCTCATGTGTAATAAGTAAAACTGTAGTATTATTTCGAACAATTAACAATAAAATATTATTTAGAACACAGAGTTTTGTATCAAAGTCAAAATGTGCCAGTGTCTCATCCAGTAAGAGTATTTTAGGATTTTTCAGAAGTGCCATGGCAAGATTAATACGAACCAATTCTCCTCCCGAAAAGTTCATAGTGATTTCATTTATTTTTGTATAAATTCCTCTTTCCAGGCCAAACACAAATTCACAACAGGCTAACCTCAGAACTTTATTTAGCCTGTCTATAGGAACATGCGGATTTATAATCTTCAAATTATCTGCAATGGTTTCCGGTAAAAGTACAGGATGTTGAGGTACATAACCTATCATATTCCGTAACGTTTGTAAAGGAATTGTCTTTATATCCTTGTTACCAATTAACACACCACCATATTCAGGGTCATAAATTCTTAATAACAACTTAAACAGGGTTGTCTTGCCTCCACCTGATCTGCCCTTTATTACAGTGAAACTCCCATGCGGTATATAAAGATTCAAATTACTGAATACAATTTTGTTTTCTTCATGCCCGTAATGTGAAAATGATACGTTATTGAACAATATATCAAAATTCTGGATTTTAGATTCCGATATTTCATCAAGATCACTTTCTTCCACCGGTAAAGACACAAATTCCAGAATTTTATCTAACGAAGCTTTACCTTTCTGATATAAAAGGTTTATATTTACGAAATTTTTGACTGGATTAAACATATATCCTAAAAATGAGTTAAAGGCAATCAATCCTCCTACTGTAAGCCTGGAATTAATTACTTCATAAGCGCCATAAATAAGTATTATCACGGGGGAGATAAATCCTATTGTCTGAACAGTTAGAGAGGCGAGTAATGAAGTGTTAAGGACACTCCTCTCACTTTTGAGTAATAATAAACTATACTTTTCAAACATCTTTATGAGCTCTTGAGGAAAAGGAAGGCTCTTTATATAAGTAATATTTTTTAAATACGCACTCGCGCTATTATAAGACCTGGATCGGGTATCTCTAAAGTTTTGTTGTTGCTCGTAAAGTCTTTTACCCCAGACTTTTATGCTAATTGCATAAAGTGGTAACATCATGTATGATATTAAAGCAAGTTTATGTGAAATTTTCCATGATAATATAGCTCCTCCTGCGAACAATAGAATACTCTCAATAAGTGTAGTCACAGAATCACCAAGAAATCTACTTACTTCATCGCTATCCTGATGCAGTCTTTCTGCGAGATAACCAGATTGGTATACTTCCATAGATTTTATACGAGAAAGCAACAAGCTCTCAAAAATCCGGATTCTAAGGTTACAAGAAGTCCTGCTTTTAAAATTAAGAAGTAATTTGTTTTTAAAATACACACTTATAAGTCTTCCTATAAGGTAAATAGAAAATAGCATTATAACGACCCTCATGAGTTCTGATTTCCCTGGTATTATTACATTATCAAATACATATTTACTCAATAAAGGCATCGGGAATTGAAATCCAAGACTGAGTAGAGTAAAGAACACTATTAAGAATACAGTGATTTTGTTTTTAATTAAAATGTATCTTATTATAGAGACGTATTTTCCCCTCTTCATTTTCATTATTCAAAACTGATTTTTTACAATATACCGAGGTTATACGTCATTTTTATAGCTATACCTTTGAGTATTAAGCCTATAGATGAGTGTTTTATATCCTCATTTGTAAGTCTGTGAATTTCATTCACTGCTACATACAGATATGTGCGGGAATTCAGTCTATACTGGAATATTAAGTTCAGTAAAAGTTCTCCATATTTATTGCTCCATTGAACAAAATTGGACATGTGTGCTTTTTTACTGATTTTCCACCCTATACGAGAATAAACAAGTTTTCTAACACTTTCACTTCCCATTCTCATGGAAGCCGCATAGATACTCATATTAAGATTATCAGCAGGACGGAAAAAGAGACTTGCGCTCGGGTAGAGAAGATTTTCACCCTGATATCTTCCCGTATTAATTGAAAAACTCAAGGATGAATTACCATTTTCATTTCTCAGGATAATATACATTCCCTGGGTAAAATTATTGTAGTATTTTGAAGTATCACCATCACTTATTTTCTTCTCCAGTGTAAGAATTACAGAAGTTGCATATTCTAAACGGCCAATCTTACCATCTAATTCAATGTTTCCAGTCACTATATCACGCCATGGTTTGTTATTCTTATCACTTTCTTTCAAAATCCCAATGGCTGGCTCTAAATAGTTAAGCACGTCATTTCTTAAGTATTTTCTGTAAGATACGTTACCCTGAATCCTCTTAAATCCATGAGCATTTTTAGGAATAAGCAGGTATCCAAGAGGAGGATTAAAATCAGGAGGAATATCCAGAAAACCTGCATACCAGTTAACACCTGGGCCATCATTATTTCTTGATATCTCAAGGGATTTTGCTGTCAGGTTATTATACCTGCTTACCTGAAGAAATGCATTAACACTTAAGAAATACCCACCAGATATAAAATCATAACACCTATTTCTACCTTCACCACTCATATTTAACTGCAAATTGAAGTTTCTGGCACTATATTTTAAAATTCCAGCATAATCTGCTATTTTTCCAGAACCATCACTTCCCATATCTCTCTGGAGCACAAATGTGTTTATTTCTATTCTATTAAATGGCATAAAATATACATTTGTTCCGAAATCAAAACTGTCTATTTTCCTTGTATATATGGTTTTAAAAAGTGCATTGTTGTATAATTCTTGTTTCATCAAGAAAAATTGCCTTTTTTCATTGAGATAATACCCATAATCGTCAAAAATAATGTGTTCCTCATCGGCCTCTATAAAATTAAAATCAGGTCTAAGGGAAGTAAAAAGCCTAAATGTCTTACTTCTTGTAGATATATCCAGATCAAACCCGGCCTTTTTTTCTATTACTCCATTCCCCTGTCCATCTTCAAGTATTTTCCCAAGAAAATACGGGTTTAAAAAGATAAATTTTGGCTGGATTGATACGTTATTTATTTTTAGTAAAGGCGCCCCACTCAGGTCCAGTATATTGTCAGTTGAAGGCATATAGAAAACATACAATTCGGATGGATTTATACTTCTGTTTTTTCTCAGAAAGTTTATTCTCCATCTGTTTGTCTTTGAAGGGGGCAGGTCCGAATACGGGATAAATAAAGAGGCCCTCCACCCGTATGTAGTAATTTTTGCATCTGCCTCCCAATCACCATCCCATTCGGCCCCACCATTTCCTTTGTTTAGCGCAAGTAAATCTTTCTGCGTGCCAGCAGGATTAACGAAAAACACATAAATGTTTGATATATCCTCTTCGGATGAAATAAAAATGGCATCGTAATCATCCACTTTATTTAGATCAACATCTCTTTTGAGCACCGTTTTTTTTATGGCATTCAGATTTTTTGCATAATTCTGGAAGACATAAAGTAAACCATCTTTAGTTCTGTAAATAAACAGTTTTGTAGAGTCGGAAGGGGGTGAGTTTTTCTGGGGTGAAAACATATGAAAGTCCTTCAATATGACCGGAGTGCATTTTTTCAAGATTGCACCTTCAAAATAATTATCACGGTTTATACTTTTACACAACCCGGGCTCTATAATAAATTGAGTTAAAGATAAAAGAATTAGTGACAACATCATTTGGCCTCCTTCTGGTTTTGATGATTTATATAATTCAATATTATATTCCTGTTTTTATAAATCTCCCAGAACAAACATTCAAACATATATTTATAATATTCGCATGTATCGCTTTCCCTGTATAAATCTTGGGTTTTAGCCCACACAGCTGCGGCACACCCCCCTCCGCAGAAATTCTTGAAGGGACATTTTTTACATTTATCTATCCTGTCCACATTTCTGTTTAAAAGGTCTCTTAACTGTTGTGAACCCAAATATAAATTTTTGTAATCATTATAATCCTTAACATGGCCCATGGAAAACTCCTTTACACCAACAAATCTATGACAGGGGTATATAAATCCCTTCCAGTCTATAGATATTTGATTTCTCGCTGCTCCGCAAGGAGATTTCATACACATGTAAGTCTTTTCAGGGAGTATAATATTTTTTAACATAGCAATTACATTACTGAGAAAAATGTACTTTCCATTTCTGTAAAGATTTAGTGCTTCACGGAAAATTTCACAATGAGCTTTCGCCAGTTTTAGCTGGTTTATTCTGGATGTATTGCTGTTTTCAGTTCTGGTCCGCTGAAATAAAATATTAAATTTAACATATCTTATATCTTTTTTAACAAAGAAATCAAAAGATTTTCGCAGGTCATCTGGATCAGTAATAACACTTAAAACCCCGAAAGGCACTTTATTATCTTTAAGAATATTTATCCCCTTCACTACGTGAACAAAACTTCCCTGTCCATTGGGGAATATCCTGAACTTATCATGGACTTCTGCTGGACCATCAATACTCACCCCCACTTTTATTTCATATTTTTTGATAAAATTTACTATTTTACGAGTAATTAAAGTCCCATTTGTCTGGACATAGAATCTAATATTCTCCCCAGTATAATGTTTTTTTACATATTCAATAACTTTCTCTATAAATCCTGTATATAAAAATGGTTCACCCGCATTAAATTCTATACTGAAGTTATCACTGGTATTTACCATATTTTCTATAGCTTTTATCGCTATTGAAATATCCATTATGTTGTGCCTCCCTGAAGGAGCATTGACAAAACAGTATTTACAACTGAGGTTGCATCCATCAGCAAAATGCAATATGAGTAGTCCAAATTTGTCTTTTAAAACGTTTAAATAGACATCCGCACTGTCATTCAGAAACCTACTCGTGCTTAATATATTAAATAGATTACCGTAATTCTTCATCAATGTCTCCTTATCTACCCCATGAATTAATTTATCCATAATTTTCCAGTGTTCTCGTTCAATGAAAAGCCAGTAGCCACTATTCGGTTCTATATATAACCGAACATCAGGATACTTATCATTCATAATAATTTTTATAGAATCCTTCAACCTGATCAACGAGTTCGTGCTCATAACATCACTCCTGACTACCTGAAAGGAGGCGCCTCCCGCTTATTATTTTTTATTTATTTTACAGATGCATCAGCATGCATATCTGCATGTCCATCAGCATGATGATCAAAATGTCCCCCTGGGATACCGGTAATTACAGATTGTCCACTTGCGTTGATGATGTCAATTTTTCCCCACATTTTATTCCTCCTTTTTATTTTTTTGCACACCCCAGGGTGATGTAAATATTATAATGGGGGGGGAATGTTTTGTCAAGAAGTAGTATTATTTAGATTATAGTTGAAACTATGGATTTATTGTGTTACATGTTCCTTTGATGACTTAATCATATAAATCTTTTAGTTTAATTCTGGTTCCATAATCTAATTGTTGCAGTAATAAAACCGTTGAAAATTAATTACAAATAAATAATCATATCAACCTCCTGCGCTATCATAAAATTTTAAAAAGGACCTGAAACTTATTCTTGCAAGAATACAAAGGATAATCAAAACAACCAGTCCCATCGCTACAATACCTTTATTGCTTCTTACAATATATCCAAAGCCCATATTGGCAACAAGGCCTATTGGAATTACCAGCATGAACAGTAATTTATAGATGCCTTTGTAAATAACATACGGAAAACTCGCATAACCGAAAAGCGCAGATTCAAGGTTCTGTAAAGATATTACCTTAACCACCCTTATAGTCAGGTTCCTTATTACCATCCCAAAATATGTTCTTATTCCAAGTCCCAAAAGGAGCAAAACAATGTAAATTACAACCCTCTTTATGGAATTTAAGGGGCTGTATTTTGCAAGTAGAACAAGAGGAAACACAATACCCACAAGTTCTTTTAAGTCAAGTTCCCATAAATTGAGAAAAAGGCCTCTTTTTTCAGGTATAAGCAAAAAGTAATCAAACTTACCATCTATTATATGATTGTTCATGGCAACAAAACCCTTTAAAAACAATGTATAGTAAAGGATTTCAATAATCTGCTGTGTGGCAAGTAAAAACATTGCATCGTTGAAACTTACATAGTGTATTGAAGGTATATGCCCGAAGATAAACCTGAAAAAAGCAAACTGAATAAAGAGTATTGTTATATTAAATAAAACAAGCATTACGGTATCCTTTATATAAAGAATATCCTTTTTGATGGATACCCTGAACAATGCGTAGACTATTCTAACCGCCGTAAGCAGCATACCTTTTTATTCCTTTTATGCTGATTATTCTAACAAGAGCAGTCATTATAAGGATATAAAAGATGGCTATCATGAGATAGTGCATATTTAAACTGTACCTGTCCAACCAGATACCAAGGGGATAGTCAATTAGATACGGAAACGGGGTGAAATAAAGTATTTTTCTGAAAGTGTCGGGAAACAACTGTAAAGGTAGCAACCCTCCGCTCAAAAACATAAATAGATAATACGACCAGAAAGAAAGTGCATCAGCACGCTCTACAAAATAGGCAAACTGGGTGAAAAATACCCTGTAAATGAAGTAGAATATGAAGGAAATGGATGTGGCAACAAGAAACATCAAGCCGCCTTTAATTGAAGGAAACCTGATGTCCACAAAAAGGGCAATTAAGATAAAAATTACGGCATGAATCAAAAGTTTAAATAAAAGAAGTTCAAAATGCATGGATACGAAATATCCGTTGAGACTGACTGGTAGCGTCATTATGCTGTCAAGTTTTCCCCTTCTTAAACTATTAAAGAAACTGATATCAACGGTGGGTATCAGGTGATTGAAAAATGCAGTAAGCAGAAGATAATAGGTAATGAGATCCTTTGAAGTCATGCCTTTAATTCCACCACTCCATTTAAAGAACAAAAACAAAACGGTGAATGTGAGAACATTCTGTAAAATCATTCCTGCAAAGTGGAGTTTGTAATAGTATGAGACCCTGAAATAAGTTATCGCAACAATGATGTAAAACCTTATCTTCTTAATCATTTTGCAGTAAGTCTCTGATTACATCCTCTATATCGGGATTCTGAACCTCTATCTTTTCTACCCATGACTTTGTGGCAAATTCATCGTATAGCTTTCTGGTTTTCGTTTCATCTATCAGTGCCACATATTCAAACTCACCTCTTCTGATAAAACCAGGAATCTTGCCCTTCCTTTCATTGACATATAAGACAAATGTCTTTTTGCCCTCAACCTTCCTGTACAACTCATCCCATGCACCACAATATACAACCTCTCCTTTGTTCAGAACAAGCACATATTTTGCAAGGTTTAAAACTGCGTCCAGCATGTGAGAAGTTATAATGATATGTTTTTTTATGCTGAGCAAAAATTCTTTTATTGTCTTTCGTGAAATAAAGTCAAGCCCCACAAAGGGCTCGTCAAGTAGAATCAGTTGTGGCTCATGGAGTAAACCTGTTATAAGTTCTATTTTAACCCTCTCCCCGAAGGAGAGCGTCCTCACATAGGAATTCAGTTTATGCTGTATATTCAACATGTCTGCAAGTTTCTCTGCTCTTCTTTTTATTTCTTTAAACCCGAGTCCATAGGCAGAACCAAAAAGATAAATGTTATCCCATCCTGTAACGTCGTATATAAGCCTTGTTTTCTGTGGATTGAGGTAAGAAATTTTCATAAGATATTCCTTCCTTTTCTCATAGGGCTTAAACCCCATAATCCTTATTTCACCCTCGGTGGGATAAAGAATACCTGGCAGAAGTTTTATCAATGTTGATTTTCCAGAGCCATTTGGCCCTAAAATAGCAATATTCTGCGGTTCCCCTATTTTAAGATTTATGCCTTTTATGGCACTGAAACCTTTATAGTCCTTCCTGAGTCCCTTCAGATATATAAAAACATTACTCATGGTGACAGTTTATTATAAGGTGAGTTTTACAGACAGGCATTAGATGTCATAATGAATAGTTTTCAATTACTTTCAGGTATTATGCAGGTTTAAAAGTCTAACTATTTTTTATAACTGTAAACTTCATTTGTTTTCCATTTTTAAATTTTATTTTAACGAAGTATATGCCTTTGTTTTTATCATCCAATCTCAATAAAATATGATTATTATCCATCACTATATCACGGTTATAACTCTTATTCCCGATTACATCGTATAATGTTACTGAAAGAATATCCCTCGCTGTTAGATTATCCGGTAACTGGATATAGTATCCATTATCCACTGGAAAAATTACACTTTTATGGTAATGTCCGCTACCTTCAAAATCTTCTCTTACTCCTGAAGGAAGTCCCTTAAGGATATAAATTCCATCATCATTATACCCTAATATGAAGAAATTCTCACCATCAGAACTTACTCTCACCGCAACACATTTTATACTGTCAACCCCTGAATCTTCGTACCAGTACCCCTCTTCTCTATGGAATATTCTCTCATTCTTGACAACAACAACGTTTCCTCTGTCATTTACTGCAACATGATGGAGTCCAGACGGTCCCCCTGGGCCTACTGTATCAATTGTCCAGGTGAGTCCATAAGGCTCTTCAGCATACTTTAATAACACATTGGCATCTACATACAGAATTGAGTAGGTCATATTTGTTGTATTGAAAACGAAATTTAACCTGTACCAATTGGGGGCAAGTCCTGTGTCAACCACTTCTTTACTCCAAACATCCTGATTTTCCTTCCACGTATGGATAAGAGCACCATCTGCGCTGTAGTATGCTATGTGAGGCACATTCTCTCTATCAAGAACTATGGCCTCACTTAGCACACTACCGGCACAGCAGTTAGTGTCAATTACTTCAGTTAATGTTGTATCATCTATTTTCTTAGCAAAAACAAGCGATAGTCTCGTATATGATAAAGACACACCGGTAAAATAAACAGTGTCAACATTTGCTATAACAAAACTGCTAAATATGTATGGAAAAGTATCCACAGTCCAGTTTTCAGATTCCCCCTTTTCCCAGAATACCGAAGTATCATTGAAAGAGCGAAGAAGGTAAATTCTCCCACTTTTTACCTCAATATTGGCACCAATATCCACGGGATTTTCATGTTCATAGTCAGGAATCCTCACAAAAACTCCATTTTGTGTTATTGTATCGTAAACAAACAAACTGTCCTGCATATTCGCTCCGGAGTCTCTGAACGTAATATAAAACTTACTTCCATCAGCATCAAAGTCATAAGGAATAAGGTTGCCCCCGTAAACCTTCATAACATTCCATCCCCTGGCTTCCAAGCCTGTTACCTGAATCAACACAAAAAGGACTGCTATTCCACCCATCCTCATAACTGACCTCCTTTAGTTTGATATTATAATTTTCTTTATGCTCTTGTAATTGCCATTTTCAAACAAAATAAAATATGTGCCATTTTTTAAATCAGAAAGATCTAAATGAATTTCTTTGCATAGATTAAACCTATTTTCAATTATCCTTCTGCCTTCTTTATTATAAACACTTAGTTTAAGATTTCTGCTGTGCACTTTTTTAACAACAAACTCTAATTCCCGTATAGAACTGGAGGTTTTTATCATCACTTTTATCACATTTTCCCTATCATTATTTCTCTGGCGTAAGGCTCTTTTTATGGTAATTTCGCCTTTTGCCCGGGGCAAATACACCTGGACATCTTTTCTCCCGGGAATAAAATCTTTATTTGCCTCATATTTCAACACGCTAATATAAAGGTCTCCTATTGTTTTCGGTTCTACCAAAACCTTCAACTCACCTTTTTCATCTGTGAAGTATCTTTTATAAATCTCATTCTTTTTATAAAACACAACGAGTGCACTGTCAAGTGGCCTTTCGGAAGCATATGCACTTAAAAATATTTCAGATACCTGCTTAACGGGTATTCTCTCGGGATAAACTTTAACATCAATTTTTTCTGGTAGATGGCGCCAGATGGACATAGATGGGTCACCAAAAACGTTATGGGAATAACAGATATATCTGCTCAGTTGATTATCTAAACCCATCCTGATTTTACTTGAAGACTCTATGATACCCACTCTTGCTTCAATAGTTCTCTCATCAAACAGAAATGCAAGAAAGTATCTGTTAAGTAATTTTGAGCCAGGCCACCACCCATATCTTGTATTCCCGAGGAAAGTAACTGCTCCTTTATGACTGTATGCATCCAGCCAGCCATCTGCAAAGCATGTATCTGTATTCAAGGGTAACCTTTTGTCAAATGCTGCATTATCACAGGATATCGAGTAAACAACAGGATATCTATACCTATTTGAAAGTTCCCATAAACCATGATATGGGTCTCCATAAGAAGGTGTGCTTATAATGTAATCATCTCCATTGTCATTTTTTGTCATCCAGGAATACGGACTTCCGTGTCCATATTGAAAAACCATACCGTATCCATTGTTTAAATCATGTATTACATCACCGGCAGATAGCTCACTTCTGCCTGTTTTTGCCCAGAACTCTGGAAAACAGCCAAATAAATCAGCAGGTGAGAATTCGCTTAAATACTCAAAGTATGCACTGGTAATTCCTTCAGTATAAGGTTCCATTTGATAGGACTGGAGTTTCTCCAACCAATTACGTATTTCACAAGAATCTCTAACTGTTATTCTTCCTACAAAAACTTCTGGATATACTTCTCCTGAGTCCTCTGGCTCTCCGAATCTCATGTCACCATCTACATCCCAATTCCCTGTTAAATCTGAGAAATACAAATCGCATGGTATAACATAGGCCTCATTGTCATAATTATTTTTTACATGACAGTATCTAAAGGGTACCATATCATCGTCACCCACAAACAGAACAAAAACAAGACCATAACTTTGCCACTTCATTCTTAAAAAATTCTTAATTTTCTCTGCAGCATCCCTGCCAATTGCTCCTATGCTATGTGTAATGCTCCACACAGTAAATGTTTTACACACAAATCCCATCTTTCTTAAATGTTCTTCAAGCGGCTTTACGGCATTAACAAGATTTTCCCTAGTTATGATAGCATACTCCACATAAGATGTATCACCTGGTACGAACAGCGATGGTGCGTAATAAAAACTGGTAATATCCTGCGGGTTGGAGACAAGATAGGTTATGTAATCTGTATATATCTTTTGTAAATACGGATTTCTAACCTGCGGAAGATTTAGCTCAGAATTATACACACTACTTTTTAAATGTAAGATTATCTTTGTTTTGAGAATTATGTGTAAATTCTGCTTTACAGGATTATATTGTACAGGGAAAAATCTAATTTTTACAATCTTAGCTCCATCCATATATCCCACATCTGCTATTTGTAATGGGGATTCTGGAAAATATGCATTTTTGTTATAAATGCATGTATCAGGGACAATAAATTTACTGTGGGCTGTGTGTTCTTCACATAATCTCACAGGTTGTTGAACAGGAAAAACTTTATTGTGCAATGTTATAAACGTATCCGCAAGGATTTCATGGGTAACTCTTACAGGCACACTTTGAAGAGGTATAATATAGTAGTAAACAAGTTCAGGAAGAGAAGGACTCCCTGGATTCACCCACATGTTTTCTCCTTCAGAATAGTGAACATGCGTATATTCTCCCTCTGTATAAATGCTAAAATGACTGTATTGAATATCTATTGTATCCACAATATATTGCACACTATTTAGCATCAGGAACATTAGCAATTTACTCATACCTTACCTCCTTTTTTACTATTATCATCACCATCACCTCTTACAAATTTTATGTCTTTTTCAAGTGCCCAGATATAAAATATTATAATGGGGGGGGGGAGTTTTGTCAAGAAGTTTAATTATTTAAATTCCAGTTGAAACTATGAATTTATTGCGTTACATGTTCTTTTGATTACTTAATCATATAAATATAGTATGTCTTAACCTCTTATTGCATGTCAAAAGTTTGCACTTAAAGGAGTGTAAATGCTATCATACCTCTTCAAGCCCTTCATTGTGAATTCTGTAAATTCTATCCCATTCATAGTTTTGTTCCACATTTTCCCTGTGTGAGACAAAAAAGAAGAGTTATACCGCTACGAAACCCTTAAACACAACGCCCATTAACAAAAACCACAACCAGAGAATTATTTTAAAGAGTGGGGCATGTTTTGGTGGGGTCTGGGACTCTAATGCATTATAAAATGTTGCTGTTATGTAATAAAGACTTATTGAAAGGGCACTGCTTAATAGAGAACTATTTGTCTGCCCCACGAAGAAAAATACGAGTAAATAGAGGAGTATCATAACCACATCAAAAACCTGTAATTTAACCTTCTTCCCTGAAAAAAGACCTGCAATTCCAGTAATCCACATACTGCCCAGAAACATTATAAATGCCAAAAGTAGAACCCGTTTATCTGTATTTCCTGCATATAAACTCCAGAGAGAAAGGAGAATGAGTAATATTGCTCCAGTAAAACTTAATGCCATATTACCAGCCCTATTTTTTGAATGTTTTAAAGCCAGAATAAACCAGTGCAACTAAAAGAAACATGGAAGTAAGCAATACCAGAGTACTATCAGTCATCTTGTAAACTCCGTTTTACTTTTTCAGCCTGAATCCTTCAGGAAATAGTTTCTTTAAATCTGTTTTGAAAATTTTCCCTCTATCCTCAAGTATTATTTCAATACTGTCTGAAAATTCATATAGCACCTGTCTGCATGCACCGCAGGGGTAGGTTTTTTCTCCACCTGAAGATACAATGGCTATTTTAATAAAATCCCTTTCTCCTTCTGATACTGCCTTGAAAACTGCAACCCTCTCGGCACACATTGTAAGGCCATAGGAACTGTTTTCAACATTGACACCTGTAAATACCTTCCCACTCTTTGTCAAAAGCGCTGCACCCACCCTGAAATTTGAATAGGGTGCATAGGCATTTTCCATGGCTTTCTTTGCTATATCAATGAGTTCTCTGTCAGATATTGCCATTTTTAATCACATCTCCCTTTGCATCGTTTTTTTGCAACTCTTCAATGTGTTTTTTGAGTTTCTGTTCCTGTTGTTCCCACACCTTCCCGAAAAGTGACCAGAATCTGTCATATACCGGGGCCGCTATCATGCCTGTCTCCACTGCATTAACCCCACCAGGAAATGCCTTGTATATGATAAGTAAAAGAGCGCCTGCAATAAAGAAACCCTCAACAAAACCAAGCACACCACCAAGAAAACTGTCAAAGAATCCAAGCATTAACACCTTTATGAGTTTTGCAAGAGCATCCCCTATCATCATAACAACAAAATATACAAAGAAAAATACAACGAAAAAGGCCACGAGATATGCGAGAAATTTTGAGGGAATATAGGGAGTAAGATAATATACAATCTTGCCTGTTTCAAATACGGCAAGATACAGTCCACCAAAGAGTCCAAGTGTTGTAAACACCTCTTTTATGAGCCCCCTGTGAAGACCCCGAGCCACAAATGCCAGAATAACGATAAGGACCAGTAGATCAAGCCCGTTCAAAACTCACCTCCCCTGTTTCAGTATCCAAAATCACATAGGTTGCCTCACCTGTTAAATAGCCACATGATTCTCCCGGATTAATTATAACCGCTTTATCCACTTTTCTTATCTCCTTTTTATGCGTGTGACCGTAAAGGACATAATCCACCCTGCCAGATCTGACAAGCTCATCTAAAAACACTGGTTTATGCATTATTGCAAGCCTTTTACCTCCTACTTCTATAATCTCCGGGTCCTCATGGTATTCGTAGCCATATCTTTCTACCTTCTTCAGGGTAAAGGCAAGTTCACCATCGTTGTTTCCCCTGATTAAAATCAGTTTACCCGTGTAATTTTCATTAATCCAGTCAAGAACAAAAGGGGAAATAAGGTCACCAAGATGAATTACAAGTTTTATCCCCGATTTTTCAAATTTGCTGAATATTTTTTCAACCTTTTCTCTATTGTCGTGTGTATCCGATACTATTCCTATCTTCATATTACACCCCCAGATAAATGGCAAGCAGTAAAGGTATCATTAAATACTTGGTTATCTTAGCAAATAAGATAAGTCCTTCTCTATTCTTCTTGAGCATAATATATGCGGCAAATAAGGGAGCAGCACAGAAGGCCACACTTATGTAAAGATACAGTTTACCAAAAACTCCCGCAACATAGGGTATCATCAGAAAGGGAATGAACAAGAGTGAAAGAAGGAATATTAAAAAGGTGGTCAATTTGTGTCCCAGCACCATGGGTACTGTGGTTATCCCTGAACTTTTGTCTCCGGTAATGTCTGCCCAGTCTTTGACTATCTCTCTCATAAAATTATAGTAAAATGCTATAAGCGCGGGAATCAGTGAGTATTTAACAGCACTTACAAGTATCCCTGATGTAATGAATACCAGAGAGGTAATAAGAGCTACAGCAAGATTACCAAGCAGTACGACTCTTTTCATATAGGTATTGTAGAGGTATATCAGAATGCTCATAAATAGAATCATCAAAAAAATCTTGAACCCTGAAAAAAGTGCAAACATAAATGACATAATGAGACTGAAAATGGCAAAATAAGATGCCTCATCTTCAGTAATAGTCCCTTTTACAAGTGGCCGCTCCTTCTTATTCAGTCTATCTGTGTCAATATCAACTATGTCGTTTTGAACATTGGCAAAGATATTAAGAAAGAACACGGATAATGAAAGTAAGAGCGTTTTAATAAATGGCACATATCCACCTGCTGCTTTAACACCAACAAATACCACGATTATTGCAATGACGGCGTTTTCAAAGCGTGCAAGTTTTACAAACTCCGTTAATTTGTCTTTCATTTTGAAAGCATATTTTTCAGGTCAAGAATGGTGGGCTGGTCTGCAACAATAACCTGAATCTTGTCTGAGAGCTTACTGACGTAGAGGTATTTTAGATACTGTGGGTTCTGCTTTAAAGACTTTGAAACAATTTCTATTTTCTTTGCCTCACCCTCTGCTTCTATTTTCTTCCGCTCGGCTTCTTTTTTCTCTTTCAAAAGTATATAGTTCATTCTTTCGGCTTCCTGCTGGGCAATTTGTTTTTCTTCAATAGCCTTTGCAAAACCGGGTGTAAAGTGCACATCTCTCAATACGACACCATCAATTATAAACCCATCCGGTTCAAGCATCTTTTTTATCCGTTTCTCAACCTCTCCCTGAATCAATCTTCTCTTGGCTGAATACACATCCATAACCTTGTATTCTGAAATTACGTGTCTTACAACCGACCTTATGGTGGGTCTTACAATCTTTTCGGCATAATCTGGGCCTATATTCCTGTGAACATATATGAGTTTATCGGGATTCACCCTGTACCATGTGGTAAGGTCTATACCAACCTGCAGACCTTCGCTTGTTGGTGCCCACAAACTGTCATCTATATTGGCTTTTCTACCTTCACCCTTACGGGAGGTCATGGTGTATTCCTGACGTCTTAAGTCATAAATGTATGTATTATAAATAAAAGGCGGAACAAGGGTAATTCCCTCACCTGCTACCGTGAATTTCTTTGTGATTATGTTAAACTTAACCATCGCGTGACCCACAGGCACGTAACGGACACTCACCGCGATAAAGGCAAGTATCAGAAGAATTACTATTATTGCCGTCAGTTTATAAACTGGTAAACTCAGCTTTCTCACAGTCCTGACCTCCCCTCCTTTCTCAACAACCACGTATTTTTGAACGCTTTTCTGAAATATAAATATGGCAATGGCGAGTATTATAAGGAATATTAAAAGTCCCATACTTTCCCCTCCTTTAAATCTTTGAAAAATCTGTGTTCTCTATAAAATCTCTTGACTTTTCCATATCCTGCTGATAGACCATGTCAGATTCCACAAAATCTATAAAGTCAAGCTGACTTTCCACAATACTTCTAAGTCTTGGTGATAGGATTTGCATACCCCTCAGTCTTACAGCCTGAAGGGCAATGAGAAGTTCTATGGCAAGAGTATCAAGTGTGTTATCATAAATTTCTCTGAGTTTAAGAGCACTATTCATGGACTGAGAAACGCTGTCTTCCTGATCACCTGAAGTGGGGATGGAATGAACTGAAGCAGGTGCGGCAAGCAGTCTATTTTGAGCAACAAGGGAGGCCTGTGTTACCTGCAGCATCATAAAGCCAGAGTTTATTCCAGAATTTTTTGCAAGGAACGCTGGCAACCCCATGGAGAGTTCAGGAGTAAGTAGCCTGAAACTTCTTCTGTCAGAGATTGAAGAAAGTGTTGTAAGGGCAATGCCTGCCACATCACCTGCATAAGCGGGATACTGTCCGTGAAAATTGCCATTGGATATTATGTCTCCGTTTTCAAACACAAGGGGATTGTCTGTGGTGGAATTTATCTCAGTTTCTATAATCTTCTTTGCGAATTCAAGCATATCCAGTACTGCCCCATGTACTTGGGGAATACACCTTATTGAATATGCATCCTGGACCTTCCTCCTTTCTTTAAGAACAGGAGCATCCTTTATAAGATGGCGCATGTAATCGGCAACCTTTTTCTGCCCTTCATGGGGTCTTATTTTCTGAATTCTCTCATCAAGTTCTTCAAATACACCGTACTGGGCAAGAAAAACCAGCGATGATATGAAATTGGCAGCATAAAGAAGATTAATTGATTTTTTCAAGAGTATTGCAATAATGGCACTTGAGGCCTGTGTGCCATTTATGAGGGAAAGACCCTCTTTTGCCCTTAATTTTATAGGCAGGACACCTTTGCCATCAAGCATTTTCAAAGTGGGTATTTTCCTGCCATCTTCAATACAGTAACCTTCACCTATAAGTGCAAGAGCAATATGTGCAAGGGGTGCAAGGTCACCACTGGCACCCACAGACCCTTTTTCTGGAACATATGGCACTATGCCTTTGTTCAAAAACTCAAGCAGTTTATCAACAACCTCCGGTCTTGTTCCTGAGTAACCCTTTGCCAGTGTATTGGCACGCAACAAAATGGCAGCCCTGACAAAGGGAGGTTCAAGAGGTTTTCCCACACCTACAGCGTGGCTGCGAATTATATTAACCTGAAGGGACTCAACCTCTTCAGCACCTATCTTGACCTCAGAGAGCTTTCCAACACCTGTATTTATACCATAAATGGGAGTACTGCCCTTAGCCTTTTCCTCTACTACACCTCTCGTTCTATTCATAAACTCTCTGGCAGCAGCATCAAGCACGACTGCCTCATGGGAATATGCAACCCTGTAAACCTCTTCAAGACTCAGTTTATGCCCGTCTATCTTTACCATTTTACTCTCTCTTGCTTACTTTATTTTAGAGTTTGACACATGGATAATCAAACCTCACTCATGTTGCATGGGCATACAAATTGTTTTAAAATAGTTTTATATGAGGGAAGCAATACTTATTCCACTCGGCATTCTTACTGCACTTGCCGTTATACTGGTGGCACTGTATATCAGACTTCTGCTTATTATAAAAGACCGAACCAATACAGCTCTCAATCTTGTAAAGAGGCATAAAATATTCTTAATGGAGAAGGCTGCAAACTTTTTTGGACAGGAGAGTAAGGGCATGGCACAACAACGGGGTAATGGAATACTCATTTTAACAGATAAAGGTATATTCTTTGAGATGTGGCTCCCTAAAAAATCTATACAGATACCTCTGTCCTCAATAATAGAAGCCGACAAAACAAATAGTTTTCTTGGTAAGACAAAGCTAAGACCTTTACTTAGAATACATTTTTTCAGCGAAAGAGGTATAGAGGATAAAGTTGCATGGCTTATAAAAGACCCTGATAAATGGATTTTCAGAATAAATAAAATCGTTAAAAACCTCTGAGTCCATGCTCCAGGTAAGCGTTATAGGCCCATCCAGTCCGTACAAAAAGGAAAGAGAAACAGCATACAGAATTGGCAGTATGATAGGAGAGATGAAGGCGGTGTTGATTACGGGAGGACGGGGTGGAATAATGGAAGCAGCATCATGTGGCGCAAAAGAAAAAGGCGGGCTTACAGTGGGCATACTTCCCAGTGATTTTGAGGATGCAAACCCATGTGTCCAGATAAAAATACCCACCCATATGAATGAACTCAGAAACTTCCTTGTTATATCATCTGCAAATATTGTGGTATCGGTGGGAATAAGTAACGGAACACTTATTGAACTTGCAATAGCACACAAACTTGGAAAACCTGTTTACTCTTTTTTCCTGCCTGATAAATACTCGCACCTTTCCACAAAAACCTTCAAAGAAAACCAATTGAATGAGTTTAAAAAAGTTCTTTTATCTTATGCCAATAAGCATAAACCCTGAAGATATACCCGAACTTCCTGGAGTTTATATTTTCAGGTCAAAAGAGCAAATTCTATACGTGGGAAAAGCAAAAAATCTCAGAAACAGAATTAAAACACACATTACCACCTCTCCTTCTTTTGTAAAAAAGGCAAGCGAACTTGAATACATTATAACACGAACAGAATCAGAGGCACTTCTTCTTGAAGCAAATCTTATCAAAGAATATTCTCCAAGATACAATATCCGCCTGACTGACGATAAAAAATACCCTTACATAGCAATAACAAAAGGGGAAATGTACCCTCGTATTTTTGTTACAAGAAACCTTACCCTGAAAAACGCCGACATTTTCGGCCCATACATGAGTGCAGGCGCAATAAGAAAGTCTCTCAAGATATTGAGAGAGATATTTCCTGTAAGAAATTGTAAATACAGGTTGCCAGCGAAAAGGGAAATAAAACCATGTATAGAATTTCATATGGGTCTGTGTCAGGCACCATGTATAAGAAACCTTGTTAACCCTGAAGATTACAGACGTAACGTTGAGAACATAAAAAGAGTCTTAAAGGGAGATTTAAAAGAGGCAATAGAATACTTAAATAATGAGATGGAAAAGGCATCAGAGAACCTGAACTTTGAATATGCTGCACTTTTGAGGGATAGAATAGCCGCTCTTCATGAACTAAAGTATCACTTTTATATATCAAGTCTAAAGGAAGGTTCAATAGACATAATTGGTTCTTTTTCTGTAAAAGGTAGAACCTATTTCTACATGCTGTTTTACAGGGATGGAAAGGTTGTTCAGACGGCGCATTTCAGGACTGAAAATCCTGATAGCAACACTAAAGAAGAAGTTATAAGCGCATTTCTCTTACAGTTTTACTCCTCTCTTTCTACAGTGCCGGAAAAGATTATAACGGATACTACTCCTGAAGACAAAAAGGAAATTGAAAACCTCCTCAATACAAAAATTGAAAGTCCAGATAAGGAATTTAAAAATCTCCTTGAGATTGCCCGAAAAAATGCCGAAGAAGTGGCCTTAAATGATGAGAAAAAAAGATTCAGGGTACATCCTGCACTCATGGAGATAAAAAAGTTGTTTGGTTTAAACAGGGTACCGGAAAGAATAGAGTGTGTGGATGCATCGCAGTTATTCGGTGCATACAGGGTGGCATCTCTTGTGGTTTTTGAACAAGGAAAGCCCAAAAAGAGTGAATACAGAAGATACAGAATAAAAGGACCTGAAGGTAAGGATGATTTCAGAATGATTTATGAGGTCACTTTCAGGAGATTTAAAAGAGCCCTGTTAGAGAATACAAAAATGCCGGATATTTACGTGCTGGATGGTGGACTTCTACAACTGAAAGCAGCACTAAAAGCGAAGTTTGAACTTGGGATACAGGATGTTCTCTTTGTGGCATTTGCCAAGAGATTTGACGATTTTTATCTTGAAACCGGTAAAAGAATTATGCTACCACAGAGAAGTTTCAGCTTAAAACTCTTTAAACAGATTAGAGATGAGGCGCACAGGTTTGCGATAACCTATCATCGTAACATAAGAAATAGGGAATCATTCAGGGATTTTTTGGATTTTATACCGGATATAGGTGAAAAGAGAAAAAAAGTCCTCATAAGGCATTTTGGAAGTCTTAAGAGACTCAAAGAGGCTACCATAGAAGAACTTAAAAGGGTTCCAGGGATAGGTGAAAAAATCGCCACCAAACTCTATAATTTCCTCCATGAAGATTGAAAGTGTAAAGATACTTTTTACCAATATTTTTTTTATTACCTCTCGTAAAATGCGTGTATTGATTGACACGGGCTACCCATTGAGTAAAAAACGCTTTTTTGAAAAGATAGAACACTTTAAAGATATTGATTTTGTGGTGCTTACACATACACATTTTGACCATTCGGGAAACGCTGCGTATCTAAAAGAAAAAGGGAGTTTGATTGTAGTACATAAAAACGAGGAAGATTGGTTAATGAGTGGAGAAACACCTAAACCACCGGGAATAAAATATGTGGGAAAGACAATTATGAGATTTTCATCTCTCAAATCCTTTAAGTTCCCTCCCGTAAAACCAGATATCGTGATATCAGACGTCACGAAAATAGAAGACCTTGTTCTTGTCCCCACTTTTGGACACACTCCCGGGTCCATAAGTATCGTATTAGGTGACATGGCTTTCTGTGGAGACCTTATTATGAACCTCTCATGGCGGCCCCATTCGCATCTTCCCATATTTGCTCATGACATAGAAGAGGTCAAAAAGAGCATACAGAAACTGATTGAAATGGGCGTAAAAACCTTTTATCCTGCCCATGGAAAGCCTGTAAAACTGGATAACCTGCGCATTTAGACTGGCTTTAACTGGAGAAGAAACGCCCTTAACAGACGGAGAGCCACTGTTTTTCTGTATAATGCAGTAGAGCGCTGGTCATCAATGGGCTTGATCCATTCTCCATACTCATTAACAATCTCATTTATAAAATCATCAGAAAGTTCCGAAACATGCCTTGATTTTACCTTCTCCTCTATGGACTTTACTCTTACAGGTGTGGGTGCTACAGCCCCAAAACCAATACGAAAATCATCAATCTTTCCATCTCTTGAAGAGGCGAGGGCAGCAACCGATAGTTTGGAAAGAGCATTGGCTTTTCTTGTTCCCACCTTACGATACATCTCATGGGTGTGTTTAGGTACCTTAAACCTCACCTCATACAGGAGTTCATCATCCCTTCTCTGATTTTTTCCGGGGCCCGTGATGAAGTCATAAATAAAAAGACATCTTCTCTCATTCTTTGAGAGCAACACAACCTTTGCATCAAGAACGTAAAGTGGCGGCAATGTATCTCCTGCTGGTGAAGAATTTACTATGTTGCCTCCTATTGTTCCCATATTTCTTATACCGGGAGCAGCCATCTGGCTTATTGCCTTTCTCAGTATAGAGGGAACAAGAGGAGATTGTTCTATCTCAGAAAGCAAAGTAGCTGCTTTTATTACAATCTCATCATCCTTTTTTTCAATACCTGAAAGTTCTGCAATATGGCCGATAAACAGTGGTAAGGATGGAAAAGAGGGCGGCAAATTTTTCCATCTTTTGTATCTTACCATTAAATCCGTTCCCCCGGCTATGGGGATGAACTTCCTTTCACTTAAGGCCTCAAGTGCTTCATCAAGGCTCTCTGGAATCAATCCTTCCATAGTTTCTCACCTCTTTTTGCGGCAAGTTTAACGCCATCAATTATCATGCTGTAGCCTGTACACCTGCATAGATTACCTGAGATGGCCTTTCTTATATCGTCTTCATGGGGTTGTGGGTTTTCCTTTAAGAGTGCATAAGTGGCCATGACAAATCCAGGCGTACAGAAACCACACTGAACAGAGCCTGCATCAAGGAAGGACTCATGTATGACTTTATATTCCTCTGTATCTTTGAGGCCTTCTATTGTGGTTACCTCTTTCCCTTTTACATTGCCCACTGGCACAAGACAGGAATGGACTATTTTACCATCTATAAGCACAGCACATGCACCGCATTCACCCTCACCACAGCCCTCCTTGACGCCTATAAGGCCAAAATCCTCCCTCAAGACATCAAGAAGCCGTCTTGCAGGGTCTGTATTGACCTCAACCTTCTTTCCGTTTAAAATAAATTCTATTTTCATGTTAATTGTCCTCTTTGTTCATGAGCACAAGAAGTTTTTCGGGTCTTATGGGTATCTCGTAAAGGTTTATACCAAGTGCATCCTCCACCGCAGCGCAAACAGCAGGTGCAGCGCCAACAAGGGTCAATTCACCTGCACACTTTGCACCAAAGGGCCCATTTTTATAAGGCTCTACAACGAGGTCTGTTTCAAATAAAGGAGCATCCATGGCTGTGGGAATAATGTAATCTGTTATGGTGCGTTGTTTAAACCGTCCATTTTCAAACTCCATCACCTCAAGTGTGGCGTACCCTATACCCTGCAGCATTCCTCCATGTATCTGACCTTCTATTATTTTTTTATCCAGAGGTGTACCAAGGTCAAAAACTGCATATGCCTTTTTCACTTCAATTTCATAGGTTAGTGGGTCCACCTCAACTTCAATAACATTTGCTCCCCATGAATATTCAGGATAGGCATCTCCCTTAAATGTGCTCTGGTCCCATTTTATGTATTCGGGGTGCCTGTACTGTTTTTCCACCACTACTTCTTCCCCCTCTTTCCATTTTTCTTTAAGCTCTTTTGCCACCCGATAAAGCAATCCGCCGACAATCATGGCTGTTCTTGAGGCAACGGTTGGACCTGAATCAGGCACTTTATCAGTATCGGGGTTTTCGTATATAACATCTTCCATGGGTATTCCAAGCACCTGTGCCACCACCTTTCTCAGGGTAGTCTGGGGTCCCTGTCCCATTTCAACGTTTGATATGAGAATTTCTACCTTATCATCCTTTCTTTTTTTGAGTCTTGCTATACTCTTTAAAACCTCCTCCCCATTTCCAGTAAAACCGCACCCGTGAAGGAACATGGAAAACCCGATTCCATAGAGTTTTCCATCCTTTTCTTTCTGTTTCTTTTTTTCATAGTATTCAGACATTTCAATTATTTTCTCTGTAATCTCGGGAAGTCTTACCTCGCTCCTTAAAAGACCTCCTGTTGCTGTTGTATCACCCTTTTTGTATCTGTGAGCGAGTTTAAACCTTACAGGGTCTTCTCCCATTTTCTTTGCCACATGATTCATAAATGTTTCTATAGCAAATATAGCCTGCGGCGCACCAAACCCTCTGAATGCGCCCAATGGCACAATATTTGTGGCAAATGCTTTTCCCAGAACCCGAACATTGTCAATTCTGTATGCTCCTGTGGCTGCAAACATGGCTCTCTGAAGCACAACACTTGAAAGTCCTGCATAGGCACCTGCATTGAGTGCAATATCAACTTCAATCCCCACAACCCTTTTATCCTTAATTGCACCTTTTATTCTTATGCGTGATGGGTGCCTTTTTGTGGTAAATTCAACATCTTCCGCCCTGTCATAGACGAGTTTTACGGTTTTTCCCGTCTTATAAGCACAAAAGGCTGCAATGCCTGCTATCTGCGAAGGATACTCTTCCTTTCCTCCAAATCCGCCACCTGTTGTGGTCTGGACAACCCTTATTCTATCTTCTGGAAACCCAAATGCCTTTATAAGGGCGTTTTTCACATAATATGGACACTGCATTGAACCGAAAACCGTAATCCTGCCATCTTCATACTTTGCAATCATACCCTGAGGTTCAAGATAAATATGTTCCTGAAACCCTGTTCTGAACTCTTCCTCAACTATCTGGTCTGCATCCCTGAAGGCACCATCGGGGTCACCCTTTTCGTAAAAGTAATCCGCAAAGAGGTTGTTTTCTCCAAAAATAGGTGGTCTTTTGTTTTCCTCAGATTCCTCAATGGTATATATGGGTGGAATATCTTCATATTCTATTTTCACAGCATTGGAAAGTTCATAAACCTTTTCTCTATCAGGCCCTGCTATAGCGAGAATGGGCTCACCGTAAAAGTTTACAACATCCTCAGCAAAAAATGGCCAGTCATCAAATATCATCTTGATCCGATTTTCTCCGGGGACATCATTTTTATCCACCACACAATAGCCTGAAGGTAATTTGGGAAGTTTTATACTTTTTATCCTTGCCCTCGGCCTTGTGGACCTCACTATTCTTACAAAGAGCATCTCCTCTTCAAAGTAGTCGTCCACGTATCGGGCAGTGCCCATTATTTTTTCTGGCGCATCAAACCTTCTTACTGGTTTTGAAATATCACCCATTTTCTATTCTCTCTTTTATCTTTTCAAAATCTTCTGGTCTATCCATGTCCATTAAAATCTCATCTGTATCAACTTCAACATATTTTGCGCCATGTTTTTTGATAAACTCTTTCAGGTTAAACTCATCTGGCTCTTTTAAAATGAGTTCCTTTACGTATTTATTCACAAGCACAGGATGTCCTGCCCTCATCTTATAGGAAGGCACAACAATGCCATTTTTGTTTTCAAGTAAAAGTCTGTAGATTCTTTTTGATATGAGGGGACAGTCAGCTGGGACTACAAATATGTAATCTGAATGTGTCTCTGAAAGCCCCTTCTTTACCGATGTAAACATGCCCTTTTTGTAGTCCTGATTTTCAACTATTCTCACTTTTTCATACAGCTTGAGCACTTTTTTCAATTCATCTGTTCTGCATCCTCCTACAACCACTATTTCATCTACAACATTGTAAACTCCGCTTAACGTATGCTCTATAATAGTTTTACCTTTAACTTTAAGAGTAAGTTTAAACCTTCCCATTCTCTCAGAACATCCAGCAGCAAGTATCACAGCACCAATCATTTTAAAGTTTTATACCCTGCGACTTTATGGCTTTTAATACCCTTTCCGGTGTGAATGGAGTCTTTGTAAGCCTGATACCTATGGCATCATAAACAGCATTGGCTATGGCCGGTATGGGCCCATTGATGCCTATCTCTGCCACTGATTTTGCACCATGTGGTCCTGTGGGCTCATAGGTCTCGCAGATAATAACCTCAATTTCTGGAATATCCCTGATAGACGGTATCTTATAATCCCAGAAGGAGGCATTCTTCACTCTGCCTTTTTCATCAAAAACATAATCTTCCCAGAGAGCGTAACCTATGCCATTCACTGTTGCACCTTCCACCTGCCCCTCCACAAGCACGGGGTTTATGGGTTTTCCACAGTCCACAGCGGAAACAAATTTTATAACCTCAATTCTACCGATTCTTATATCCACCTCAATTTCTGCAAACTGTGCCATAAACGGGGGGGGTGATTCAAGTCCAATATGGGAAGCAACTGCCTGTATCTGGTGCTGGTTTTTCGTATACAGGGAGTAAATTACAATATCCTGGAAGGATACCTTCTGCTGTCCATCCCTCGTATACACCGTTCCATTTTCAATGTAAAGAGCATCTTCAGGAACGTTCAGCATCTCTTGTGCAACCTTCAGTATCTCTTTTCTTATTTTTTTTGCACATTTCAACACTGCTCCCCCTGAAATATAGGTGGTGCTTGATGCATAGGCTCCCACATCAAAGGGAGTAAAATCCGTATCAGAAGAATAGACAATTATTTTATCCACGCTGGTTCCAATTTCCTCAGCAGCAATCTGGGCTAAAATCGTATCAGAACCTGTCCCTATATCTGTGGCACCTATGTGCAGGTTAAATGACCCGTCCTCATTCATTTTCATATATGCTGCACCCATATCAATCTTGGGTATGCCTGAGCCCTGCATCAAAATTGCGGCACCAACACCTCTTACCTTATCACCGTTTTTTATTCTTTTTCTTCTCTTTTCATACCACCCTATGGCTTTTGCACCTTTTTCTATGCACTCAGAAAGTCCACAGGAACGTATTATCTGTGATACCCCTTCTTTTCCCTCCCCCAGTTCTTCAAAAATAGGAGATGTCTCTCCCTTTTTAATATGCCATTTTTTGAAAAACTCAAGTGTATCAATGCCCAGCTTTTCTGCTATCATATCCAGCATAACATTGTAACCGAAATATCCCTGTGTGGCTCCGTATCCTCTGTATGCACCTCCTACCGGAAGATTGGTGTATACGCTAAAGCCCTCAAATTTAAGATTCTTTATTTTATTAAATAGCGGTAAAACCTTGGAACCCGCATTTGCCATAACAGTTAGGGCATGTGGACCATAGGCACCTGCATTCATAAGAGCCTTTAAGTAAAGCGAAGTAATTTCACCTGTGTCCCTTTTTGCACCTACTTTATACCATGTGATCATGGGATGCCTCGTGCGTGACGATACAAAGACCTCCTTTCGTGAAAACACCACTTTTGATGGCCTTTTAGTCATATAAGTCACAAGTGCAACCACCTGTTCAAGAAAAACCTCCTGCTTTCCGCCAAACCCACCTCCGATTCTCGGCTTTATCACCCTGAGGTTCTTTAACGGAATACCAAGAACCCGGGATACTATTCTCCTTACATGGAAGGGAACCTGTGTTGTGGAAATAATATTCAGTCTTCCCCGCTCATCGTAAAAGGCCACTGCTGCATGAGGTTCTATGGCACAGTGATTTGCATACTGGACCTCAAACCTCTCCTCAAGGACAAAATCCGCATCTGAAAAGCCCTTTTCAACGTCTCCAAAAGACAGTTCAACAGAAGCTGCAAGGTTTTTAGAAGGTTCATACACTGTTGGGAGAAGATGATAGGCATCCTCTGGCGGAATTTGTTCACTTTCTTCTGCCTTCTCGGGGTCTAAATTGTACGGAAGTTCTCTATATTTCACCTTAATCTTTTTGAGGGCCTCTTCTGCAATTTCCTTTGTTTCTGCCGCAACGATTGCCACCCTATCACCAACAAAACGCACTCTTTTATCAAGGATTCTCGTATCATAGGGTGATGGTTCTGGATATCCCTGTCCTGCTGTTGTGTGAAGTGTATCAGGAACATCCCTGTAAGTAAGAACAAGAACCACTCCTGGTATATTTTTCGCTTCCTCTGTATCTATATCCACTATTTCGGCATGGGGATGGGGTGAGTAGAGAAAAGCAATGTGGAGCATTCCCGGCATTTCTATATCAGCAGTAAACTTCACCTCTCCCGTAGCAAGGGCAAGCGCATCAATTTTCTTAATGCTTTTTCCTACCACATTAAACTCCCTATTTTCCATCTTTCTTCACCTTTTTTGATGCAAGTTTTACTGCTTTTGTAATTTTCACATATCCTGTGCAGCGACAGAGATTACCATCAAGAGCACGCTTTATATCATCATCTTCTGGATCAGGATTCTCTTTAAGTAAAGCATACGTAGATATAATCATTCCGGGTGTACAGAAGCCGCACTGAACAGCACCTGCCTCAACAAATGCCTCTTCAATGGGATGGGGCTTATGTATGGTTCCCAGCCCCCTGACTGTTATAATCTCCTTTTCCATAACAGATGCAGCAAGAACCTGACAGGAATTTACAGGTTTGCCATCAAGTAACACAACACAGGCACCGCATTCCCCTTCTCTGCACCCCTCTTTCACCTCTGTGTAACCATTCTCCCTTAATACATCCAGAAGCCTTTTATGGGGCGCAAATTCTATTTCTTTTCTCTGGCCGTTAATAATGAAAACTCCCCTCATTTCACACTCTCCAGAACCTCTCTTAATTTTCTTTTTACCTCTATTTCAAACAGGGCCTTCTGATACTCCGATGTAAACTGTGGTTTACCGTAAAATTCAACATTATCCACATTTAATGCTTCGGTGTCAATTTCACTGGCCTTTTTCCCTATTATCTCTTTTTCCACAGCGGTTAGTTTTTTGAACTTATCCTTTGTTCCAACCACATAAATGGAGGCATCATCTACCCTTTTATCCTTTATATCCACAAGCAGAGTTATTGTAAAAGCAGGGTGGTCCACCCTGGTTCTCACCGCCCGGTAATGTGCAGAATAGCCTGTATCTTTATCCTTATTGTAACGAATCTTCAGAATCACTGTTTTCCGGTATAGACCACGATTTGAAACGTAATCAAGAATTTTAAACCAGCCTTCTCTTTCGCCTGTTAGAAATACCTCAGCAGAAAGTATAAACAGCGACCCCATAATATCAGACCATGGCGGAAAATAGGCTATGCTTCCGCCCACAGTTATTCTGTTCTTAAGCGGAGTAGTCGCAGAATCCACAAGGGACCTGTAAAGTACTGATTTTGAATCTTTCTTTTTGAAATATCTCACAACGTCACCGTATGTGGTCATAGCACCTATTTCAACAAATCCATTATGCTCCGTTATATAGGAAAGCCCCAATTTTCCGAGGTCCAAAAGCCCTCTATATCTTTTTATGTCCCCTCTCAAAAGACCTGTTCCGCCACCGTGCGGAACAACACCTTCCCGGGATGTTATAATGTCTTTAACCTCTTCTACTGTTTTCGGGAAAAACCAGATAAGTTCCCCCATGATCTCTCCTTTCTTTTAAAGTAAATTTTAAACATCAAAGGGCGAAAAAGCAAAGGGTTATCTTTTCATTCTTCTATACTTCTTGATAACCGTATCACCTGCTATGATATGTCCTTCCATAAGTTTTAGCAGCTTCTTCTTTGTCATTTTATGATTACAGACAAACACTGTGTCAAGAACATATACTTTAAAGAAGTATCTGTGAGCGCCTTTCGGTGGACATGGCCCTCCATATCCATATTTACCAAAATCATTGATTCCCTGACATATCACCCCCACCTTCATCTTTTTAGGGAATTTTTCAGGTATATGAATGCTATCAGGTGGAATATTGTATATTACCCAGTGGACCCACGTGCCCATGGGGGCATCGGGGTCATCCGAAATCACAACAATACTTTTTGCACTATCAGGGATGTTGTGAAACTGTATCTCAGGTGAAATGTCCCTGCCATCACAGGTATACTGTGCAGGAATATATTTTGTGTCTTTGAAAGCAGGAATTTCCATGTAGAACCCTTTATCGGGTTTTACTGTTTGCGTGATGCTTATTATAAAAAGAAAGATGACCGTATTCATGGCATACCCCCTTTTTAACCATCCTGTTTTTTAAAAAGATACATGGTTGCTGAGTCAACCCTGTACCTTTTTATTGAAAGTGATGAAATCATAATACTTCCACGTAAAACAGCCCCTTTTTCCGGAACAAACTTTACCTCACATGAAACTGGCATTTTTAATTCCACATACGATCCTTTTATGGTTAAAGGACCTATATCGCATTCTGTGTCAATGCCCAGAGTTGATTTTTCAAATGTGCCACCAGAAAGATGCACTTTTGATGGATAAACCCCCGAAGATTCAGCATTAATCACAAGAGGGACATACGGGGGTACTTCAATCAATGATGAATGTTCAAGGAAAATTGTATCCTTTAAAAACACAGGATGCCCCTCAGGTTTTGCAAATTTTATTTTTATTCTGTCTTTACTTAATTCGCCATTTATATAGAAAATGGCATCTTTCAGGACAAGATATAGTGTATCATGAACATCAACGTATATACTGTCTGTAAAAACGGGTAAAGTGGCATCTTCTATTTTCAAAAATGACTTCAGCCTTATATCCACTGTTCCAGCATCACAGGAAATCAGGAAAACTATGAATGGTATCAGAAAACGGGCAGTTCTCATTTTTTCCTTATGATATTTACACTGCTCAATGCACTTTCAAGGTGAATTATGAGTTCGGGGTCCAGAGTATCACTGCATACATCCAGTCCATTTAAGCTTAAAATTCCATCTTTCTCTGCAAGGCACTTTATGTCCATGGGCAGTAAAACAGTGCTGCTTGCAATGGCCTGTTTTATGACAAGATGCGTGGGTTTTATGTATGGTCTTTTTTCAAAATCAAGGGTAACCTGAGAGGCTCCTGCAAACACCTGTATTGTATCTGCTCTAAAATTCTCCGGCGCATACAGATACACAGTTCCTGCACCCATGTTCACCTGTATTGCTCCCCGTGAAATCCTGTTCTTTTTGTTGAAGGAGACATCAAGTTTTCCAGCACCAATATTTAACCAAAGATTCTTTATGTTATATTTTCCAAGTTCCACACTGGTTTCTGCCATTCCTGAGTTTATCTCAACGAAGAAAAATTCCTTTTTCCCCGGTATCTGTATTTCCATAGTGATGGAATCTGAAAGATGCTTAAAAAGGTCTTTAAAATCTCCAGAAATTTCAATATCCTTTTTCCTTTCCTCAATCAGTCCACATACAATCTTATTATCTTCTTTTTTCAAACCAAAAAGGTCTTTGAGAGAATCAGGCGCCGTAACCTTTATGGTTATTCTATCACCTTTTGCAGTTGTAACAGTGCATTTACCAGCACAGTTTATATCAAGTTCCATACCATCGGTAATCTTTTTACTTAAGTTTAAACTGGTAAGACTGAGCATCACCAATATTAAAAGCATAATTCACCCTCCTATATTAAAAACAGATACCTTATTTTAAAGGCATATATATGTTCGGTGCTCTTCCATGTATTTTCAATCCTGTTAAGTGACTCATTGAAAACCACATACAATTTTGATTTGGGCTTTATTTCCCATGAATAGTACAGGGAAATCCGATTGGTAAGCGGGGTGAATGAATCTTCATACAGACCCACATGGTTTGAGGATAAGGACAGCTCCATAAATGGTGTAAATTTATACGTCAATCTGCCTTCACCAGATAGGGTTGAACTCAAGAAACTGCCCGAAGGCATGTACTCATTCCAGAAATTTAAATCATAATCTAAAGAGATTCTTGAAGAAAGAGGCATGTATATGCCCAGGGATACAAAACTGTACTTTGCTCTATATCCACGCGCATAATTCCAGCCATAGGTTTGATTGTAATTTATATGAAACCTCGTATCTTTAATTCTCCCCCATAATCCTATTTCACCTGCTTTTGAAGTATACAGTATTTTCGCAGTATCCTGCGTATAATCCCTCCCTATTGAAAGGTATGTGTGCATTCCACCTTTTATGGGACGTTCAAAAGATATTAAACCATTCATACTTATAGCCTTTGAGAGTCCCGGGTCATTTGCATATTTGACACCATTTAAACTCAAATTAATGGATAACCTCCTGAAGGAAGAACCCTTCTTTCCGTATTTGTAATAACCCAGGTACAGTGAGGCAATTTTATCATCCGGAAAAAAGTTAGTATACCCGGTTGGCGAGACGTTGAATTTTGAGTTCGCCACACCAGTGTAAAATCCAGCAAGATAGCTTTTCTTAAAATAAAACAGACCACCTGCCTGAAATAAAAGCCCCAGTGTTCCAGAATCACTTTTATTGGTAACAAACTGCCATGCAAACGCATTTCTCTTTTTTCTCAAAATACCATCAGCCTCTGCTGCATAAAACACAGAATCTCTCTCAATACCTTTGAGAAAAACTCCTGCCATACCCACTTCAGAGTTTGAAAGCATCTTTTGTTTCACCCGCACTGCGTTAAACAACAGGGGAAAGGCTGTATCCGTGGGTGTATTCAGTTTACCTGTAAGCACGCTCATAACGCCCAATTCAGTTCTTTCTCCCTTCTCAATAAACTTACCACCAAAGAGGATGGGTACATAAGTTGCAATATCAGAATACTTTTTTCCTATCCTTCTTGTGTAGAGTATTTCAACCGGGGAATATCTTACACCACTTGCAGAAAATACCTCCTGTCCCTCAAGGAAAAATGGCCTTCTTTCAGTGTAATATATTTCATTCCTTCCAAGACTCATTCTGAATGGGTCTGCCTCTATTTCAGCAAAATCAGGGAAAGTTGTAATACTCAAAGAATAGGGACCCGTTTTGTACTTAAAGTCAAGGCCACCTTTCAATTTAAACCCCTCTACTTCCGCATATTCAGAATATTCGTGTCTCAGAAGGAGCACAGGATATACCTCAAGACCCAATCCTTCATCCTGTGGATTTACTCCCATAAGCCTGCCAAACATGGAGACCCTTACATCTTCATTTTCAGGTGGAAGAATCCACCAGGCGTCTTCGCCAATCTCATCAAAGCCACATTTGAAATTTGCCCCCCATGTGTGAACATCCTTTTTGAATTTCAGGGTTTTGAAGGGAATCTTGAACTCACTTGAAGCAAAATAGTGTCCATCTTTGAGAAAAATCCTGACCTTTGCATCCCATACGCCATCCCATGCCCCATCAAAATCACTGCCATCACCTAAAACCATTCCATCAAACCTCTCACCTGCTGTGGAGACAGAGAATAAATAACTCTCTACCTTTGTCATTAATGGATCAAGAAAAACCGTATAATGGTCTTTTATGCCTGAGAGTTTTGTAGAGGGCCTTCTTTTTCCATAATCTACCCTGAATAAAATGTATAGATTGTGTTTATCCTGGAGCACCTTAACCACTGTTTTATAGGTGGACTTTTCACCATAATAAGGCTCACTAATTTTTGTAATGAGTACGGAGTCAGCCTTATTCCAGACATCATCCTCAAAACCATCCACCTTTATTGAACCGTATCTCACACTGAGAGATGGAGTACGTGACACAAGTGTCCAGAAAAGCATTGAAACAATAAAAACCATGCTTAATCCTCCTTAACCTGTTCTTCGTCAGGTATCACAATCCATGCAATAATGTAAAAGAGCACAGAACCACCGCTCATAACAAAGAGAATCAGCAAAAGCCTCACCAATACAGGGTCAATATCAAAATACTCACCAATTCCAGCACAAACACCTGCAATTACCCTCCCCTTTTTCGGCCTTACGAGTCTTTTTCTTGCCATCTTTTACCTCCTAACCTTCTGAAATTTTCCAGAAATACAGATTTAAAAGAAACATAATGAAAAGCCAGGCTGAAGAATAAACAAAAGAGAAAGCACCAATATTATAGACATGAACCGAGCTGGTTATAACTTTTAATTTAAAGGGAGCAGGAATAAAATCATCAAAAACACTGTACAGTTTGAGAAATAACACAACCTCTGCAATACCTGCAGATAAAATTATGATTACTCTGTTCCTATAGATAGAACGCGATAAAAGATAGAGAAATCTCCCAGAAAGAAATGCAAGAACAAACAGAGGGAGATATACAAAAAACGTACCCCATGAGAGTGTGAATACGACAAAGGTCTTAAAATCATGTGAAAGGATATGAACAAGAACAACGGGAATAATTGTAAACAACAGAGATTCAAGAGTAAAATATACAAGATACGCCGTTTCATTTTCAAGAGAACTTACAGGATTTGTCCTGTATATGTAAACTGTACCCCTTGACCATTCTTTTCTTGTTATATGTACACCTCTCAGGAGAAAGAAAAGTGGATAGAAAACCATGGGCAATGCAATAAGAAAAACGACAATATTTTCAAGGAGTCTGCCACTAAAAAAAATGACAGTTGCAAAAGGTACAAGGAAAACCAGAGAAAAAGAAAGTACCGCCCCTTTTTCATCCTTTAACATTCGCCTGACCATGTAAAAAATCCTCATAGCCTTCTTACCTGAAAGTATTTATATAAATGCCTTCAATACTTGTTCCGTACTGTTTTCTGAGTTCTTCAGCATCTCCAGAAAGCACAATCTCCCCTCTATCAATAAAATAAACAAAGTCAAAAAGAGATTCTATCTCTCCTATAAGATGGGAAGTTATTATCAAAGCAGCACCCTCTTTTAAGTACTCACTGATTGCGTTCTTTATCCTGTGCCTTGAGGTAGGGTCAATACCGGAAAAAGGCTCGTCTAAAAGATAAAACATTGCTTTTTTTGAAAGGGCTGCAAGTACCCTTAATCTCGCCTTATAACCTCGTGATAGTCTGTCTATCCTCTCTTCAAGCGGAATATCCAGTAGTTCAACAAGTTGAGATTCTCTCTCTTTTGACCAGGAATAGAAAATATGAGAAACAAAATCAAGAAAATCTTTAACTCTCATATTCTCGTACAGACCACCATCTTCCGGTGAGTATGAAATAAACATTCTTCTATCAAGTACGTTCTCACCATTCTTTAAAAGGACACTTCCTGTTGTGGGTCTTAGAATACCTGCAATTACTTTCAAAAGGGTGGTCTTGCCCATTCCATTTGGCCCAAAAACACCATATATCTTACCCCGTTCAAAAGAAAGTGATACCCCTGAAAGTGCTACCTTTTTTCCGTACTTTTTAAAAACGTTGTGTACTTCTATGCGTTCAGTCATGCACGTCCCTTATATGAGCCAAATACATTTCTCATTATCTCTTATAGATTCTTGTCATATTATGAAAAATCAACATATATTATGATACAGTTAAAACGGCATAAAGACAAAGAATCGCTTTTATTTACTGGTGTTTATTCATAAAATCTTTCAACTTATTGAAAATCCGAAAAATAGGACTTATAATTAACCTACTTTAACAGGGAGGATGGAATATGCCAGTTCCAGCAAGAAAGAGTTCCAGAATGAGGTCAAGAAAAAGAAGAACTCATTACAAATTCAGGGTTCCACAATACGTTAAGTGCCCCAACTGTGGTGCTCCAATGGAACCACACAGAGTTTGCAGAAATTGTGGATATTATGCTGGAAAGCCAGTTGTAGTAGTTAAATCCAGATAATGATTGAACTTGAAAGGCTTTTAAGAGAGGCGAGGGAAAAGGACGTATCAGACGTTCACCTTAAAGTGGGGCGTGAACCCATATTCAGGGTTCATGGTAGTTTATATCCACAGACAGAATACCGGGTTATTTCCAAGGATGATATGGAGTTTATCATTGAGTCTATAATAACCCCGGAGCAGGAAGAGAGATTAAAACGAGAACTCAGTCTGGATGTGGCATTTGTTATTGAAGGTGTGGGAAGGCACAGGGTCAACATCTACAAACAAAAAGGTGAATGGGCAATTGCAATCAGACTTATCCCTGCATTTATCAAAAGTATTACGGAGTTAAACCTTCCCAGAGTACTTGAGAAACTTGCTCTTTCCAGAAGAGGTCTCATACTCGTAACAGGTGTAGCAGGTTCAGGAAAATCAACAACTTTAGCAGCCATGCTCTCACATATCAACAAAAACCGTACATGCACAATTATTACCATTGAAGACCCAATAGAATATGAACTTGAGGACGAGAAAGCCTATATTGTCCAGAGAGAAGTGGGAATTGATACTCAGAGTTTTGCACATGGACTTAAAGAGGCCTTAAGACAGGACCCCAATGTAATTATGGTGGGAGAGATAAGAGACCTTGAAACTGCTCAGACTGCTCTCCTTGCTGCAGAAACAGGACATTTAGTTTTTTCCACATTGCACACTCTTGATGCAAGAGAAACGATTAACAGATTTATTGCCATATTTCCATCTCATCAGCAGGACCAGATAAGACTTCAGCTTGCAGCAGTGTTGAAAGCCACGATAGCACAGAGGCTGGTGCCACGAAGTGATATTCCAGGACTTGTCCCTGCAGCAGAGGTAATGGTCAATACTGCAAGAGTATCAGAAATGATTAAAGACCCTTCAAGAACACATGAAATACAGGATGCAATTGCCGATGGTTTTGTACCATACGGCATGCAGACCATTGACCAGTCACTCTTCTATCTGTGGAAAAAGGAAGTGATTTCCAAGGAAACAGCTCTTGAATTTGCCACCCAGAGAGAAACCCTTGAACTCCGCATGAGAGGTATCTCAAGCGGGGAAGAAGGAAGAAACTGGGAACTCTTTGAGAGAAGAGCTTTAAGAGAGTTAAGAGAAAAGAAGAAACAGGAGGGTAATAATGGCTAAGATAGACGAGGTAATGAACCAGTTTGTGGAACAGGTAGACGAAATAGTGTTTTCCACAATAGTATCAATGGATGATGCAACACCGGTTACTGGATATTCCACAGATGAGTCCATAGACATTACAATCCCTGTTGCTTTTATGACAGAAGTGGCAAGGAAAGGAATGATGGCAACAGAAAATTCCAACTTTGGCAAAACAGAGGATATACTTCTTACAACGGATACGAACTTCATAGTAATGAGAATGATTCCAGGCACAAACTACATGCACTGCGTTGTTCTGACAAAACAGGGCAACTGGGGAATTGCAAAGGTCCTCATGTCAAAATTTGCCAAGAAGTTCAAGGAAGTTCTGCCCTGATAGGTTGAACATTCAGTAAGGGTCTTTTATAATATTAAAACTTCAAAAGCGCCGCTAGCTCAACTGGTAGAGCAACGGACTCTTAATCCGTGGGCTGGGGGTTCGAGTCCTCCGCGGCGCATTTTTTTATTTAAGGGGGTAGTTTGCATATAGGAAGCCTCTTTTTATCATTTATCACAGCAGGAAATTTCTGGCTGAATACCACATCCTACAATCTTCACCTGAAAATAGAAGCCCTTGGAGCAAGAAAAAGAACTCAGTTATACTTCTTAGACGTTTCATCATTTGCCATACCTCAAGATGTGATTCAAAAAAAATCTCTAAACCTTCAATTATTACCAGTGGCACGAGGGAAAATAAACCACACATTTTCAGAAAAAATACCTTCATACGGTAACAACGAATTTATATTTAAAACACTCGGCATTGATTTTATCCACTCAAAAGGGCTATATGGACAGGACATAGTAGTAGGCGTGTTTGACACGGGCTTTGACTCAACTCATCCTGCCATAAAAACGATATTTGATGAACACAGAGTTATAGCACAGTATGATTTTAACTCAGGTGACCATCTTTTCCTGAAGGACAATGAAATACAACTCAGCGATTCTATAATCTATTTAAATGGATTTGATATTGCTGACAGTTTTGCGGTGGTGTCTTATGTTCCCATAGATATACTTGCGTTAAACGACAATGGCTACAGAGTGGTTATACTCCATAATGGAGAAAAGGAACTTGTTTCAATTAACGAGCGCGGTATAAAACCACGAATCAGACTAAAACAGGACACACTCTTTATCGTGTATGAGGTTATCAGAAGCGGATTTATGCAGATTCAACTTGCAAAGAGGTCTCCAGAGGGAGCTATAACAAAGATATCTCTCACTGACAACACGGTGGACAATATATATCCTGATATGACATTCAAAGACGATACAATTTTTGTTTACTATATAAACTCATCTGGCATACTAAAATCAGGTGTATTTAACAATACTGTGGTTTTCACCGATACTATCTTTAAAAAGCCGGACCTCTCTTATCTTAAGGTTTACGATAACTACGCCATTTATGCTACATTTGATAGCATCGGAATATTGACATTATCGGATACTCCAGAAATAATATTTGAAACAGAAGGTTTTTATCCGGGATTTAATCCAGCCTGTGGTCTTTTTTATTACTCTGACAGTACAGGAACCTGGGAGTACGATATCCATAATAATAGCCTGAGATTTTTAACCTCCAGTATTCTAACATCTCCACCAGTCTTCAATGGTGACTCTCTTATTTTTGCCACATTCAACAACTATAACGCTTATATAATACAACACGGCAAACTTACAGAAATCCATAGAGGCCTAACAGACCTCGTATCAGCAAGTGGCAGCAGTTTTCTTATAAGACAGAGGGGGGATGAAGATGTAACTCCTGATGTAAAAAATGATTATAATATGCACGGAACTGAAATGCTGTCACTCATTGGAGGCTTCTGGGAGGGAAAAATAACTGGTATTGCACCACTTGCCAGATTTGTTCTTTGCAAAACAGAGAGGGGTGCATCACCAGATGGACACAACTTTGAAAATCAAATTGAGGAAGACTTCTGGGCTGAGGCACTTGAATTTGCCATTGATAATGGAGCACAGGTTGTATCAAGTTCACTGGGATACAAAGACTGGTATTCAAAATCACAACTTGATGGCAAATACCCTATATCTTCAAGAATGGCATCAAAAGCACTTTCTTTAGGTGTGCTTGTAATAAATGCCATGGGTAATGATACCCATGAATACATCCCTGAAAATGGGGATACATCCCTCGTTGCACCTGCAGATGCTCACAATATTCTTGCAGTAGGTGGGTGTGATTCCACATGCACAGAGCCTGCTAACTGCTCCTATGGACCTGCCGGAGATGGAAGAATAAAGCCTGAAATTGTTGCACCTTTTAATGCCTACTGGGCTGACTCAGATGGTACCATCTATAGATTGGGAGGTACATCGGTATCCACCGCTATTGTGGCAGGCATAGTGGCTTCCCTATGGAGCGCTGACCCTGAAATGGATGCAGATTATATGCGATCACTTATTATCAAAAACGCGACACAGCTTCCAGGATATAATACGCCCAATAATATTACAGGTTACGGTAGAATAGACCCTGTTAAGGTGTACAATGTTTTGCCTTTTAAAGAGGCTGTGGAGAAAGACGTGGAGTTTTTAAATCCATATCCCAATCCTGCACGTGTATCACAGAATCGGGAAATTATCCTGCCCCTCAAATTTGTCCACAGAGGTGATGGAATAATAAAAATACTCACAGCAAATGGAAAAACTGTAAGAACAATAAAGTTCTATGAGAGAGGTCCCGGAATACTGACTTTTCCCGTTTCAATAAAAGACCTCTCCCCTGGGTTATACATTGCTTTCTGCCACACAACCTTTAAAAGTGCCAGAACTAAATTTATTGTACTTCCTTAAACACCTCTTTCCTCATTTCTTCTGTAAGAATAGATGCCATAAACTGCGGAATTGGCAGAGAAAGACCAACAAGGGCATCGTTTAAAAGAATAAGAAGTTCCTCCTCTTCTTTCTTGAAGTGTCTTCTTATCAAACTCACAATATATTCAACAGCCTGCTCATAACCCACATTTATCTTGGCGACCTCGTCTCCCATAAACACAAGAGGCTGTGTAAAGTCTCTGGTCTGTGACTCTTTCATGAGTTTAAGCAGTTTGGTATGAACTATTATGTTATAAACCCTTACCTTGTTTAAGAACTCTGATAGGGCAAGAACAAGCCTTCCAGTGTATACATTGTTTACATCCTCAATATCCACACCAACATCAAGATGATACAATCTCTCAAGGAACTCGTCCACCAGTTCACCCTTTATAACATAGCCATGCTGGGGAGCTATAATCTCTACCTTTGGAGTAAGCATTCTTATGAGATCAATTGTCGTTCTTAAAGCCTTTTTGGATGGCATATATATCTGATGAAAGAGAGCAATCCCCGGCCATGCGCTTTCATCGGCATATACGGATTGTTTGTTCATGGTATTCAAACCTGCCATAAAATCCCCTGTGAAGAGCACTCTTGTATCAGGGTCATAAACCATCATGGCACCCCTGAAATGACAGTAAGATGCTGGAACAAAGTATATCTTTGAATTGGTTCCTGGTATTTCAAAGTATGACGATATAAAGGATTCTGCTGCTTTAAACCTGCCACGTGGAACCCCGTACATTTTAATCAGTCTCCAAGAATCAATGGAACCTATTAAAACGGAATTCTTTGCTCTCATAAGAAGAGGCAACACATTGGAAGAAACATCAGGGTCCTGGTGACTTACAAATATAATATCAAGGTTTTTGAGCCCTCCAATGAGTTCCTTTAGTGTATCCTCAAGTCGTGGCAGGTCAAGTTTCGTTCCTGGATCCATAATCATGTTGATACTCTGCTTCCTTTTAAATCTATTAAAGAGCAAACCAAGGCCTTCATTTTTTATGGGGAACTTCCTTATGTAGATATTTCTGTGAAAATCTTTTTCATCGGATTGTAGCTTATAATACCCTTTAACTATTTCAATAACCTTCTGCATGTCACCCTCCACTTTTAAATTAGATTAACATTATAAATCTTTTAGATGAGAAAGTCAAACTGTTTGAATTCTAATACAATAGATGGAAAAGAAATAAAATATGGCGGCGCAGGGACTCGAACCCCGGACACGCGGATTATGATTCCGCTGCTCTAACCAGCTGAGCTACACCGCCAGTATTATAAATTTTAAATGACATTGAATGGTCTGTCAAGGAAAAGCTGGAACATTTTTATGTTTTCCGTTTTGGGCATGTAGTATTCAAATCATAACTTAACCTGTATAATTTTACCCATGAGAAAATACCTGATTGTGGTCTCCTCATTTCTTATAATGGCTACACTGGGAGGCCTGTATGCATGGAGCATTTTTGTACCACCTCTCAAGGAACAGATAGGAGTTTCCACAGGTTTCACACAGATAATTTTCGGTCTTATAATAGGAATTTTGCCCGTTGCCATGGTCTTTGGTGGAAGGCTCCTTGAAAGCAAAGGACCTATGTATTCAGGAATCATAAGCGGTATTTTATTTGGTGCAGGGTATATAATGGCGGGTAAAAGTGGTGCCAGGCCTCTTTTTTTAATAACAGGGATAGGGTTAATGTCAGGTATAGGAACCGGATTTGGCTATATAGCAGCGCTGAGCAGTCCTGTTAAATGGTTTCCACAAAAGAGAGGTCTTATCACAGGCATAGCAACCTCTGGATTTGGGGCTGGTGCTATTTTTCTTTCCTTTATCGTAAGAGAACTTTTGAAAACAGGAATGCCTGTTTCTCGCATTTTCATGATAATAGGCATAACATACGGACTTATAATAATTACAGCCTCTCTTTTCCTCAATGACCCCAAAGACACCGTAAAAAGTACCAAAAGTGCAGAGTGGAATCTTGATTTTCTGAAAGATACTAAATTCTGGGCATTATTCTGGGGCATGTTTTCAGGAGCATTTGCAGGTCTTGTAATAATAGGTAATTTAAAACCACTTGCTTTATACTTTGGTATTGATTCAACTTCAGCAATACTGGCCATTTCATCTCTATCAATGGGAAATACTGCTGGCAGAATCCTCTGGGGTTACATAGCAGACAGGATTGGGATACAGAAAAGTATCAGATTATCGCTTATTATAATCGCCATATTGATACCCATCTATGCATTTGTAAAGTCAGGTTTGCTCTTTGTTATTCTATCACTATTTATAGGGCTCGCATTCGGTGCAAACTTCGTGCTCTACGCAACCGGAGCATCCATATTCTTCGGTATAGAAAGGATTGGAGAAATATATCCTTTTGTTTCGTTTGCCTATGGTATCGCTGGCCTTACAGGGCCACCAGCAGGAGGTTATGCTTACGATATAACAGGAAGTTATATTTACAGTCTGATTATATCTTCACTTGTTGCGTTTGTGGGAAGTATTGCTGCAATTCATTTAATAAAACAGCACCTAACTCATAGACTCCCTGAGTCTGTAAAGGAGGTCCTTTAATCTGTAAAGGTCTGAAGATTCCGCCAATTTAAGCCCCTCATCAATGTATCTTAGAGATTTTTCAATATTACCTTTTTTCCTGTAACCCTCTGCAATCAGATAATGAATATAAGTTCTATTCCTGACAGGTAAATCCACCTTTTTTACATTCATGTCAGATATTTCATCAAAACCCAGAACAAAAGACCATACTTTATATAAAAGTTTGTTATAAGTACTGGCTCTTTTAAGCATAGATTCAAAAGACTTTTTGTTGTTTTTAAACAGTTTCTTTGCCTCATCCACCTCACGAGTTAGAAACAATGTATACAAAGCTGCATCAAGAGCATCAACGCTTCCCTTTTCTATAGATCTGGAAATTTCGTTGTAACACTCTTCCCATAGGTTAATCTTGATATGTGCTGCAAGTTTGTGGAGAATAAGGCAGGCACGTAGAAATTCATTATGCTTTTTATTTTCTTTAGCATACTCACAAACTTTGTAAAGGTCTCTACCTGCTTCCTCATAGCGAGCCAGTTCAAAATACATCTCACCTCTTATTAGATAAAGAGGAATATTGAGATATGCCCTTCCCATAGCATTGTTTATCTTTATCCCTTTTGTGGCACATTCAATTGACTTTGAACACATTTCCATGTCCATGTACAGCATGGCAAGGTTCCCGTACAGCATACTTTTTCCATAGGCGAAATTTGTCTTCTCATGAAGTTTTTTAGCCTCTATAAACATGGGCAGGGCTTTATCAAACATCCCTCTTCTGGCATAATATCCCCCGAGATTATTGTAAAAAGCCGCCATATTACGGGCACTGGCCTTTGCTTTTTTACCAGTTTCAAGAGCCTTCATGAAATACCGTTCAGCCTTTTCAAGATGTTCTGAATCATTAAACATTTCATAAATGGTCGCAAGAGTATTATACCCAAGGGCTTTGACTTCAAGAGATTCAGAGGGAAGTTCCTCTAAAGCCTCGTGTACAAGGCGCTCTGCATCTTTCAGGTTCCCTTCGTGTGCAAGATGGAATGCCAGCATAAATTTGAAGCCACATTTTTCCGCAAGACTACCCGTATGTTCAATGGCCAGCCGATAGTATTCTATGGCTTTTTTCCTGTTACCCATTAAATTATACGTATATGCTATAAACCGCCCCTCAAGGTCTCCTCTCTCATCTTCAAGATACTTCAGTGCTTCACCGAAGTGTTTGAGCGCATCTTCATATCTTCCAAGGTGTATGTATGCTGTGCCTATTTTTCTGTGCAGAATACCCTTTTTCTTTTCATCATTTATACTCTGAAGTGCAAACTCATAGTACTTTACTGCACTGTTATATGCATAGACCTTTAGAGCCATATCACCTGCAAGTTCTCCATACTGTGCAAGTTTTTCTTTATTTCTTGCAAGGTAATAGTAGTGCAGGACCATCTCCACACTGTTATCTGTGACTCCGTATTTCTCTTCAAGATGTCTTGCCAGTGAATCGTATATGACTTTTTTAACCCCATCCCCCATATCATCAAGCACCACAAGCCTTATTGCATCCTCCTTGAATGAATAGACCTCACCTCCCTCACTTTCAATAAGTATGTTCAATCTCACCAGTTTATCCAGAATCCCATAAACCTCACCCACATTCATGCCCATTGCTCTGGCTATAATTTCGGGATAAAAACTCTTTCCAGCACATGCACCGTATCGTATAACTTTCTTCTCCCTATTACCAAGATGTTCAAGTTTTCTCTCAATTGTATCCTTTATACTCCTTGAAACAACGATATTCTCAGGATTGGTAAGAGTCCACTCGCCCTCCACATACCTCAGTGCCCCTGCATCAAAATGTGTTCTTATAAATTCTTCCACGAAAAATGGATTTCCTCCGCTAAACTCATATATTCTGTCAATGAGTTCAGGAGATAGGGGTCTTTTTAAAATACTTTCCGAAAGAAGTTTAACTTCTCCCTTAGTCATAGGATGAAGTACCAGTTCATCATATAATCTTTCTCTACCAAGAAGGTGGATGGTTTTCTCCAGCGGAGTACCGGCAATTTCGTCGTTCCTGTAAGTTGCAAACATAACCACATTGGGAAGCATCATATGGAGAAGATAGTAAACAAGTTCAAGGCTCAACTCATCTGCCCAGTGCAGGTCGTCAAAAGCCAGCACCAGTGGCTCTTTTGATGATAGCATGGTAAAAAGATCAGATACCGCTGCAAATAGAGTAAACTTATCGCCAGTTCCCGTTTGCACTGTTTGAGAGGATGAAAGTTGAGGTATGAGTTTACCCAACTCTATTCGTGACGACTCCTGCATTTTACCATAGGCCTCTTTGAATTCCACGGGATACTTTCTTATCATGTCAATCAGGAGAGTTCTTATCGCAATATAGGGCATTGCAGTTATGGCACCATAGGCCATACCCTGAGCAAATTTTACATTTAAAGAGGACAGAGTATCAAGCAAAAGCCTTGTTTTCCCAATTCCAGCATCACCTGAGATAAAGTGAATTTTGAGGGGTTCCTTACTTGCTTTTATCACATAGTTCTTTTCTTCTCTACGTCCAACAAGAACAGGAGAGGGAATACCGGGAACAAGATTTGAATCCTTGTAAACACCAACCCTTCCCTTTCCAGAACGCTTTGCATCATAGAGACATCTATCTGCATAGTCAAAAAGACTTTTAAAATCCACACCGTGTTCAGGATACGTTGATATACCAATACTTGCACTTAAATGTCCATATGGGGTGTTTACCTTTTTGAGATTTTCAAGTATCCTCTCCCCAAGTCTAACTGCACCTTCGTAAGAGGTGGAGGGAATTATGATAACAAACTCATCTCCGCCGTATCTTACCACTGTATCGGATTCCCTGACAGTATTCTTTAGTACATCCGCGAACTTTACAAGGGTTTTGTCACCTTCAAGATGTCCCAGAGAATCGTTTATTTCTTTGAAATTATCAAGGTCAAGAATCATGAGGGAAAGACTGTCTTTGTATCTCCTTGATCTGGCAAGTTCTCTCTCAAATATTAGATTGAGATATTTTCTGTTGTAAACACCGGTCAATTCGTCCTTATAAGTCTCCTGAAGAATATCCTGCATTACTATTATTTTAAACCCATATTACTAAAACCACAAGGCTTGTCCGTACACAGCTTGAATCTTAAAATTTAAGAATGCTGTATATTTTGAATTTATTATTACTTGGTTATTCTATCTTTTATCAGTACGAAACGCCAACATATCTGGGTACCTCATCCTTGTATTCCCAGAATGTATGGTATCTGCCAGCTGCACTTACATGGACTGGATATAAAAGCTCAATTACCCTTACAGGTATATTACCGTACTCCTCATCTGAGCTGAAACATACTTCAATCAGTGTACTTCACAGAATAAAAGGGATGTATCTTTTTTCAGGATTTAGAATGCGAAAACTCTCAGACATTTATACTGAAGGCACTTTTATAACAGGAGGTGTTTTTAAAATAAGCAATATTAGTGTGGGAGCCAACTTAAGAGCTGTATATGAGACACTTGAAAATGAGAACAGTATACTGAAAGGCACTTTTGATTTTTCCCTGCTATTTAATCATTATCCCTTTATGGCAGGTTATGCCCTTTTTAACATCCTAAGACCAGACCTTACCTTCTCTTCAGGAGAAAAAAGCAAAATAGCCCAGCGAGGTCTTATATCTCTGAACTATCCATCTTCAGTATTCTTCACTGTTGGATACGAAAAAAATGGGTCCTACGAAAGTCCCTTCCTGAGCACAGAAGTATGGTTTACTCATGGATTCAACGTTGTTTTTGGTATCCAGAACAATACCGTTGAGGGCGGCATAGGTTTAAGGGGGAAACGGATGGGCATGGGTGTAAGGATAAAATCCCACACTCTTATGGGCCCCACTTACATAACATACCTGTCTTTTTACAGAGAATAAATATCCAGAGTTCTGGTGTATTTCAGGTTCCCATTGTTATCTCTTACTTCTATAATAAGATAATGTAATCCCGAAGACGTATCAAATTCAAGATTCAAAGTGTCAGTGGACAAAACCGTCGTATCCTCCATAACATAACCGTCTAATATTACTTTAAGTTGTTCACCATCTGTTACTACCACGCTGGTTTGAAAATAGCCAGGAACCATATAAGCTGCATAAAGTGGTTCATAAAAGAATGTGGAAAGTCTTTTTCTTTTCAGTATAGAAGAGAGAGCAATAGACAGTACAATTCCTGCTGTTGCTATGGCTATAACATACGATCTACGTCTACTATTTTTTTTATTTGAAAGATAGGGTAAGAGCCTTTCATCAAGTTCCTCGGGAGCCTTAACTTTCTTAAAACTCCTGAGAATCTTCTCAAGTTCCCTGTTATCCATGGAAATCCCCCAGATTTTCTCTGAGACTCGTTTTCGCTCTATTTAACCTTGACTTTACCGTACCGGTGCTTATTTTCAAAAGTTTTGCTATTTCCTTATAGGAAAAACCATCAAAATAGTACAGTTTAAGTATTTCCATGTGTTCTGGTGAAAGTTTTTCCATTGCCCTGAGCACCTTAATCCTTACCTCCATCCTTTTATAACTTCCATCGCTAAGGAAATGTACCTCAATATCATTTTCATCAATCTTCTTTCTCGTAAGAAAATTCAACACTGTGTTATGGGCAATGGAAAAAATCCATGTCTTAATAGAACTTCTGCCCTGAAAACCATCAAGACCTTTGTATACTTTCACAAAAACCTCCTGCGTAATATCAATCGCATCCTCTTCATTATAAACACGCCAGAATACATAGTTGTAAACAGCATCCTTGTACTTTTTATAAATCTTATCAAAGTCCACTCACATGCTCCAGTATATTAGACACGTAAATAGTGCAAATTGTTCCCACAATTTTGCTATAACGAAAATTTACAGAACAGAATCAATACACAATACAAGCGCGGCATACTGAGAGTTTTAGGCCCTCCAGGTCTGGCATTGTTATTGCTGTTATAATAATGAACAAACACCTCCCCGTGTCTGGAGGCAGGTTAAAACCTGCCTCCTGTTACTATTTAAATGTTACCTTCTGAATCAGTACTTGAGAAGGTGCTTTGCAGGATGGAATTTTGGATACAGAATCTATACTACATGTAATGCTATCACTTTGAAAACTCACTGTGTCCGGGTAAACGACAAAAACCAGTAGAGTTTTATTATCTGTTTTCACTTTAAGCGTATCATACACAAACCTTGTAACAGTAAAATATATCTCTGCCCTTTTTGGGTTCAATATGGTAACATACTTGAGATTGGTTCTGAGTCCAACATTAACTTTATATCTTCCTGTTTTAAACGTATCCAGTGACACCGTATCTGTGGTAACAAATCGCATGGTTCTGAGAATGGTTCTTGGTCCTCTTACTCTCACAGTACGTGGTCTTATTCTATCCACATTAACTTTTGTTTTCAAAGAGTCATATACAAAAACTGGTTTTATTGAGTAAAGAACTTTGGTAGAATATCTATCAACCAGAAAGAGCACCTTTCGGGGAATGACTTCCATAATCTCCAGGTCTTCAACCTGTGGAACTGCACCCTGGGACATATCAATAATATTCTTACCCATGTCAAGACGACCAACATCCACTTCATAGAACGACTTTGTATACTTAAGCTTGAGTATGGTTTTGCCCTTAGCATTTATGCGTAACCTGACTTTTCTGGGCGGCGTTGATATAAGAACCAATGAATCCGACACACTGTAACTGTAATGGACGGGCAATTCTATTATCTGCGTATAATTCTTTTCCGTGGTGGCATGGAACCATATGATAAGCGATAGAAAAAGCGCTACAACCTTTATGCCGAGGTCTTCAAAGAAATCATTCTTCTTCATTTTCATTTTCCTCAACGAGTCTCATGGCTTTTCTGAGGTATGCCCGGAATTCATCAGAAGTAAGAGGCTTTGATATAACACCGTCTTCCGCAATCCTTATAGATTTTCTTTCTTCCGAAATAACAACGGCTATGGCATCTGTCACCCGTGTTATCCCTATTGCGGCTCTGTGCCTTGTTCCCAGAGCAGGGTCAATATCCTCACTCTGAGCAAGAGGGAGTATCACCCTCGCTGCAACAATTGTGTCACCGCGTATGATAACCGCACCATCGTGAAGTGGAGAGGGAGGTGTGAAAATACTGACCAGCAATGGAGCATTAACCTTGGCATTGAGCGATACACCGGATTCTTCAATATAATCATTTAGCTGTATCCTTCTTTCAAGCACCATAATTGCACCAAGTCCCCTATCCCTGAGCTGTAATGCAGCTCTGACAACCTCATCTATGGTACTCTGTCCAATAAAACTCCCTCTGAAAAAAGGATTTTTTCCGAGTAGTGCAAGACCACGCCTTATTTCAGGCTGAAAAATCACTATAAGTGCTAAAAGACCGTATTTTGCAAAGGCGGAGATAAGCCAGTTGAGGGCATTTAAATTAACAAAAACAGATAGGGCAGAAATAACAATGATAAACCCGAGACCTATTAACATATAGAGGGTTCTCGTGCCTTTAAAGAGTTTAAGTATTACATACAGAATGTACCAGACAATCAGTATATCAATAAGGTCTTTTATTCCAAAACTAAACGGCATTCTTTACAAGAGTTCCCACGTCTTTTCCATTAATTACTCTCTTTATATTACCCTTTGTAAGGGCATTGAACACACGTATTTCAAGGTTGTGGTCTTTTGCAAGCATAAAAGCTTCCCTGTCCATTACTTTCAGGTCATGCATGATGGCTTCATCAAAGGTAAGTGTTCTGAACATTTTTGCATTTTTAAACTTTTTTGGGTCCTTATCGTAGACTCCATCCACCTTTGTTGCTTTTAGAACTGTTTTAAGCCCGAGTTCAATGGCTCTGAGTACTGAGACTGTATCTGTGGAAAAAAGAGGATTACCTGTACCCATAGTGAAAATAAGAAGATAACCTTTCTCAAGATATTCCTGAGCTGTTTCCACCGAATAAACCTCTGTAAAATTGCCACAGGACAGTGCGGACATAACCTTTGATTTTAATCCTTTCTTTTTGAGGCTTTCACAAAGGAGTATACCATTAATACAGGTAGCAAGCATCCCCATATGGTCAGCTCTGATGCGTGGTATTCCGAGGGAAGAAAGTTCTCTACCACGAGCTATATTGCCCCCTCCTATGACTATTGCAAATTTACCCTTGAAATCTGTAAGTGCTTCCGTTAATTCTGTTACGAGGTAGTCTATTTTCTCGGGAGAGAAAATGGCATTCTCATCGCCCAGAATCTCTCCCGAGAGTTTTAAAAGAAAGGTATTACTCTTCGCCAATTCTGAATCTACAGAATCTTCTCACTCTTATATTCTCACCAAATTTTGATATATGAAGTTTTATTAACTGCTCAATGGTAATGGATGAGTCTTTTATGAAATCCTGCTCAAGGAGTACTTTTTCCTTGAAGAATTTCTCCATCTTACCCTCAACAATCTTATCAAGAATATGCTCTGGTTTGCCTTCTTTCCTGAGTTGTTCCTTATAAATCTCCTTTTCCTTCTCAAGTACATCTTTGGGTATATCATCTCTGGATACAGCTATTGGGCTCATGGCTGCAATCTGCATTGCTATATCATGAGCAAGTTGCTTGAACTCATCTGTATTTGCTACAAAATCGGTTTCACAGTTGAGTTCAACCATTGCCCCAACCTTGGAGCCTGGATGGATATAAGCATAGACAAGGCCATCTTTTGCAGCCCTGTCTAACTTTTTCTCAGCCTTCAGAAGTCCTTCTTTCTTAAGTTCCTCAACAGCCTTTTCTATATCGCCACCGGTTTTTTCAAGTGCCTTTTTACAGGCCATTATACCGGCACCGGTTCTTGCCCTTAATTCTTTAATAAGTTCAGTATCAATCTTCATTATTCATTCTCTCCTTTTTCAAACTCTTTTTCTGTAACAAGGTGGTCCTTACCCTGCCGCCCCTCAAGCACAGCATCTGCAATTGTCTTTGTAATAAGTTTGATGGACCTTATTGCATCATCATTTCCGGGGATTGGATAATCAACGACAGTGGGGTCACCATTTGTATCCACTATGGCCACAACAGGAATTCCAAGTTTCTTTGCCTCTTTGAGGGCAATCTCATCATGAACAATGTCAACTATGAACATGAGGTCAGGAAGTCCTCTGAGTTCCCTTATACCTCCAAGAACTTTCTGCAATTTTTCCATCTTCTTTTTCAGAAGCACCACTTCCTTCTTCGGGAGTTTATCAAATGTACCGTTCTGCTCCGCCATTTCAAGGTCTTCAAGGGCATATATTCTGGTGAGTATGGTCTCAAAATTGGTGAGAAGACCCCCCGGCCACCTTTCCACAACATAATAAACACCCGCTCTTTCAGCCTCTTCTCTCACCACATCCTTACCCTGTTTCTTGGTGCATACAAAAAGGATTTTACCACCCCTTGCAGCCACATCCCTCACAAAGTTGTAAGCCTTCTGAAGTTGCACAAGCGTTTTCCGTATATCAATAATATCCACCTTGTTCTTGCGGGTAAAAATATAGGGTTTCATCTTGGGGTTCCATCTTCTTCTCTTGTGGCCAAAGTGAACCCCGGCCTCAAGTAAGTCTTTAATACTTACAGGCAAAGTATAATTAACGCTTTGAGAACTGCGGAGATCTTCTTCTCTTGCTCTTTCCATACTTCATCCTCTCCTTTTCTCTTGGGTCTCTTGAAAGCATACCGTATTTCTTTAATGTTTCTGCAAGTTCTTCGTCAAACTGATAAAGGGCTCTGGCAAGTGCGAGCCTCATGGCACCGGCCTGCCCTGATTTTCCCCCACCTCTTACCTTCACCACTATATCAAAATCCTGTAGGCGAGACGTTACCTTGGCAGGTTCAAGCGCGTGGATAACAAGGTCCTCCCTGCCAAAATATTCAATTGGTCTTTTTCCATTCACATAAACTCTACCTTTTCCATTCTCTTTCAAACGAAGACGGGCTACTGACCTTTTTCTACTTCCAGTGGCAAATATTATTCTTGCACCCTCCATACTACCTCCTAATTAATCTTCATAATATCAATTTTTTCTGGTCTCTGAGCCCTGTGTGGATGCTCCGGACCTGCATATACTTTAAGTCTCTTCAACATCCTTCTGCCAAGCTGATTCTTCGGAAGCATTCTCTTTACGGCAAGTTTAATTACTCTATCAGGGTGTTTTTCTATCATCTGTGCAAAGGTTCTTGATTTGAGCCCACCGGGATAACCAGAATGCCAGTAGTATCTTTTCTGCTCGTATTTCTTGCCTGTAACCTTTACTTTTTCGGCATTTACAACCACCACAAAATCACCTGTATCCTGATGATACGTGAAAATGGGCTTCCTCTTACCAGATAAAATTAAAGCCACTCTTGTGGCAAGTCGCCCCAGAGGAATGCCCTCCGCATCTACAAGGAACCACTTTCTCTCAATGTCCTTATCTGAAGGTATAAATGTACGCATCCCTTACTCCTTTATTGCAGTGGTAAATGATAAAGGGAAAGTTCAATTTAATCAAGCAGTTATAAAATACCACCCCGATTATTCTTTTTCAATTTCTTGCTTTTGTAAAGTTCGGCATCACCCTTTTCAAGGAGTTCTTTAAGTGTAATACCATCCTCAGGGAAACAGGCTATTCCATAGCTAAAATCAATCTCGGGATACCTTACTTTCAGACTCTCCCTCACCCTCTCAAGCACTGATTCCACCATGTCCTTCTTTATCCCCGGTAGTACAAGTAAAAACTCATCACCTCCATACCTTATGGCTATGTCATAGCCCCTAATTGAATCAAGTATTATTTTACCGAGGTCCTTCAAAACCCTATCTCCTTTTGCATGGCCGTGTGTGTCATTAAATCGCTTAAAACCGTCAAGGTCAATAAAAACAAAGGCACATGTTGAATTAGAATATTTGACATCCTTAAGAACTTCTGGCACCTCAAGCTCAAGAGCCCTTCTGTTTTTCAATCCAGTGAGTGGGTCCTGCATTGAGTCCCTTTCAAATTTTTCAAAAGAGAAACTCCTTACAAGGGCAAGGGATATAATATCAGCAACTGACTCCAGCAAGCTCAAATCTTTTTCAGAAAAGGCATTAACTCTACTGCTTGTAACATCAAGCACCCCTCTTACACTGCCTCCTCTGTATAAAGGGAACGCTGCTTCTGAACGGACCTTTTTATCATAAAAGAAATACTTATCGTCAAATCTGACATCGGGAGAATAATATTTTTCGCCTGTTATATACACATATGGAGTTATTCCCTTACCAAATATCTTAAGGGCAAACTTCTCCTTATCTATCTTGTACCCATATTCTGCCTTAACCACGAGTCTGTCTCCCTCTGGCACGAGTATGGCAATCTGTAAAAGGTTGAGGTGTTTTTTCAACATACCAAGTATCTCGCGTACTGTATCATCGTCTATCTTCTCTTTTTTCACAAGTACACTGGATATCTTATTCAGAAGGCTAAGCTTTTCAATTGTATCCTCATATCTTTCATTGAGCAACATTCTGAAAAGTTGAGTGCTCACAACTTCAAATGAGTGTTTTAAAAACAGTATGAGTCTTTCATCTACTTCCCGTACCTTCTTGCTGTTCATATATACAATTCCTATAACCTTATCGTTGTAGATAAGTGGGTATGCTACAACCGTTCTTCTTGCCTTTTCTACTATTTTGGGGTTTATATCGTCTTCAAAATAAACATCCTTTATTACCACGGGTTCTTTTGCGTCAAGCACTTTTCTGGAAAGTCCTCTTACAAGTCTCGCTGTGGATTGGTATTCAGTCAAATCATTCTGTTCTCTACTGAGCGAAAAGGCACGTTTAACGCTCTTCTGGTTCTCCGCAAGAAGCAGGAAACTTGCCTCATCCATGTCCAGATAGAAAAGCGAACTTTTGAGAAGATAAAAGATAAAATCCTCTATTTTTCTGTACTCAACATGGTTTTTATCATTTCAAACGGGAAAATACTGTAATAGTAAATAAATCTCCAGATAACACTTACAATTCTTTTAATCTCTCGCATATTAAAAGTATCTATTTCAAAGGTAACCCGCAGAGCAGCCCTTGTTAAATATCTATCTGTTACGGGAAAATAAACGTCAAGTTTGTGGTTTTTAAGTTTCCAGGTTACATAATTAAGGGGCCTTCTTACCACCCTGACATCACGAACTTCCCTGACACTCGCAATGGCTTTAAGAATGGGATCAAAATGGACAAAAACCTTTTCTTTATTCATAGTATATATAGGGTAAAGCACAAGGGGGAAAATTGCAAGACTTCAAAATGCCGGGGGCGGGACTCGAACCCGCACAGGATCAACTCCCACATGGCCCTCAACCATGCGCGTCTGCCAATTCCGCCACCCCGGCAGAACTGAAGTTTCTAAATTATACATGCAATACAGTGCACCGTCAAGAAAAAGCTACATCAAGCAACATCATAAGCGCAAACCCAAGAATTACACCCATAGTGGCAATATCCGAGTGATCACCTGCCTGGGACTCAGGCACAAGCTCCTCCACAACGACAAAAATCATGGCTCCTGCTGCAAAGGAGAGGGCATAAGGCAAAAGATAGTGGAAAACACTTACAAGCCATGCACCCAGAATACCTCCAAGTGGTTCAACAACCGCAGATAGCTGTCCAAAGAAAAAACTTTTAAGTGGAGAAAGCCCTTCACGCCTGAGTGGTAATGAAACAGCCATACCTTCAGGAAAATTCTGTATTCCAATGCCAAGCGCCAGGGCAAATGCTCCAAGTAGTGCCTCTTCATTTCCTTTTCCAACAGCGCCGAATGCGACACCAACAGCGAGTCCCTCCGGGAAATTATGAATTGTAATTGCAAGAATAAGAAGCGTGGTCTTTTTCAGACCTGCCCTTATTACACCTTCCTTCTTTTCTTCTGGCAAAAACAGATGGAGATGTGGGGTTAAAAAGTCTATTAACCTCAAAAAGACACCTCCAACAACAAATCCCAGAACAGGTGGGAACCAGACAGGAATACCCTGCATTCCTCTGGCCATTTCAACAGATGGAAGGAGTAACGACCAGAAACTTGCAGAAATCATTATTCCTGCGGCAAATCCCAGTGACGCATCAAGCACCTTTCTACTCATATCCTTTTTAAAAAATACAACTGCAGAGCCAAGAAGCGTGACAAACCATGTAAAAAGCGTTGCAATAAAAGCAAGTAGAACTGGCGATGAACCGGAAAGACCTGACAGTAGAAAATTCATTTTAAATCCTCCAACTTTCCAAAGTATTCTTTTATTTTTTTGGAAAGAGTATTTCTGTGAATACCCAGAATCTCTGCAGCCTCTTTGATATTACCTCCAGTAAGAAGCAGAACCTTTTTTATATGCTCTTTTTCCACATCCAGAAGTCTGAGTAGAATCTTTTTTTCTTCCCCCTCAAAGCCCGTTAGCATGTCCGTTGTTATATATTCGCCATCAGCGAGGACAACTGCACGTTCAACAATATTTCTGAGTTCTCTTACATTTCCTCTGTATGGCAGTGATAGAAGATGATACTTTGCCTCTTTTGTAAAGCCCTTTATACGTTTATGTGACCTTTTTGAAAATCTTTTCAGAAAATGTTCAGCAAGAGGAATAATGTCCTCCCGCCTCTCTCTCAAAGGTGGAATATGTATATGTATGGTATTTATCCTGTAATAAAGGTCTTCCCTGAATAGACCCTGTTCAATCATCTTCTCAAGGTCCCTGTTTGTGGCTGATATGAGCCTTACATTGGCCTTTTTTACCTTTTCTCCACCAAGTTTCCAGTATTCACCACTCTCAAGGAATCTCAGGAGTTTTGCCTGAAGTGGTGGGGACATCTCACCTATCTCATCAAGGAACAATGTGCCTCCATCTGCCATCTCTATCTTTCCCCTCTTTGAGGTCTCGGCACCTGTAAATGCACCCTTCTCATAACCAAAGAGTTCTGATTCAAGAAGGTTATCAGGTATAGATGCACATGATATTGCAACAAACTCACCCATTCTCCCGGAAACACGGTGAATGAATCTCGCCACCTCTTCCTTACCCGTACCACTTTCCCCCGTTATAAGCACAGGAGCCATGCTTTTTGATGCTCTGTAAGCAAGAAACAGAACTCTACGCATTATAGAGGATTTAAAGACAATGCCACTTCTATCAAAATCCAGATGGTTATGGTCTTTTAACACAACAGACTCATCCAGAATGACTTCACTCTCAATTTTTTTTACGATTTCCATAAGTTCCTCAAGATTTATGGGTTTGGTGAGAAATTCCACTGCTCCGCTTTTCATGGATTGCACAGCACTATCAATTGTTCCAAATGCGGTAATAATGATGCCTTTAAGCAGAGGATTTTTTTCTCTTAACTTCGTAAGAAGGTCTATACCGCTTTTTTTTCCAAGTCGCAGGTCAATGAGAGCTATATCAAAATTCTCTATCTCATGGAGATGTAGTGCCTCATCAAACGAGTATGCGCCTTTAACACTGTAACCCCTGCTCTTTAAAAATTTGACCAGCGCACGGTTCTGAACCTCCTCGTCATCAACAACGAGAATCTTCAGTAAATTCAATTTGTACCTCCACCTCACCATTTACATTCCTAACACCAATTCGCCATCCATGAGACTCTACGATTTTTTTAACATAATACAGCCCAACTCCACTTCCCTTATCCTTTGTGGTGAAAAACGGCTCAAATATTTTATCAATAACATCTTTCGGGATGTTGCCCCTGTTTCTGAAAACTATGCTGTTTTTCTGTATCTCTATGTCTATTTTGCCATCACCTTTATCCTGCGCTTCCCGGGCGTTTTTTAAAAGATTCACATAAACCTCTTTCATCTTGCTTTTGTCGCATAAAAGCCTAACATCACCCACTATCTTTACCTTCTCATTATTAAATAACCCCAGGACTCCCATGGCTTCTTGAATAATCTCTCTTTGAGAAATACACTCTTTTGAAAGACGCAGGGGAGCAATAAGCGCAACAAAACGATTAAGGCTTTCCTCTATTCTTTTGACCTGTTCCATTATATCCCTGTATTCATTCTTTGGCATTTCCATATCAAGTGTTTGAACAAGAAGGGCTATACCGTTTAATGGGTTTTTTATTTCATGTGCCACCTCTCCAATAAGCCTGCCCAAAGCCTCATATTCCATTATTTTTCTCTTCATATCCTCCTTCTCCATGGATATGAACAGGAAATATGTCTCATCATCGGTATCTATTCTTTCTACGAGATACCTCCTGCCCTCAATAAACACCTCACCGTCTTTATGTACTCCTGCTTTTACGGCTTCTTCAAAACTTCTTTTACCAGAAAGAGTAATCAATTTATCACCCCGCTTTACCACAACAGGTACAGAGGCTTTTTCAAGCGCTTTTCTAATATTTCTGTAGCCTGTCTGTGCCTTTCTGGCCTTTTCAAGATACATGTAAGCAAAGATAAGCGTTAAAAGTAGAACGAAGTATAGAACTGTAATTTCAATGAGCATACGCTTTTCCATAGTAATATATTCCGAGGCATCCATACCAACACGCATTATCCCCCTGAAACTCCCATAAGAAAACGGCATTATTGTCTCAAGAACCTTTTTACCGAGGAATTCTATAATTCTTGTTTTCTCTTTTCCCTCAACATACACATCAAGTAGGGTGCTATCTTCTTTCATTAAACTGAGATACCTCTCATCCACTGTTGAATATGCCACTTTATTCATATCCTCAAGGGCAACATAGAAAAAAAGTCCAACCCGTGATAGCTCATTAAAAAACCTGTCAAGTCCTACTTCAGCTTTCTCATCTTCTACCCTTTTTCTCAATACTCCCACTACAGCCACTCTCTCACCCCCGGAATACGCATAAACATAAAAACTTCCACAGTTCAATGCAACCGGCAGGTCATTTACTGTATCAATACAGGCTTTTATCGCGTGAACAAACCGTCTGCCCTGCAAAGTATGTACCCTGTCATTTTTCACAAAAAAAGCAACATCCAGCCCACTAAGATTCATCTTACCACTATTCGCTATTTCAATAGCTGCTTGATAGAGCATGTCAGCATATTTTTCCTCAATGCTCTGCTCAACATCCAGAAGTACAATATTTGCAGCATAAAGAATGCCCGATACGCTCTGCATATCCTTTTCTATTATACTTCTGGTATTGTTACGCACAAGCAGAACCGTATATGCATATGTGAATAACAAAATCCCCACTACCACATAAACAAATGTTCTCCTCATAATGACATAAATAATATACAGTATCTATGTCGTGACAAAAACTTTTTTATACGACAGAACTACGTTATATTCTAATTAGCTATACATCTGGTTCCCATGACTCTGCTTTACAAAGTCGTGGGGTGGTAACATTGAAAAGGAGGTCAGGATGTTTTTATTTGTCATGTTTTTTGTAACTCAGACTGAACTACTTCAAAATGGTGACCTTGAAAACTGGACAAATTATCTACCTGACTACTGGACAAAAGAAACCTCTGAATACGAGATATATCAGGACTCCCAGACTATATACTCAGGGAATTACTCTGCTAAATTCGTGTTGAGGTCAACATCTACCCAGAAACTCACTCAGTTTGTATATCCAATTACTCCCGGGAATATGTATATTTACAAACTCCACGTGCTTGATAATGACAGTATGGGGAAAATCAGAGGATATTTAAGATTTTTTGATGGAGCCGGGGAACAGGTAGCATCCTTCTACACCTCATACTCTGATGACGATTATCCCGACTGGGAACTTTTACAAACAGATACGTTTATATGTCCACAAAACGCAGAAACACTTCACGTGGAAATACGACTTTATGATGAGGGTACCTGGACATCAGGGGATAGTGCTGTTATATGGGTTGACAGTCTATCTCTTGTAGATTTAGGGCCTGCTCCAGAGCCACCATATCATTCCATATCAGAAATTCAGGGATTTACTACTTCATCCCCTTTTGTTGATTCCATGGTTAAAACCTCTGGTATTGTGACAGCGGTATTCGGCAATAACTTCTTTATAGAGGAGTATCCTGGAGGACTTAGAAAGGGGCTGTATGTTTACAGAGGAACTGCATCTTCTCCGGTTGTTCACGTTGGAGATAGCCTGATTGTCAAAGGAACCGTAGCAGAGTATTTTGGAAACACTCAACTGAAAAACATTTTCGGTATAGAAATACTTGAGAGCGGACATCCACTTCCTGACCCCATACAACTCACACCACTTGATACCATAACTGAAGACCACGAAGGTGTATATGTAATGCTCACTGATGCAGAATGCATTGATGACAGCCTCGGATACGGAGAATGGGAAATAAATTACCGGTTCAGATCCACTACGAAGGATACATTTCTTCATGTTGACGATATGGGTGTAAGTTATACACCCGTGGTGGGTGGACATTACTCTATTCTGGGCGTCATAACGTTCACCTATGGTTTTTTCAAAATAGAACCGCGTGATTCACAGGATATAACATTTCTCAATATAACTGAAAGGTATTACTCAGCAGGTAAAAAGCCTACAAGAACAATCATATGGTCATCGGATTACAAATTGCATTCAGACTGCAGTTTTTGTGAACTTTACGATGTTTTTGGAAGGAAAGTTGCAGAAGGAAAGAATATTCACCCCAAAACCCTGCACAGCGGAATATACTTTCTCAAACTCAACCAAAAATCCGATAATACTCTTATTTTGATTATCAAAAAGTAAAAATCTTGGAAGCACGGGCAAAAAATCTTATAATAAAATTCAAAATATGGAAGAAATAGTTGCTGCTCACAATAAAGATACACTGACTGGAGTTTATAACAGATATTTTCTCAAGGAATTCATTGACTTTGAACTTCAGAGAAAAAAACGGTATGGTGGACATCTCTCCCTTTTGATATGCGACCTTGACAACTTCAAGAATGTGAACGACGCTTACGGCCACCTGAAAGGCGATGAAATACTCGTTTATTTTGCAAAACTTCTTCAACAAAGTATACGAAGCTCGGATATTGTGGCACGCTATGGTGGTGATGAATTTATACTTGTACTTACAGATACCCCCAAAGAAATGGCTCATTATGTGGCTGAAAGAATAATAAGTGGTGTTGCGGATTCAGCCGTAATGCAGGAATTGGGAGTTGGAGTCAGCATAGGTATATCAGGATATCCCGAGGATGGAAAGAGTCTTAAAGAACTCTTGAGAAAGGCTGACCAGGCACTGTATGATGCAAAACGTAGCGGCAAAGGCAGATTTTCATTTTACAGTGGAGACATTAACTTAAAGCCTGTAATCCCTGCGAAAGACTTCATTGGAAGGAAAGAGGTACTTAACAAACTCAGAGAACTTTACACATCAAAACACAGTAAAATCATTTTGATTGAAGGGCCTGTTGGTGTTGGTAAAACCCGACTGGTTGAAGAATCCCTTAAAACTCTTTCAAATGTAATAAAAGCCTATGCTTCCGTATTTGGAATGAACATACCGTATTTTGAAATAAAAGAGAGTCTGAAACAACTCTATAGAAGTGATCGCACAAGATTTCAGAGCACACTCTCAGAGATTGAAGACTTCGCACGGAATGCGGTATACTCTATATTACCATATGTAGCACCAAGAGAGACTCCTGCTGTAGAAAACGAATATAGCCTTTTTGAGGGACTCAGGCTTTTCTATTCAAAATATTTTAAAGGAGAGCCATTTGTGCTATTTCTTGATGATATCCAGTGGGCCTCCCCCGAAAGTTTAAGGTTACTCCTTTATATTACGGAAAGGGAACCACTATTCAAAGGTGTCTTTATTAAGCGCATAGAGGAGAACTCTGAAGCACTTTCTAATTTTTTAGACGTTCTCAACAAACTTTCTCACCTTAATAGACTTGAAGTTCCGCCACTCTCAGAAGATGACACAAAGGACCTTTTGAAAATTATCCTTGGAACTAAATATCCCTCAAAACTGCTCAGATACATAATGAAACACACAGGTGGCAATCCCTTTTTCATGGAAGAGACTTTAAGGGAACTCTTTGAACAGGGATACCTCAAGGTAATTGACGGAGAATGGCAGTTTAATGAACCTGATAAAGTACTTGTGAGTGGGAGTCTTGAGGATGTGGTTCTAAGAAAGATACGTGAGCTTTCAAAGACAGCTATAAGACTCATGGAGATTATGGCCCTGTGGGATGCACCCATTGACGTGCGTACACTGTCCATATTAACTGGAATAGACGAAGGGGAAATTCTTTTTAATCTTGACAAAATGGAGTATCTCAAACTCGTTTCCACAAAGAAATCTCTGTATTACCTATCTGCCGCTGCTATAAGAAATATAATCATAAAGGGGATGACATCTGCAAAGAAAATGGCCATTCACAGGCGTCTGGCCTCAATACTTGAGCATATTCTTCCAGAGAACAACGAGTATATAGAAAAAATAGCCTATCACTACTTTGAAGGTGGCGAAAAGAAAAAGGCCTTAAAATATTTGAAGCTGGCCTACGAAAGAGCCGAAAAAGTTAAGTCCCTCAAACTTGCAAGGGACTTTCTGGAAAAAATTCTAAGTATAGAAGAAGATCCACAAAATCTATTGAGACTTGTGGAGCTCAAAATGGAAACTGAAAGCAATGAAAAAGCCAGACTTACGCTTGAAAAGTATATGGAAAAGTATGGCAGGACCCCCAGAGCGCTTCAGCTCTTATCTGAAATTGAAGAAAGAAAAGGTAATATTAAGGGAGCCATTGAAATACTTGACAGTATCAACACAAAGGATAACCTGCTTTACTACAGGCTTCAATCAGACAAGGCATGGCTTTTGATGGTCATGGGAAGATACACAGAAGCCCAGAACCTGCTTGATAAGGTACTTCTTCATCTCAAAGACAGAGACCCTCAGGAATACCATCGCATCCTTCACTATCTTGCCACCCTGTACTATTCAAAAGGCCAGTATGAAAAAGCAATAGACATTGCCAGAAAGGTAATAGAGTTCTACGAGAAACAGGAAAAAGTACCATTTGGTGCACTAAATACCCTTGCACTTTCTCTGAGAAGCATCGGAAAATACGATGAATCTTTAAAAGCATTCAACATGGCCATAGAAAATGCGAAGAAACGGGGTATTCCTCACTCTCTTGCAACCCTTCTGGGAAATATAGCACTTGTTTACTGGGATAAATACGAATACAACAAGGCCCGTGAGTGTTTTGAAGAGGCAATAAGTATTCTCACATCAATGGGAGTATTTGACAGTGCCGCATTCCACATGAACAATATGCTGGAGATGCTAATTGAGTCAGGAATGATTGAAACAGGTAAAATTCCTCTTTCATACGTGCGCAGAGTACTCAACAGAATCCATGCATTTACGGGTACCTCCACCGAAAACGAGACGCGTGTACTTACCTACATAAACGAAATTGAGTATGCAAACCTCACGGACAACTGCAAGGAGGCACTTTACTGGAGCGGGGAACTCCTGCACCTCTTAAAAAACATGGAAGATGGGGCAATAAAGAACTACGGTGCTATAAGCGCTGCATACAGTTTTATCAACAACTGCCTCTTAAAGGAAGCACTGACAATATTAAGACATACCTACAGAACCGCAAGGAAAATGGATACACTTGAATGGCATATTTATATTTACGCAGGCATATACAACGTCATGAAAAAAGCAGGAAAGGATAAAAAGGCCGAATATTACCTCAACATCTTGAAAGACATGGAAGACAAATTACCAGAAGACCAGAAGATAGTTTTTCTTGAACGTGTTTTTAAAGTGCTCGCTGAAAATGAAGAAAAAGAAAAAGCAAGAAAATACTATCAAAAACTCATAGAAAAACTTCAGAACATCGGGGCAGATGACAAACTAAAATCCATCATAATGAGCGCAGAAAAATATGGTTTATAGTCATTTCACATACACATAGGGTTTTAATTTTTCATAGGTCTTTTTGCCAATTCCCTTAATCCTCATAATATCCTCTACACTGCGAAATTTTCCATTCCTGAATCTGTATGTTATAATCTTTTTTGCAGTGTTCTCACCTATTCCAGGGATTAAAGTAAGCGCCTCCCATGAAACCTCATTGAGGTTAAATCTGAAAGTATCCCGGGGTTCATTTTCGCCACTTGCTACAGTGTCTTTTAGAAACCCGCTTATAATACCCTTTGAAATTGCCTCTGTACTCTGCACGGCGCGCTTTACCTGTTCCCTGTAGATTCTGTAAGCCCTGTAAGATGGGTATGCAATGAGAATAAGAAAGAACAACACAAGAACTTCTTTCTGAACTCTGTAAAGCATCTTAAAACCTGAAACTCGCTTTTATGTTTAAATTCGTATTTACAGTCTTTCTGCCATGTATTTTATCCTCATTACCGTTCCTTGAAAAAGTTAACGTACCGGTTATATCCCTTGAGAAGTTATAACTCGCCGATAGGTTCATATTATATGTAACATTATGGGTGATTGGCGTTTTCTCCAGTGTATCCAGATTGGTTCTGTCAGATTGAGTGGTATTCAGTGAATAAGAAAAGCTAATTGTCATCTCATTTTTCATTTTCAGTCTGCCAAGCCCTGGAATTTTTATGCCATGGGGACTCCTGAAAGAATATGACATGGAGGTGGTTATTCCCTTTCTCCTCGTGCTGGTCTCAAGAGGCGTACCTACCAGTGAGGTATCCACCTGAAGGCTATAATTGTAATTTGCGTTGAAGCTTATCTTTTTTAACAACCTGAAACTTGTCTGAGGAACAAGATTTAAACTTCGGGAAAGACTCCTTACTGGCTCTCCCTGAATTCCCTGAGTCTGACGTTTGGCATTATAAGAAATACTCAGACTGGGATTTGCAATTATATTACCTTTCCCTACAATCGGCTTCAGATACCTCTGATTTAAAGTAAATGAAATATTGGGCCACGTAACCTGTTTTGTCGTCTGCTCCTGAGTATAATTATAACTTCTGTTTTCATTCCAGCTATAGTTAAGTCGGAAATTGCCCAGGGGTATATTGATATTTTCATTCAGATTAAAGGTGCGAGCCTTACCAAAAGTCAACTGGTTCTCCATAAGAGTAACAATATCGGGTCTGAAATCAAGTCCAAATTTGTATTTATCGCTGACATTACCAACCACATACTGGTAATTTGACTGTTGCTGTATGCTATAACTTGCACTGGGGGCGGCAAAATATCCGGTAATTTTTCTCAGTGTAGATGCAAGATATTCCATGGGTGAAAGAAGCGTATCCTTCTTTTCATGTTTTTCCTCTCCCAGAATCCACCGCATAACTCTCCTTATATCAAAATTACTCTGGATGCTGAGATTGGATGAGTTGTTGATATTGCTGACATTGTCAAGTGTATCACTCTGAAGATTCTTATCAAATCGCTGGGTGAATGATGAACTAAATGAAATATTTGGCCTTGCCACACTGAAGACATTTACCCCATAGGAAATGTTGAAATTCTGAGACATCTGACTTAAATGACCATATTTTTCCACATTCAATGTGTCCCAGTAAAAATCACGTGCCATGTTTCTGGAAAACCTCGCCTGTATGGACTGAAATGGTCTGAAATCAATACCATAGTTAAACCCAATGGTTTTGTTGCTATCCCTTCTTATAACATTTGAAAAAAGGTCATTGTTGACTGCAAAGGAATATGCATAAGATGCTCCCAGAGAAATCCTTGTGGGAAGAGGTGTTATGGTATGACCAAGAACCTTGAAACTTAAATTGGGAGAATAGTTATACCCTGCTGTCAGAGAATTTGATAGGTTTTCATTTATTGCGGTTGGTGAAGTAACCCTGCTTTTTGACCTTGATGCAGAAAAAGTGATAGGATCAAGCAATATGTTTAAAAATACGTTTTTTGAACGCTGTTTGGAATACTGGAAACCATATCTCTCTGAAAAGTTCAGTGTTCTATTCTTTTCTTTCTGATTTTTATCAAGAATAATATCGGTATTGGGCTTATATCTTGGTAAAGAGAGTGAAACAGTACGTGAATAATTAGTATTCATGCTGACCCCCCAATCAGGTGGTAAAAATAAAGAGGGCTTAAAGGAAATCTGATAGCTTATGTTTCTTGAACTGTTATTAAAACGGGTGAGAGCCTGTGAGAAACTCTTAAAAGCCTCATCCTTCTGAGTTAAATTGTAACTTGCATTTAACAGGTTCCCGAATTGCAGCCGCCCCCTGAAAGAATAGGCCATACCAGTCTCATTGCGCGGATTTTTGAGCCTGAGTTCATCTATCCACAACTCACCATTTATCACCGTATTTGTATCATTTACAATGATAATGTCATAGTTCCTGACTGCCCTTAAATTGGGAGACCCTTTAAAACCATACCTGCCATCAGTATATAGGGAATCGTTACTGAACAGAGTTCCAAGACTGTCCTGTACCCGCATTTTGTACCTTGTAAGAGAATCAAGAGGTATATCAATCTCATGCCAGTCAGGTTCTGTAATCTTAACCCGATATTCATAGTAGTTTACGGTGTCACCTATCCTTATTCTGAACTCTGGATACGGCGGCGAAGTGGAAGGAGAAGGCTTTATAAATAAATTTAATACGCTATATCCGAGCAGGTCCTCTGGATTGTCAGGGTAAAGTCTTATTACAGCATAATGCCCCTCTTTCAGATTTGAATAGGAAATTCCAAGAGACCTCTCTATCTCAAGTTGACCTGTAATAGGGTCCCTTTCAAGTTCTACACCAGGAGGCGAAGTATAGGCATGGTCCTCTCTCACACTCACAGTTCTGACGCCAATCCCCTCTGTTGAATCAACCGGTATGGTGCTATCCTGTGCAAAAATTCCTATCTTATGCCATTTTGAACCGACAATCTCTATGTTTGCAAAATAGTACGTTTCCTCTGACTCAATCCCTGAAATCCAGATTCTTGCAACCCTTATATTTTCAAAATACGGGTTACCAACCTTTCTGAACACTGATGGGTCCTTCAGAGGTATGAGATAATGTCTGAACCCTCTTTCATTTATGGATTTAAGATATGGAGAATTTGTGTCAGAAAGGTCTATCACGTATTCAAAATAGTCATTGGTTGTGTCAAGTACTCCATCAACCTTCAGTTCCTCTGTATCAAATATGCCATTATGCTCCGTTCCGTTTACATGTGACCAGTCTCCTGTGCGGGAATCATACCCTTTAAAATCGTCGTTCCCATCGTCAGGAGAAGAAGAGGTCCAGTCATCGTCATCACCATAAACACCATCAAGCCCCGTATCCTCCTCACCGGCAATCCACTGACCATCATTATTTTTATCCTCAGTATCTATCACAGAAAGTGAATCATGATGCCATCCCTTTATATTTCCATTTCTATCCCTCCAGATAGCATCCTCAGAAATATATGAGCCAAGGTCGATGTGTATTTTTCCCCTATCTCCACGAACAATAACCTCAAGATATTCCATATCAGAAACGTCCACACCTCTGTCATCAACAAGCTGGGAAAGTGAAGCATAAGAAGCAGTATCATTATTGTGTGGCTTCACCCTTATAGCAAGGACAGTTGCACTCTGTCTTGATTCTTCTGGAGTGAGATTATCGTATATATCACCGCGCGTAAATAAATTCGTAAAGGTAAACCAGTTTACTTTATCACACAGAAGGTCCAGCGGTGCGTATGTGTTATCAGAAAGCACGGGTCTTGAACCGTATTTCCAGTAAGTATAATTAAGATACACACTCCTTGATGTTTTGGAATTGTCCATGTCATCAATATAGCCATAACCTGCTGTATTTAAATTGGGTATTGACCTTGCAATCTCCCCCTGCAATCTCAGGTTGGGTGCTCTCGTCTGTGTATTCCAGGTAATCTTCCTCAAAACAGGCTCAAGAAAGTTTATGTCCTGATTTATCTGAAAATCGCTTTCAAGTATCATGTTCTTTACTGGCTCCTGCCCTATTTTAGGCCTTTTTGCATCCTGTGTTTCACTTCTTCCAAGCAACGTGGCCCCTATTCTAAAACGTTCATCTCCATACTTCGCACGAAAACCATAAAGAGAACGTGATGTTGATTGAAACAGAGGAGTATACTCATAGTTTATCTCTATTCTTGCGGTGGGGTCATTCAATATAGAACTGTCAAGCAGTGTTATCGTTCCCATATTGTAATCTATTGTGTAGTCCCTATTTCGCTGGAGGATACGACCATTGTACTTTACCACTTCCGAGCCTTCAACTATATCCATCTGATTGAGATTAATAACCCTGCTCAGGCGTGCCCTTCTTACAAAAACAAGTTTGTATTTCTGGCCTTCATTATATCTCAGTTCCGGCTTCTTGTATATAATGGAATCAGGATCCTGTAGTGAATCAGACATGAAAGGATAAGGTTGAGGGAAAATAAGATACTTCCTTATTCCATCAAATACCTGAATTATACGACCATTCACCGTTACTGTCGGGTCTATCCTGCCATCACCGTCATTATCAAGACCAAGAAGCTGCAAGTAGGTTTTACCATTTTCTGCAGATTTCCACACATTGGAACCAAGAGAATCCTTGTATATGGTGAGTGTTATATCATCAATTGAAAGCCCCTCATATTCAGATACCCCGTAAAAGTTAAGAGCATAGATGTTCTTAAGTTCCAGTTTAAACAGATTCGCCTTCAATGTATCAACACGGGAGGTGAGCGTATCAAGATTGTTCATGTACCTCTGAGGTCTAATAAGCCTCAATGTATACGTATCCATCGTAGTATCAAATGGAGTGCCCACCCATCTGCCATCCTGGGTCTCATAAGCCACCCCCATGATATTTCCTTCATCCAGAGGATTTTTAAGCTCAAGAACCTTACTGGAGGGGTAAAAATAAAAATCGGTCTGGTCCTCAAGGAGCTTGAACCTCGTATCTTCCATCAGAGTACTATCAAAACTTCTCGTAAGAGGGTCATAGTAGATGGCAACACAGTGATATATTTCACCATACTGAACTCCGGAACCATCGTGCACAAGAACATATATCTTGATTATAGAATCAGGCTCATCAATATAAAAGAACTTATTTTTGAGATAATCCCTGTCATAAAGAACAAGGGTATCCTGCCTTGCACCTCCAACGAATGTGCCCTGAGAGGCTTCACCTGTTTCCCTTGTAAGAACGGCCTGAACCTCAACACCACCAAAATTAAATATCCCTTTAAGGCCGAAAAGTCCTGCCTTACTTCCACCCCCTGCAAAACTCGCAAACTGTGTTCCCTGTATGGAAAAACTCGTCTGCCCTGCCTCTATACTCTGCACGACCTCGTCTTCGTCACCTGTGTATTTAAGCCTCACAATATTTTTATTCTGATTTTCTCTTTTCTGGTCATAATCCAGCGTAATATGTAGTTTTGTTCCCACTGTGCCTGTAAGAAGCACGTTCATTGAACTTTCTAAATTAAGTGTGGGGAAGGAACTTCCTGTATCAGCACCCATTGACGGGTCATGCATGTATGTTGACTGACCACCAAGTAAAATATCCTCAGAACCCCTTATATCAAGTTTTCCTCCCTCTCCGAGGAAACTGAGTGCTTTAGGAAATCTTATTGGAACATCAATGGTTGGAATAAGCCCTGACTGTGATGCTTTTGCCCTGGTGCTTTCAGGAGTAATCTTAAGATACTCATTCAGCAACAATTCAGAGCGGATGCTGTCCAGATAAAAAGAAAGCGGCTCTATCCTGTATGTATCAACAGGAAGCCCTCTGTAAAATCTTACAAAGAAAACCACCCCATTTTCAGTATCCATGAAAACAGAATCAGAATAATCTCCCACAGTATAAAGCCCCCAGTTCTCAAACTGAGAGAGTTTACAGGAAACCGAATCAACTTGAGCAAACAGGAATTGTAAGAGGACGAAAAACAGCATTACGCTATAATGGAAATGGCTTTTCTCACAAGTTCTCTTGCCCTGTCTTCACTATCGGCTTCAGCGTAAATCCTTATAATGGGCTCTGTATTTGACTTTCTTACGTGCAACCATGCATTTTTCCACTTAAAATAAAAACCATCGTCCTTACTTACAAAATCAGCCTTGATTTTGCTTTCCAGAACCGAAAGGTCCACATTGTCATCAATACCTATTTTTTCCTTCGCAAGATAATATCCTGGAAATTCCGATACAATTTCACCAATATCCTCATTTTCAGCGAGTTTTGTTATATAAAACGCTCCCACAAGCGAATCCCTCGCAGAGTTTATATGGGAGAAAATAACACCACCATTTCCTTCACCCCCAAGAAAGGCATCAACTTCTTTCATTTTACTCACCACATTGGCCTCACCAACCTTTGTTCTTATAACCCGGGCACCAAGTTTCTCTGCAGCAAACTCAACCAGCATGGATGTTGAATAATTAACAACCACATTGGTTGCCTTCTTTCCGTATCCCAATAATGCAAGGGGAAGAGTAAATTCCTCGCTCAGAATACCCATGCCTTTTATCCCGCATATAAGTCTATCCGCATCAGGGTCAGTGCCAAACCCAATATCACATGCCCCACTTCTTAAAAGATAGTCCAGTTCAACAAGATGTTCCTTTCTTGGCTCTGGATTGTGAACAAATACACCGCTCGGTTCACTGTTCAGTGTAATCGCATCATGACCCATTCTTCTTAAAAGTTCAGGCAGTGCGAAAAAGGCAGCACCTCCATTTGTATCCACACAGATTCTCAGTTTCTTCTTTTGGCCATCAAAGTGTCTGAGAATACGATTCAAATGCACCTCCACAGCATCACGGACATTGATTTCTCTTCCAGAGGCACCACTGTATTCAGGATAATACTTACTTTCCCATGCCAGAGGAAACAATCCATCTTCAGTTACAAATTTAATACCGTTATACTCAGAAGGGTTATGACTTGCCGTTATTATAAAACCACCATCAAGATTTCTATCCCTTACATAAAAAAGTGCAGTGGGAGTGGGAACTATCCCTGCATCATAGACATCCATCCCATAAAATGTGAGCACACCTTTTACAATGGAAGATATGGCCTCACCGGACTTTCTCGTATCCCGAGCAATAAGGAACCTTCTGCCTCCGGTGAATGCTGCAAAGCGAAGGACTCTGTCAACTACCACATCGGGAAGAAGATCCTTCCCGACTATACCTCTCATACCGGAGACAGATTCTATAAGCATAGCATATTACAAGCTGGCGGGCGGACTTGAACCGCCAACCTGCGCATTACGAATGCGCTGCTCTGCCGATTGAGCTACGCCAGCATTTAGTATAGTATAAATCACACAAAATGAATGTCAAAAATTTAATGACTATTGGGCATAAAGAGATTTATCTTCAGACTAATATGCCAAGATTGCCCTATTCCACAATCCAGCCCCATTTTTTAAAAATTTTCTTTGCCTCTTCTGATTGTAGAAATTCATAAAACTTTTTAGCAAACGGATTTTTTTCACCTTTAAATGTCAATGCAACTCCACAATCCCTGTATATTACGTATTTATCTGAAACAGCAATAAAATCAGCTATATCAGGGTTGGATACCTGCCAGATATTCCATATTAACCATGCATCTATTGTGGTATCCTTTATCCATTTTTCCTTTGCCTCAGCACTATTATGCGCATAGTATACAATATTTTTTCTTAATGCTCTTATAGTCTCAATATTTCCCTGTTTTCCTGCCATATCCTCCCATAGTCCCATCTGTCCCGCACCATTCACAACCATCACTCTAATACCCGGTTTCAATAAATCTTCAAATCCTTTAATATGTCTTGGATTACCTTTTCTAACCAAAATGCCAGAAGGTCTGAGATACAAAGGTTGTATAGTCTTTTCATCTATTTTTCCTTTCATAAGCCATACGAAATTCTGCATCATAAACTCTGCTCCACTATAAATAATATCAGCATTATCCTGTGCTTTTTTCAGCCATCTGGATGTTGGACCTTTTACAACAATTACATCCACATTATACCTGTTAGAAAACACCTTTGCAACTTCATTTACAGCAGGAAATGGTCCACCGGGGCCATACACATAGACTTTCTCAGTAGCCATGGCCTGGACAGGAGTTAGCCATGATACAACTGCTAAACTGACACCAACAATTATTTTCCATCTATTTTCCTTTAGCATAATATCTCCTCCTTTTATCTGTAAAAAATCCTTCCTGTAATAACGAGACTAAGAAATACAAATACAGCAAAAACTATACTGCTTATTGAAAGTTGCATACCCCCAGAGAGAATATGACCACTGGTGCAACCACCTGCCAACCTTGCTCCGAAAATAAGGATAAATCCACCTACAAAGGCATAAAAAATCCGTTTTAATGGCAGGTTGCCTTTATACTTCTCCCACCGTGGCTGAATTAACTTTAATTCAAACTTTCTTCTCAAGATAGAGAAAGTAAATCCGGCTACAAAAGCACCGAGCAGGAATAGCACTTCCCATTCACCAGGTTTTTGAATTTTTAAAAAGTATGGATTTGAGGTCAACCCTAACAGCCGATCTATTATATATGGATAGGCAGTTGAAGCTCCTATGGGTCTATTTTGTACGAATTTCAGGAAAATAATCGGATTTAGAAGTCCAAGTAAAAGTCCGGCATAAAACCAGTCCATACTCTTATTTTCATCTTTCTTATTCAGTAAAAATGCTGAATAGATCATAAACAGAGATATAACAAGAGAAACAAGGAATGTAAAAGTAGTATTGTTCCCAAGTAGAGTAAAAATTGAGATTTTTCCAAAATGCGGGCCAATAAAAATCTTCACAAAAGGCAGTAAAAGTGTAAATACAAGCCCACCGACGAGTCCCCCAACAATTCCAATCATAGCATCAAGCGAGCCTTCGCCTGCTGATATTATCAGGGTTCCAGGACAGTAACCAAGGATAGCCATGCCAACTCCAAATAAAATACCCCCTATAACAACTCCACCCAGATTAAAAGGCTTTAAATGATAGGATGCAACATTTAATTTAACCTCAAAAAATATAAGGATAATGCCTATCCCTATCGCCACAAGGAGAGCCTTGGCAATTCTTAGATCATTTAAAATAGCCATCCCACTTATTGTATCAAATTTATTGAGTTCTGAGAGCATTATAAAGACGCCAAATAAAAATCCGAGCAGTACAATCATCATTACTTAGCCTCCTTTAAAAGCACTTATCCATATTTTAAATCATTTAATGGGAAATGACAAGAAAAATCTATCTTATAATAACGGTTTGATATTCACAAAATATTATCAAAAGGATTCTTTGTCAACGATCAGAATCTTCTCTTCCACCCTGTAAAAATCCCAGAATAAAAAACCGGGAAAATCTGTAAAGGGTTTTGTATAAACCGTATGTAAGTTTATATTCAACTCGTATATACCCGGTGAAAGACCCCTTTCGGTTCTTCCGTTAGCATTGACTCTGTAAAAACTATCCGGGCACAGAACAATAAAACCATCAAAAGGCCCGGCACTGTCCCTTGCACTTGCGTAAAAACTATCAGAACCTGCTGTAAACACAACCTCACAATACTCATTTTCAAGGAGACGACGATTAAAACGGAGAGTATCCGAAATGAACAGAGTATCTTTATCAAAGTTAAGATTCAACTTTTCAGGAAGTCTAAAATTTTCTTTCAAAAGGCCGTTTTCAGTAAATATATTGAGTTCAACCTCCCTTTCATAGATAGTTTCGGGATAGATATTCAAAAAAAGGAAGTTTCCGCTATCTGCGAAGTAAAGAGTATCGTTGAAATCCTTGAAAATTAAAAAAGCAGAATTTAAATTCAGGGGCAGGCCTTCCATGGTATAAAGCGAGTCATATCTTACAGGTAAGGATGGCTCTCTGGTAAAGAGCCGCAAACCTTCCTGCGAAATACTGAGAACAACACCATAAGGCGGAACATCATGCTTCATGCACCCTGCCAATAGCATAACTATCAGGAACAGAATACCTTTTCTCATTCTAAAACTCCATATTAACAAACAACGATGGAATGTTATACAATTTAGGGAACAGGTAAAATGAAAAACTCTTTTTTATGCCAAGTCTATTCATGGAAATTCCAGCCTCCACCTCTCTTTTACCCACCGGAAATTTTCTGGAAAAAGCTAAAGATATCCACAATTCGGAAGGAAGTTTATAGTAATAAAACCCGTTTTCAATCACCGGTGTAAAATTGTAATTGATTACCCTCGTGGCATACCAGCCACCATAATTATAGGAAACATCCATGGAAGCTCTAAAGTCATGCTTTTTGAAAAACAACCCTGCATTCAATTTAAAAGGCGTATTATAGGACGGATAATATCTGTAACCCTGTGCATTCACCACCACCACCATATTACCACCGATAAGGAATTCAAATCCGGCGTATCTTGAAAGTAGATATGTTAATTTCAGGCTAATCCCTGCCACATCCTTGGCACCACTCCATAAACTTATAGAATCCCTCTCCCGTGTGAAATTACCTTCTAAAAAAGAAAACGGTGACCTCAACCTAATAAACCTGTCAACATGGTAAAATCTGTAATTAAAATGGTGTGAAAAATACATATTCATTTCCCATGTGCCCTTTTTCATAATTTTCCTGAGGCTTATATCTGACCTTATTATCTTATCGGGCGCAAAAGGTTTTGAGGGTATAAGGGGTCCTTCATACAGCATATCGTATCCGCTTTTGTATTCGCTCCTTAAACTCAGAGAGAGTCTGGCACTTGCTCTATCCTTAAAAGTAAATTTTTTGTATATTTCGCCACTTAGAAACGGAAAAATATGTTTTTTGTGGTAATAGACCACGAAAGATGTATTAAACGCCATCTCTTCAATCTCTTTTCCGAACCATACTCGTGCGAGATTCAGGGAATTTTTAGTATCTTCATACCTTCTTATTCTGAAGGCAATATTTTTAGTCGGTTTGATTTGCGTCTCAAAAACTTTAAGAAAATAGTTATAAAGAGTATCCCTTTCAGCCATTCCATATCTTTTTGCCTCTGAATATAGAAAAGCAAAAATTCCGATTCCTGCCCTTACTCCAAGAGAATATCCACTGGAAAAAAGATTATCTGAAGAGGTATCTTTCTTTTCTATATGTTCCCTCATAAAAAAACCTGAAACATTCATGGATTTTGCTTTCATGGCAAATAAGAGGTCGTATGTTGAGAGAGAATAATCGTTCTTCTTAAGTATATCAAGAATCAAAGATGGATAAAAGAATCTACCTGTAAAATTAAGATGTCCGGTATTCAGGGAAACTGTTGTGTTAAGTAAACTCTGGTATATTTCATTTTTACCATCGCGAAAATAAGGAATAATATTGAAGGCAGACTGAGGTGTCTCATATACCGAAAAAGAGTGGAAGTTCTCAAAATATATTATCCTTTCGGCACTGCTTATTGGTATTCCTGTAATACTTATAAAATGAAAGGGCGCTATAACAGGAATACCGTCAAAATAAAAATCGCTTTCCCATGGAGATGCACCTTTAATGTATAAACCGGAGGGATAAACAAAATCACTTCCTGATATTACACCGGGTAAGCGTTCTATGTATCTTGTAATATCAGGTTCAAGAAAATACGGGAATCTCTTTATGTCGTTTGTGGAAAATACCTCTCCAGTAAACGAACAACCCTGCTTTGCCTTTATCTTGAGCGTATCAAATGTGTAGGTGGGAAGCGTATCGCCATCCACACCATTTAGGATAATAAATAATAAAAACCACATGACAGTTCAAAATCTCCCCGTTACATCTCTAAAGTTTTTAAACATATCTAAGTTCATTCATGTGTTTTTCCACCAAAGAGAGTATACTCTGAAACATTGAATCCCGAAAGGAAGGCCTGTAATACATATAATAATCTTTATTACTTTTTCCTCACATATAGAACGAAGAGCCCTCTTCTGTATTCTGCAATATTACATCTGTCCTTTTCCTGTAAAGTGATTCTGACATGGGATAGGCAAATACCATACCCCGTCTTTTAAAAAGTAAATCTTTGCGGCAAACCTTATACATCTTCACCTACAATGTGCGAACCAGGATTAGTTGAGGTACACCAATACGCCATAAAATATTGTATCTTTTGCAAATTCTCCCTGCTGAAAATACTGCCATTATCTTCCTCGGTGGCAGGCAACAATATGACCTTTTCCCGGATATGTTTAATTCCCATATAAACCTTGCCATCTCCATTTCTTTAATAATTACAATACCGAGTTTAAAACTCTCCTTCTTTTCAGCAACAGCTATTCCATAACCGTTCATAGATTTACTTCCAGCCCTGCATAGGGTACTGGAAATTTTAAATATGTTTTATCATAAATATCACTTACTTCTGGTTTTCTAAAAATAATGTTGTACAGACCTGTGCTGAGCAAACCTTTCCGCTTAAAAACCCGGATGTGTATTGTGAGACCTGCATCAAGTCTAAAGTAGGGTCCAAGCGATTTTATAATAGGTTTACTATAACCTATAATATCTTCTCCCCTTAATGCATAAAACACAGGTTGCATCACATTACTTCTTCCGATAGCAGTAATGCTTAGATCTATCTTTCTACTTATGTGCAACTGAGCAAAAAATTTGCCCGAAAAAGCGGACGTAAAAGGCATTTGATATGAAATACCTTCATTCTCTGTGATGGAGGCTTTCATGTATGAAAAATCTCCCCACAGGCTCAATTTTTTAATATCTTTATGAAAAGATAAATACGCTCCAATTACTCTTTTACGGGCAAAAACAAGGGTGTCAATTACTTCGGTATATTTTTCACCTTCATCCAGAAATTCATGAGCACATTCCCTCATAAAATAAATTGAAGGATAGTACCTATAAAATACACCAGCATTACTTTTATTTCCAAACAATTCGCCCTGCAAATAAATTGATTGCATTGGAAATGTGTTTTTAAATCTTACTTTCACAGGCAAAAGGCTTACTGCTGATTCAAACTGTGAATTTATACCTGCACTTACTTTCAAGAAGCTGGTATCTTCCAGTTTTAAAAGAGTGTAGCTCATTTTTGGCGTAAAAACCGCGAATTTTTTATTTTTATCAAGATATATATTGGCTCCTGAATATAGTTTCAAACTCATAAAAGGGGTATAAACAAAAGAAAAATAAGTTCTGATATATGGCTCTGTGTTTACTCTCTTAATCCATAAACTATCCGTTTCACTAAGTGTTCTTAGTTTTATGATAGGTTTTAAAAATTGAAATCCCGAATACAACGAAATTCTGTCTGAAATTCTCAGACGTTTAAAAGTATAACCAATGATAATTTTTTTCAAACGAGCTAAATCCATAGTATCCTTGAGGTCATGTGATATAAAAAAATCAGCGCCAAGATAAAGGCCTGAAACGCTGGACACATGAGCTCCAAGTGTAAGGGAGAAGTTGTGGTAATCTATATTTTCCACATAAGAGTCTTGGTATTTATCATACCCTGCAAATAATACTACATTACGATTTTTATCCATCTTATATTTTAAAGCAATATCCCAGAAATATTGTATATACTTCATTTTATATGCAAGCATAATGGGTAATGATAGTGTTGTAAATCTAAAACTTTTAAAAAGGTTATTGTTATACATAGCAAAACTTAAAGAGGAGGTGGGGTCAATATAAATCTTCTTAGATCTTTTTGTTACGAGATGGAAATTAATTGCAGAAGTCATCGAAGTTGATAAATAGGGTGGCATATCAAGGGTATAGAAATCATAATAATCTATTGCCGTTAATGGAAGGATGGTTGTAAATCCAAAGTGGTATGGAGATATAACCGGAAAATCTTCTATAAATACAGCGTTTTCCTCAGGCCTTCCACCTTTTATATAAAGGTTTACAGGAAACAACTCATCCTCTACATCAACAAAAGGAAATACTGTTATTAATCGGAGTGGGTCAGGAAGTATAGCAGAAGGGGTGTTTAATATATCCCTTTGTTTTATCCTTACTTGCCCCACAAGCTGGTGCTCACTTGTGGATACAACGCTTATCTCTGGTAATACATATGTAAACTTAACAGTATCTTTAACAGTATCTTCCTGCGGCAAAAATGCCGCAGGAAGAGTGATAATCATAATTAATAGCAATAACATTTCAGTGAGAGAAAAAATCTATACATTTTACCCAGACATTTTGCCCTCTTACACCGTGCCAGTACGACCCACTTATGGTAATAGTCCCCACATAGTCATCATTGAACCTAAGGCCGCCATCTTGCTCCATAACTTTTACCCTGAATCTGGCATATCCATTGTAACCTGAGTGTATATTGCCATGCACATTATACGTTTTGTATCCCTCGTCTACACCATCAAAATCTCTGTGATCTTCCTGTATATGGTTTAATGAATCTGCTACCAATGGATAAGTAATAGTATATATTTCCATTCTCCATCCCGGATTGGTCCAGCTCTTCCTTCCATCATACCATCCATAAATTTTGATCTGGGATATATACGGCCTGGAAAACGTCTTAAAGTCACCACGATTTTTAAACGGCCCTTTGTCTCCTGTAAGATACTCAGCACTTTCATCCCCTTCCCACCACTCAGGTGAAATAACTATCACCGGATACTTATCAAAATCCCTTAAATCTATCCATTTTTCAATAACGCCATTCCTGTAAAGAGGAATCTTTTTTATCTCTCTTTCATCTTTCAAGGGGTCGTAAGTGATATAGGGTTCAACCCTGCCTTCTTTCCACGCCTTAAACCACCTTTCCCACATTATCATGACAAAACTATCTTCTGGCATTAATGCCCTTAATCTATCATATGCATCCCTGCTCACAAGGCCAATATTCACCGCCTTTTTCAATGGCATTTTTCTATCATTTTTCATATCCGTGAGTTTGAAATCATTGAACATGAACATTCTACTTTTGCCATGATTCAGACTAAATGATAATTCTTCCGTGATGTTTTTCAAAATCTTTAAACTGCTGACTGCATCATCCTCCAATTTCATATTCTTTGAACACGATAGAGACACAATCATACCCAGAAACACTATCCTGAACATTTTCATGACTTCCTCCTTTTTAAGTTTTATTTTTATCACCTGCAGGTGACATTTTTATTATAACACAGGGGGGGGGATTTGTCAAGTTTTGATAATTTATGAAATAATAAGAAGGAGAAATCTCGGGTTATGCGAACAGGAAAAAGCAGACATTGCTCATACAGAGTGTGTTAAGGAAACTCCATAGGTCTTTCCTTATGGAAAAATATGAGTCAAAACAAGAGATTTTCCTGTATTTTCCAATATAACTTACATTTTAGACTTCGTAAAGTTAAACAATCACCACAATGCAAACTGTATCATCTTTAACATCACCAGAACAAATACAAATTCACTTAAAACCACAGCGACAATTTTTAGTCTTTCTGAAAACGTAATCTCTCTTCCCAAACGCTTGAGATAGGTTATGCGGAGGTGTGCAACCGAAATCCACAGTACCCCATAAACCACCACAACAAGAAGAAACAGCAGGAGAACTAAACACGAATTCATACTTCCTGATGGCACATAAGCTCGCCACAAGAAAAACTTCTTCAAATATGGTGTGGATAACAGGAATATAAAAATAAGAAGAAGCGTTATATTGATAAATCTATCACACTCTTAACAAGTTTACCACCAAAAGCCCATTCCACCATATGTTCAATTCCCATAAAGAAAAGAAACACCCACCATATTATGGAAAAATCGGTAAGAAAGCCCGTTTCCCCACTTAATATCCACCATGCAGTAAGGCCTGTCAACACGATGGCAAAAACTATTGAGAAGGTTCTGTACAATCTTTTTAACTCTTCACCAGCCATGTTATTTACTCCCTTTTATAAATTTTAAATTACCCGTGCTGTCCATACCACCACCAGTATGTATTATCAGAAGGCTCAGGACAAAATGGTGGAGGCGATGTAAAACCGATGTCTCTCAGATACTCTGCTACCATACGCCAGTATATGTTCCAATCCATAGTAGAACTTGCCGGTGGAGGATTAGAAATTGAACCTTCCATCATCTGAAATAACAACTCATTTAAAGCACTCAAACCAGCAGCTGTAAAGAGATTCGTGGAAATACTAACATGAAACTATGACGAGAACATACTAACAACCCCATTTTTCAAATTCTATTTGACTCTTCTGATAGAAGAGACCCAAAAAATTTTTGCAAATGGATTTTTTCATCCGCAAATTGGGGTGAGCTGCTTTGAGAGATGTATATTTAGATGCTAACAAATAGAGCGTAAAAGGCTTGCGGTTATGTGGTGAAATTAAACCAAATATACAATAACTTATTCACTATAGCTCCTATTAGATAATACTCGTAAGCCACAAATATCACTGTTATACTTTTAATCTAAGCTTTGCCGAGTAAAATCGTAAGTTTCACTTAACATTACGAGCGTATGCGAAGTTGCGGAGCGAAGCGACGCAATTTGGGAGTAGCTACCGTAGGGAGTGAAACCGCATACACACCTGTTAGGCGGGAACATAAGCCCCGAAGTGAGCGTAAGTGACGGAGAGTCGGGCGGTGCGACGTCATTTTATCTTTCTTATCCAAAAACTTCCTGGCCATCTTTCAGTTCTTTTGTACGAACTGAAAGCCTCTTCTAGTTTGTCAGGATGTTTTAAGTGCATATAACTTCCGGCCCATAATACCTCAAAGTGATCATTAAAAGTCAAAAATGCTTGAACTAAGTATTGTTCATTCCAAAATCTGAAGTATTTCAAAACCCAATCTTTAGGATATTCTGCTGGTAAAAACATATCATGAATATGAACAATTACTCCTTTGTTAAGTCTTGGGAGTATTTCAAGGTATTCATATTGAACATCACTTCCAATTTTTAAGACATGACTTGAATCAATGAAAAGAATATCATTCTTTGTTAGTTTCTTAAATTCTGATAAAGGAATATCTTGGACTTTTTTAGGTATTAGCTTGGACATACCCGGAAAGCCGGCCCTTAGAATATCATTTGGATATGGATCAATTGCTACCAATTCACATTCATAACCACTATCTTCTTCTTTATTCTTTAGAATTGCTTGAGCAGATAAATAAGTTGAATAGCCTAAGCCTATTTCAAAAATCTTTTTTGGCTTAAAATATCGGATCATACAATATAAAATTTCACCATCGACAGATTCAAATTTGCCATTATTTACATAATACTGATATGGGACAGAAGTCTTACTTCTGGGGAATCTTTCATATTCTTCTTTAAATTTGGAAGAAAAGATAGAAAGGAGGTTTAGTTGTCCCTGTTCATTAATGTTAATGCCAACAAGTTCAGATTCTTTCTGCCATAAATCATCCTTCAGGGTTCTTGTGTCTGGAATAGGAAAATAGTAATGATTAGGTGTTATATGAATGCCCAACTTTTGCCAAAACGAGAACGATTTTCTGTAAAGTTGCCAAAGGAACCACTTATAAATCCTTTTTATTCTCATTGTTATCACACCTCCCTCATATGAGTTTATAAGTGTAGATTTGGCCACACCGCCCGATTACGCCTAACTAGGTTATATCCGAACTACGGGGTCGTATATAATGCTTCTGTGGAGTGATTTCCGAACTGCATCCGGATAAACTGCATCTGCCTGAATACGTTAGACTCTCATAAAATATCATTATTTTCATCTCCTTCTTTCGCCCCTTCAAATAACCACTTTTTCGGATGATACCTTTCCCGATATTCTCTCAAAATCGTTAAACCTGTTCCGGATAACAAAGTGTATCTATCTCTTAATGCATATTGATAAGAGTTTGAAGCATCATGATATGTCATTATTTCTTTACTCTCTTTCGTATAAATTCATATTATTCTGCAATTGATAGGGTTTATCACACTTTACCCTCACTTTTAATAATATACAGCGAGGAACACAAAAAGTCAAATTTATTTTCAAAAATTTTCTTTCAGTAAGATTGTTTTTAGATAAAAAATTGCCACGGCGCTTTTTCTTCTTTCATAAGTCAAAATTTTTCAATAATCTCCATGATTTTCCCTATAAACTCCATACACCTTTTTCCAGTGTCCTCATCAGGTATGCCTCCCCATAACTGAGCGAGATAGGGTTTGAACATATCCTCTTCTCCGATATACCTGGCAAAAAACTCCCTTATTACGGATATGTCTTCTTCAATGCCATTATCTTCTATCAGCATCGCAAGATGTTCTGACATCTTTCTTCCGATTATGCACAGGTCAACAAAATCTCCTTCCTCGTACTCTTTTTCTGCTCTTTTACCTAACTCCCTTATGCTCTCTATCCATTCTTTCATCTTTTTCTTCCTTTTTATTGCCATTAAGGGTTACAACCTGAACCACATTTGATTGTCCTGTATTGTCCCATTTGTCCTTTGCCTTCAGCATTATTTTATGAACGCCGTCATACAGGGTGTCACTTTTAAAAAATAGAGAATCTCTAAGGATAGAGTCCAGAATTTGCTTTATGCCATCTACATAGAGACCTATCCATTGAATTGGGCTCTTGTCTTTAATGGAATACTTTATGTAGATTGTGCCTTTCACAGTATCCTGGGGGGCAGGATACGTGATTTTAATCTCTGGTGGGTCTATGTCAGGCTTTCCGGGTGGTGGCATTCTTGAGCCACAGCCTGTAAAGACTAAAATTAGCAGTAAAAAAGTAAAGTTAACGAGTCCTCTTATTCCTGCTCTTTTTCTTTTTCTTCCTTCTGTCATTCTTCTTTTTCTTTTTAACTGTGTCTTTCTTCCTCTTTGAATTTAAAAGTTCTATTACGGTTTTTACAAGGCCACCTTTTGAATCTCGTGGTTTTGATGAACCGTGCCCCGCATAAAGGGGCACGGAAGTTAAAAGTATCGCAACAAGCAGTATCTTCCTCATGGCGTTATTTTATTATTTACCTTAACCTTCATTAAATCAACTTCTTTCTCTCTATCTTTTCTGTCTTTCTTCCTTTTGTTCCTGACCTTTTTACTCTTTTGAGGTATATGCGGCTTTCTCCTTATCGTGGTGTCTTTTTCTCTTCTTGAGTCCCTTTTATCCCTGTCAATGCGTCTTTCCTTAGAAAAATCCCGCAATACGGTATCCTTCTTATTTCTTCTTCTATCTTCTTTCCTGACTCTTTCTGGATTTTTAATTTTTACTCTGGTATTTCTGTCCTCATCTCTCACTCGTTCTCTTCTGTCCTTTCTGACATTCCTATCCACTTTTATGCTGTAATCTTTTCTTCTCTCCACTTTTTCTTTGAACACAGGTTTTTTGACAATCTGCGGGTTTTTTATGATTTTCTCTGCCTTCTGTTTCCATTCTTCTCTGAATACGGGTTTTATGTGGGATGGCACATCCGAAATTACGGGCTTTTCGTACTTTTTAAGATTTACTTTGTTGAGTTTGAGATTGACAGTTCTATAAACGGGCTTTTTATACACACCATTTCTGGGAGGTTTGTATCTGTAAACAGGTTTCCTGAAACTGCGATAATCCACCACAGGTGCCACCCATCTTCTTCTGCCCCGATAATTTATATAAACAATGGGGTTTCCATATGGGTCAAGGGGTGCCCAGGAAACCCATGAAGGCCCTTCATACCATACAACCCACGCGCCTCTCCACTCAGAGCCCGGAACCCAGACCCAGCCGACACCTGAAACCCATGCCCATCTACCGTAATGATATGGCACCCAACCCCATTCTTCATAGGAGACCCATACCCAGCCAAAACGCACCCTGAAAACCCAGTGACCGTAATAATAGGGTCTCCAGTCCGGACCAACATCGGGTATCCAGACCCAGCCGTATCCTCTTATGTATCTCCAGTGTCCGTAATTATCAAGGTCATATACGCCTATGTAAATATCATCGGGAACGTATCTTACCTCTCTTATCACTATGTACTGCCTTTCATACCCTGAAGCCCATCTGTCAAAATCGTCGTGATGAAACTCTCTCCTTACAACAATTCTGCCATCTGGATAAATCCTTGCCATCTCACCTGCTCTTACAATTTCACCTTCCACATCAGCCTCGCCCCTTATTACCGAAACCTTTGCCATTGCTCCGTGCCGCTGGAATCTTACTGTACTGTAGGAATACACATAGACCTCTGTGCTCATAATATCAACAGCACCTTCAGCATCTCTTGACATAACCCTTATTTTCCCTCTCTGCAATCTTAAAGAAAAATGATCATCAAGAGCATTGACCTCAACCTTTGTATCCTCACCCATAGAGACAACATTGCCTCTTCCAAAAGTAAACACCAGTCTTGAATCCTCAAGAGTTTTTACCACGTCACCTTCTGTAATAACATCGTTTCTGAAGAGATACTCCCAGTCATCAGCCCCGTACGGCAATATCATTGCATCGCCGTACACTGTTCTTACCCTCGCCACGTTCCCTTCATAGGAAAAGAGCGAAAGTCCAAGTAAAATAGTCCAGAACATAACTCACCTCCCTGTTTTCCTGATTATAAGTGTTTTGCTTTTACTTATTGAAAGTTCATGATTGCCGGGGTCAGTCTGGTATGCAACATCAAAGAGCATATATTCATCTGTAATGCTCAGTATCCTTATCTGAGCAAAGTGGTTATCCTGTGTCCATATAACATAGGAATGACCTGAAAAAGCCTGAACTCTCCCCTGTGTCCATCCATCTTCAGGTGCCCAGTTAATATCCGTTAAGTCCTCTGTTTCACCAAGGTCCTGTATGTATGTGGATGGAGCACAGATTATCATGGGCACGCCGTTTTCATAGGTAAAGTAGAAATCCCCTTCATCCATTCTGACAGGCGTAAATTCGGAAAGAAGGTATCCTGAATATCCAAGAGTATCATGGGAGTAAGAATATGAAAAGACCCTCTGATTATGCCTTTCTGGTCTCGGTGTATCAAATATGGGATAGGATGTGAGGTCGCTTTCATTTCCATACTCGTCAACACTTGATAGTGCATAATAGTATGTTGTTCCATTTACCACATCCCTGTCAACATAGGAGTTTGTGGTAACCTCGTCTATTAACTCAAAATAACCGTATGGCCTGTCACTTCTGTATATCCTGTAGGAGACAACATGGGGATTATCAACATCTGACCACAGAAGTATAATTTCATTGTCAGAGCTTATGCTCTCCACATCAGATGGTGGAAGGAGTGGATAGGTTGTCCTGTGACACCCAAGAAACCCTATTACCCCTGCTATAAAGACCATCTTCAATACCTTCATCTTATTCCTCCTTTTTCACCTACAATGTTGCAACATTTATGCCAGAAAAAGCCCTTAATATGCACAAAAATTGTGCACAGTATGTAAAAACTGGAACACTTCGTGTGCATATTCAGGGGATGGTTGAAAGTTTTTCTATTCGGGCAATCGTTGCGTATCTTTCAGATTTGCCTGATAATTCTAAATATACAATAAGGAGGATGTGATGCGGGTACCCCAGATAGACTTAACAAGGGAGTATGCTTTAATAGAGGACAGGGTGAAAGAGGCTGTCATAAAGGTTATGAAATCGGGACGGTATATTTTAGGTCCACATGTTAAAGAACTTGAGGAAAAGATTGCTTCCTACACCGGCGTGAAATTTGCGAAAGGCGTGGCTTCTGGAAGTGATGCACTTCTTCTGTCTCTTATGGCTATAAATCTTAAAGAGAACGAAGGTGTTATAACCACACCGTTTACATTCTTTGCAACTGCAAGTGCAGCCTTCAGACTTGGTGGTATTCCCATCTTTGTGGATATAGATGAGAAAACTTATAATATATCCCCTGTTGCCATAGAAAACATACTTGAGAACGGTAAAATAGAAGAAGATGGAACTGTTATAAACCACAAAGGTAAAGAAATCAAAGTAAGAGCCATTATTCCCGTGCATCTTTTCGGTCAGAGTGCAGAGATGGACAAAATAATGGACATTGCCAGAAGGTATAATCTGCGTGTCATAGAGGATGCGGCTCAGTCCATAGGCGCTGAATACAACGGTAAAAAAGTCTGCTCTTTTGGAGACCTTGGTATATACTCCTTCTTTCCCACCAAAAACCTCGGAACATACGGTGATGGTGGTATGGTGGTCACAGACAACGAACATCTTGACCACATGGTGAAAATTCTCCGAGTTCATGGGGCGGAGAAAAGATACCATCATACCTACGTAGGTATAAATTCAAGACTTGATGAGATACATGCGGCAATTCTGCTCGTTAAATTCAATTTCCTTGATGAATTTGCACGAAAACGTGCAGAAAATGCATCAAGATACATGAAACTCTTTGAAGAAAAAGGCCTTCTGGAATTTGTAAAACTGCCAGAGACACACGAAAAGGTTACAAAACACGTCTGGAATCAGTTTGTCATACGAGCAGAAAAACGGGATGAGTTAAAAGACTTCCTCAAGGAAAAGGGAATAGGTACAAACGTTTATTATCCTGTGGGGCTTCACATGCAGAAGTGCTTTGAAAGTCTTGGATATAGAGAAGGTGAACTTCCTGTAACAGAGAGTCTCTGCAAAAAGGTGCTTGCCCTTCCAATGCATCCGTTTTTGACTTCTTTAGAACAGGACTATGTGGTTGAAAAAATAAAGGAATTTTACCATGGCATTTAAAACAAGACTGAGAGACGGCATTCTTTCATATGTGTATCACAAAATTGCCGAGGAAGGACGTTTTCTCATACGCTTACCTGAGGACTTCCTTCAGCATGTCCTCAATCCATTTCTGAGTTATTACATGACTCAGATTCAGGTTAAGGTAAAAGAAGGTGCCATAAATATTACGGGTTCAAGCCTCGTACCTGTTAACATTACACTCAAGACCCCCATTGTTCGTGATGAAGAGATTGTTATACCCCTTGAAATGAACCAGGCACTTTTATCCTTTGTATCAACCTTTGGCATGGAGAGGCTCAAACCGATTATACTCAAGAATAACACGCTTATTATCCCGCAGGACCTTATTTACAACGCCGCAAAGGATATAAGAGAAGACCTTAAAATAAAGAGCATTGACATTAAAGACAGGGAAGTTGTAATAGAAATAGTATCAAGATAAAATGGAAAACCGTCTTGAGCACTTAAAAGAAGAGTACGAAAAACTGAGAAGGTTTGCAAGAATAGAGGATAAAAGAAAGAAACTTGCTGAACTTGAGAAAAAGCGGGAAGATCCTAATATATGGAAGGACCAGGAAAGGGCAAGAAGAATAAACATTGAGTACAAAAACCTGTCCGATGAGATAAGAGAATACGAGGAAATGGATGAAAAACTGCAGTACCTTCTGGAATTGGAGGAGATGAAGGACGAAGACGAGGAACTTGCAGAGGAATACGAAAAAGAAATCAAAGACTTTGAAAAGTTACTAAAAGACCTCAAAATAAAAGCCACACTCAAAAGGCCGGAGGATAAAAAGAACGCTATTTTGTCCATTCATCCCGGTGCAGGTGGCACAGAATCACAGGATTGGGCACAGATGCTTATGCGCATGTATTTGAGATGGATAGAGAGAAAGGGTTACAAACACAAAATATTGAACTTTCAGCCCGGTGATGAGGCAGGAATAAAGGATGTTACAATACTTGTAGAGGGGCCCTATGCTTATGGGTATTTAAAGGCGGAAAGAGGTGTTCACAGATTAGTGAGAATCTCTCCATTTGATGCCTCAAGAAGGAGACATACGTCCTTTGCCTCTGTGTTTGTTTATCCTGAAGCAGAGGATGTGGAGGTGGAAATAAAGGAGGATGAACTTAAAATTGATACCTTCCGTTCATCCGGTCCCGGTGGTCAGCACATGCAGAAAAACGAAACAGCAGTTAGAATAACGCACATACCAACAGGCATTGTTGTTACATGTCAGTCAGAGCGCTCACAGTTTCAGAACAAGCAGACTGCTTTGAAAATTCTGCGTTCAAGGCTTTATGAGTTGAAACTTCAGGAGGAGAAAGAAAAGATGGGGGATATTGAAAAAGAAAAGGGTGATATTGCATGGGGACATCAGATAAGGTCCTATGTTATGCATCCTTATAAAATGGTAAAAGACCACAGAACGGGTTATGAAACCGGTAATGTTGACGCTGTTATGGACGGAGACCTTGACGGATTTATAGAGGCATTTTTGCTGAATGTGGGTTAAATTCACTTATTGACAGTAATATCAACAGAGGCACTTCTTCCATCCATGTCCTGAGCGTAAACTGTATGGCTGCCGCTGTTAATTATGAGTTTTAAAGCCTCTCCACTTTTACTTTTACCGTAAAATTCACCATCAACAAACCATGAGATTTCTGGATTTTTGCTATCAGTATAGGCAATTAGAGGAATACCCTGTTGAAAATTTACGTCTTTTTCAATAAAATAATGGGCATTGTTCTCGGGACTTGCTATATAAAACCCCTTTTTATCCGTTACGAGCCTGCAATCGGGCCCAAAGGAAGGTGGTGCATAAGACTTCCCAAAAATCTTTCGTGCAGGCTGTGGAAGCACAAGAAAGATGCTATCTATGAGTTCTCCCTTTCTGTAATGTTTCTCCGGACACGCCCTGTATCCTGTTTGTTTTTCAATTCTGTAAAGTTTATGGTAGGGACATAATCTATAGGGCAACTGGCTTTTGAGCACCATTACCTTTTTATGCTTTCTGCAGTATTTAGTGGGCCTGTATCCGGAAAAAGCACAGACATCAAACAGCGTAATTTCAGAAAGTGCTTTCTCTGTCCAGGAAAAATTCCCGATAAAGTATCCTCCATCAATGGCTTTTAAAATATCAAACATTATGGGAGCAGAAAGTATGGCGCCAACTATATCTCTAAAACCTCTACCATCAAAGTTTCCACTCCACACACCCACTGTATAATGTTCTCTAAATCCTATTGAGAGTGCATCCCTCCTTCCCCACGAAGTGCCTGTCTTCCAGTAAACAGGACCGTATTCTTCTCTTATGAGATTTCCCAGCACGGGCTTATCGGGTCTGTTACGAAGAGAAAGCGCTTTTAAAGTTATGTAAACGGCTCCGCTCTTAAAGAGTGGGAATTCTTTATTGAGTTTTTCATGTTCAAGTAAAATATATTTTCCATGCATTCCCCCTCTTGCGAGACTAACATAGAGATTGGTAAGGTCTATGAGTCTTACCTCCCTTGCACCTGTAATGACAGGAAGACCATAATATCTTCCTCTTTTCATTTCCTTAAGTCCACCTCTATTCAGAATCTTTATGAAACTCTTATAACCCACAAGACGGAGTAAATAAACAAAGGGAATATTTAATGAATGAGAAAGGGCGTATTCTGCCGTGACAAGCCCCCTGTATTTTTCATCAAAATCCTCCGGTGAAAAATCTCCAAATTGTAGAGGAGCATCTGGAAGGAGACTTTCTGACGTAATTATCCCTTTTTCCAGTGCGAGGGTATATAAAAATGGCTTTAACGCTGAGCCTGGGGAGCGGAAACTGTAAAATCCCAGAACCTGCCCATCTCTTCTGTCAAAATAGTCAAGCGAACCCACAATCGCCCTAACTTTTCTTGTGGAGTTCTCTATTACCACAATACTTGCATCTTCTGCCCTATGACTCTTGAGATAATCCGCATAAGAGTTTAAAATGCCTTCAGCCTTTTTCTGCACAGTTCTATCTATGGAACTTACTATATCAAGGGAATCTGGATAAAGCATCTTTATAAAATCTGCTGCATGAGGTGCTTCAATAATGGGCTTTCTAACATAAAAAACGGGCTCTCGCCCTATCATCTCCATAAAGGACCTTCTGTCTATGATGCCATCTTTCAGCATTGCAGAAAGAACCTTTTTCACAGCCTTCTTTATCCTGTGTCTGTTATGTGGCAGGGGCATCCTCTCCGTGGGGGACTGGGGTATTGCCACCAGAAAAGCGGCCTCAAATGTGTTTATATCTTCTGGAGATTTACCAAGATAGAAAAGCGATGCAGCCTTAATGCCTTCAACATTCCCACCGTAGGGCGCAAGATTGAAATAAAGTTCAAGGATACGTCTTTTGCCCAATCTTATTTCCATTTGATTTGCTCTGAATGCCTCCACGAGTTTCGCCCAGATGGTTCTTTTCTTTGGCTCCATAATCCTTGCAAGCTGCATACTCAATGTTGAGCCGCCCTGAACAATCCTCCCATGCCTCACATTGACAATCAGGGCTCTTAATATGGTAAGGGGATTTATACCCAAATGCCAGAAAAAGTGTCTATCCTCATAAGCAAGGGTTGTTTTTATAAGTATCGGTGAAATAGAATCAAGTGGCACATAAAATCTCCACTTTTCATCAGAAGACACATACATCCTCATTATTCTTCCATCACGATAGCGGACTATTCTGCCGTATGGGACATAAATTGCCCTTCTTGGAAGCGGAATTACAAATATCAGAATAAGGTACAAGAAAAGAGGCGCAATTATCAAAAAGAACGGGAGATGCCCTTTTTTATTGTATATGAATCCTCCCGGGAACTCCATTGTAGTAAATTGTTGGCCTGTACATTACCACACCTCTTACAGGTGACATAAAGAAACTACCTTTAAGATTGGCACGAAGAAGCAAAAAATACATTTGTGTACCATCATAGGCATCAGTGAAAATAATGACCCTGTCGTCTCTTATATCAACATAGTCCGGGTGTGCAATACTCCATCTGTATCTTCTGGTCCAGGAAGGAAGGCTTTCTTTAGTGAGTCTTGGATTTTCAATTTCCATACCAGCAGGTATGGGAACTTCAATGGCAACATTTTTCATCCAGCCCTTTTGAGAACGCCATGAAACCTGCATAATTACCAGATCCCCCGGCTTCGGTATTATAGAATCTCCCAGTGCCTTACCACTATAGGTAAACAGCCTGCTGGATATGAGAAGGCCACTGTATTCTTCTTTGAAAACTCCATGTTTTTTAAACCCTGTATTCTGAACAATGAGATAGTATCCTGTATCGCTTGCCCTTATGCTTATACCTCTTTCTGGAGGATTGGAGAGTTTAAAATGGAGCATGCTGTTAATGTTCTTGCCTTTATAAGTTCTTTTTCCATCATAAACCACAGCCTCTGGCGGATTCAAATTAACTTTTTTAGCATACTCGCTTATACCCAACAATGACCAGATTATCTCCTGTGTTGATCTCATATAAGGTGGTTTTATCCTTAAAAGAGAATCCACGACAAATCCAAGAGAGTCTATCACACTTTCCTGCATTTCAAGTTTCTGTGCTGTATAGAACTTTAATGCATTATCAAAAAGAGGGGTATAATAAACATAACAATAAGGTATCCAGAAGGCTCTGTTTTTTATCTGTGTTTTCATTATGTCTTCAAAATACTCTCTTGCAAGTTCAACCTTTCCACTCTCGTAAAGAGCAAGTATTGACCAGAGTTTATCAGGTAAGTACCGGGACCTGTTAAACAGTCTTTTTGCAGCCTCCAGTCCGCCCGGGATACTGTTCAGTTTGCCTCCATGAGCGAGGGCATAAAGGGAAAGTCCAATGTCCATTTCATTGTCTTTGAGATAATTGTAAGCAGAACTCAAAACATGTTCGGGAACATAGTATCCATGCTCTTTTGCAATCTCAAGCACAAGGGGGGCGTAACCTGAAAATCCCTTGTAAACCCTATGTCCCCCCGGCCAGAAGGCAAAGGCACCTGTCCAAAGCTGCATAGTCATAAGACGTGATATTCCATAGTTTATGTAATCGTCAATATCGCTCTTTGAATAACTTTTACCGAAAAGATCAATATATGGCGAAAGAGCAACGAGGACATAGAGTTTTGAAGATGTCTGTTCCACACATCCATAAGGATAGCCAATGAGTTCTCTGCCTGTATATAGTCCTCTCAAAATGGGACTCCTGGTAAGATAAAGGTCCACAAAATGACCTTTTCTGTAAAACCCTGAAAGCAAACTGTCAATATTTGTACTTTCTTTCCGATTAATTTTATATGTTCTGGTTTCAGTTAAATAGGGTCTGTCAGGATACACGGGCACCACGAATCTATCTTTAAATGTACCGTTATCAAAATTGACATTCACAGTTAACGTTGCACTGTCCGAAACATCACCTATAAAACTCTTAATGCTCACTGTCTTTTTCCCTTTCGGTTTGAGTTTTAATCTGTGGGGATAATTACCTATATAAATCTGAGAAGACTTCACCTTGAGTGATACATCTTTTGTCTCATCCTGTGTATTCATCAAAGTTACTGGCAAAAAGAACGTATCATTTGCACACAAAAATCTTGGCATGGTAACAAAAACTATAACATCATCACTGACAGTAATATCCTTTTCAAGTTTTGTCATTTTGTTTTTGTTAAAGGCCTGAACCATCACCCTCACTTTTCCCTGATAGGAACCTGTTGGAACACGCAGTTTAATCAGTCTGTTTTTGCTTTTTCTAAGCCCCGAGAAATACGTTACAGTGGTAAAGAATCTCGGTTTAAGTTCGGAAGACTCTTTACTTCCATAACCGCCTCCCGTACCAAGATACCCCGGAGAAAACCATCCAAAGGTCTCAGATGTTCTAAGAAGCAGCCTTATATCCCTGAGAATGCCTTCAACAGGTGATGGTGTTTTAAAATCTGTTACACTTAAAATACCCTCGTCAACAACAGAAACAGTCGCATAAAATTCTTCATCACCCTTCAGCACAATATCAATATAATCTCCTGATTTAACTTTAGAAGGCACATTCAGAGCAACGTTTAATTTCAACCTTGATGGCCTTATTCTGAGTTTTTTTATGCCAAAAGCCCGCCTTAAAAGATAATTACCCTGATTTCTAACAAGAAGACAGGTGACATACACATTGGGAATCCCATAAGGTACCTTAAACTTCCACTCTGCTGTCTTTCCCACTGCATCCTGCCACTTATTCTCATAAACACTATCAAGTTCTAAAGCCCATAAAATCTTTCCCTCAAATGGCAATTTGACTTTTGCTATTATGATTTCGTCTTCATCTGCTGTATCTTTTTCAAGCACAATGTCCAGGTATTCAGGAGACTCAACTTCATTTTCTTCCATTGAATACCACCACCAGCTTTCATTTGCAAGAAGCTTTCTCGCCTTTATTCCTGAAGGTGTTTTTGCTTCCACGACATAATCTTCCCATCCTTCAGGGTACTTAAATGTGAAACTGAACCTTCCATCTTTAACAGGGACACTATCCAGGGAAAAAACAGGCATCATCTTCTGCCATCTATCCCATCTCAATTCATCCTGATAGTCATAATCATCATAATAATAGGAGTAAACCCAGTAGAGTTTATAGAGGGTAACTCTTACATACTTTGTCCCGCTGTAGAGCGTATCAGTCGGCGAAACCAGTACACCGTCTATTTTAACATCATCACCTTCGCTGTATGCCTTTTTGTTTGATTTCAGTCCAACATAGTAAGGAGAAGAATAAACGACAACATCTTTTGTCTTCTCTGCTCCCCTTCCGCTTGTTGACTCATTGACAGAAGATATTATCCTCACTCTAAATGGATTGGACCTTTCCTTTATATACTCTTTGAGGCCAAAGTGCATCCTGGCCTCACCCTTTTCATCAAGAGTTCCCGACACAGCGTCAAGATATTGCATCTCTTCTGTGTTTTGAGGGATACCAAAGGTATAGTCCCTGTATTTCAAAGACCTGTATCTTTCTGATTTCCCATAGATCTCTAAATTGTATTTTAGCCCTGCACATGGAGAGCCAAAAAGATACATGGCACTTAATTTACCGTAGATACTGTCACCTATTATTTTATCCCTTACATCAATACTTATCGTCATCCGTTCCGGAACAAAGGTCTCTATGTTAATGAATTCAGAAGTGTAGAACTTTCCTCCAATATATAGTTCAACGGAATACCTTCCTGTAGGTGATGTGGGATTGGATATGTATTTTCCCCCAAAGTACCCACTTTCATCTGTGGTGCCTGTATACTTTCTTACAAGTTTACCGCGTGGGTCTTTGAGATTTACTATCACCGGTATACTCACTCCATTATACAATCCCACTTTTCTGACAATCACGTTAAAATCAACTGTGTCACCGGGACGATACAGGTCTCTTTGAGAATAGATAAATGCGGAATACGGTGTTTTTTCATACATGCCTGCCACATCATACTTTTCTGTCCCTATCTGTGTTTGTATAAGGGGAATAAAACTCCACCTTGCCCCACTTTTCACAGTCACCAGATAGGGCTCAAGATCACTATCCTGTTCTTTAAGTATCGCCATGCCAGACTTATTACTTTTCATTTTTCCAATTATAAAACCGTTTGGGCTATAAGCAGTAAGCTCCGCACCACTTATAGGTGAGAGTTTATCTGCATCAAAAACCCATACATACAGTTTTTTGTCGTAATACTTGGCCACAAGTGCGAGGTCCGTTATAGAAACCACAACACTGCTTGATTCAGTATAACGATATTTAGAGCCCGTCACATCACCAGTGAGTGTAATTTTATAAATGCCGGGTTTGTCAAGTTTAACCATTCGGGATAGATTCAGGTTTTCCACCCTTTCATGATATCCTTTATTGGCATACGGCAGTTTAACATCCCTCGCTATGTCTTTTCCGAACTTGTAGAAATTATAGACACTACCATCTCCTGCAAAGTAATAGAATGGAATATGTTCAGGAGGCATCCACGCCACCCGCATTCTAAGATTCTTAATCCTCCTTATTGCAAATGGTATCTTTATATCCTTTTTCCTTCCCACATAAAGTCCGCGCACAAGGAACCTCAGTTTTGCCTCGGGGAGGGGAACCCGAAACGTTTTAATATAGTCATTTTGTAATGCAAAACCTTCTTCTGACACAAGCCCCTTTTTGATTGTCAGAGTGTATTCTTGCCCCGGCTCAAAACCAGCATTTATAAAAACCCTGTTATCAAGAACAGTCACTTTGAAATCAATTTCCGGCTCTATTCTTATGTAATCTTTGATATTCTTTCCAAGATGCAGTATTGCACCGCCCTGTCCTTTAAACTGGCATACAAGATATCCACCCTCATTCTGCCTCTTAAAACTCACACTCTGCACCCACAGGTATCCGTGAAGCGGCATAATCTTCACCTTTCTAACAATCTTTTCCCTGGATTTCACATTACCCTTAAATTGAAGCCCTTTATCTATTACAACGTTTCCTCTAAATAAAGATGTATCCGATAGGTCTATATCCAGTGCAAGCAGCCTTTCACTTATCCAGTATATTCTCGCAGGCTCTACTTTTCCTGCTTCAGAAACAAGTGAAATAAACTCCTTTGCCTTTGTGGTATCCTTAAGAGGTAAAACAAAACTCAAATTTACACGTGCCTTTCCGAAAGAAATATAATCAACCCATAAATGATTGAGAACACCCACACTCAAATTAAATGTCTTTTTTTCCACATCAACTTTAATTCCACTACTTACTGGTATGCAGGAAACTGTAAATTTTACAGTTAGAGGAAGCTCAATTTCTGCATCAAGGTAATAAACAAAGTCCTCCTCATCCACCCACTCAAGATGTCCTTTTATCTCTGGATTTGTTTTAATACACGCTCTTACTTCATTATAGGGAATCACCTCACCTGTAAGCGTTTTTGAAACCACATCACCACTTGTGTTGAAATAAAAGCCTGCTCTTTCATCCTGACCTTTAAATCCAACAAAACTAACACTGTTTGATTCTGTGCTTACTGTCTCAAACTGTGAGGTTACAGAATATGTAGAATTTTTCCTGGTGTTTTTACTGCTTAAAAGAATGTAAATGATAAGGAACAACGACAGAAGCCCCGAAATTCCAATAAGAACCTTGAAAAACCTGCTCATCTCAAACCTCCGTTATTTTTCTTATTTTTATCGCATCCACCAGTGTTTTAAAATAATCTAAAGGTTTAACCTTGCTTCCCTCTTTATTGTACCACTTAACAGGGACAACCCCTATTTTCAGCCCCAGAAGATATGCCCTTCTCAAAATTTCCATATCAAAAGCCCAACCATAGGTTTTGAGGTTTCCAAAAAGCAAAACAGCAGACTTATCTTTAAACGCCTTGAATCCACACTGAGTATCATAAAAAGGAAGTTCAAGGACCTTTCTTATAAAAAAGTTGCCTGTGAGCCCTAAAATCCTCTTAATAAAAGACTGAGGTTCAACCTGCATGGCCCCTTCTGCATCTTTGTTATGTCTTGAGCCGATAACCACGTCATATCCTTTTTCAAAAAGAGGGAGCATGAGCTCAAAATGTTCAATGGTTGTGGAGTTATCTGCGTCCATGAAAAGACGAATTTTTCCCTTTGCCTTCAGCATTCCAACCATCACCGCATGCCCCTTACCCTTGTTGGTTTTGTAAGAAATTATCCTGAAATCGGGGATACTGGTGTATTCTCTAAGAATATCTTCAGTTCTATCTGTTGAACCATCATTCACTACGATTATTTCTGAGTTAAAACCAGCCCCCTCACGCCATCTTATAATATCATAAAGTGTGTCCTTTATTCTCTTTTCTTCGTTATAGGCAGGTATAATAATGGACAGCAGAATATCCTCCACAAAAACTCCTTTTATTTTATGTTAGATTTTATAAAGCCTTCAGGGTGTAAAGTAAAGTCAGTTGATAGGACCTTTATACCTCGGGCTTTTTAATGTGTATTTTCCTATCTGTATGGCCTGTTTCGGACATCTGTGTAAACATCTCATACAAAAATCACAGTCATTTCCCCACAGAACTCTCCCGTTTTTTATATTAATATTATGTGTCGGACATAAGCCAACACATGCACCACACAAATCACACCGTTCATCTGCAAAAAATTCAGTCTGCCAGATTTTCTCCTTTTTCCAGAACATTGTGGCAATCAGTGAAGTGAAAGGAACGTAAATCTTCTTTCTGGGAATATACTCATCTTCTTCTATAAGGCTCCTTTGGATGTGCTCTGCCAGATTTTCAACCTTTTTTTCTATTCCTCTATTGGGAAAGAGCATAATTTTATGAAGTAAAGACCCCTTCTTCGCAAGAAGCACAAACAGGGAGTCTGCCATGAGAATGTCGTTTGCACCCTTTACCTTAAATCCTCTCTCTTTTAATATAAGTGCGGCAATCCTTCCAGCATCGCCAGAAATAAGGCCTTTTGTAATAAAAATAAACACTGAACGTCCATTACCAGAAAGTCCTTTTAAAAAATCCACAACCGTCTGTGGGGGCCTGTAGGCATAAACGGGCATACCAAGGACAAGAGCATCAAAATCATCATCCATAACTTTGCCCTTTTTGATGTAAAACATGGAAACCTTATGGCCTTTTGAAAGAAATCTTCTCAATAAAATAGAAACGTACTGGGTATTTCCACTTCCTGAATAATAGGCAATTTTTATGTGCATAGGTAGATAATAAAGGAGGATTTACAAATAGAAAAGGGGGCGAATGCCCCCTTTCAAAACATCCTGTATCGGTCCTTTCATATATCAGGTCCCTAACTCTTCCTCCTCAGCAAACAGATTCTTTGCTGCTTCATCAAGATAATCAAGGCTGGGTTCTGTATCAAGGTAGTAAGCAAGGGCCTTTATATAAAATAAGAGGTCTCTGGCATGTGAGCCGCGCATGGGTCTTGTTTTGTAATATTTATCAATAAATGCATTCAGTTTTTCTTCATTGTATTCTATTTCAAACTTCTCACAGTACATCCTGAAAATTATTATAAAAAGCTCCCTTGTGGGGTTCTTAATGTGTATCTTAAATGGAATTCTTCTCAAAAATGCCTCGTCCACAAGGTCACTTACAGTGAGGTTCGTTGAAAATACAACCTTTGCGAGAAATGGAAATGCTATCTGTTCACCTGTTCTGAGATTATAATAGTCAACACCCTTTTCAAGGGGAACTATCCATCTGTTTAACAGGTCCTCTGGCTTTACTTGCTGCCGTCCAAAGTCATCAACAAGCATGATGCCTCCATTTGCCTTCATCTGCAGAGGAGCAAGATACTCATTGGTCTCGGGATTAAAGGCAAGCTCAAGGTTTTCAAGCCTTAATTCTCCTCCCACTTCAACAAAAGGCCTTTTTATTGGTATCCACCTTTTGTCGTACCTGTCACCCTGTCCTATATCTATCTCCTTATGGTGCATGGGGTCATAGAATCTAATAATCTGCCCTGACACCTCTATGGCATAGGGAACAAGAACGTGTCCTTCCATGACTTTTGCTATTGCCTCAACAAGTGACGTTTTACCATTACCCGGTTCGCCATAGAGAAAGGCAGATTTAGCAGACAGAAAGGCTATACCTACCTTTTTAAGTGTCTCGTCATCAAAGATAAGACCACTGAGTGATTCCCTGACCTTTTCTTTCTTGAGAGGCAGAATCTTGCTGTATTTTTTATAAACCTCAAAATATGTGTGCAGCGGCACTGGCGCAGGTCCCACATATCCGTTTCTCTCAAGTGCCTCTTTGGCTCTTTCCACACCTTTACCTGTAAGTGTAAACTCCCACTGTAACTCAATAATTGAAATACCCCTCTTTACATCCACCAGTGTAAGATTGCGCAGTTCTTTGAGTGCTTTATCAAGCACCCCAAAATATGGTAGCCTTATAGAATTTTCCAGTTCACTGCCGGACAGTGTACCTTTGTAGTATAAAAACTTAAGAATTAATTCTTCAATAAAATCCTGTTTTAATCCTGTCTCCTCCACATTCTCAGGTGCCCTGGGCATCACCTCTGGACGCCCTTCCTCTCCTCTGTTTCTGAACAACTTGCTGTCATCTATCATGGCTATTCAAATGCTGATTTTAAAATGTATTCCACAACCTCATCGTATGATATACCCATCTTCTCTGCTTCCTTTGGCAGATCAGATAGATTGGTCATACCTGGAATGGTGTTTATTTCAAGTACATAAACTTTACCGTCTTTATCAACAACTGCATCCACCCTTGCAAATCCTTTGCCTCCAATGGTATTATAAAATAATAGTGCATATTCTTTTAGTTTTTCATCAGACCTGGCAGGAATTTCAGCAGGGATGATAAATTCTGTGTAACCTTCTGTGTATTTAGCGGTATAATCGTAAAAATCGCGTCCCCTAACCCTTAATTCCAGAGAGGGAACACAAAAGGCATTCTTTCCAGTACCAAGGATTCCCACTGTAACACTCTTTCCATCTATATACTTTTCAATGAGAACATCCCCATAAAGATTCAGGTCTTTTTCAACCTTTTCAATCAGATCCTCATGTGTCCTTGCTATTGCCACACCAACGGATGAGCCTTCCTTTCGCGGTTTCACTATCACAGGATAACCGAATTTAGCCTCTGCTTCTCTTATTCTATCAGCTACTTTGTCCCCCTTTGCAACAAAGACGGCCGGCGGAGAAGGTATACCCAGACTCCAAAGAACATGCTTTGTAATAAACTTGTCTATTCCCACAGAGGAGGCAACAACACCGGATCCCGTATAGGGGATACCCATTATTTCCAGAAGTCCCTGAATGCTGCCGTCCTCTCCAGGATTTCCATGAAGCATTATGAGGGCTATATCAACCCCTTCTCTTTTCAAATCCTCTGATATGGTCCTTTTGACATCAATAAGTATCACATTTTCGTAACCAAGACGCAACAATGCCTCATAGACATTTCGCCCTGACCTTAAAGATACTTCCCTTTCTGAGGACCATCCTCCATAGAGGACGGCTATTTTCTTACCCCTTGCCTCTTCTATCATCTACTTTTTAATATAGGGCAGGGCCACCCTTACTCTCTTCTCATCAGCCTTTGTCACCACTGCTTTTTTCTTCAAATTCCTCTTTCTCTTTCTTGTTTTATCTGAAAGAAGGTGGCTTTTATAAGCCTTTCTCCTTCTAATCTTGCCACTTCCTGTGACCTCAAATCTTTTAGCTGCCGCTCTTCTGGTCTTCATTTTCGGCATTTTTCTTACCTCCCTGTTTTCTAATTGGTCTTAACATAAATGTTAAATTTCTACCTTCAAGTTTTGGCTTTACTTCTAAAGCCGCCTCCCCCTCCAGTTCTTTTACGATCCTGTCAGCAAGGTCAAATCCTCTGTCAGTATGAACCATCTCTCTACCACGGAAAAATATACGTACTTTCACCTTTGCCCCATCATCAAAGAACTCCCTCATTTTCTTGAGTTTGACCTTAAGGTCATTATCACCAATGTTGGGCCTCATGGAAATCTCTTTAACCTCACCATGAGACTTCTTTTTTGCCTGTTTCATGCGTTTCTTTTCTTCATACTTAAACTTGCCGTAATCCAGAATCTTCGCTACCGGAGGTCTTACATTTGGAGCAATAAGCACAAGGTCAAGCCCCATATCATAGGCCATTTCCAGAGCATCTCTCGTACTCATTATGCCCAGTTGTTTTCCGTCAGGACCAATGACCCTTACCTCTTTTACTCTGATTCTCTCGTTCACCTGATACTTTTCCTTGTCCCTCTGAGGACGTCTATCCTGTGGTCTGAAACCTTTTATTGGACTAATATCCTACCTCCTTTTTCTCAATTTTCTCTTTTATATATTTCAGAAACTCATCAACTTTAATAAAGCCCCTGTCACCTACTCCATGCACCCTGAGAGACACGCCATTCATACTTTCCTCTTTTCTTCCGATAACAAGCATATAGGGAACCTTTAAGTTCTCTGCTTCTCTTATCTTATAGCCAATCTTTTCGTTTCTATCGTCCAGTTCCACCCTTATATCATGAGTAATCAGTATTTCATAAACCTTTCTGGCAAACTCAACGTTCTCCTCGCTTATTGGAAGAACCCTCACCTGAGTGGGAGAAAGCCAGACAGGAAGATTACCACTGTAGTGCTCTATTAACGTACCAAGGAACCTCTCAAAAGAACCAAGAAGCGCTCTGTGAATCATGTAGGGTCGTTTTTCCTTTCCATCTTTATCTCTGTAAGTAATATCAAATCTCTCAGGCAGATTGAAGTCAAACTGTATTGTGGAGCACTGCCACTCTCTGCCAAGGGCATCCTTTATCACCACATCTATTTTTGGGCCGTAAAAGGCACCAGCACCTTCATCAATCTCATAACTAAGTCCCATTTCATCTGCCGCTTTTTTGAGAGAATTGGTGGCAAGAGCCCACATTTCCACTGAACCCACATGCTTTTCAGGCATGGTTGAAATGTAAACACTGAAATCCTCAAATCCAAAGCTCTTGAGCATAAATAGAGTAAATTCAAGAACCTTCTTTATCTCCTCTTCCACCTGATCAGCTCTTGCAAATATATGGGCGTCGTCCTGCGTAAATCCTCTCACACGTAAAAGACCATGCAACACTCCTGACTTTTCATATCTGTAAACCGTACCTAATTCAGCATACTTTATAGGAAAATCTCTGTAACTTCTGAGTCTGGACTTATAAATAAGTATGTGAAATGGACAGTTCATGGGTTTTACAAAGTATTCCTGCTCATCCACCTTCATCACAGGGAACATGTTCTCCCTGTAAAAGTCAAGATGTCCGGATGTCTGCCAGAGATTGGCCCTGCCCACATGCGGCGTATAAACAAGCTGATACCCTCTCTTTATATGCTCTTTTCTCCAGAAATCTTCTATTACCATTCTGATGGTAGCGCCTCTGGGATGCCACAGTATAAGTCCAGGACCCACCTCTTCCTGAATGGAGAATAAATCAAGTTCTTTTCCCAATTTTCTGTGATCCCTTTTCTTTGCCTCCTCAATCCTCTTAAGATATTCGTCAAGCATGGATTTTTTTGGGAAGGATATACCGTATATCCTCTGAAGTCGGGCATTGTGCTCATCTCCACGCCAGTAACTTCCAGAGGAAGACAATACCTTGACAGCCCTGACATATCCTGTTGACGGAAGATGGGGACCACGGCAGAGGTCACTGAAACCGTCCTGTTCATATATAGAAACAGTATCCGCATCTATCTCTTCAAGTAATTCAACCTTATATTCTTCGCCCAGATTTTTGAAAAATTCTATGGCTTCTTTTCGAGAAATTTCCTTTCTTTTTATAGGAAGATCTCTCTTTATTATATCCCGCATTCTGTCTTCTATTCTTACAAGGTCCTCTGGTGTAAATGCATATCCACCTGTATCAAAGTCATAATAAAATCCATTTTCTATGGCAGGCCCTATCGTAACCTTCACATGGGGAAAGAGTTCTTTGACAGCCTGCGCAAGAATATGTGAACTCGTATGCCAGTAAGTTTCCCTTCCAACAGGGTGTGCGAAATCACAGATCTCTATCTCATTTTCCCTGCCTGTAAGCCTGTAAGTGAGATCTTTAGGTACACCATCCACAATGGCCACAAGGTAATCCTTTCGCCTGCCCACCACATCAATAATGGTTTTACCCTCAATATCATCAATCTCTTTCGTTTTCCCGCCCGGGAATTTAAAAATTGCCATAACTACCTCATCCTTATTTGATGGTTAAGAATAATAAAGTATAAGATACGCCCCTTCAAATACTTATGGCGATTTAACTTATAACTCCAAGTTCTTTTCCAACTTTTTCAAACTTCTCAAGTGCAAAATCAAGGTCTTTTTTCTCATGCACAGCAGAAATCATAACCCTTATCCTTGCCTTTCCTCTGGGGACAGTGGGATAACCTATTGCCTGTGCAAAAATGCCCTCTTTAAACAGTCTCTTTGAAAATTCCTGGGCTAAGGGTGCCTCACCAAGCATTACAGGTGTGATTGGCGTCTGACTTATACCTATATCAAAACCAAGTGATTTCATCTCTGTTTTAAAGTAATTGGCATTGTCCCAGAGTTTAACCACAAGCTCATCAGAATCAGAAAGAATATCAACTGCTGCTATCGCTGCTGCAACATCGGGTGGTGTAACTGCACTGGAAAACAGAAACGGCCTTGATTTCTGTCTGAGATAATCAATAAGCTCCTCTTTTGCCGCAACATAACCACCCACCACTCCAAATGCCTTTGAAAGGGTCCCAACTTCAAGGTCAACCTTCCCGTGCAGACCAAAATGGTCAACTATTCCTCTTCCACTTTTTCCGAGCACACCCTCTCCATGAGCATCATCAACCATTGTTATGGCATCGTACTTTTCAGCAACCTCCACTATTTCTGGAAGAGGTGCAATGTCACCGTCCATTGAAAAAACACCATCAGTAACTATGAGTTTTTTGCCTGGATGCTCCTTATATTCTTCAAGTTTTTTCTTGAGGTCCTCAGGATCTGCATGGTTGAAACGCACGATTTCAGCCCTTGATAGACGGCATCCATCTATTATGGATGCGTGATTGAGTTCATCAGAAAAAATCACATCACCCCTGCCAACTATAGCTGGAATTACTGCAAGATTTGTATTGAATCCGGACTGAAAAGACAGGGTGGCTTCTGCACCCTTAAATTTAGCCAATTTCTCTTCAAGTTCCCTGTGAATCTTCATGGTGCCAGCGATTGTCCTGACAGCACCAGGACCAACTCCAAGTTCATCTATGGCTTTCTTCGCTCTCTCTTTGAGCACAGGATGATTGGCAAATCCCAGATAGTTATTGGAACAGAGATTCAACACCTCCTTTCCATCAACCTTTATCCAGGCACCCTGCGGACTCTCAAGAGTCCTTATTGTAACATACAGGCCTTCCTTTTTGAGACGTTCTATTTCCTCTTTTACAAAATCAAGTTTGCCCATATTACCTCCTTTCTGTATAAATAATAATGGAAATCATCAGTAAGTTCAAACAGACCGTATAATTGACTGAATATATTTGTTTTTTGTGTATTTTGCCTTATCTTTAAATATATGAAAGTAAGTGTCATTATTCCTGCATACAATGAAAGAGAAAACATAAAGGAACTCTTAAGACATATAGACAGATTTCACAAACAAAACAGTTCTGACTGGGAATTTATTATTGTTGATGATGGCTCCACAGATGGAACATACGAACTATTGAAAGACCTGCACAAAGATTATTCATATGTGAAAATAGTAAAACACAGACGTAACTTCGGACTTACAGAGGCACTTCTTTCTGGATTTGAGCACTCAAGTGGAGATGCACTCGTTTTCTTTCCAGCAGACCTCCAGTTCAGACTTGAAGATGTAAAACGTATGGCTGATAAACTGAGTGAAGGTTATGATCTTGTTGCTGGAAAGAAAAAGGGTAAATACGAAAAGAAATTCGTTTCATCCATATACAACACACTTTCAAGAAAAATCTTCAAAGTACCTGTGAGCGACATGAACTCCATAAAAATCATGAAAAGGGAAATCTTTGAACTTATACCTCACAGAAAAGGCTGGCACAGATACATTGTACCCATAGCAAATGAATACGGTTATAAAATGACTGAGATAGAGGTAACCCTGTATCCACGAGTTGGAGGTAAAAGCAAATTCAAAGGACCATGGAGAATAATCGTTGGAACAATGGACCTTCTTGCTGTCAAGTTTCAATTGAGTTTTACCAAAAGCCCCATGCTTTTCTTTGGAACCATGAGCCTGATTTCAGCCATACTTGGTACGCTGTTTTTTCTTATAGCATTTGTATTAAGACTGATGGGACACGGATTCAGGCCACTTCTGTATGCAACCATACTGTTCCTTATATGGGCACTTATCCTGCTTTCAATGGGGTCTTTAGGGGAAATGATTGCTGGTCTCAGAGACAAACCGAAAACTTATTCAAAACACAAAATAGAAGAATTTATAGATAAAAAAAGAGGGGTCTAAACCCCTCTTTTTTTTATTTTACATCAGTCTGTTTTACCTGAGTTTTACAAATTTCCTGGCCAGATGGTATTTTCCGGCTTTAATCATAACAAAGTAAATTCCCTTTCTCAGTCGTTCAGCATTGAGTGAAACAGTATGTAATCCACGAGAGAGTTTATATACTGAAGGGGCACCAACTCTTCTTCCGGAAATATCGTAGAATGCAATCTGCACATTCATGTTCTCTGGAAGCGAGAGTTTGAGGACAGGGGCGAAACTTCTGCCATACAATACGTTTGCCGCAAAAGTAACTTTCTTTATTCTGTCTTCATCAACGCCGGAAATACTCCTCGTTGTGAACAACACAGCCCTTCCACTATCAATTACTGCCGCTCCACTTGAATAATTACCGTTGTAATAGTATTGCAATCCATACGTACCTGATGCATCTTCAATTCCCACACTATAATCTGTCTGTCCTGCTGTCTTATTATACATTATTAGTATATCACCGTCACCGGTTGGAGTGGTGTAGTAATCAGGGTCGTAGAGCACAACCGTAAATGATGCGACTTCAGTGGTGGATCCATAAAATGGAACATCCTTAAATTGTATTATAAACCTGTGATTGGTGGTATCAGAGAAGTAATATATATTTCCTCCATTTGAAGGATTAAGGTCATCCCATAAAGGTGCAATAATGGCATTGGGAGCATCTGCAGATGGAATCGGAGCGTTTGAATAAGCATTGGTTTCAGGGTCTGTTCCAAAAGATATCCAGCCATTGGAACTTAACCATATAGATGTATAGTCATTACCATAGAATTTAAAGGTAAATGGCAATACAATCTCCGTTCTATCATCATCACCGAGACTAACCGACGTGCCTTCTAAAGATAAATCTATGAATTCATACTCAGGAGCAAGAGAGGTAAAGGCACTATCAGTATTGTCAAGAGCAATGTACAGTGTATCCCCCTGTGTCCAGAAAATCTCACCTACCTGCAGGGTAGCATTTACGGTATCCGTTATATTATCTCCATTTAAAACAAGGGACACCGGTACCTGTGTACCATGCGGTACATTCTGTCCGGCCCGAAGTTCAAAAACAAAATTCTTAACAGAATCCGGCTCCATAAAGATTGTTCCTGAAGTGTCATCAATAAGTGTTATGCCCTGATAATCACAGATTAGTTGTGCTGTAACATTGCTGGCAGTATCTGTACCAATGTTCTTTATCTTCCATATTAAAGTCGCAGTCTCACCGGGGTCCAGCCTTCCATTGTTATTACCCAGTGAATCTACAACGTTGAATCCCATATTAGTCAGTCTTACGCCAGTAAGAGGAACGTCCTGTTCAAATTTCACGTCATCTATATACCATCCATCACGGCTAACACTACCATCACTCTCTACAAGAAACCTTATATACACACTCTGACCCATAAATTCTGAAGGTATATCAACTGTATCACAAACCCAACCAGAAACAGAATCAGTGTAAGATGCTAAAGTTTGCCATGCTGCATTATCCGATGAATCTGTGGCAACCTGAATATATCCAAAGTCATACCCCTTTTCAAAATTGTATTTGTGCCACAAAATCACGCGGGCAAAATATGCATCAGAGAGATCAAATACTTCACCGGATACCAGATAATTGTGTGTATTATCTGCATAGTCTCCACCTGGCGAATCAGTAAATGAAGAGGGTGCAGAATGATATTCAGATGTAGTAAGAGCCCACGTACCATTTGTTGTCCACCCACTCTCAGAGGTAAAATCATAGGAAAACCAGGTGTAATACCTGGGAGTACCTATTCTAAGAACAAAGGTGTCATACTTAATATAGCCTCCATCTCCTGTAATGGTAAGCACAAACTCAGCATCAAGACCATCTCTCCATGAAGTATCTGTAGAAAATACAAAGCCATCACCCTGTCTTATACTGTCCTGCTGGATGGTGCCATAAAAAGAGTTATTATCACTTATTGTAATTTTAGAGGCATACTCGGGTAAAACATCCAGAGTTGCACTGACATTATTCAAGTCAACACCGTAATTCCTGAGTGAAACGTACAGATGAACTTCCTCACCAGGGTCTGCTATACTATCACCATTTCCAGAGGAATCATCAATAAGAATTCCAATTCTTCTGATAAATGGCTCAGTAAGTGATGGTGTATTTTCCACAGCAAGGAGTGCATTTATCCTTCCCCATCCATAGTCATTGTTGGGATAGGTTACATTATCCAGACGGTCCACTGCATAATTGGTGAGTATATCGTAAACTGTTTCATAATCAAGGGCAGGATTCTTTTCAAGCATCAATGCAATAACCCCTGTCACATGAGGGGTTGCCATACTTGTACCATCCCATGTCGCATAACCTCCACCTGGAACACTTGAACGGATACCTGCACCAGGCGCAGAAATGTCTGGTTTAATAAAATTCCAGTCAGACCTTGACCAGTAAGTGGTATCAGCATACAGCCCTGTACTGGGAGCAGGTCCCCTGCTTGAAAAACTCGCAATACTATCATTTATATCAGTTGCCCCGACCCCTATAACTATGGGATAATCCCCGGGACTTCCCACTGTCTCTGCTCCAGGGCCTGAATTGCCAGCAGCAAAAACAGGGATTATATCCATGCCACGCCAGTTATTCCATATATCGTCCCACATCCATGTTTCTCCATGTCCGCCACCCCAGGAATTGCTGATAACCCTTATATCAACACCCGAATCAGCCTTAAGACTAACAAACCACTGGGAACAGTCCAGTATAGAAGTATCAGAACCACTACCACCTGAATCAAAAGCCTTACAGGATGAAATCTTTGCATTGTAAGCCACGCCTATGTCATCAGAGAATGGACCGGGACCATCCCCTCCTGCAATGGTTCCTGCCACATGAGTCCCATGACCATGGTCATCGTATGGATCTGTATTACCGCTTACTGCATCATGAAAATGCCCTGAGAAATTACCCGATAGAGCCGGGTGTGAGGGATCTATGCCGGTATCCAGAATACCAACATCAACTCCATCACCTGAATAACCGTAATACTCCCATACAGAATCTGCCTTTATCTTATCTATATTCCACTCCACAGCCTTATCTTTCACATGTTGTTTTAGCATACTCGGCGAAGGTCGTCCAAGAATATGCCATGTACTTACTTCCTTAACCATATAAACCTCTGGAAAATCTGCAACTTCACGCAAAACATTTGCCTTAGCGTTAACATAAATGGCATTACTAACCCAGTAAGATCTGAAACTCTTAACATCTGAGGTGTGAGATTTCAGGTAATTTATAACCCGCTGCTGGCTCTTTTTAGACACCTCTCTCAGAAGTTCAGCTTTTTCTTTATACTTACCTTTTCCCAGTTTTCTCAAATCAGCCCTATCTTTCATTATCACCATGGCCTTTATGTATCCATCACCACTTCCCATTACACTTCTGAGACTATCTGTGATAATCCCGCCTTCCACCACTTTAAGCAGCAGAAGCAACGCTACAATATACCGCATAATACCTCCTTGATTTTGAGTAATTATACACTCAAAGTGCAAACTCTACAAGTAATGTTTGAAATGCCTATCAATTAAAATTACCTATAATGTGTTATCTTTCAATTTTCGGCACACTGCGCCTATAATAATATTAATCATGAAAAATATACCTGTAATTGATGTGGCCTCCAGAGGTGTAGTTGTAGTAAATGTTTTAACCCCCTTAATGGAATTACTTCATCTTGCACGAAAAACCAATTATCAGAGCTTCCCTGTTGTAAAAAATGGCATAATAAAAGGCCTTGTATCTCTGAGCGATGTATTCAAGGTTTTTTATCCATACGAACAAACCTTTGAAAAATACAGGGGAATTTTACATGCATGGGAAAGAATTTACGAGGAGCAGGAAAAAGATATTTTTGATATTAAACTATCAAGAGAATCCCTCCTCAACACTAAAGTGAAAGATATAATGCGTACAGAATTTCCTTTTGTTTACGAAAATGAACCATTACAGAAGGCATATGATATCCTGAAAAAACACAACGTTCGCCTTCTACCAGTACTTTCTGAAGACAGACGAGTAAAAGGAGTACTCACCACTTTTGACATAATATACTATATTTTAACCAGAACAGCCACCTGAAAATGGCGATTTCTATCCTCATATCAGGCATTATTTTCCTTTTAGGCCTTTTTGTATCTAAAATTCTTGAAAAATTCCGGTTTCCTGCAGTTACAGCCTACTTGCTTACAGGTGTTATAATTGGGCCTTACATATTAAATATAGTCCCTGAAATTCTCATACACTCCACTGCCCTTGTTGCCAATGTTATCCTGAGTATGGTGGCATTTTCTCTTGGTCAGACATTTTCACGCAAACAACTCAGTAAAATAGGGCATAATGTTATGTTTATCTCCTGGGGAGAAGTTATTGGAGCATTTCTGCTTGTTACCATTTTACTTCACCTCGCTGGTATGCCTCTATATCAGGCACTATTATACGGCGGTATAGCACCTGCTACTGCCCCAGCAGCCACAGTTATGGTTATAAGGGAATATAGAGCAAAGGGACTTTTTACAGATACTTTACTTGGAGTGGTGGCCATAGACGATGCATGGGGTATTATAGTTTTTGCCCTATCTATGGCAGTTGCCAGGGCACTGATAGAGCCGGGAAACAGTGGCGTAATGATTTTTCGCCATTTTCTCATGGCGGTCATTCACGTCATTCTTTCTCTATTACTCGGCATGGGCATGGGAATAATTTTCACCATTTTAAGCAGATTTGTTAAAAGCGACACCAATATCCTCATAATGAGTTTTGGTTTTGTACTTGTTGCGGCAGGTTTCGCTTTATATCTGGGACTCTCTGACCTTTTATGCAACATGGCGATGGGTGCTGCCCTTATGAATTTCAAAAAAGAAGACCCTGTGCGATTCTTTGATGCTCTGAAAAGAATTGACTGGCTTTTTTATCTCTATTTCTTTGTGCTAACAGGAGCAGGCCTTGAAATTCCATTATTGAAAGACATTGGTTTAATGGGTTTAATATACCTCATTGCAAGACCTTTAGGAGAATACATTGGCGCCTTCGTTGGTGCCACAATAGGAAAAATGCCAAAAAGAATCAGAAACCTAATTGGATTGGGGCTTGTACCACAGGCAGGAGTGGAACTGGGACTTGCCATACTTGTGAGAAACGCATTCAGTTCAACAATAGGTCATGCGTTTCTCACAACGATTGTTGCCACAACTATAATCTATGAAATTGTGGGCCCATTCTTTACAAAACTGGCAATCAAGAAAGCAGGGGAAATCTCCAGCTGAAATATATACCACAAATTCTGCCTTCCGAATCTATATTGCCTATTTGTGAAACTCACATTATAATTATTTTATTATGAACCTTCCTGTAAAATACAGGCCAAAGACTTTTCGTGATGTTGTGGGGCAGGAGCATGTTGTTAGAACATTGCAGAATGCCTTAAGACACAGGCAGATATCCAATGCATACCTCTTCAGTGGACAGAGGGGTATTGGCAAAACAACCATAGCACGCATTTTTGCGAAAGGTCTTAACTGCGAAAAAGGCATAACCCCGGACCCATGTGGAAAATGTGAGATCTGTCAGGAAATAGAAAGCGGAAACTCACTTGACGTTATTGAAATAGACGGTGCATCCAACAGAGGCATAGACCAGATTAGAGAACTGAGGGAAAATGTAAGGTTCATGCCTGTAAAGGCAAGATACAAGGTAATTATCATTGATGAGGTGCATATGCTAACAAATGAAGCATTTAATGCTCTTTTAAAAACACTTGAAGAGCCTCCGGAGAATGTTGTATTCATTTTTGCCACAACTGAACCAAGAAAAATCCCCGAAACAGTCCTCTCAAGAGTACAGAGATTTGATTTCAGACCACTTTCTGCAAATACCCTGATAAGCAGATTAAAATTCATATGCCAGAAAGAACATATGGAATGTGATGATGAATCGCTTAAAATAATCTTTGAGGCAAGTGAAGGTAGCATGAGAGACGCTATTTCTCTCCTTGAGCAGGCCTATATTTACGGAAATGGCAAAATAGAAGCAACAACACTTAGGGAAGTTCTCGGCATTATAGAAGATGAAATCTTTCTGAAACTATTCAATACAATACTCAAGGAGAATACAGCACAAATACTCAGGATACTACGCGAGGCACTGAGTAAGGGGTATAGCCTGTTTGATTTCCATAAAGGTCTCGTTAAAGCAGCATCGTCGCTTATGGAAGCAATACTTATGGGTGAACAGAATCCATACACCCAATTTGCAGGTAAATTCTCTGAAATAGATCTCCTATATATCTTTAAAATACTGAAAGATATGGAGCAGACTCTCAGGTTAAGCAACTATCCCAGAGCCATCTTTGAATATGAACTTATTAAATTGGCCTATATCAAGAGAATTTCTCCCGCCAGGATCCTTTCATATCAGGGAGAAGCTGAACAGAAAGGTGCTTTTTCATCTATGGAAAAAACAATCAATTCTGATAGAGAAAAACGTGAGTTTTCAAATAACTCACCAGTCAACAAATTAATCAGAGAACTTAATTTGAAGGAGGTAAGAGATGGACCTTTTTAAACTCATGAACGATGCAAGAAAAATGCAGGCACAGATGAAAAAACTCCAGAAAGAAATAAAAAAAATCAGGGAAGATGGCTTTTCTAAGGACCAGAATGTAAAAGTCACACTTAATGGAGAATTTAACCTTGAAAACATAGAAATCAAAGATACAAAGGATACAAAAAAATTGCAAAAAGCTATAAAAGAGGCTTTTCAGGATGCAAGGAAAAAGATTGATAAAAGAATCAAAGAACTGACAAACGAGTATATGAAGGGAATCCCCAGAGATGTACAGGGTCTTTTATCTTGAGAAACTGAAGAAAGCACTCACAAAATTGCCATCCATAGGTGAAAAAAGCGCAGAGAGAATAACATTTTTTCTCCTTTCCAACAAAGAAGTTGCCACTGAAATAGCCGAGGCCATAAAAGATGCCACAGAACATGTGAAATTCTGCAACAAATGTCATGCCTTCTCTGAAGAAGAACTATGTGAAATTTGCAGGGACCCTTCAAGAGAGAAGGTTCTGTGTGTGGTGGAAAAACCTGAAGATGTAATACTCCTGGAAAGGGTGCTGGGAAAAAAGTGGTACTATCATATAACAGGTGGCGTATTGTCTCCCATTAACAATAAAACACCTGAGACATTGTACATACATGACATTCCCAAAAGAGTTAAAGAAGAGGGCTTTAAAGAAGTGGTGCTCGCACTGCCTCCCACTGTGGAAGGAGACACCACCGGATACTATATCAGAAACCTTTTAAAAGAGCACAATTTGAACGTTAAAATTACGAGAATATCCCGGGGTATACCACGTGGTTCTGACCTTTCTTTTCAGGATGGCCAGACGTTGAAAGAAGCACTTGAAGAGCGAAAGGAATTAACATGAAAAAGCTCACTCTCTTATTCACACTCTTTTTTTTCAGCCTTGCATGTGGACATGAGAAGAAAACCCTTTATGTAGTATTCAGTTATACTCCTCTCACATATATACCAAATGTAAAATCTGAAATAGTCACGAGCAGTATACTCATGAACTTCTATGATCCACTAATAAGATTTGATGCTGACTTTCGTCCATCTCCGGGGCTTGCAGAATACTGGGAAAATCCAGATAGTCTAACTTGGATCTTCCATCTCAGAAAAAACATAAAATTCGCCAGCGGAAAAATCCTTACTTCAAAAGATGTTCTTTATACCTTTAAACGTATAAGCAAAGATACATCAAGCGACTATAGAACAGATATATCCTCAATTGATACAATATTTACTCCTGATTCTTATACCGTTATCTTCAAACTTAAAAAGCCATGCAGTACCTATCTGGAAAGAATAAGTCAGATACTTATAATTCAGGACAACTGTCCGGATACATTGCTTGCAAATTATTCTTGCGGCACAGGGGCTCTGATATACGTGAAAACTAACAAAAAAGGTGCAATTTATGCAGTTCCCAATACGAACTACTTCGGGAAAAAAATAGCGTTTGACAGAATAATATTTACTTCAGAACAATTGCCATTTTCATCAGATGATCACACCTTCAAGAACCAGTATTTTCTTTACACATTCACACCACCTTCAGATGTGAGTAAGAAATATAACTTTATTGGTATACCCGGACCTTTAAATGCTATCAGGTACATAGGAGTCAATACCAGAATAAAATTTTTGAATAAAAAATCGTTCCGAAAAGCCCTATACCTCGCACTTTGTAGAAAGAGCATTGCTGATACCATAAAAAAACTTTATGACTTTCCCGTACTTCCTGCCTATGAGGTGGCCCTCCCTTCGCAAATAGGATTTGTATTCTATAAGGCAGCCGACTGTAACCTGCGCGATACCATAAAAGCACTTCTTGGAAAATCGGGGTATAAAGGAGAACCCATTGAATTCCTTGTCTCCCAAACGAAACTGACTTATGCCAGATTAATAAAGAAAAATTTAGAAGAAATGGGAATTAATCTAAAGATAGACCCGGTAGAACCCCATGAAATATTCAAGCGTGTTAAGGAAACGGGAAATTTTTCTCTCTTTTTACTTGCCCTCATCCCTCAATCAATTGATATATATTCCACTGCGGAAAGCCATTTTCACACAAAAGATATAAGCCATTCACTGGGAGTAAAAAACTATTTTAAATACTCCAATCCCGTGCTTGACTCACTCATTAAAGTAACAGGTTATACTGTTAAAAAACATGAAAGAGAAAAGTTACTTCAGGAAATTGAATCCATATTAATAGATGACCTGCCTGCGATACCTGTTTTGTACGAGGGTAACACATTTTACCTATCGCCAAATTTACACTGGAAGCCGCGCCTTGACAGGCTTATTTTTGTAAATGAAATAAAACCTGAACCATGAGTATCCGGACAAAAATAGCTGTTGTTTATTCTCTTTTATTTTCTCTATTGATTGGTATAAGTGGAGGACTTTACCTTTACTCCTACGTAGAAACAAACAGAAAGTCAATCATAAAGCAGATAATGAATTATGCTGAAATAGCAACCCCAACCATAATACACTCTTTTGAGTATTATAAAGAAACATCTCCCCTATTGCTTTATAGAGAAATTTACCCCATACTTGAAAACAGCCCATATCTTAGCCATGTAGAAATTATATCCCCACAGGGAGTCGTTTTATTTAACAGTAAAGATGCACGGATGGGGCTTATAAAACCGAAAAACGTTCCTTACAACATACTTCCCTACATAAAGAAATTATATCCCACCAGTTTTATTGATGAGAATTATACAGTACATGTTTTCATTCCATTCCTGGATGAGTTCGGGCATCATCTTTATACAGTACACTATGTAAATACTCTGGCAAGTAGTCTTGAGCGCATAAGAAATACTCTTATAGCCATGATACTCGTAATAATAATTGCCATAATACTTTCCGTAATTGTATCAACTCTTGTGGCTCGTGGTATCACCGCCAAAATAGACAGACTAAAGCAAGCGGCAATTGCATTAGAAGGTGGTGACCTGAATGTAAACTTTGATATTCGTTCCCGAGATGAAATAGGGGAGCTGGCACTTGTTTTTGAAAATATGAGAAAAACAATAAAATCAAATATTCTGAAACTTCAGCGTACACTTGAAGAACTCAAAGAGCTTGACAGGATTAAAAACGAGTTTATTGCCAATATATCCCACGAGTTAAAAACTCCACTCACAGCAGCCATAGGCTATATTTCTCTCATAAAAAGAGGCAAAATAGGACAGGCTTCACCTGAAGTTCTTGGTGCGCTGACAATTGTAGAAAAGAACTTAAACGAACTTTCTCTTAAAATAGACAGTATTCTCCAGATAACAAAGTTTCAGATGTATAGAGAACATCTTGATAAGAAAAAGGTAAATCTATCAAAAACAGTAAAAAAATGCGTTGAAACCTATAAACCAGCGGCTAAGATTAAGAATATAGAGCTATCTTCTTCAATATATGATGAAAATCTTTTTATTGACGGTGACGAAAAGAGTATTGAAAGTATGATTTGCAATCTTATAGATAATGCTGTAAAATTTACTAATACAGGGAAAGTTATGGTGAGGCTGAGAGCAGGGCAAAATAGAGAATACGCTGTAATTGAAGTGGAAGATACAGGTATCGGAATTCCAAAGGATAAACTCAAGAAGATTTTTGATAGATTTTACCAGGCTGAGAGTTCAACAATCCGTAGATACGGAGGCATTGGATTGGGACTGAGTATAGTAAAAGAAGTAGTGGACCTTCACGGCGGGATAATCAGAGTAAAAAGCAAAGAAGGAGAAGGTACTTTATTCAGAGTTTTACTACCATTAAGGGGGGAGGGGAATGCCAAAGAAAATACTGGTAATTGACGACGATGAAGACATAAGAAACTTATTGTACACAACCCTTTCGGCAGAGGGGTTTGATGTGATCACTATGGGTTCCGGCAAAGAGGCTCTTGATTTTCTCATGGATATTGACGTGGACTGTATTCTTCTGGATGTAATGATGCCAGAAATGGATGGCTGGGAAACACTTAGAATGATAAGAGCAAGCGAGGCTACCCGAAATCTACCTGTGATTATGGTCACTGTTAAGGACTCCCGAATAGACAAACTAACTGCAATAAAAGAAAAGGCAACAGATTACATTACTAAACCATTCAGTACAGAAGAACTCGTAGCAAAAGTAAGGGAAGTTCTGAAATGACAGGGAAAAAAGAAAGTAAAATCAGACTGGAATGGCTTAAGTACAAATCTATATTGAACTGTGATCTGAGCCACCTTGAAACAGTAAATCTTGCAGTGGAGAATGTGCGGTGCATGTTAGAAAAAGGTCCTGTTGGTCTACTGTATATTTATTTTGAAGGTGGTGAGGAAATAGAAGAAGAGTATGGATGGGAAGTATATGATAATTTAATGGATTATATCACACAAAATGTTAAGAAATGGCTCAGAGAACAAAGTCTTGAATTTTCACTGTTTAAACACTTTGCAAGAGGCGAATCTTTTATTCTATTTCTTTCGGAATCAGGTGAAGAAGACCTGAAAAAGCTTGGATTTTTCTTTAGAACCAATATTACAGAATCTGTAAAAAGCAGATATGGACCCAAACTTGCATATGCTCTTGAACCAAGATTTGGCTATTCTTTTATTTTTCAGCAGCCCATTCTCAGGATTGAGAGGTTAATAGAAAGGGCCTTAAGAGAAGCAATAAGAAAATCAGAAAATCCTTTCAGAAACAAGAGGAATTACATTAAAATACGTGAGCTAATAGAGAAGGAAGCCCTTGAAATATACTTCCAACCCATAGTTGACCTCTCCCACAACGGTATATATGGTTATGAAGCGCTCTCAAGAGGAACTCTTCCTGCATTTTACAGAGCACCAACACTGCTTTTTCAGATTGCCCGTGAATCGGGATGTCTTATTGACCTTGAAAGACTGGCTGTCAAAAAGGCGATTAACTCAGCAAGCAGCATAGGAAAGAAAAAGCTTTTTATGAATACGAGTTCACTCTACCTTCAAAACCTTTCAAGAGAAATACGATATATTCTTGGCTGGCTTAAAATAGAAAATCTATCACCTGACCAGGTGGTCTTTGAAATCACAGAAAAGAGTGCCATTACAAACATGTCATTTTTTAAGTCATCAGTAAAAACGCTGAGAAAGATGGGATTTTCCATTGCTATAGATGATGTTGGAACAGGATATTCATCCCTTGAGGTTTTAGCACAATTGGAGCCCCAATACTTAAAATACGACCGCTCTCTGATTATTGACATACATAAAAGTCATATTAAACAGGAGCTTTTAAAATCCCTGATAAATTTCGCCAGAGGGATACGTTCGCGTATAATAGTGGAAGGTGTTGAAAAGAAAGAAGAATTAGAAGTTTTAAAAGACTTTGGCATTGAACTTGTCCAGGGATACCTTTTTGCAAAGCCCTCTCCTGACATCGTTGAGAAAATACCGCCGGAATCATTATCCAGTAATAATTCAGAAAACAAATCCGAATAAAAATAAAAAAGGCGGGCTACAACCTACTCTCCCACACCCTCGCGGGTGCAGTACCATCGGCCTCCAGGGGCTTAACTTCCGGGTTCGGCATGTAACCGGGTGTGGCCCCCTGGGTATGGTAGCCCGCCTAATATTAATCACAAAAGTAAGACATAGAAAGTGGATTGAGGTAGATAGCTAAGGCTCTCGGCCTATTAGTACCGCTCGGCTAAACCCATTGCTGGGCTTACACCTGCGGCCTATCAACCCGGTAGTCTTCCGGGGGCCTTACCTTCTGGCAAAGCCAGAAGAGGGGCACCTAGTCTTGGGGTACGCTTCCCGCTTAGATGCTTTCAGCGGTTATCGCTTAGAGACGTCGCTACCCAGCAATGCCCCTGGCGGGACAACTGGTTCACGAGAGGTCTCTCCACCCCGGTCCTCTCGTACTAGGGGCAGCTCCCCTCAAGTGCCCTGCGCCCGCGGCGGATAGGGACCGACCTGTCTCACGACGGTCTGAACCCAGCTCACGTACCCCTTTAATGGGCGAACAGACCAACCCTTGGGACCTTGTCCAGCCCCAGGATGGGATGAGCCGACATCGAGGTGCCGAACACCGCCGTCGATGTGAACTCTCGGGCGGTACTAGCCTGTTATCCCCGGAGTAGCTTTTATCCGCTGAGCGACGGCCCTTCCACTCGGAACCGCCGGATCACTAGGCCCGGCTTTCGCCTCTGCTCGGCCTGTCGGCCTCGCAGTCAGGCCCCCTTCTGCCCTTACACTCAACGCACGGTTGCCAATCGTGCTGAGGGGACCTTTGGGCGCCTCCGTTACTCTTCAGGAGGCCACCGCCCCAGTGAAACTGCCCACCAAGCGCTGTCCCCTCTCCCGATCCAGGGAGCAGGGTTAGAATCCCGACATACCAAGGGTGGTATTTCACCGGCGCCTCCACGGGAGCTGGCGCCCCCGCTTCACAGGCTCCCACCTATCCTACACATGGTATGCCAAGACCCAACGCCAGGCTGCAGTAAAGCTTCACGGGGTCTTTCGGTCCTGCCGCGGGTAGATGGCATCTTCACCACCACTACAACTTCACCGGGCCCCTCGCCGAGACACCGGCCCAGTCGTTACACCATTCGTGCAGGTCGGAACTTACCCGACAAGGAATTTCGCTACCTTAGGACCGTTATAGTTACGGCCGCCGTTTACCGGGGCTTCGGTTCGGGGCTTGCACCCCTCCCCTTAACCTTCCGGCACCGGGCAGGTGTCAGAGCCCATACGTCCCCTTAACGGGTTAGCGGACTCCTGTGTTTTTGGTAAACAGTCGCCAGGCCCTCTTCACTGCGACCCCTTTCAGCTCCACCCGCGAGGGGCTTCACTTACTCGGGGCACCCCTTCTCCCGAAGTTACGGGGCCAAGTTGCCGAGTTCCTTGGCGAGGGATAACCCGCGCGCCTTAGCATTTTCTGCTCGCCCACCAGTGTCGGTTTGCGGAACGGTCACCCTGCGTTCAACGCCTGCGAAGCTATTTCTTGGCAGTGTGGTCCGGACCAGTTCCCTGCCCGAAGGCAGGTCCCCATCACCTCTCAGGCTCCGGGTCGGGATTTGCCTCGACCCATCACAGCCCTACCGGCTTAGACGCGGTAATCCACCACCGCGCTGGCCCTTCCCTCCTGCGTCACCCCCCAGGCTCCCGCAGGGTGGTGCAGGAATATTAACCTGCTTCCCATCCCCTACGCCTTTCGGCCTCAGGTTAGGGGCCGACTAACCCTGGGCGGACGACCCTTGCCCAGGTACCCTTGGGCTTTCGGCGGGAAGGATTCTCACCTTCCTTAACGTTACTGATGCCCGGATCCTCACTTCCCATCAGTCCAGCGCCTCTCACAAGACACCTTCAACCCAATGGGAACGCTCCCCTACCGCCTATCGGCCTACGCCGATAGACCCGTGGCTTCGGTGGGAGGCTTAGCCCCGCTACATCTTCGGCGCAGGAGCGCTCGACCAGTGAGCTATTACGCACTCTTTAAATGATGGCTGCTTCTAAGCCAACATCCTGGTTGTCTTAGCACTCCCACTTCCTTTAACACTTAGCCTCCACTCCGGGACCTTAGCCGACGGTCTGCGTTGTTCCGCTCTCGGCCACGGAGCTTATCCCTCGTGGCCTGACTCCCGGGGACCATGTTGCGGTATTCGGAGTTTGGTTGGGTTTGGAGTTGCCCCCTACCCCATCCAGTGCTCTACCCCCGCAACACTACCCCGAGGCTAGCCCTAGAGCTATTTCGGGGAGAACCAGCTATCTCCAGGTTCGATTAGCTTTTCACTCCTACCCACAGCTCATCCGAGGATGTTGCACTATCCACCGGTTCGGGCCTCCACTGGGTTTTACCCCAGCTTCACCCTGGCCATGGGTAGATCACCTGGTTTCGGGTCTACCGCATGCGACTCAACGCCCTATTCGGACTCGCTTTCGCTCCGGCTCCGACCCTAAGGGTCTTAGCCTCGCCGCATACGGTAAGTCCCGGGCTCATTAGGCAAAAGGCACGCCGTCAGGCCCCATAAATCCCGAAGGATATATAGGGACCCTCCGACTGATTGTAGGCGTCTGGTTTCAGGTTCTATTTCACTCCCCTCACCGGGGTGCTTTTCACCTTTCCCTCACGGTACTGAGTTCACTATCGGTCACTGGCGAGTATTTAGCCTTAGGTGGTGGTCCACCCAGATTCCCTCAGGGTTCCCCGTGCCCCGAGGTACTCGGGAACATGACCCAGGGAGACTCCACGCTTTTCGCCTACGGGGCTATCACCCTCTATGGCCCTGCTTTCCAGACAGGTTCGGCTAAGCGGGAGTTTTGTAACTCCCCGGCCGGTTAGCGGCCCGGCCCGATCATGTCCCACTACCCCGCCGTTGCAACGCCCGCGAGCTTGACACAACGACGGTTTAGGCTCCTCCCCTTTCGCTCGCCGCTACTCAGGGAATCGCGGTTGCTTTCTTTTCCTCCGGGTACTGAGATGTTTCAGTTCCCCGGGTTCGCCTCCTGGGACTACTACTTTTTCATCCCAGGATGACGGGGGTTTACCCCGCCGGGTTTCCCCATTCGGGCATCCCGGGATCAAAGACTGCTTGCGTCTCCCCCGGGCTTATCGCAGCTTGCCACGCCCTTCATCGCCTGCCAGTGCCAAGGCATCCACCAGACGCCCTTTGCACCTTAGCCATCTACCTCAATCCACTTCATTTTCAAAGAGCGTATCTCACCTCATTTGCAAGTGTTAATATTATACCCCTATCAGGATGATTTGTCAAGTAGTTTTGTACAATAAATTTCAGGGAGTCTATAATTCTCTGCCATACAATACTTTATCAATAAAAAAGGGGCGCCATAGCGCCCCTTTTTATCCGTTTTTCTTTTTATCCTTTTACAGGACTCCATAGGCCAGCATTGCTCTGGCAACCTTCAAAAATCCTGCAATGTTGGCACCAGCAAGTAGATCTCCGGGCTTTCCATATGCCTCTGCCGCCTCAAGTGACTGTTTATAAATCTTCTTCATTATATCTCTGAGCTTATCATCAACTTCCTCTCTCGTCCACTGAAGCCTTATACTATTCTGCGTCATTTCAAGTCCGGATACAGCAACACCACCGGCGTTGGCTGCTTTTGCAGGGCCAAACATTATGCCGTTTTCCTGAAATACCTTGATTGCCTCAAGGGTGGAAGGCATGTTCGCACCCTCTGCAACAGCGATGACTCCTACCTTTGCAAGTGCCTCGGCATGGTCCTTGTGAATCTCATTCTGTGTGGCACATGGAAGTGCAATATCCACCTTAAGGTTTTCATCTCTGATCACATCCCAGACTGATTTGCCTTCATAATATGGAACATTGAACTTTTCTGCATATTCCTTGATTCTTCCCCTCTTTTCGTTCTTAAGCCACATGAGGAACTCCCACTTCTCGCCTTTTACACCTGCTTCATCTACTATTGTTCCGCTGGAGTCAGAAAGTGTTATAACCTTTCCTCCAAGTTGATTTACCTTCTCAACTGTATACTGAGCTACATTACCCGAACCACTCACAGCCACAACCTTGCCATTGAAATCCTGCCCTTTTGATGCAAGCATTTCCGCTGTGTAATAAACAAGACCATAACCGGTTGCCTCAGGTCTTATTAAACTTCCACCATATTCAAGCCCTTTACCGGTAAGCACTCCAGTATGTTCATTTACAATCTTCTTATACATACCATACATGAATCCTATTTCCCTTCCACCTACTCCGATATCACCAGCAGGCACATCCGTATCGGGACCAATGTGTCTATAAAGTTCCTGCATGAACGCATGACAGAACCTCATAACCTCTGCATCAGACTTCCCCTTAGGATCAAAGTCAGAACCACCCTTCGCTCCTCCCATAGGAAGGGTTGTGAGGGCATTCTTAAATATCTGCTCAAAACCAAGGAATTTGATTATGCCTAAATACACAGAAGGATGGAATCTCAGACCGCCCTTGTAAGGACCAATTGCACCGTTGAACTGTACTCTGTAGCCTCTGTTTACATGGATTTCTCCCTTATCGTCATGCCATACAACACGGAACATAACCACTCTATCAGGCTCCACTATCCTCTCATATATCTTCGCCTTCACAAACTCAGGATGCTTCTCCTCAGTGGGCTTCAGCGTGGTGAGGACTTCCTCCACCGCCTGTATGAACTCTGGCTGGTCCTTATCCTTCTCTTTTACCTTTGCTATTACATCGTCTATCATAGACATGTTTTACAACCTCCTTGTGTTTGGTTGTTAATTGCCCCTACGGGCGGTTTTTTGTTGTTTATGGTTCCTTCCCGATATCTTTGCACACTTAAATTATACTGAATTTTGCACATAGGGTCAAGTTTAAATAATACCCTGCGCTCATGAAAAACACACACTTCAAGCATCATTTAATCTATCCAGTGCAAGCCTTAAGGCCTCTTCAATGGATATGTTCTTCTTAAGAAGTGGTATCATCTTCTTGCCCTGCTTTTTGAGTCTCTCTCTGTTCTGTCTGCCCATTGAGTGACCGACAAGAACATCCACATCTGAGAGTAAATTTTTTATTAATCCTGCTTTTCTCTCATCATCATGCCTGTCTATACCCAGCTTCTCATCGGTATATGGGTTATCCCTCATTTCCAGAAATGTGAATTCGCCGTTTTCGTATTCAAATATGGCATACTTTTCGGCATCACCAAAATGTCCGAAGCGTAAGTTTTTGCCATCGTCCGTTGCCACAGCAAATTTCATGTCCACCTCCTGCATGTGAAAATTTTAATTTAATAAAACAGTACATTCAACCTGCACAAAGTCAATACTTTAAAAATACCCGTCACTGGAGTGATTTAGAAGTTTTTGTTTTTCAGAAGCTACCCAGTATAATTATTAAAGTACATGAAGGGCGTAAGGCTCATATTAAAAGGCAGGGTTCAGGGAGTGGGTTACAGGTACTTTGCAATGAAAGAAGCAGAAAAACTTGGTATTAATGGTTACGTAAGAAATCTTCCAGATGGAAGTGTGGAGGTTGTTTATATTCCCGATAACTCAGAAAAGGAACAGATTTTTCTGCAAAGATTAAAAAAGGGCCCTTTTCTTGCAAGGGTAGATGGTGTAGAACGAACTGAGATAACACTGCCGGATGAACTTTCTGGCTTTGAAATCAGATATTAGCCCCCGTAGCTCATTAGGACAGAGCGGCGGTTTCCTAAACCGCAGGTAGCAGGTTCGAATCCTGCCGGGGGCGTTTTATTATGACAGAACGGTTTATTTTTAAAGGAGAAAAAAAGACAGTAACCGGCATAGATGAAAATGGCTATGGTCCTGTTGTAGGACCGCTTGTAATTACTGGAATCAGCCTTGTTCTTCCCTTTGACTCAATATATTCTGTCTCAAGAGATATACTTGGTTTCCACAGAGCAATAGACGACTCAAAAAAGGTCTTTAAACGCTCTCTTAAAAGTTATACAAAGGGAGAGCAAATTGCATTAAGTATTCTCGCAAAAGCGGGCTTGAGCCCAAGAAGTTTTCACTCACTACTTAAACTCATATCAACGGCCACACATTATGATATACCGGACTTTCCCCTGCCAGTATGGGCAGATACGTATACCACCTCTTTCAACTCAATTTTAGATAGAAATATAGCGGTGGATAAAATTCACCTTGAGATATTTGAGGCCGATAAATTTAATCAGATGGTGGAGCGCTTTAGAAACAAAGCCTTTATTGATTTCTTTGGTTTCAAACTGGTAAGAGAGGCCACAGGTGCAGATGTCTTTATGATGGGTAAAATCGGGGGGACAAAATATTACCGGGAATTCTTCAGATTAACAGGTGAATATCCTCATACTATTGTTGAGACGCATGAGGTCTCCTATTACATAACAAACCAGACGGAAATATTTTTTCTATTAAACGGAGATGAGCTGTATCTTCCCCTAATGCTTGCCAGCATAATAGGCAAATACGTTCGAGAGCTTTATATGAAGGCTATTTGTGAAAAATTCGGACTTTCTGGAGAAATTCCATATGCATCGGGATACAAACACGATAAAAAAACAGATTCACTCCTTGAACGTATCAGGCAGAGTAATCTCAGCAATCGTTTTATTCGCGTAAGATAAAACTATCTTTTATAGAAAAAAGCCTTCTTTTCGCTCACTATATCGTTAAGATTAATAACCACAAAGTAAATCCCCTGAGGAAGAGAAGGAGACGGAGACCATGTGAAGGTATTTAAGTTTTCAGGCTCTAAAGAGTCAAAGTACTTTTCGTATATTTTTTTCCCATTCTCGCTCATTATATACAGTTTTGCGAATGAGTAATCAGTAACCCTGAAATTTACAGTAAGTGGAAATCCCGCTTCTAACTTACGTGGCAGGATATCAAATTGAGAGAGTTTAAGCATTCTCTTTGGATATGTAACAACTTCTGTTACCCGGGAAACCTCAATAGAATCATCAGGGACAGAATCCATATTGGAATCAAGTGTTATTTGAATGTATCTTCTAATGGCTGAAGAGGTTCCTATGTTTTCATTATCCGGAATAGCATCACCACCTGTTGAATGGTCAGAACCCGCAATAAGGGCAACAAGTTTAAGTTTGACACCCACAGGAATGCCATTATCACCATATATTACTGAAAATGGGATCTTCACCATAAGAGCCGAGGAATCGCCTGATGCACCGTTATTTATGATTTCAACACCCCTTAGTGGTTGTGTTCTATCCTTGGCCAGTATTTCACGAACTCCACCAGTAGAAAGGTCAGCATTCCATAGAGCACATAGTATATCTGCATTCATACCATAAAACTGGAAGTTCCTCGGATACCAGTCAAGGTTATTTATATCATTTACCCCCCGATTTCTTCCCGGATCAAGAACAAGTAATACAGCATTATTTTGAACCTTGTAAGAGACACCGAGGTACAGATTACTTCTATCCCATGTTACGTACACCCCGTATAACTCATTCCCCTGCCAGTAAGAGTCGTAAGCTGCATCCTGATAAACGAGCTCATCATCATCAAATCCACTGAGATTTCCATCAAGTGAAATGGTATGGTATGTAAACGAAAAAACAATGAGAAGTAAAATGGTCATTTCATTTTCCCCAGAATTTCTTCATTAACCCTCTGTGTGGCATCCCTCATTGCAGCCTCTGGCGTCTTTTTACCCAGAAGGGCAAGGGCCATCTCTCCATTGAAAATCTGCTCTATTTCTGAATAATCAGGTAACGGCGGTCTCGGCACCGCATATTTCATCTGTTCCATAAATACCTTAATAATGGGGCTTTTATTTTCCATATACATTTCGGCTTTTTTGTTAACCGGTATCTGGAAGAGCCTGTCTGCCCACATAGCCTGAACCTCAGGTGAAACAAGATAAAGGAGAAACTTAACAGCAATATCCTTTTTGTTCTTATTCAATATAACCATATTGGTACCACCAACAGTTGTGGCACTTCCTTCAGGACCCTCTGGAATCAGCGACACCCCAAAATCAATACCAGCCTGCTTTAACGTTTTTACTGCCCAGGGTCCGTTTAATATCATGGCATACTTCCCATTCTGAAATCCCATCTGTGGAGGCACTGCACCGGCCTGCCATGCACCAGCCTCTATATGGTATTTCCTGTAAAGGTCCACCTTGAGTGAAAATCCAGAAATGGCTTCTTTAGAATCAAGAAGGCATTTTTTTCCATCATCAGAAACAAACTTCGCTCCATAAGCATAGAGAAAAGGAAATGTCCACCAAAGGGAATTGTGCATACCAAATGCATATATACCTTTCTTTTCATCTGTAATCTTCTTACCTATTTCTATGAATTCGTCCCATGTCCTGGGTGGTGCCTTGATACCATTTTCCTCAAAGATTTTTTTATTGTAAAACAGAGCAAGACAGTTGGTCTGGTCTGGGATACCATAAAACTTTCCGTTTATATAATTAGAGTAAAAGGCGGCCTTTACAAGCTCTCCTTTGAGCATTTCAGCAATGCTATCGTCAAGTGGCACAGCAGCATTTTTGGTTGCGAGGGTTGCAACAAAGGCATAATCCACACGGGCTATATCAGGGTTTGTTCTTGAGGCAAGTGCTGTAAGAAGCTTTTGTTCCATTCCATTAAACGGGATTCTCTGTACCTCTACCTTTATTCCCGTTCTTTTTTGAAACGAGTCAACTATCTCCATGAATACTGCATGTTCTTCGTCATTGTAGCTTTCCCATATTGTCAGGGAGTTTGAATTTCTGGCCTTGTTCCCATTTGAACATCCGATGAAAAGTATGGCTGTTATAATGGCAAAAAATACGGACAGTTTACTCATAAACCCTCCTCTGTTCAACCTCTATGGTAAAGGGGAGAATGTGGAGAGTAAAGATAATTTTCATATGGGCGGAGGAGGACTTGAACCTCCGACCTCTGGTATGTGAGACCAGCGTTCTCGCCGCCTGAACTATCCGCCCATAAAAAATGGGCCCGCAGGGACTCGAACCCCGAACCAACGGATTATGAGTCCGCTGCTCTGCCGATTGAGCTACGGGCCCACATGGGTGAATAAAATTATAACCCATACATACCGAAAATGCAAATAAAAGTGGCCATACAATACCCAATACATTAAATAATTTTTTCAAAACAAACCTCTTGACTTTTCCAGCATTTGCCTTAAAATTATAACGTTAACAGAACAGAATGGGGGATAATAGTCAAAATGGATAATGCAAAATTAATAAATTTGCTCCTGAAATATAAAGCAATCAAGCCTGAACAGGCAAAGAAGGCCCTTGAAGTTTCAAGGCAGAGCGGCAAGGACGTACTTCAATCTCTTATAGACCTTGGCTTTATATCAGAAGAGCGGCTTTTACGTATCCTCTCCCAGATGTTTCATGTTCAGATAGCAGAATTTCCTGAAGGAGACCTCCCAGATGACCTTATTCAAACCATACCACCGGATATTGCCCGTAAGTACCGGGTATTTCCATATAAAAAGAAGGGTAAGATGCTCATAGTCGCCACAGCAGACCCCACAAACGTGGAACTTATAGACAACCTCGCTTTTCTTACCGGCTACAGAATAAGTCTGGCGATAACCACGGAGAAAAAACTAACCCAGTTAATCAATAAATATTATGGAGAAGAGAGCAAGGCAGCAGAAGCACTGAAGGAAGCAGAGAAAGAAGAGGGTGAAGAGGCAGAAGTTGTTGAAGAAAAAGAGGATGCCACAGAAGCAGAACTTCAGATAGCAAGAGATGCACCACTTGTAAAGTATGTTAACGCCTTGCTTGTAGATGCTGTAAGGCAGCATGCAAGTGATATACATATAGAGCCCTTTGAAAAATTTATCAGAGTGCGATTTAGAATAGACGGTACACTCCATGAGCTTCCACGCCCTCCTATAAAATGGAAACACGGGATAGTTGCAAGAGTTAAAATTCTGGCAAAACTGGATATTGCTGAAAGAAGACTACCACAGGATGGACATATTAAGTTAAAAATGAAAGAGGCCGGGAAAGAAAGAGTTATTGACTTCCGTGTCTCCACGCTTCCAGTTAAACATGGGGAAAAAGTTGTGCTCAGAATTCTGGACAAATCCAATCTCACCCTTGACCTTGAAAAACTGGGTTTTGAGAAGGAGGCTCTTGAAAAGTTCATGTATGCAATTTCAAGGCCCTATGGTATTATACTTGTAACAGGTCCCACCGGTTCTGGTAAAACAACAACTCTTTATTCCGCATTGAGTATTTTGAATAAACCGGATGTAAATATAATGACAGCAGAAGATCCTGTTGAGTATGACTTTCCCGGGCTTAATCAGGTGCAGATAAAAGAGGATATAGGACTTACTTTTGCAGCTGCATTAAGATCATTTTTACGTCAGGACCCTGATATTATAATGGTAGGAGAAATAAGAGACGAAGAAACTGCTTCCATCGCTGTCAAGGCAGCACTCACAGGACACCTCGTACTTTCAACACTCCATACAAATGACGCCCCCAGTACCATCACTCGTTTAATTGACATGGGTATCCCTCCTTATCTGGTTGCTGACTCCCTTGTCCTTATTCAGGCTCAGAGACTTGTGAGAAGACTCTGTCCAAAATGCAAAAAGCCTTACAAGCCAACTCCGGAAGAACTCAAGGCAATAGGGCTTGATCCTCAGGATATAGAGGGAAAGACTGTATACAAAAAGGGTGATGGCTGTGAGGTATGCAGGGGCAGCGGGTATAAAGGAAGGGAAGGTATATATGAAGTAATGCTCATTACACCGGAAATACGTGAACTTATCTTAAACAAAAGACCCATAGCAGAAATAAGAGAAAAGGCAAGAGAACAGGGGATGTTGACTTTAAGAGAAGCAGCAATGCTTAAATTCCTGAGGGGTATTACCTCACTTGAAGAGGTAATAGCAAGAACAATGGAGGGATAGAATGCTTAATTTCACGATTAAAGAACTGTTAGAAGAGATGGTAATGAAAAAGGCCACAGACCTGCATCTTGTTGCCGGCGCTCCGCCTGTATATCGTATTGATAAAAAGCTGATTCCTGCACAACAGTATAAGTTTCTCATGCCAAACGATGTAAAACAACTGGTTTACTCTCTTTTGACTGATACTCAACGTAAGAGACTTGAGGAAGAACTTGAACTGGACTTTGCAATTTCCATAGAGGGACTTTCAAGATTCAGGGCAAATGCTTTTTTCCAGCGTGGCTCAGTAGCAATAGCAATAAGGAGAATTCCTTTTCAGATACCTCCACTTGAGAAGCTGGGCCTTCCTCCTATCATACACTCACTCATTGAAAAGGATAAGGGCCTTATTCTTGTTACCGGACCAACCGGGAGTGGTAAATCTACAACACTCGCTGCAATGATTGATAGAATAAACTCCACGCGGGCAGAACATATAGTCACCCTTGAAGATCCGATTGAATATCTTCACAGGAATAAAAAATCCATCATTGCCCAGAGAGAAGTGGGGCAGGATACACACAGCTTCGCAAGAGCGCTTAAATATGTCCTTCGTCAGGACCCGGATATTATAATGGTAGGAGAGATGAGGGACCTTGAGACGATAGAGGCTGCTTTAGTGGCTGCAGAAACGGGTCATCTTGTTATGGCCACTCTGCACACAAGCAGTGCAATAGAATCAGTAAACAGAATAATAGATGTATTTCCACCTCATCAGCAGGGACAGGTTAGGGTCCAGCTTGCAGGGGTCCTTGAGGCTGTTATAACACAGAAACTTCTGACCCATGCAAAGGGGAAAGGAATGGTACTTGCCAGCGAAGTACTTGTTGCCACCCCTGCAATCCAGACAGTAATAAGAGAAAGCAGGACACATGAGGCATACGGTATTATGCAGGCGAGTCAGGCTTTTGGTATGCAGACCCTGAATATGTCCCTTGCTGACCTGTACAGGAAAGGGCAGATATCACTGCAAACTGCCCTTATAGTTTCCCCAAGACCGGACGAACTAAAACGCATGATAAGTAAACAAGGTGGAATGGTAAAAAAATGACATAAAAAGGAGGGTTTTATGCCTGTTTTTGAATGGACGGCAAAGGATGCAGCCGGTAGATTAAGAAGTGGAAAAATTAAGGCCCGCAATATTACGGATGCATCCAAAAAGATTCAGGCACGGGGGTTAACGGATGTTAACGTTAGACAGGCACAGACAAAGAAAGGAGGACTTTTCAAAAGGGTTTCCACAAGAGACCTTGCGATATTCTCAAGACAGTTTGCTGTTATGATTGAAGCGGGTATTCCGATAGTTCAGGCCCTTGAAATCTTAGGTGAACAGACACAGAACGGCTTCTTTGCATCTGTTATATCAGAGGTACGGGAGATGGTTGAGACCGGTAAGACACTGGCAGAATCCATGGAGAAATTTCCAAAGGCATTTCCTACCCTTTTAACCCAGATGGTGGCTGTCGGTGAAACAGGTGGTGCTCTTGCAGAGACCCTGAGAGAGGTGGCTTCCTACTATGAAAAAATGGACTCCCTCAAGCGAAAGATTAAGTCTGCCATGATGTACCCAATGATAGTGCTTATAATCACAGTGCTTATTGTGGGTGGTCTTCTTATCTTTGTGGTACCACAATTTGCCCAGATATATGCTGATATGGGTGCGGAACTTCCAGGCCCAACGTTGATAGTTATAAATCTATCTCGTTTACTTGTGCATAACATCCTATGGGTTTTGATAGGTACAGTCATTCTGATTGTATTATTCAAGCGTTTTCTGAGTTCAAAGAAAGGTCGTGCCATATGGGACTCATTTATTCTTCGTGTAATAGTATTTGGTCCACTTGTGCAGAAGTCAGCAATTGCGAGATTTGCCCGTACTCTGTCAATTCTCCTTACAAGCGGTGTGCCAATTCTTCAGAGTCTTGAGATCACAGCCAAGGCATCAGGAAACTATGTAATCTCATCGGCAGTTATGAAAGCACGAGAGCGCATTGGCGAGGGTAAAACAATTGGGGGTCCTCTCAGAGAAACAGGCATATTCCCGCCTCTGGTAGTTCACCTTGTTACAGTTGGAGAGCAAACAGGTAGACTTTCTGAAATGCTGGACAGAATAGCCACATTTTATGAAGAAGAGGTAGACGCTGCTGTTGAGGGACTCTCATCAATTATTGAGCCTCTCATGCTTGTTTTTATCGGAATGATAGTTGGTGGTATTCTGATAGCTCTTTATCTTCCTATATTCAAATTGGGAGCTACTATTAAGTAAATTGCAGAATACGAAGGATACGGGAGCCAGGGAGCTCTTTTTCGTAGAACTCCTTGGCTCTCTTACTATTCTCTTTATATGGGTTATCAGCCTTTATTTCCTCAAAGACACTCCGGGATATAAAAACTTTATTAAAATTTTATCTTACACCTTTGTGGTATACGTAACATTTAACATCCTTAATGAGGAGGTGCTGTCACGCTTTATACACAAAACGGTGCTGCTTGTTCTCAATATCTTTATCTTTACACTGATACTTGAGGGCATTTCTCTCGCCACAGGTATTCCTTTTAATCGCCTGAACTACCTTTTAATATTCCCCGTTGTCATTTCAGCCTATTTTCTCGGCCCTCTGGCTGGTGCGGGTTTCTCCATTCTCACCATCCTTCTCTTTGCGCTAACGCATATCTATTTTTTTACCTCAAAACACGGAGTAGAATTTCAGGAGATTTTTTTCTATTCAACAATTTACTTTTTTACAGACATTATGTTGATAGCTATAGCTGCATACGTAAGGGAAAATATTAAAAAAACAAGAGAAAAACTCAAAAAAGCAGAAATATCCAAGGAAAGGATTCTGGAAAGCATTCCTTCTGGAGTACTGGTTCTGGACTCATCTAAGAACCCTATATACATTAATCCCCACGCCACAACAATTCTAAAAGAAATCTCTATAGAGGAGTTTATAAAGAAAATCACTGAGCAATCTTCTTCTCTACACAACCAGCAGGACAAAAGACGGGAAATCGCAATAGGAGCAAGGATAATAGGTTACTCTATAAGAACCCTGCCAGACAATGAAAGGATAATCATTTTTCAGGATTTAACTGAAATCAAAAAATTAGAAAGAGAAAAAGAGTTAAACAAGAAACTCATAGCACTTGGAGAAATGTCAGCCCAGTTAGCGCATGAAATAAGAAATCCACTGACTTCAATAATTACAGCCAGTGAACTTTTAAAGGAACCGGGAGCGAATCAAAATCTCCTTGTTGAAAAAATTATAGAAGGTGCCGAAAGACTGAACAGGTTGATAAGTGAATTTCTATCGTTTACAAGGATAACCGGTGTAAAGAAGGAAAAAATCAATCTATCTCCTCTGCTCACTGAAATTACAGAACGATTTAAATGGCAGTATCCGAATATTAGGTTTGAATTGGACATACCTGATGAGCTTCTTGTTCTGGGAGAAAGTGGACTACTTAATTCTGTCTTTGAAAACATTATACAGAATTCTGTTGAAGCTCTGTCTGAGAGAGATGAAAAGCTTATAAAAATAATGGCCCAAAAATCCCCGGAGCATGTAATTATATCCATCAGTGACACAGGTGAAGGAATGGATAAGGAAACCATTAAAAAAATATTTGACCCCTTTTTCACCACAAAAACCTATGGTACAGGGCTCGGCCTTTCCCTTGTCAGAAAAATCTTGTCTTACCATAATGCTGAGATTAAAATTAAAAGTGAAAAAAACTCGGGAACCACTGTTGAAATAATATTTCCGGGGATACATTGATATGCGAAGGGGTTATAAGGTATTAATCGTTGATGATGACCGTGCTATTGGCGAGGTGCTGGCTGAATACATGCACAAAAAGGGCCTTACTGTGTTTACTGAAACAGACCCCAGAAAGGTTATGACAAAGGTAGAAACCGTAATTCCTGATATTGTTTTTTTAGATGTTAGAATGCCCCATATAGATGGTATGACACTCTTAAGACAGCTCAAAAAAGAAAAAAATATCTATACTGTGATGATGACTGCCTTCGCAACCATGGAGAATATCATTGAAGCCTTCAGAGAAGGAGTTGATGATTACCTGTTAAAGCCGTTTAAACTCAATGATATTGATATTATTCTCAATCGGGCCTTTAATATCATAAATCTGAGAAATGCCTATAACTCCCTGAAAGAGGAAATTGAAACAATACACGAGGAACAGATAATAACGCAAAATGAGAGAGTTTTAAAAATACTTGAAGATGCAAAAAGGGTGGCACCACTGGATGTTACTGTTATCATATACGGTGAAAGCGGTACAGGAAAAGACCTTCTGGCAAAATATATACATCATCACTCAAGGAGAAAAGACGGGCCATTTATCCCTGTTAATTTAGGTGCAATACCACATGAACTTGCAGAAAGCGAGCTTTTCGGTCATGAAAGGGGTGCTTTTACTGGAGCAGTTGAGGAGAAAATGGGGCTTTTTCGCTCCGCTGAAAAAGGCACCATATTTCTGGACGAAATAGGGGAAGCAAGCCCGGGCCTCCAGGTAAAACTCCTTCGTGTAATAGAGACAAGAAGGATTTTACCCGTAGGGTCCGGGAAAGAACTCCCTGTGGATGTGCGTATAATAGCTGCAACAAACAGGAATCTTGAGGAAGAGGTTAAGACTGGTAATTTCAGGGAAGATCTGTTTTTCAGATTGAACACCGTACCATTCTATCTTCCCCCCTTAAGAGAGCGACTGGAAGATATTCCCCTGCTTGTAGAATACTTTATAAAAAAGGCTGCTCTAACGCATGGTGTACCTGAGAAAAAAATCAGCAAGCAGGCACTATCAAAACTCATGTCCTATAACTGGCCGGGAAACATAAGGGAGTTACGTTACATTATAGAGCGTGCTGTAATACTGTCAAAGGGGGAAACCATCACAGAAGAAGACATAGAGTTGCATCCCATAGAAAAGCAAGAAAAAAAGCAAAGCAACGAGGAACTAAAACCACTCGTTGAACTTGAGAAGGACGCAATAGAAAAGGCATTGAAACTTTATAAGAACAAAAAGGAGGCTGCACGGGTACTCGGTATTGACCCGTCAACACTCTATAGAAAAATGAAAAGGTACGGGATTAAGGAGGAATTATGAAAATAATTGTAACCGGTGGTGTTGGATTTATTGGCTCCCACGTTGTAGACATTTATATAAAAGAAGGTCATGAGGTGCTGGTGGTGGATAATCTGAGTTCAGGAAGGCGGGAAAACCTTAATAAAGCGGCAAAATTAGAGGAAATAGACATCAGGGACTATGATGCCCTAAAAAGAGTTTTTGAAAAATTCAGGCCCGATATAATAAATCACCACGCTGCTCAGATAAGTGTGGTTTACTCCATGCAGAATCCTAAAACAGACATTGACATAAATATAAATGGCACACTGAATCTCCTTGAATTAGCTGGAAAATTCAGGGTTAAAAAATTCATTTTTGCTTCAACAGGAGGGGCACTTTACGGAGAGCCGGAATATCTGCCAGCTGATGAAAAGCATTCTATTCTACCGCTTGCCCCATATGGCGTTGATAAGGAGGCTGCAGAACATTACCTCAGGATTTACTCAGGTGTATATAATTTCAATTTCATTGTTTTAAGATACGCAAATGTCTATGGACCAAGACAGGACCCATTCGGAGAAGCAGGTGTGGTGGCCATATTCACAGAAAGGATGTTGGAAAATAAAGAGTGTTTTATTTATGGCACAGGTGAACAAAAACGGGATTTCGTGTTTGTGTACGACGTCGCAAAAGCCAATCTCCTTGCCCTGAAATATACACCGAAAAAAAACACTCTTCCCGTCTTTAATATTGGCACCGGGGAAACCTCCTCTATAAACACGGTATTTAAGACACTTGCACAGCTTTCCAGTTACAGTAAAGAACCTGTGTATAGGCCACCACGAAAGGGCGAAGTTTTTGAAATCTCACTAAACTATGAAAAAGCAAAAAAATATCTTGGATGGGAACCTGAGTATGACCTTGAGACCGGCCTAAAAATCACAGTTGACTGGTTTAAACAAAGGAGGAGAGCATGACGCTTTTATTATTATTTGCAATGATTACCGGTAGTAGCAATAACACCTACAGAGGATTTTATATTGATACAAGTGGTATTAAGAAAGGACTTGTGCATGGATATGAGACACTTGCCAAACAGAGAAGTAGCGATATTGTCGTTACACTTGATTTACCATTTTATGTATTCGGGCAACTCTTTGATGAAAGCATATATGAAATTGAGGAGAATATCATCTACAATAAACTCATAGAACTTCTTAAGAACATGCTGAATAAAAATAAACGTTACAGGTATACAAAATGTATACGTGCAAAGGAGGCAGCACTTTTAGTTGATGCATACATCAGAATTCCACTCTATTTTCTCACGCTTGACAATACACTGTTAAATAGCGATGACCTGAAAAAAGAAGTAATGCTAATTCAAAAGGCCAGAGGTATACACATATCACCTGTATTTGGAATCAAAGAAGATTACTCCCAGTATAGACCACGTTCACACTATGCAAGAACAAAAAAAATGCAGAACTACTTCAGAGCCATGATGTATCTTGGTCGTATGGGTTTTTATCCGTTCAATTCAGAAAAAATCGTTGCTTCAAAAAATATGGGCGCCGCCATCATCTTATCCATGATAATCACAAACAACCCGGATATAAAACAAAGATATCTTGAAATCACTCAAATCATCAATGAAATAGTCGGGAAAAGTGATGACCTTTCCCCTCTTGATTTCATGAAGATAGTTAAAGGATACAACGTTGTACCGCAGAACGCACTTTGCAGTTCGTCATTTGACGGGAGAATAAAGGAAGGCTTAAAACAATCCGCAAGGCCCGGCATCTATTCAACACTCATTACAGATAGAGATACTCCATCCGTGGATTTAATCTCCATCAAACTGTTTGGACAGAGATGGATATTTGATTCCTATATTTTCCAGCAACTTGTATATAATAAGGTTGGTACGAAGGATAAACCACGACTTTTGCCCAGAGGCCTTGATGTTCAGGCTGTCCTTGGTTCTGAAAAAGCCCTGGATATATTGACGGATACATACGAGGAGGACCGGTTTAAAAATTATCTTTTTGAGATTGAAAACTTACGGAATATGGTAGAAGATTATGGCGACTCAATCTTCAACCTCTCTCTATATCACAATCTGCTCGGCATACAACACCAATACATACTTGCAAAGAAGGAAAGTCCTATATTCATTTTCAACGACGACTCATATGAGATCAAAAAACTCATCACAAACTTATCCACATGGGCACTTTTGAAACACGCCACACTCCTGTATGGAAAGCAAAGCTACACTGTTGGAATAACCTCCATGCCTCCACAGAATTTAAGGAAAGGCCTTTGTCTCGTGGAACCTTACAGTGATGTTATAGGAGACATGAGAACACTAACAGCAAAACTCATAAAGATAACTACAGGATTAAAGGTAAGTAAGAACCTTGGAGAATTAAACAGATTACTTGAGCTGATGCTCAAGGTTTCTCTGGAAGAAAAAGACGGGATTCCTAAAGAGAAGGATATGGATGAACTTAGATTTTTCCTGAAAAACAACACATTACTTGACATAGACGGAAAAAGTCTTGATGTACCCGAAAAAGTTGCTGACGTTCACACTGATCCCAATACAGGAAAAGTGCTTGAGGTGGCCACAGGATATCCCCTCAAGATTGTTTACAATATCACTGACCACAGAGTTGTAACGGGACTTATGATGTCTTACTATGAGTTTGTATATGACATAAATGCAAGGCTCAGAGATTCCCAGTGGAAAAAAATGCTATCAAATAAAGAGGTAAAACTGCCTGTGTGGATATTAAAAATACTTGGTACTCCAGGGAGTAAAACTAATTGAGCCTTTTTCTATGAAATACACAGGTTTTTGATGTATAATTAAAGTCAAGCAAAGGAGGTAATAGAATGAAGAAATCTGGAATACTTATCGTGTTTGCCATAATAATGCTTCTATCATGTGATACACTCAACGTTACAACACTCACTGTTGATGGTGCTGTTGTTTATCAAGAAACAACGTCCAAAATTGCCGGAGCCTACGGGATTTTTATTGTAGCAAAAGCGGATATTGAGTACTATGACAGGAATGCCATACCGGAAATATCCCCTCCTCCTCCGGATACCTCTTCAACATTTCCAAAACTTGATTTACCTTCCTTTTTAACTCCAGAGAGTGGTGCTGAAGTTATGATAAACAGCAGTAAACTGAACGAAGAATATGAAGGACAGTATCAGGGTGAGGTTCAGGATATAGGCCCAGGGGATTCTGTATCTATCAGTGTTGTAACTCAGAATGGAGATACAGGCAGAGTACAAATGGTTATGCCCGATACCTTTACAGTAAACATGTCAGATACAGTAATATCCTATGATTCGTTAACATCACTTGACCTTTCATGGTCAAGGAGTGAAAATGCCAGTGCCTATATGGTACTACTCTACTCTGTTGACACCACCGAAAACTCGGTATCGCTCACCTTTAGAGAGACCACAGAAGACACCATTTTCTCAATTTCACGGGAGGACCTGACAGCTGGCACCTATCTCCTGCAGGTGGCTTCCATTTACGGCAGGCTTAATGCTTCAATGCCACAGGCTGGAACTTTAGTAGGAGTACTCGGTCAGGTGGCAACGTTGTACATTAAAAAACCAATACTGATAGAAATACAGTAAAAACCATGAATGTAAACTGGAGAGAAGTTTTAAGACAGATAGACCGCGTCCGGTGGGAAATACCACCGTACTTTGATAAAAGGATGCGTGTTCCTGCCCGTCTCATAGCCCCTTCTGGCATGCTTGATGCCATTATACACGATAACGCACTCATGCAGCTGGTAAATGTTGCAATGTTACCCGGTATACTTAAATATTCTTTAGCCATGCCAGACATACACTGGGGATATGGTTTTCCAATTGGCGGAGTTGCAGCATTTGACTACGAAACCGGTATAATTTCTCCTGGAGGTGTTGGATATGATATAAACTGCGGTGTAAGAATAATCAGAACGAACCTGCATGTAAACGATATAAAGCCATATCTTGAAAAACTCACCACAACTATTTTTAAAAACGTACCATGCGGAGTGGGAAGTAAAGGAAAAATAAAGGTTACAAAAAAAGAGCTGGAAGAATTGGTCGTTAAAGGCTCAAAATGGGCTGTAGAAAAAGGATATGGATTTAAAGAGGATATTGAGAGAACCGAGGAGTTTGGCCAGCTAAAGGGTGCCAATCCTGATTTTGTATCACACAGAGCCATTGAAAGAGGAATGCCACAGCTGGGTTCACTGGGGGCTGGTAATCATTTCCTTGAAATACAGAGAGTAGCCGAGGTTTATGACGAAAAAATAGCAAAAGCCATGGGACTTGAAAAAGACGGAATTACGGTTATGATACACACAGGTTCAAGGGGTTTCGGGCATCAGATATGCGATGATTATATAAAAATTATATTGAGAGCCATGTCAAAATACGGTATAAACGTTCCGGATAGACAGCTTGCATCTGTGCCCATACAATCGGATGAGGGTAAAAGATACTTTGGAGCGATGGCGGCCGCTGCAAATTTCGCATGGAATAACAGACAGCTTATTACCTACTGGGTAAGAGAGAGCTTTGAAAAGGTACTTGGAGAATCTACTGAAAGCCTTGGCATGCAACTTGTGTATGATGTGGCACATAACATTGCCAAGATTGAAGAGCATATTGTGGATGGAAAGAAAATGAAGGTAGTTGTTCACAGAAAAGGCGCAACAAGAGCCTTTCCAAAGGGACATCCCCTGCTTCCAGAGGTGTATAAAAATACCGGGCAGCCTGTGCTTCTTCCAGGAGATATGGGAACCATGTCATTTGTTCTTGTGGGAACCCACAGGGCTCTTTCAGAAACCTTTGGGAGCTCTGCACACGGCGCCGGACGCGTCCTTTCAAGAAAGAAGGCTAAAAAAGTCACTGCTGGCAGAAACATTTTCAGAGAATTACGGAATAAAGGCATACTATTGAAAGCTGCATCTTCAGAAACAGCACGTGAGGAAGTTCCGGATGCATACAAGGACGTGGAACAGGTTGCAAATACAATGGAGATGGGAGGACTTGCAAGAAAAGTTGTTAAACTCGTTCCACTTGCTGTTATCAAAGGTTAATGGATGCGGCTCAGACTGCTTTTTCTCTTTTTACTTTTATACCTTTTATTCAATTTTCCTTTTGTTGTACTCAAACAGTATAGAAAGCGGGTATATCTGTATAAGAACCAGACGGCACTGAAGTTTGTCAATGAAAATCCGGAAATTAAACACCTGGTTCATATTACCAGAAACACAGATTTACATCCCCTGTTTTTGATAACAGACAATCCTGAGGACACCCTGCTGGCAAAATTTGACATGGTATATATTGAAAGTACTTCAAACCTTTTCAATACGGCAAATAACATACCCACATACGCCTATATAGGAGATACTATAAGGATTAAAACAGGAAGGAACAGGGATACACTTATCAGGATTACACGAAAAAACAACGTTGTTTATATACAGGATAGTATTCCGATTATAATAAAAGGACTACCTCATACGGCTTATGTGATAGATACTATATTAAGTTTTTCACCCTATCACGGTGCACTCAGACGATATTTTGCTACCAAACCCTTCTTATCCTTTATCGCAATACTCTATGGTAAAAACACAGCGTATGCCGACAATCGTGTTATTAAAGGCACATCCAGTTTCCAGCCTGTGGCTTACACAATCGGAAAGAACCTTATCATACTGAGCAACACGAACTTATATAATCCTGAAGGTTTTTTCCTTGCTTATCATGATACAATCCTGCCAGTACCATTAAGGTCCATTACAATAACGGATATTAAGCCCGATACAACCATTGCCTACATCATTGGCAATAGAAAATACCCTTTATTTTTTGTAAAAGACCACACAGGATACATTACATCACCACAAATAGATATACTTGCAAGAAAATATCCAACCCTCTTTGTGAAAATAATGAACGAAATGGTATCTCTTACTTCAACGCCACTTGTGTATGCTTATCCAGATAAACATATTTATCGCTTTGGCGATATAGCTACCGTAAAAGTAATGACCATTCCTTCAGGTGGTTTATGTTCGGTTAGGCGAAAGGAAGTCGCAGAAAACATTGTGGCAACATCCAGTTTACCCCTCACATACAGCTTTATTCCGAACATTTCTGATACTACTTTTGTGATACAGTGCGGCAAGAGAAGGGATACTGTAAGGATTATAGTCAATACCACTTCAGAGAAAGTTGCTTACAATAAACAAACCTTCATTAAAAGCATAAAATCAAACAGCTATATTCTTAAAAGACCTCTTTTAGGGACTGCTATCAATAGTACACTTTACTATATATTGCTTCTTTCAACATTGATTATTATCTGGATTTTTGAAAAGAAAAAAGCCATCCGCCCTTAGACCCTTTCTATCTTCATTATATTTACCGGCTCAGCCCCATCCCTTGATACCAATTTGCCTCTTTTAAATTTGAAATGCTTGTGGTATTGAGGCTTTGAAAGTACAGGCTCCACCACAGGGAGTATCCCTTCTTCTTTCATAAGCATTGTACCTTCAGTTGCCATCTTTCTTAATTTGATTGCCTCATTCACACCTTCACCTACAATTTCTTTTGAGTATTTAGCAAGTGTAATCACACCTTTAACCATTCCAATAAAAATATCCAGTTCAGCGCCTTTCCTTTTCTTTATTCTACCAATTCTGTAAAGCAAAGCAAGTGCACAGACAAAGGCAGCCTGTATCTGGGAATCTTCTGCATCAAATAGAACCACAAACCCATCACCGGGAATATCAACATACCTGCCACCAAACTCTCTGAGTGTATTGATAATGGACATTAAATACGTACTGAGGAGGTCATCAAGATGGGACGAATATTTTTTTCCTCTAAGTCCTACAAGTGCCACATTCAAAATAACGCCTGTCTTTCTTATGGCACCAGTGGTGGTAGTGGTGCTTATTCTTTCTTTTATGTAATCCTCGTACTCTTCAGAGGTCAAAAACGATACAAGCTCCTTTTCTATATATCTGTTCATTATATTGCCTATGAGTTTTGGCGTAGTATGTGGAACCTCTTTTACTTTTTCCCATGTTATCCTTGTGGGAACCACGAATATAGGGTTCTGAACGTTCTTCTCTGCAGAACACTTTGATACACCCATTACATAATGAAGATAAGCCACATCACCGTAATACTTAAAAATATTCCATCCTATGTCACTCACATCTTCCATTGTTGCATATCCTGAATTCAGAACCCTTTTTATACCTGTTTTTTCAAATACAATATCCATGTCCACGCTTTTACCGTAAAGTTCTTTAAGATTATGTGCTCCTCTTTTCACCATTTCAACAAGGTCCTCACGACGAGGCGGTTTACGTGAGCATTTGAGCAGTTCTGCTGGTTCAAGATGTTGAAATACATCCAGATATGTATGAATATGGTTCTTTATGATTGCACCGTGCTGTGGACATATGGTTTTTATATCAAGTTCACGGAGTTTCTCTATAGCCTTTCTCAGGGCCTCACGGGAACCAAAATAAATTGTTGCAAAATTGATTGCTTTGCTGAGATATTCTGCATCGGCAAACAACTCAAAATCCACAGAAAATGCACCAAATAAATCAGAAGAGAAGAGGGTACCTGTTTCAATATCGTAAAGCATCATGCTTCCAGCAGCATGGACATAGGGCGTCTGGATTACCTTTAAATTTCTGGAAGCTCCCAGAATAATAATATCATCATTTTTAAGGGGGACCATTTTAAGATTGGTACCATAATACGGGAGAAAACTCAACGTTCTACTGGTTGCCAGTATCACAGCATCAGGATGGACATGCTCCTCCCACATAGGAAGAGAGGCACATACGTCGGGGTCCTTGTGGCTGCAAACAAGAAACTTAATTCGCTGGGTCTTTCCATTCAGTACCTCCTGGACTTTCTTTAGAATAACCTTGAAGGGACGGGATTTCCCGGCCCGGGGTCTATCAGCATTGCATCTTTATCCGAAATTACAAGATAGGGATTATTGGAAAAGCCCGCTTCAAAATCAGCAAAACCCACCCAGAAAATGTTCTTTTCAACCTCTACAGGCCTGAAGGCATTCTGTTTTACTTCATCTTCCATGATATATACTACTCTTTTCTGAAAACAAAAGGTCTCTTGACCATATAGCAACAACACCCCTGCAATTTTTTATGCATTCTTCTAAATATTTCTTCCCCTTATCCTGCTTTCCATGTTCAATATAGTATTTCGCTATAAAATATTCGGACATACACCCTGCTTTACTGTTACCAAGTTTTTTTAATACTCCTTCAGCTTTCTCAGGTTTCTGTGTATCAAGATAACATCTTATGGATAAAAGTTTTAGCTTATCCGGAAATCTATCTGAGAAAAGACACTCCCCTGTTAAATTTGAATACAGCGCATTATAAGTTGTATTTCTTTCTGTTGAGTCAATTTGAGATATAAGGTCAATTAAGTATAGTCCCATAATGTAGTCATCACTATATGGTGGTTCTTTTTTTATATAATTCACAAGCATCTTTCCAAGGTCACCCCCTTCTTTATTCCACTGTTTAAAAACATTACCAAGACTTAAAGTAAGCAAGAACAGCAATACTTTCAAAGGCCAAGCTCCTCTGCTATTTCCTGCATGGCCACAAGTGATTTTGATAGAAAATCATCAAGGGATAGACCCACTTCTTCTATACTTCTCATCTGCTCTCTACTGGCACCAGCCGCAAACCTCTTTTCCTTAAACCTTTTTTTCAGAAACTTAAGGTCAAGACCGCGTAGTTTTTTGCTGGGATGCATGAGGGCACATGCGACTATAAATCCAGTCACCGGGTCTGCTGCATAAATACATTTTTCCATTAAAGTGACTCGTTCTTTCTTACCGCAGTGCGCACGAATTGCATCATGAATACGAGGGTCATCCACACCCTCTTTTTTAAGAATCTCAATGGAGACGAGACCATGCTTCTCTGGTTTGTCATACGTTTTCTCATAGTCTATATCATGAAGAATTCCGGCTATTTCCCAGAGATTTTCATCTTCTTTAAAATGACGGGCAAGATGTTTCATAACAACACCTGTGGCAATCATATGCTTTACAAGATTATTCTTCTTCACGTATTTTTTTACCAGTTCAATTGCCTCTTTTCTTGTCATACCCTGCTCCTTCAGAAATTCATATAAAACCCTGTTGTAAGGTATGCTTCATACCTTATAGGATTTGAATTGGCCACATCATAGAGATATCTGGGAAATACCCTCCCAAGTTCAATGGTATATGTTAATGATGAAAACCGCATATATAAACCCAATCCAACAGACCAGAGATAATCTCTATAATGAAGATTTAGTGTGTCATACCCCGATAAAGTATCAGAATAAAACTCTCTTTCCACTACTCCGTTAAAGTCATAGGAATACATATTGTTGGATAGGTACACTGTCAATACTCTCGGCAAAAATGAGGCTGCCTTATTATCACTAATCAAAATCTTGTTGAAGGTTAGTTTTAAACCTTTCAGGTTTCCTTCTACAATATTTTTAGGTGTGAGATCAAGTGTTGTATATGAAGCGCCTAAAGAGACAACGGACTTCTCATTTAAAAAATAATTCACTCCTGCCTGAAGCTCTGCTCCAAGTACTTCATTGTCAGGTGTACTCCACTGGTCCCCAACCCTTAAACCCGCATAAAAGTTTCTATTGTAAAACATAATGTTAGAACCCATCGGAACTACCAGGTAAGCCATATCCATTCCCACACTCAAGTGAGCCTTTTTAGAAATTGAAATGGGTGTAACATTGGGATAATACCCCACAGAAATACTTGATGGGTACTGAATACCATTTTGCTCCTCGTACTCATACTGGTATACCGCACTGGCACATCCTGTAAAAAATATAATGCTTATAAAAAGCAATCTCAATACTCGCATATCTTCCTCCTTTATTTACAGATACTCCAGCATTTTGAGTATAATCTTTGAAAGTTTTTTTCCTGCTTTTTCCGCCACAGAAAGAACCTCATCGTGGGTTGCCCCCTCTGTCTGAGATTTTCTCAATGCGTTTGTTATAATGGAAAAACCAGCCACCTCCACTCCCATGTGGACAGCAGCTATAACCTCAGGGACAGTGGACATACCCACAGCATCTCCTCCTATGAGCCTGACAAAATTATACTCCGCAGGTGTTTCAAGAGACGGACCCTGAAGAGCAACATAAACCCCCTCTTTCAGATATACTCCACTTTCAAGGGCTGCCCTGCGGGCAATTTCAATCAGGCGAGGAGAGTAAGCTCTTGACATTGCAGGGAATCTTGGGCCAAACTCTTTTTCATTGGCTCCCCTTAGAGGATTATCCGGCATAAGATTTATATGGTCCACTATCAACATTATATCTCCCGCGTCAAAGTTTGGATTGGTGCCTCCTGCTGCGTTGGTAACGATCAACATTTTCATTCCCATCTTAAAGAGAACTCTCAAAGGATAGACAACATCTTTCAGGGTATATCCCTCGTAATAGTGGAATCGTCCCTGCATAATGGCAACCTTCTTATCACGAAGCTTTCCAAATACGAGCTTACCTGCATGCCCCTCAACTGTGGACACAGGAAAATGTGGTATATCACCATAGGGCACCTCAATTCTGTTATTCACACTATCAGCAATATGACCGAGCCCTGAACCGAGTATCATAACAAGTTCAACATTAAAACCTCCGCGATTTCTAATAAATTCTACAGATTCTTCCACCCTTTTTAGAATCTCACTCATGTTCTGCCTCCTTCTCTTCCTTCTCTATGATCCTCAAAAAGTATTCAAGTTCACCCTTAAAAGACTGGATAATCTCCCATCTCTTCTTTTTGAGATTCTCTATCTCCTCATTTAATCTATCACGCTGAATCACAGCCTCCTTGGTTTGAGCAAGTGCATCTATCTTTGCCTTTTCAAGAATAATGGACGCCTCTTTCTTGGCATTTTCAATTATGTTCTGTGCACTTTTCTGAGCGAGAATGAGAGCCCTTTTGAGTTCTTCCTCCATGTTCTGGAAATCTCTGAGTTTATCCTCCAGCATCTTAATCCTTACTTTTAATTCACTGTTTTCCTGTAAAAGCTCCTGCATCTCATTTGCTATGGCATCAAGATAAGACTGAACCTGGGACGGGTCATAACCTTTGAATTTTATCCTGAAACTGCTTTTACGAATATCAACCGGTTTCATAGACATAAGTTCTGCTCCTTTAATGTTTTTTACAGGATTTAGTATAAACTCAAGCATTTGAGTAGTCAACAAAATTTTTTCCACATAACTGTTTGACCTTTTTGTGATATTGCTTTAAGATAAAAAAACTATGCTAAAGCCACTTTTTGCACCCACTCCGAAAGATTATGAAAAACTTGAATCCCTGTATAATGAAACCCTGCAGAGTGGCAGGCCTGCAGTAGAGGTATATGTAGACAAACAGGGTGAAAATGTTTTTTTAAAGGCCCTTGTTACAGCAGAAGATTGGGCCGGACTCGTTGACACAGTTGCAGGCGCCTTACACGAAAAGGGATATAATCTTGAATATCTGAATTCTTTCAGTGTAAAAGAGGCAGGCAGACTGATGGGAGTGGTCATAGCCCTCTCTGATGTAAGCGGAAAAGACCAGAAACTTATTGAAAAAGATGCTAAAATACTTCAGAGTTTTATTCAGGAAATAGCAACCGGTGGCTACCGCATAAAGAAAGTAATGGTTTTGGGTTTTGAAAAACTCTTTATCATGCTTGACATAGAGAGAGCACTCCGCAGACTGGTAAATAAAGATGAATTAGAGGAAATAACGGGGCAGAACGGTGAACTCTTTTACTTTGTGGTATCACGCTCTGAAGCTTACCTAAGAGAAAGGACCCCCACAGCCCTTGCAAAAATAGTAGAATTTAATTACAGGGCCATAAAGGAACTACGGGAGATAGGAAGAGGTCTCAGGGTTTTTGTGCACAATATTCGTACACGTAAAGGAGAGAACCTTACAGGTGTATCAGTTGCAGGATTTGAGAGAGATATCTCCATGGATGATGTATTTGATTCTATCAGGTCACTTTATCCACACTTTGTTCGCATGTACGATAAACAGTTCACCACAGAAGATGGTATTACTGTAATTCGTGTGGAATTTTTCAAAGAAGGCAAAAAACCCGTCAAACGCAATGAAATAGAACTTTTAAAAAATCACCTGAAGTCAACCTTAAAGCATAAAAGGCCAAGAACTCCACTCAATATTAACCTTGGACCCGAATTGTTTGGAAGGGTTGTTATTCCGAAACTCATAGAAGAGGTCCAATCAAGTGGAGAAACTCAGGTTTACATATTTCCCTTTGAAAAGGATGAAAAGGGTAATCTCCTCATGATGATTGGAGTGGTCGGGAGGAAGGACAACAAAATAAATTACAGACAGGCATTGACAGATGCGTTCAGTAAATCCAGTAAATTTGAATTGCAGAACTTCAGGTCGGGATTGAGTCCAAGTAAGAGTATAGAAATTCAGATTGTTACAGTGAAGGCCAAATTGTCATACTTTGACTCAGAAATAGAACTGTATACTGAACTCAAACAAATCCTTGAAAAATCCATCGGTCTTTTCAGGGATTTTGATGAGGGTATGAGAAAACTGGACAGAATGCGTCTTGGCCAGATAATGGAAAACTTCAAGGGTGCCCAGATTTCAGAAAGATTCATAAAATCCTACTATTACTCTCTTGATGTATTTTACAGAATCTCTCAGCCTGTTGACAATATAATAGAAGAGATACGGTTTGCACACAATCTCTTTGTAAACTACTTTAAACATAACGAAAGAATTGATATGCTGATTGGGCATCAGAGAACATACATAAGCATAATAGGCAAGGACAACGAAATAGAACTTCACAAAATTCTGGAACTACTTACCCCGTTCAACCCAACCTTTACACGTTTAGATATTTTCGGGGTTGTACTTTACACATTTAACTTTCAGGTTAAGGAACAGGAAAAACTGGAGAAACTGAAAAACATTTATGATACCCTCAAAAAGGAGGTAATTTCATGAAGGTAACTCTATCTGTTATCAAAGCAGACATTGGAGGCTATGTGGGCCATTCTGGAATGCATCCAAGGTTAATGGAGGTTGCCGAAGAAGAGCTGAAAAAGGCTCAGGATAATGGTAAAATCATTGACTTTCACGTCCTTAGAGTTGGAGACGACCTACAGCTTGTTATGACGCATCAAAAAGGTGTTGATTCCGAAGAAATACACGGGCTGGCATGGAACATATTTGAAAAATGTACAGAAGAAGCTAAAAAATTGAAACTCTATGGCGCAGGCCAGGACCTCCTGCAGGATGCATTTTCTGGAAATATCAAAGGGCTCGGACCAGGTGTTGCAGAAATGGAATTTGAGGAGCGGCCATCAGAACCCATCATTATTTTTATGGCCGACAAAACATCACCGGGAGCATGGAACCTTCCACTGTACAGGATATTCGGCGATCCATTCAATACAGCGGGTCTTGTGATAGACCCCAAAATGCACGGGGGCTTTAAATTCAGTGTGCTGGATGTTTACGAAAACCGTCTTGTTGAGTTTAATCTCCCTGAGGACACCTACGATATGCTAGTGCTTATAGGAGCAATGGAGCATTACATAATCAAAGAGGTTTACAGAAGAGATAACGGAGAAATCGCAGCTGTAAGTTCTACCCAGAAACTCTCCATGATGGCAGGAAGATACATTGGTAAGGATGACCCGGTATTGATTGTAAGGGCACAATCAGGATTCCCTGCTGTGGGAGAAATACTTGAGCCTTTTGCCTTTCCTCATCTTGTTTCAGGCTGGATGAGGGGCTCACATACAGGACCAATGATGCCCGTCGCTTTTCATGAGGCAAACCCAGCAAGGTTTGATGGTCCTCCAAGGGTCATCGCCGCGGGCTTTCAGCTTGCAGAGGGTAAACTAATAGGACCACGAGACATGTTTGATGACCCATCCTTTGATGAAGCAAGAAAAACAGCAAATGTAATATCTGATTATTTAAGACGTCACGGACCTTTTGAACCTCACAGACTTCACCTTAAAGAAATGGAATATACCACGCTTCCCGAAGTCCTTGAAAAACTGAAGAACAGATTCAAAGAACTGTAAAGTGAGGGGCCCTGTGCCCCTCCACTTTTCCAATGCATACCCTATTTCTTCTTCTGGTATCAGCATTATTAAGATTCAATAGCATCAAAATTGAAGGTTCAAATTTCTTCTCTGCAAGAGAGTTAAAAAAAATCCTCTCCATCAAAAAAGGTACACCATACAATCTCCTGTACTTGCGCAGTAGAGAAGCAGGAATAATTGACCTTTACAGAGGATACGGTTTTTTTGACGTCAGTGTGGCTGAAAAGAAAATAGAATTCAAGAAAACGAAGGTAAACATAATACTTGAAGTAAAAGAGGAAAAGCGCTATATTGTCAACAAGATCAACATACATCCAGAGAAGGTTTTAAAGGAGACCTCTGTTTTAAAACACAGAAATATTAAAGGTTATTTCTCATACGAACTTTTGGGAGAAATTGAAGACTATATAATCCGCTTCTATGCAAACCGTGGATATCCATTTGTCAGTATAACTGACTCTGTCATACCCGACAAATCCTCCCATACTGTGGATGTGGACATACGCGTACGCACTGGAAAAAGGTACATTATAGACTCCGTTCATATTGAAAGAGTACCTGGTGTCAGGAGTGCTCTCATAAAGAAGGTTATACTCATTAAAAGGGGGCAGTTTTTTTCACGTGAACTCATACTGAAGAGTCTCAGGGAAATAAATGCTCTTGGTATTTATGAGGGTACCACCTATTCCCTGAAAGAAACATCCGACTCAACCCTTACCGTAATAATAAGGGCAACCCCATCACCTTCACGATTTGTGCGTCTATCAGGTGGATACAATATACCCGAGGAGTTTCACGGCACCTTCAGGCTCGGACATGACAACATCTTTGGTAATGCACAAAAAATAACCATCCAGTATGAGTTTCTCAGGTCCATAAAATATCCACTTCGCAGAAAGGTGGAAATCTATTACACAGAACCTCTTTTTCTTGGGGAAAAACTCTCTTTTCAGACCCATCCTTTTTATGTAAGGGACTATGAACTGGGAAATGAGCTTTATGGTTTTGATGTATCTTTAGGGAAAAGATTAAGCAACTACTCAATACTGAGATTTTTCATAGGCTGGAAAAATCTCAGTATGGGAAGAGACGAACACGGTATATCAAACACTGCCATTATTACCTTCAGTGCAAATAGAACAAATAACTTCTTCTATCCAACACGTGGAATAAAATACACGATAAAACTCCAGGAAACAGGTGGGATCTTGAAAGGTGATTTCTCCTTCAGACGTGGATATCTGTCTTTATCTTTATACCACAGTATTGAAGGTTATGTTTTCGCACTTCACAACACCTTAATGTACCAGAAGCCCTTTGGTACTACAAGCACAATACCTCTTGATGAAAAGTTCAGAATAGGGGGAGATGGTAGCTTGCGAGGTACCGGAAGAGACTATATTATGACTGATGGAGGCATACTCTTCAACCTGGAAATACGGAGAAAACTGACACGATGGTTTGGTATGGCTCTTTTCCTTGACAACTTTTATGTTCTTACAGGTATGCATGATTTTATACAGACACCGGGCGCAGGACTCAGATTCTACACACCCGCAGGACCTATCAGACTTGACATCGCCTCTCCCATACATGAACTCAACAACGTGCATTTAAACATTGCAATAGGCGAGATGTTCTGATGAATATCCTGCTTATAAGGCTCTCAGCCCTTGGAGACATTGTGATAATGACATCCGCTCTTGAGTACCTGAAGGATAAGGGTAAAGTTACACTTATTACAAAAAGAAAATATTTTGAGCTTTTTATCCAGGATAACCGAATAGAACGCCTTCTGGATGAATCAGACCTGAAAGCAATAGGAAACGAACCCTTTGATCTGGCCTGTGACCTCCACGCCAAGCCAAAGACACTTTCCATGCTTTTTAAAGTTAAGGCCAGAAAGAAATGCATGTTCAACAAACGCCCTGTCCAGAGAAGGCTGGCAGTATGGTTTAAGAAAAGGATAAAAGAAGTCCCTTTATACAAACTCTATGTAACCCCCCTGCAGAAATACTTTGACGACACAACTTATCCATTACCCTCTCTTAAACTTCCCTTTTTTAAAGTAGAAGGGTTACCAGACAGATACATAGCCGTTTTTCCAGGAGCCAGTCAAAGACAAAAAATGTGGCCCCTTGAGTATTTTTTAAAGGTATCCAGCAGCATATTTGAGAAATACCATATTCCCTCAGTGTACATGGGTGCGGAGGAAATGGAGCTTCCCCAAAAACCATACATAATAAATAGAATTGGTATGAAACCGCTTTCCTATATAGTCAATGCCATAAAATATTCCCAACTTGTTCTTTCAAACGACTCAGGGCCTGCACATATTGCAGCAGCCGTCAATACCCCACTATTTGTTATTTTCGGTCCAACAATTCCTGAATTTGGCTTCAGACCAGTATCAAAGGCGCCCGTGTTTTTGTTTGAACGAAAGGATTTAAAGTGCAGACCATGTTCACTTCACGGAGAAAAAAAATGTAAATACGGAGACTTAAGATGTCTGAGAGGGATAATGCCAGAAGAAATTTTAAATAAAATTGACGGTCTTTTGAAGTGAACTACCTTAAAATGACATACAAAAAATCCGATGGACATTGTGGTTATTGGACATACTTTTAACTCATTCTATTACTTGCAACTACTCAACCGCAGATATATAATTTACAAAGACATGGGGAGTGTTAAAACACCTTTACCGGTATTGCTGTTCAGTGGTATAATCGCACAATCAGATTACAAAGACCAGGCTTTAGAAGTTCTGGAAAAAGCTTTCGGTACCATAATAGAAGAAACCCCTTATGTAAAGTTTAATCATACTGACTACTATGAGAAAGAGATGGGAAAGAATCTCTTTAGAAAGTGGGTAGCCTTTTCAAAACTGATAAATCCAGAAGAAATATCCTCCATAAAGCACACAACAAATAAACTGGAAATGGAATATGCGGTAGGAGGTAATCGTGTATTTAATCTTGATCCAGGTTACGTATCTTTACAGAATATGGTCCTCGTGACGACCAAGAGTTATTCTCATAGAATTTATCTTAAAGATGGAATATACGGTGAGGTAACCCTGATTTACAGAAAAAAAGATGGATTTATGCCCCTTCAATGGACCTATCCTGATTACAGGGATAAAATTACTCTGGATTTTTTTAATAGAGCAAGGAGACTTTTAAAAGAACTTCTGAAAAAGGAGAAGGCCAATGATTAAATCAATGAATGACCTCATTGAATTTGCAAGAAGAAAGGGTAAAAAGAGAATAGCAGTGGTTTATCCAATGTCAAAAGAGGTTATGGAAGGACTTAAACTGAGTGAAGATCTGGCATATCCTGTTTTGTTTGGAAACAGCGATAGAATAAATGCACTTGCTTCAGAGGTGAATCTAAAAGATTTTGAGGTTTACCACGCTGAAACGCCAAAAGAGGCCGCATATACTGCAATATCATTCGTAAAAGAAAGGAAGGCTGATTTTCTTATGAAAGGCAAGATATCAACCCCTGACTTTTTAAGGGCTGTACTTGATAAGGAAAAGGGATTGCGCTCGGGCCAGATACTCTCACATGTTGCTGTTCAGGAAGTTGCAGGATACGAAAGGCTTGTTTTTCTCACAGATGCAGGTATGAACATACGTCCAGACTTAAAAACAAAGGTAGAGATCCTCAAAAATGCAATAGGGATTCTAAAAAAACTGGGGTATGAAGAAATAAAGGCAGCAGGTCTTGCTTCCATTGAACAGGTCTCTGAAAATATGCCCGAGACCATTGATTATGCTGTGCTTTCAAAAATGGCTGAAAGAGGTGTCTTCGGGGGCAATTTTATCTTTGATGGACCCCTTGGTTTTGATATCGTGGCAAGCAGAGAGGCAGCACAAATGAAAGGTATCAATACAACTGTAAGCCAGGAAGCTGATATCTGGCTATGTCCTGACGTGGCATCTGGAAATATTCTATCAAAGGCCCTTATCTATTTTGCAGGTGCAAAGGTTGGTGGTATTATAGCAGGAGCAAAAGCCCCCATTATTCTCCTTTCTCGTTCTGATACACCGGATAGAAAGCTCTACTCAATAGCCTTTGGAATTGCTGCCCTTGGATAGGTATACAATTTTTTCATACGATACGCTTGATTCAACAAATGATAAGGCGTGGGAACTCTTAATACAGAAGAGAATAAGAGTCCCCTTCGTGGTAAAAGCAAATAAACAGCTCTACGGAAAGGGCCGATATGGCAGGAGATGGATTTCAGAAATAGGCGGTCTATACTTCTCCATAGTTGAAAACGACAGGTTCAATAATGAACTGCTTGTGTGTACAACACTGGCACTACACGATACACTCAGCACATTTGGTATTAAAACCCGAATAATTCTACCCAATGACATCTATACGGATAACGGGAAAATAGCCGGTATTCTGGTGGAAAGAAGGGGATCTTACACGGTGAACGGAATCGGGATCAACGTAAACCAGAAGTCCTTCCCTGAACTTGATAGAAAAGTTACATCCATGTTCCTTGAAACAGGAAAAACTTACAATACTAAAGAAATTTTGGGCAATTTTTTAGAAGAGTACTTTCATTCTGACTATACTCATGCCTTTCTTAGATGGAAAAAGCTTGTGATGGAGCATAATAAAAGGCTTAAAGTGTTTACCAGAGTGTTCACCGGTGATTACGACTTAAAGGAAATAGACATGGAACTCAACCTGTACTTTGATAACCTTCCCATGGGAAGAAAATATATAAATTTATTTGATGTCATAAAAATTAACACAGTTGAGAGCAGAAATTGAGTCCTAACTCCCACAATAGGTTATAACAAAATATATGATGAAACGTGTTTGCAATAAGTGTCAAAATGCAAGTAATTTCACCGTATTTCGTGCCGTATTGACCCAATCCATACATTGCATAATAATCTAACCCACACCAAAAGGAGCGGGAAAATGCGCAAATCACTAAAAAAACCTAATCTCTCAAAGAATTCACGTTTAATTTTAGAAAAACGCTACCTTAAAAAGGATGAAAATGGCAAAGTAGTGGAAACACCTGAAGAGATGTATGCACGCGTTGCAAAGGTTATATCAGATGTGGAAAACGACTATGATTCCGGGTATTCAAGCACAAAACTGTTTGAAGAATTTTACAATATGATGGTGGAGTTTTACTTTCAGCCCAACTCTCCCACACTGATGAATGCGGGTACTCCGCTGGGGCAGCTTTCTGCATGTTTTGTTCTTCCAGTAGAAGATTCCATGGAGGCTATATTTGAAGCTATTAAGAGAACAGCTATTATTCATAAAACTGGAGGAGGTACTGGTTTTTCTTTTTCACGCTTAAGACCAAGAAATGATATTGTGAAAAGCACAGGGGGCATAGCTTCCGGGCCGGTATCTTTTATGAGGGTGTTTAATGAGGCTACGGAGGCTGTAAAGCAGGGTGGGAGGAGAAGAGGTGCCAACATGGGCATACTCCGTGTTGACCACCCTGATATTATAGAATTCATTGAGTCCAAAAAGAAAGAGGGAGAACTTGCAAACTTTAATATTTCCGTAGCCATTACAGACAAATTTATGGACGCACTTTTTAAGGATACAGAATACGAACTTATTAATCCAAGAACAGGAAAAGTACAGGGCAAACTAAAAGCAAGAGAGGTCTTTGATAAACTCGTTTATGGTGCATGGAGGAACGGAGAACCGGGTATAATTTTCATAGACAGGATAAACAAGAAACACCCCATACCGGGCGCAGGTGAGATAGAATCAACCAATCCCTGTGGAGAACAGCCCCTGCTTCCGTATGAATCCTGTAATCTTGGCTCCATTAATCTTGCAAAGTTTGTAAAAGGGAAACAGTTTCTACTGAGAGAAAAAAGAAGAGCCTCTTTAGATGAGGCTCTTTCTATGATAGACTGGAATAGGCTGGAAGAGATAACAAAGCTCGCCGTTCACTTTCTTGATAATGTTATTGATGCCAATCACTTCCCCTTCAAAGAGATAGAGGATATTACCCGTGCCAACAGAAAAATAGGTCTTGGTGTTATGGGTTTTGCAGATATGCTGATACAACTTGGAATACCATACAGGAGCAAGGATGCCCTTAAGATAGCTGAGAAGATTATGGGATTTATACAGGAGAAGGGACTGGAAAAATCAAGAGAATTGGGAGAAAAGAAGGGTGATTTTCCCAATATAAAACTTTCCGTACACAAGTCTCCTATGAGAAACGGGACAATAACAACAATCGCACCAACGGGTACCATATCAATGATAGCAGAGACCTCCAGCGGGATAGAGCCCTTGTTTACCATTGCCTACAAAAAGAACGTGCTTGGTGGTGAATCTCTCGTTTATGCCAACAAATACTTTGAGGAACTGGCTCATGAACTTGGCTTTTACACAAAGGAATTGTGGGAAAAGGTGGCTGGAGCGAGGAGCATTAAAGATTTTGAAGAAATTCCAGAATATGTAAGGGATGTATTTGATACGACCTTTGATGTAAGCCCCATGCACCATGTGGATATGCAGGCTGCCTTCCAGAAATACGTGGATAATGCCGTCTCAAAGACAATCAATATGCCCAATCAGGCCAAAGTGGAGGATGTAGAACTCGTTTATAAAGAAGCCTACAGGAAGGGGCTTAAAGGTCTTACAGTATATAGAGATGGCTCCAGGCAGGTACAGGTCCTTGAAACTGCAAAAAAAGAAGAGAAGGCATCTCATAAAGAAATAAGAAATCCACGACCAAGACCACAGGTAACAAAAGGACGAACATACAGAATGCAAACAGAGATGGGAACACTATATATTACCATTAACGAGGATGACGAGGGACTTTTAGAGGTTTTTGTGCACCTTGGTAAATCCGGTTCCTCTGTAATGGCCTTTACGGAAGCCATTGGAAGATTGATTTCTCTGGCATTGAGGTCCGGTGTTAACCCCAACGAGATTGTGAAACAACTCAAAGGAATAAAGAGTTCAACCCCAATAAGACAGGAGGATGGGAGTGTGGTATTTTCTGTTCCCGACGCTATAGCAAAGTCCCTTGAAAAATTCCTGCAGGGTGGCGAACAACTGGAGCTTTTATCGGGGAATCCAGGACTTGCGAAAGTGCCTCTTTTTGTGGGAGGGAAAAGGAAGGAAAAGAAGGAAACCCACAGTGAAGCCGATATATGTCCTGAATGTGGAGGCGTTCTTATTTATCAGGAAGGGTGCTTTGTGTGTCGTGACTGTGGTTTTTCAAAATGTGAGTAATTTTGAATTACGCTGATGGCATTATATCTTTATAAAGCAAAAGGAGGAATTTATGGGTCTCAAAAATGATACATGGATAAAAGAAATGGCGCGCGATTTTAAGATGATTGAACCATTCGTGGAAAAACAGGTCAGAGAGGGTAAAATCTCATACGGCCTTTCTTCCTATGGCTATGATATAAGGGTGGCAGACGAATTCAAGCTTTTCACAGATGTTTTTTCAAGCATAGTTGATCCCAAAAACTTTTCGCCAAAGTCCTTTGTGGATATAAAAGGTGAATATTGTATTATCCCCCCAAACTCTTTCTGCCTGGCACGGAGTGTTGAATATCTCAGAATACCTCGTGGAGTTATGGGCATATGTCTTGGAAAATCAACCTATGCAAGGTGTGGCATCGTTGTTAACATAACTCCACTTGAGCCTGAATGGGAAGGTCATATAACGATAGAAATCTCCAATACCACCCCGCTTCCCGCAAAGATATATGCTAATGAGGGAATAGCCCAGATAATCTTTTTAGAGGCTGATAATGTGTGTGAAATATCCTACAAGGACAAAAAAGGTAAATACCAGGGTCAGAGAGGTGTAACACCACCTAAACTGTGAGGTACAAATGGCTCAAAATAAAGACAAAATAAACAAAGAAAAGGTGCTGGATGCCGTACTCAAACAGATTGAAAAGCAGTACGGCAAAGGTGCTGTAATGAAATTGGGGGAGCATACAGCAGTTAATGTGGATATTATTCCAACAGGCTCACTGAAACTGGACTATGCTCTTGGTGTTGGAGGCTACCCGCGTGGCAGGATTATAGAAATCTTTGGCCCGGAATCATCAGGAAAAACCACACTTGCCCTTCAGGCTATAGCTGAGGTTCACAAGATGGGTGGCAAGGCCGCATTTATTGATGCAGAGCATGCCCTTGACCCAACTTATGCAAAAGCCCTTGGTGTGAATGTTGATGACCTGCTTGTTGCTCAACCGGATACAGGGGAACAGGCACTTGATATTGCTGATATGTTGACCCGGAGCAATGCTATTGACCTTATTGTTGTGGATTCTGTGGCTGCACTTGTGCCAAGAGCCGAGCTTGAGGGCGATATGACCGACTCTCAGGTTGGTCTCCAGGCAAGACTTATGGCAAAGGCCATGAGAAAACTTTCAGGTGCGCTATCCCGTTCCAAGACCTGTGCTATTTTTATAAACCAGATAAGGCAGAAAGTAAATACCCGTTTCAGCTTTGGCAATCCTGAAACAACTCCAGGCGGACTTGCCCTGAAGTTTCACGCCTCCGTAAGACTGGATATACGAAGAATTGCCACTTTGAAGTCAAAAGAGGGTGCGCCTGTGGCGAACCGTGTAAGGGTTAAAGTTGTGAAAAATAAGGTTGCTCCTCCATTTAGAGAGGTGGAGTTTGATATTGTTTTTGGTAAAGGGATTTCACTTGAAGGTGAAATAATAGACCTCGGGCTTGAGCTCGGCCTTATCAAAAAGAGCGGTACATGGTACACTCTACTTGAAACACAGGACACCTTTCAGGGTACTGAACGTCTAAAAGAAAAACTCATTGAGGATACTGAACTTTTCAAAAAGCTCTTCCTCACTATCAGAGAAAAACTCGGCCTGCCAATGGTGGGAAGGGAATGGGAAAGGCCTCAGAGAGCTGTGATACTGGATGAAAACATAGAGACAGAAGAAGAAATAGAGGGAGAATCAGAAGAGTAAAGATTGGCTGTACTCTAAAACTCTTTTATAATGTAAATATGCCACTTTCGAAAGATATATTCAAATTTGCATTCAGGGAAAATCCACTGCCACTTGTTATCACTGATGAAAATGGTATGATTTTAGAAGTATCCGATGCCCTCCTTGATGAACTGGAGATAAAGAGAGACGCTCTTATAGGTACTGCTATCTATCCTCTGATAGGCAATAAGGAACTCAGACCAGGTGGCTCGCGGGCGGTCTCGCTTAAAAAAAGAAAATATCAGGTGAGTACCAGAAACTACGAGGTTGAAGGTATTGTATTCCGTATTTTTGTATACAGGGAAATTGTAGAAATCAAACATGCAAATCCAAAAACTGAACTTATAGAAACTCTTTTGAGAAACTCTTACAGAATAGAGAATTTTCCCAGATTTGTTTCAAACAATCTTAAAGTAATATCCGGCAAAACTCAGGCTGAAGGCGCTTTATTTCTAACAAAAGACCCCCAGACCGAGCTCTTTAAACCTGTAGCTTACTATGGCCTTGGAGAGAAGATTCCCAAAAAATTAGCGGTCAAATTTGAGAAGGAGGATGACTATACATCTGGCACTGTTTACATATATGAGATGTCAAGAGCACCTGAATTCCTGAGCCCTGTATCAATTCTTATGCAGTGGAATGAGCTTTCTGTGCTTATATTCATCCCACTTTCATCCGATAATCGTGAAATAGATGCAATGCTTATCCTTGCCTACAGAGACTCTTCAAACCTGAAAGATGATGATATTGCAACGTTGAAACTTCTTGCTCTGATATTCAATCTATTCCATGAAAAAAGCAAACTAAAAAAAGAACTCTCAGAAAGCACATACAGGGATTTTATAACCCGCTCCTATTCACAAATTATGCTGAAGGAATTTGTATCACTTATATTCAGTCAGGCAAAGAGATATCATTTTCTTTTTTCAGTTGTGCTGCTGAAAATAACAAACTTTCAGGACATAAAAAGAATTTACGGTGCCAATATGACCGAACTCACCATGCAGAAAATATCAAGCGTGATTTTAAAAACACTGCGTAAATCAGATGTTGTGGGTAAATACACTGAAGACTCCTTCCTGTTTATCCTGCCATTTACGCACAACGGTGGTTCAGAGATTGCGGTTTTAAGGGTAAAGGACGCCCTTATGAATACATCTTTTGCACCTGTGAAAAAGGTGGACTTTGCAGTCTCTATTGCCCATCTGGAAGAGAGCGATACAAAGGCAGAAGATATGCTACAGAGGCTGAAAATATCACTAATACCGCTATCCGACTTCAAGGCAGGTTAAGCCTAAATCTTTGCCTCAAACAGTCTATTGAGGAAGTTATTTACAAGGTCTGTAACAGCCCTTTTAATACCGGTGTTTTCATCTTCTGAAAGCACACTATATACTCCCCTTCCGTAAAAAATAGAATCCTGCAGATATAAAAGAGAGTCCTTTAGTGTCTCTGTAAGGATTTTTGCCTTCATACTTATGGTGTAAACAGTAACCTCTCCGGTTTCTGTAAATTCAGAGGCGCGTTTATTGAAATCCATGAGTACGGGAATGATTTCCATTTTTGCTCTGTTTTTTGAAACAACATTGAGTCTGCCATCCTTCTGTATCTCTTCTATAAAGTAATTTTGAACTTCAAGAGTAATATCCTGCCGGCTGGTACTGTTTTCAAAAGGGGCTATATAGACACTCCTGTATTTTGAAGGGAAACCACCCGAGAATGTGTAAACACATGAAACAGACAGTAAAACAGCAATAACACTAAGCCGTAAAGAGTTCTGCATAGATTTTTTGAGCAAAAACAAGCATGTACACAGAAATAATTTTAAACCATACAAGAATAAAAGAAACACTCTCAGTATAAGAACCTCTGAGGACAAAAACTATATCTGAAATAGCCCAGATAAAAATTCCAGCAAAAACCAATTTAAAGAATCTGGAAATCTTACCATCATAAAATGCAAAAAAGTATGTAATTCCAATAAGCACCATTATAAGGTCAAGCGACACATAGTAGATATTAACAAGAAGACCAGCTGTAGTCTTACCAAAGATTTCAGTAGCCTTTATGGCAATATACAGGTCAAAAACAAGTATGAGGAATATGCCGGCACCCCAGATTATTTTAAGCTTGTCCATCTCATCTATTATGTTTCCAGCTCGAGACATAAAAAAGTAGTATCCTGCAGTAAGAAAAGCGTAAGCAGCTATGATAAAATAATCAGTGGTTGCGAATATTTTTGTAGAAGCTCCCTGTGAACCGGCCATATTTATCCTGAAAAGAGTTCCTATTGAAAAAAGCAACATTCCTGCTCCTATACCTATCCATGGAAGATGATGTGATGTTGGCGTATCCTTGCTATGCCAGAACAGAAGTCCCATAATGGCAGTAACAACTCCCATAAATATGAGAGCTATGTCTGTTGTAAGTACCCAGACTCTCCTGCTAAAAAAAACCGTTATTAAACTGGCTACAACAAATATCACTCCGATAATGAAGGTAAATTTAATTACTTTCTTCACCTTTTCTTGCTCCTTTTTCCTTACACTCTTTGAAAAACCTTTTCACGAGATACCCCCCTGCATCCTCATTTGCCCTGGCCACATAAACTTCAAGGATTTCCTTTATGACATCATCAAAATCACTTGATACTCCTTTGTCCATCACCTTTGGCTCCATAAAAATCCTTCCATCCTTAATCTGCAAAAGGTCCGCATAAAAGGGATGCCTTTGTATAAGTTTTTCTTTTGTATCATTTGCGATCAGTGTTATGAGCCTATTTCCTATAACATCAGCCAGCCTATCCTGAAAACATTTAAGTAATGCATTTATTTCAGCCGCCCTCCTTGTATAAAGCAACTTGTCATAGGGCAGATTGAGTGACATGCTATGAGACTTTATAGCTGTAATGCTTAAAAAGGGTGAAACAATAACTTCTTTCAGTGTCTCCTCATCAACGGAAAGGGATATGTTTCTCATGGGAAATATGTGTAAAATATTACCGGTGTGCCACAGAAATACTATCTTATTATCTTTTGAATTAAAAATCGCAGTACCAGTAAATTTCTCTTCTTCAAGTTTCTGAAAAACCCTGTCTATTCCTATTGTTTCGGGATTAATTCCATCAAATACTTTAAGCCCACTGAACATACCATAATACGCCATAAGGGCTTCAGGAGAAAGCTTCAATGCCGTTACAGTAACAGGAGGGTTATTCCACTTACTTTTCATGGATAAAAGTGCCTCCTTGCCGCGAAGCACTATCCCTTTACCCAGAAAGGCACTGAATCTTACATGTCCATCTATTACAAAGGTGTGCCACTTATATTCATGCGTACCTGCCATTAAATATCCTGTAAACTTTTCCTTACCCAGTGTCTCCCACATATCCTCAAAGGAAATCTGTCTGGTATCCAGTTCTCTCTTTTCCTTTATAAGAGGATTTGCGGCAACTTTTAGCAATTTATCCTTAATCTGTTCAAAAAAAGCATTCCTGTCCATGTTAATAATTATATTACCTGTAGGCAATCCCATCAAGTTTTTATCCTTGACAGGTCTTGTCTGGAAATTTAAAATACATACGATTAAGAGGAGGGGAAAATGGAGGTTATAAAACATATTAAAGACCTGTTAGAGGAGGAAAATAAGCAAATTGAAACAATAAAAACGGGATATACCACAATAGACAACATGATTCTTGGTATGCGCAGACGTGAACTTGTACTCTTTGCTTCAACGCCTGGTGTAGGAAAAACAGCCATGCTGCTTAATCTGGCTCTTAACATGGCAAAGTCAAAAACACCTGTACTCTTTATAACTTACGAGACCACTGCAAGAAAGATTTCAGAAAAACTCCTTGGCATACTTGCAGGTATTGACCCTTTCCTGTTAGAAAAAGACGAAATACCTGACAATCAGAAAGATAGCATAGAAGAAGCTAAAAATTATCTTGCAAGCCTTCCGCTATATATAAGCGAACAGTTTATATTTACAGGGAAAATATTGAAAAATGAGATGCAGGAATTGAACAGTACAAAGGTAAAGGCAATTTTCATAGACAGTCTTCAATTTGTTCAGTATTCATCGCAGGAAAATGCAGAAGAGAGAGATATAGAAAATACAATGTTTTTGAAGAATTTTGCTCGCCAGAATGATCTTGCTATTATCGTATCAACACAGATAAGAAGCAGGAACATACCACAGGGGAAAACCCCAACACTCACTGACATAGGAGGTGAGGAGGAATTGTCCGATATGGTGTTCATACTCCACCGTCCATATGCCTACTCTATGGACCAGTATGTGGGAGACATAGAGGAGCTTATCGTTCAGCTTGCTAAGAACAGAAATGGCCCTTCAGCAACTTTCAAACTAATGTTTTCAAGGCGAACTTTGAAAATAGAAGAAAGAAAAACAGATACTTTTTAATCAATAAACTTGACTTTTTGTGAAGATTTACTTATAATGAAGATATGAATCATTCAAACACCTTTCACAGAATTCAGGAACTCCTGAAAGAGAAGGAAAAGTATACCAAGAGTCTTAAGAACCTTGACCTTTTAAAAGAAAAAGGTGAAATTACATTAAGACAGCATGAAGAATTGAAGGCAGATTACATGCGAAAGTTAGAGGATATTGAGGAAGCACTTAACTCTCTAAAAAAGGAATTAAAGGAAGAACTTTCAAAGCTCAGGCGGGAAAAGGAAAAACTTGACGAGCAAATAAGAAAAACTGAAATACGAGCGCTCATAGGGGAAATATCCGAAGAAAAGGCCAAAAACCAGATGGCAAGATTACAAAGAAAAATAGATAGCCTTGAGAAAAAACTACATCTTTATGAGGCCGCAGTTGTATCAGGTTCATACAGTGAATTTCAGGCAAGACTTGAAAGAAAAATTCATAAAAAAGATGAAAAACAGTTAAAGAGACTGAAAAGCTTTAAACAACTCCTTGAAGAAAAAGAAAAGCAGGATAACAGTCTGAAAAAGCTGGAAGAACTCTACAAGCAGGGTGAGGTTAATAAAAAAGAATACGAGAACCTGAAGCGAGAATATCTTTTTAAATTAGAGGAGATAATTGACCAGATTGAGAGCATACGGCGTGAAATTGAGCTCTATATAGCCGAGATTAAGGTTGAAAAAGAACATCTTGAAAATGGCATTGAGGAAGTGGAAGTGAGAATAAAAGTCGGAGAGATAGATGAAAAGGAAGGGCGGGAAACCATAGAACGCCACATAAAACAGATAAAAACCCTTGACCAGCATATATTCAAGCTTATGAAAATAATGAGAGCAAATTCTCCATCACAACTTGAAAGTATAATAGAAGAAGAAAAGGAAGAGACAGAAGAAAAACAGGAGAGAATTGAACCAAAGTATCCTCCGAGAAAGAAAAGATTTAAAGTAAGCTATGTTACCTTTGCCATCCTTATTATTCTGTTAATCGGCTATCTTATGAAAAACCGTTTTCTACCTGGTGGCTCTTTGAATTCTGGCAGTGTTCAAAATGAGCCGTCATTCAGGTTATATCCCATGTATCTTTTAAATCCAGTGCACCTTGCGGATACATCCAATCTCCTTCCCTATGAATATACGATAAAAACTGTGAAATCACTGGGACAACGCCTTATGCTCCCTCTGGGAGTGGATGATAGACTTATACTTGTTGATGAAAAAGGCAATATCTATTCTTCCACAGAATTGCTGGACTCTATTGCACTCATGGACTCTATAAATTCATTTGTAGATTGTGATCCCCTTTATATAGGGCCTTACATCATAATCGGAGACCTTGAGGGTAATTTATTTGTCCTTAATTCACATAACCTGAAGCTAAAGGAGAGATTAAAAGTAGAAGGAGCTATCACTGCCCAGCCAGTAAGCATGGACGGGATTGTTTACATATTCACAGAAAGCGGTAACCTTTATTCCTATGACGTGGAAAAGGACTCCGTTTTATGGAACGTGAAACTTGAAAATGGAGGAAGAGCAACACCTGTAATCTCTGGGAAATACCTATACGTTCTTGATATGACAGGCACTCTTTACAAGTTCAACAGGGAAAGAGGCACAAGAGAACTACAGATAGACTTAAACGAGCCCTGTGAAGCGTCACCTGTGGCATACAAAGGCAAACTTTTCATTGGTACACTGAAGGGTAATCTCTACGCAATAACAATGGATTCCCTGAAAGTTTTTTACAAAATCAATGTAAACTCACCCATAAGAACAGCACCGGCTGCTGACAAGGGAGCCGTTATAGTTGGAGACTTCGGCGGCACATGCTATGCCTACTCCACCCTTGATACCACTCTCCTCTGGCTCTACAATACGGGTGCGCCCAATGTTCTTGGTATTTCAATTTCTGACAGCGTTGTGCTTGTGGCCAACACAGAAAATCTGGTGGCACTCAATCTCTATACCACCGGGAACATAGCCGAAACACTGTGGAAGAGAAAGATACAGAGTGGAGTTGTTTCAAAACCACCCTTTGTTTATAGAGGCAAAATTTACATAGTGACTGTGGACGGTAAAATAATTCTCATAACACCCCGGCAGGAACCTTCATGAGTTTTGTAATGCTTTGTTCTTGAGGTATAATAATAAACATGAGAAAGTTATTCTCTTTAGGGTTGTTGCTGATTATATTTCTGGCGGGCTGTGTGGGAGGAACTAAAAGGGAAATACGTAAAGACCCACTTGATAAAGCCATTGACTATTACCACAATAAAAAATACCAGAAAGTCCTTGATATACTGAAGGAGCAGGTATCTTCCTACATCTATACCTCTCGTGGTGACGAGGCTGAGTACTACCTTGCCATGAGTTATTTCAATCTCAAAGATTATGAAGATGCCATTCTTGAGTTTGAATTTCTTATAAATAATTACAGTCAGAGCAGATATCGGGAAAAAGCTTACTATTATCTTGCTCTTTCTTATTATCTTAATTCTCCCCGTATAGAAAGAGACCAGGCTGATTTAAAAAAGGCATTGCATGTTATCTCTGATTTTGCATCAGACTATCCAGACTCCCACCTCTATCCACAGATGGAAAAGTTAAAAAAGGATATTCTGAACAAGTTAAGCCTTAAAATGGCTGATGTTATAAAGACCTATTACAATCTGGAAAAATACACTTCTGCCCTTTTATACATAAACTTACTGAGGAAGGAATATCCAGAAACAGAAGGCGAAAATCTCTCATACCTTTTTGAAGCTCTGATAAAAAAAGAAGAAGGGGTGGATTATAGCGACGTTCTTGTGAGAATTAACCCTGATTCTATTCCCGGAAAATTCAAAAAGTATTATAAAAAACTCGTAGCTCAACAATAAATTGAAAGTTGGTATTTTTGGAGGTAGATTTGACCCTGTTCATATAGGCCATTTAATTTTAGCAAGAGATGTTCTGGAACACTTAAATCTTGACAGAATCCTCTTCCTCCTTTCTTACACTCCCCCACACAAGGAAGTTTCTCTCTCTTTTGAAATGCGCCTTAAACTGCTCAAGGCAGCCTTATCCATGGAACCTTCCTTTGATGTTTGTACTATTGAGAGAGACCTCGGACTTGAAAAGAGCTACACGGCACTAGTTCTTAAGGAGCTTTCAAAATCAATGCGAACAGATAGTTTATACTTTATAATGGGAGAAGACCAGTTTCTAAAACTTCATTCATGGTACATGCCAGAAAAAATATTTGAAATAGCAAACGTGGTGGTTTTAAAAAGACATGAAAAAGATATTAAAACAGATTTTTCCGGGAGAGTTCAGTATGTAAACCGCAGAATTATAGAAATCTCGTCCACAGAAATAAGGGAGAGGTTAAAGAGAGGACTTTCCATAAAGCACCTTGTGCCCCACGAGGTTGAAAAAATAATACTATCTGAAAATCTGTATAAATTTTAAAATGGGGTGGGAAACCACCCCATAAAACCTATCTATTTTTTAATCTTCTGTCCCTCATTCTGTTTTTCATGCTCCTTTTAGCCCTGTTTCTCATCACAGTTTTGAACTTCTCTATCTGTTCAGGAGTCAGAATATTTTTAACACCAATATATTCTTTCACCTTTGCAAGCTCTATTTCAGCCATTATGGAGTGCTTCGCTTTTATAAGGTTCTTTACACGATTCATGTCGGGTGAGTCTTTGGAAAGCTCTTCTCTCAAGTCTATTTCTTTAAGTTCCATGTCACTTCGGAGTCTAACAACTTCCTTGTCGGTGGAGAATTTAAGGTCCTTTATTTTTGATATCTGCTCCTGTGAGAGTCCAAGGTCCTTTTGCAATGCGGCATCTTCTACAAGGGCATTTATACCCATCTCCATCCACATAATCTTTGCATGCTTCATCATGGAACCTCTGGGTCCCATGACCGTCATCACAAGCATTATTAGTGTGTTAAGCATTTTACTACCTCCTTTTACAATCTTTTAGACACACATTTTGGGTGTTTTGTTCCTGTGGTTTATTATTCTAACATGCACAGAGAGGGTATTCTGGTTTTTGCAGGCTATGACCCTTCCAGTGGTGCGGGAATACTCCAGGATATTCATATTATCAGAAATAGCGGAGTTTACGCCTTTGGCATAATCACTGCCATGGTTTATGAAAATACGTGCAGAGTGGATGGGGTTTTTCCAGTGGATGTGGATATGCAGATAAACCTTGCAATGGAAGAAGGGATAAAGTTTAAAATCTTTAAACTCGGTCTTATACATTCCAGACGTCAGATTGAATCTATACTGACCCTTGCAAAGAAAATAAAGCCTGAAAAAATAGTGGTAGACCCGATATTTTTTTCATCAACAAAAGGCCAACTTTCACTGCTTTCTCCGGAAGATTACAGGAACTTTATAAAAACGACAGATGCAGTTCTGATTCCCAATTTAGAGGAGTTCCATTCACTGTTCGGAAGAATATCCCCAAAAGAGGCTGCAATCACACACAACACTGATATACTACTTAAAACATATAAAGTTACCGATACACACGTGATAGACCTCATCGCAACCAGAGATGGTAACTCAACCGAGGTCATTCACAGAAAACTGGACAGTGAGAATATACACGGGACAGGGTGCACAATCGCCTCTCTTCTGGCTGCAAATCTTTTTCGGGAAACCGATATAAGAAAGGCTTATGCCAGAGCACTCGGCGAATTTGAAAAATCTATCCGCAATACTATTAAAGCGGGCTGTCAGAGAATTATCCTCTGATTTTCCTTGCAACTATACCAACAAATCCAGCATCCTTTATGTATCCACGCACGGGTTTCTGTATGTCATTTAACCTTTCAGGTGGCATGGTTAAAGTGGAATAAATATCATGTATCTCAAGACCTGCAGATTCAAGCATCTTTTCAATTTCATAAAGGGTGTAAAAATTGGCCACGCTGTAAAATCTGTGGCCTTCTCTTTTCTTTTTTTCGTAAAGTCTTCCCCATATAGAGTCTTTTAAAACAAGACCAAGTATTAAATTTCCATCTTCTTGAAGAATTCTTGCGGATTCCTTCAAGATAAGTTCCGGTTTTCTGGAAAAGCACAGAGTCACGATTATAAAAACGGTTTTAAATACTCCATCATCAAATGGTATATCTTCACCCCTTGCTGCAATGGGTATAATTCCTCTTTTTATGCTTATTTTGCGCAATTTTCTGGATGGCTCTATGGCAAAATCCACCTTAAGTTCCTTCGCAAACCTGCCACTGCCAGAACCAATTTCAATAGAGGGGTGTCTGATATAATGATTTATAGTTTTAAAAAGTAAAAGCTCATTTTCAAAAATTACTTTTCCCTTTTCTTCAAACCATCTGTCATACTCATCGCCGAAAACGTTGAACACCTCAATTTGAGGCTCACTCTCCCTCATTGCATTCTTTGCATATTCCGTAAAGGTATATTTCATGTGAAAGAACGGAAAATCCGTAATTTTTCTTTATTCTTGCTGCAAGCTCTTCAAGAAAAGCGGGCTCTTTTTCATCAGTATACTCCATTACCTTTCCACACTTTATACACACGAGATGATGGTGATGCACACTCTTTTTATCAACATATTCATAACGAATGGTTCCATCTCCAATGTTTATCTTATTCACAATGCCGTTTTGATAAAAGAGGTCCAGTGTCCTGTATATGGTGGCAAGCCCAACCTTTACATTCTTCCGCTTGAGGATGAAGTATATGTTCTCTGCTGTAAGGTGTTCATCCGTGTTCTTGAGAACATCAAGTATAGCCTGTCGTTTTCTTGTTATTCTTATACCCTTACCTCCCATTCCGCACTCCTTTAAAAAGATTTATTTTTATCATCAATTGTAAATTATTCTAAAAGTCCTGTCAAATATTTTCATGCGCAAGTCCAATAATTATTTTCTGTGTTCTTCAATAAGTTGCTGTGCTTCATCATACCTATCTTCAGGAACAAGCACTCTAACTTTACCGAGTCCGTCAACTGTAAAACCATAGACTTTTCCCACAGCCTCATACTGAAGGCTTGATGGAATACCTTCAGAATCCAGAAGGCCTTTTACTATTTGCGCTTCCATGCGCTCTCCCTCAAATACAACCTTCCACTCCATGTTAATACCTCTCACCAAAGATTGCTCTACCAATGCGTATCATTGTGCTGCCTTCAAGTATGGCATACTTAAAGTCTTCTGTCATACCCATGGAAAGAACGGGAAACTTCAAGCCAAACAGCGTTTCTGCCTTATCTCTTATTTCCCTGAGTAATGCAAAAGACTCTCTTGTCTTTTTCTCTTCCACAGGATACGGACCTACTGTCATAAACCCTTTGAGGTTTAAATTATCAAGATTCAGTATGTGCTCCACAAGATTAAAGGCCTCTGAAGGAGGTATGCCATGCTTTTGTGGCTCTTTTGATGTATTGACCTCTATGAGAATATCTATCTTTCCTATTGCCCTTTTCTCTATTTCATCGGCAAGAGCAAAAGAATCAACAGATTGTATCATATCAAAGAGTTTTACAGCATATTTCACCTTATTTCTCTGGAGATGACCTATAAGATGCCATTTTACGTTTTTTAAGTGGGAAAGTTGAGGTATCTTTTCCCTCGCTTCCTGCACCTTGTTTTCGCCGAAGATATTAAAACCGAGTCTGTAAGCCTCCTCTATACGCTCAGGTCTAACTGTTTTAGTGACAGCCACAACGATAATATCATCGGGATTTCTGTGTGCCTTTTCACAAAAAACCGAAATCTTCTCCCTAAGTCTTTTTACCCTCTCCTCCATATTCATCTAAAAGCTCCTTGAGGACATTCATAACTTCTTTTTTATCTTCGGGCTCAATAAGGAGAAACTCTCCCCTGAAGTTTTCTAAAAACGTATCCTTCTTATACGGACTCAAAAGCACTCCGTTCTCATACTCCCTTAACCTTCTGAACTCATTCCACTTTCTTTTTTTCTTAAAAAGAGGCCTTTTAATAAATATCCCCTCTCTTGATGCCCGATACTCTGTTCTAACATAAAAAGGGTAGAGGGCAATAAGTAGCACTAAGGCTCCAAATAGCATCCAGAAAACCCCGCCCGCAAAGTAAAGCAAAATCAGAGAAAGAACAAAGGATACCACAAAAAGTGCAAATTTTCTTCTGTCTTTGCGGGCGGGATGGACGCTCCAGATAATTTCCTTTTCCATAGGTTATTTAATTTCCTCTGGTGGGTTTACTCCAAATTCATCTCCAAGTTTCTGCAAGTCTTCGTACACCCTTATGTACAGGGGCACTGTTTCTGTGTTTTCCTCCTCTTTTTCAAATTCCTTTTCTCCATGTACATATATTCTATCCTTACCCTCTCTTTTAGGAGCATTTTTGACCATCCGGATGAGTCCGTCCATTTTATCTTTCAATGTCTTTTCGTCAACAAACGCATCCGGTCTTATTGCTCCAACAAAATGGCATACATTTGGAGGAGCATTCTTTTTACCATAAACATCAAGCCCAAAGGCTCCACCTGAAAATACACCACTCAGAATATCCACAAACATGGCAAGTCCATAGCCCTTATGACCACCTGTTTCCTCTTCACCACCACCAAGTGGCAAAAGGCCACCTCCTTTCCTCTCCTTCAGGTTCTCAAGAACCCTTGCAGCATCGTCAGTTGGGTTACCATTCTCATCAGTTGCCCAGGATAATGGTATCTTTTTCCCCATTCTGTTATAGACTTCAAGTTTTCCACGTGGCACAGTGCTTGTAGCCATATCAAGTACAAAGGGTCTTTCCTTGTTGGCTGGAACAGCAAAACTGATGGGATTTGTCCCTAAAACTGCATCCTTGCCAAATGTGGGCACAACCAGAGGTGCAGCGTTGGTTACAGAGAACCCTATCATTCCAGCTTCAAGCGCCATAAGGGAATAGTAACCCGCAATACCATAATGGTTGGAGTTCCTTATAGCTGCAAAGCACATGTAGTTTTCTCTGGCTTTTTCAATGCACCTTTTCATGGTTTTATATGTGATTACCATTCCAAGCCCTGCATCACCATCAACCACCATTGAAACAGGTGTCTCCTTAACTATCTTCATCCTGGGATGTGGATTCATAAGGCCATTTTTAAGCCCATTTACGTACCTCCTCAGTCTTGCCACACCGTGCGACTCAACTCCCCTTCTGTCAGCCCGTATGAGCACATCAGCAACTATTTTCGCATCCTCCTCAGGTACATCCAGCTTTTTCATTATGTCCACCACGAACCTCTCAAGGTCATTTATACTGGTTCTTATATAATCAGCCATTCCAACTCTCCTTTTTGTAAAATTTTATAACTCAGGTGGCGTTCTGTCAATGTGAATATTTTAACAAGCATTACCTGAGTTCTTTTAGAATTGTTTCAACAGCCTTTTTTATCTGCGGGTCACCTGTGGTATTGTCATAAACCGGAGGATTATCCACATGTATGTCGGGTATAACAGGGCCAAGTTCAAGGCTCTTTCCGTTGAGTCTGAACCATCCCTCCTCTGGAACACGGAAAGTGGTTTTTCCGTCAAATAACTTTACATCGTTCGTTCCAATAACAGCACCAAAGGTAGGACTTCCCACAATCTTTCCAAGTCCAAGAGCACGAAAACCTGCAGGGAATATCTCAGCATCAGAGTAACACAGACTGTTGATGAGTAATACCGTTGGTTTATCCCATGAAAAAAGTGAGCTGTATTCTTTCTCTTTCTCACCCCTCTCAATAGAATAAAGGTAGCGGGTTCTTCTCAATATATTCAATATAATGTCATGGGTATCTCCTCCGCCATTATAACGAATATCCAACAGAAGACCTTTTTTGTCTCTCTGTGCATATAAGGATTTTTTAAATTCATTAACGCTTCTTAAGTCCATGCCTCTTATGTGGATATAGGCCAGTTTCCCTTTTGAAATACTATCAACAAACATTCTGTTGGCCCGCACCCATTCCCTGTAGAGGAGGTCTCGTATCTTCCAGTAAGAGACAGGTTCTATTTTTAATGTGTAATCCTTCTTACCCCTTCTGTATTTTATTTTAACCTTTTTCCCTCTCAAAAATCTGAGGGCACTGTAAATGTTAAGAACAGTGTCAAGAGAAATTCTGTCTATTTTTAAAATGACATCACCTTTTTTAATGCCTTTAAGATAAAGAGGAGAGTCATAAATGACCCTTTTAATTATAAAACCATCAGAAACCCTGCTGTATTCTCCCCCAAGAAGGCCAGTTTTCTCATAAAAACCAGAGTATCTCTTCCATATACCGAGATGTGAGGCATTGAGTTCTCCAAGCATATATGAAACAAGTGTATGAAACTCATGGTCGTCGTAAATATTTACACCGTAAGGGAGGTATTTTTCAAGCATCTTCTTCCAGTTAATACCGTGAAAGTTCGGGTCGTAAAATCCGTCATTTAAAAGCCACCATAGTTCAAGCATCTGTGCTCGCCTGTAGTCCTCATTTTTTACAGAGACCACCTCTTTGAAACTCAATGTCCTATCCTTACCCTTTAAAGAAACACTATGTATTTTACCACTTCTGGAAAGATAAAATACTTTCTTGCCGTCACTGGAAAAGAAAAACATTTTTGGTCCTGCTCTGTGGGTGAGTCTTTTTACATTTTCGCCCGTTATATCAACTTTCCAGATGTCGTCTGACCCGAGGTCTTCAGCCTCCACTAAATAACAGAGTCCCCATTTGTCCTGGGAAAAATAGTTGTATCCTCCCTGAAACCTGTAAACAGTTCTTATCCTGTCCTCTATGCCATCAAAATCTATTTTAACCTCTTTGGGTGAAGAAACACTGTTTTTCAGGGATTTAAAATATTCTGCATCTTTATCCGCATCCTCCTTGCGTAAGATAATGTATTTTACGTAAAGGTTGCCATCATCATCCCGTGAAGCAAAACTTATCCGTCTTCCATCATAGGACCACATAGGCTTGTAATCATCGTTGGGATGATTGGTTATGTTAACAGGATTTCCCTTGCCACTGGCTGGGACAACATAGACATCCTCCCGCCATCCGAGGGCTGTTCTTGAAAAGGCCAGCCATTTTGAATCCCACGACCAGGAAACCCAGAGAACATCGTTAAAATCCGTGAGTTTTCTGACATTTGACCCATCTGGTTCCATGACATACAGCGTCCCCTGGTTTCTTTTGAAGGCTATGAGTTTCCCATCGGGAGAGAATACGGGCTCTTTTTCGGTTACAGGAGTGTTTGTAAGCCTCTTCACAGAAAACTCCGTAGCATTTACTAAAAGACTATCATCAGCTGGTCTTAATGAGTAAAGATTCCAGTTTCCATCGCGCAGACTTGCAAAAACGATCTCTTCTTTTTTAGGGTTCCATGTGATATCCTTTTCAGGCTCTGGCGTAAATGTAATACGTCTTGTATAATCAGGCATGCCGTTGTCTTTGAGTTTCATAACATAAATATCGCCGAATAGAACAAAAGCAAGTTCCTTTCCATGGGGAGAAGGTTTTATTTCTGTGGCATCCTCTGTAAGGGTTTCATAGTAAGGATTTGAGTTTTTCTTATCCTCTGAAACATGCACAAAAATTGAGTCCACCTTATTTTCGGGAATACTGTACATATAAATCCTGCCCATCACAGTAAACACGATATTTTTTCCGTCCCCTGAGATAAACGGGTCCCTTACCTCTTCGTTGAAAAAAGTGATTTGCTTTCTCTGCGTGCCATCTGGATTCATGCTGTACAGATTGTTGACATTTGCCTCATTGTCATTTGATATAAAGTACACCTTTCCATCGTAAAAAGAAAACATTGGGTATGCGTCTCTGCCACTGAAATGTGTTATCTTTTGCATATTATCATTGTTTCTACTCATCATCCAGATATCTCTGTTAGCAGGTCCTCTGTATTTCTTCCTCCATACAGGTGTGTATCCTCTTTCAAAAAATACTGTATCCCCACGACCAAAAGAAAGATTGTTCATGACAAAATTCCACACCTTTTCGGGAAATCCTCCATTTATGGGAACCCTGTAAACCGCACCACGAAACTCTGTGCGTGATGACAAGAAGTACAAAAAACCCTCCTTTACACCGAGTATTTTTTCTCCCCCCGGGTGATAGGTCAGCCTCAACGGGTCATCTCTTTTTATCAAATCCATGCGAAAAATGTCAGGATTACCGTATCTATCAGAGGAGAAGAATATATACCTTCCATCCTCTGACCAGAATACAGGGCCCTGTTCATATCCCTTTGAATCCGTAAGTCTTTGAGCATATTCATCACCTCTGTTTACAAGCCAGACGTCTCCCATATACACAAATGCAATTTTAGAACCATCCGGAGAAACTGACGGTGTGAAATAAAAGGCACCCATCAGAATGTTCAGGCCAAGGAGAAAAGAAAACATATTATACCTCCTCGTTTGTTATTATTATAAAGTTTCTGTTCCGAACCATTTGGGTTTCTATAAATATCATTTTTGAATCGTGTGAACACCACTCTTTGGATTTCTACGTCAATGCATTATAATAATTACAGGATGAGAATTTTCCTTCTGACATTCTTTATATTCATTGCTATTTCTTCCTGCTCACGTGTTCCAGAACCACCAGCAGAGGAGGCAGGGCAGAGTATAATACCTGTGTTTGAAGTTTTCGGTTATGCCAGATGTCAGAACTGTCCAATAGTTGAGCACGCCGTGGATTCTTTAAAAAAACTTTATGGAGATAGTATAGCTGTACTGGAATACCACCTGAGATGGGATGGAGGAGATACGATAAGTCCTGAAGATATAGATTTAAAAACTATCCTTTATGCAATTAGTAATGCGGCTCCAGTTACCATTATTCAGGGTGTGCATCGTGTAGATGGGGCAGAAAGCGATGAAAGTGCACAGATTGAGAAATTTGACACCTATTATAAGAGCCTTAGACTCTTAAATGATTCAATAAATCTGATAATCTCTTTTGATACCACAGGAGATAGCCTCTTAATTACATTTAATTGTGACTCTCTCCAGAGTATTGACACGACAACCAGTGTACTTTTCGTTGCCATTACAGAGGATTCTGTGTTCTTTGCGTTAAGCGGTGCTGAGGATTCTGTATACAATAACGTGGTGAGAAAGCTCCTGTTACTTCCTTCAAACCTGCCTCAGAGTGTTTCTTTTAAAAAAGACTACCTCAGTGGCAAGACTGTTGTTGCCATGATTCAGGATACGGTCAATAAAAACATTTTGAGTGTGACACAAAGGAGGTTTTAAATGATGATTTTAATGGTATTGCTTGTTGGATTTGTTTTAACACCACTGGATAGCACCCATGTATATATGGACACTAATGGTTACGTGCCACTGAATTTTGAACTGTATAATAACGGATATTTTAATGCCACCTACAACCTGATAGTTAAAAAGATTGCAGTGCCTTCTGACCTTTCATTTCAGATGTGCTTTCAGAACCAGTGCTTTCTGGGCGATTCTCAGTCAATCACCGTGGAAGCAGGAAGTCATGACACCATAACCCTTGATTTCATAGGTGGTAATGAAACAGGACCCATAGATGTTTATTTTCTCGTATACGACCAGCACGAAACGCAGGACAGAGATTCCATAGAAATAACAGGGGGTGTTCCTGTTAGTGAAATGCCAGAAAAATTGGATATTTCCATGAGTGGCGATTATATCTATGGTAAAAACATTGAAAAGGCCACTGTATTTACCATTGATGGACGTATAATTGAAACATTAAAACCTCAAAATGGAAGAGTATATACTGGTTTTCTTAAACCAGGTATATACTTTGCCGTCGTGAAAGCAGAAACAGGGGAAAAAGTAATAAAAATCTACAGGGAGTAACATTATGAATCTGATTTTTGCTATTGTGTTTTTGTCCTTTCCACTAAAAGACATAACCACCCTGAATAAAGAGACGATTAACCTTGATACAATATATACGAAGAAGCCTGTTTACGTCTCTTTCTGGGCACTATGGTGCAGTCAGTGTATAAAGGAACTTGACAGAATCAACAAATTGATGGATTCTTTAGACTTCTTTGTTGTTGCTGTAAACGAAGACGGTAAGAGAAAGATGTCAAGGGTAGGGTCCTTTGTTAAGGGTCACAAATGGAACTTTCCTGTTATCATAGATAAAAGGCAGAAACTCATGCGGGAGTTTGGGGTTATGGCCCTGCCATCCTCTTTCCTCTATGATACCGAGGGAAATCTTGTAAAGCGATTTACTGGTTTTTCCTCAAGAGATGAAAAAGTCTTTTTAAGCATACTTGATAGTCTGAAAAGCAATGTGGATACTGTTCCTGTTTCTTCAGATTAATTTCAATATTCATTCAGAGTACTGGCTTTATTCTGACAGTTTGAGTGAGCATTTTGAGTCTTTCGGAAGCCTTCTACTGAGAGAAAAGGTATTTTCCCTTTCTTCGGACTACCTCATAGAGGACAATATCTTTAACACCCACAGAAAGTATCTCCTTTTTCCCTTGTTAACTTTGAACACAAAAAATCTGGAGATTGGAATCGGGTATTTTCAAAAAAACCTCCTTTCTGGAATCCTGCTTAATCAAACTCATGATATACAGTTTAAAAGGTTCAGATACATAAAGGGATTGAGTATTATAGCGAGACATAGGAATGCCTCTCTTTCTGCCATAAGTGGCACACCACATGACCTTCAATTTGATGGAATGGCGTATACGCCCATACAGGATACAGCCAGTATTTTAAGGGGTATCTCACTGAGTATGGGGCATGGTTCTGTAGATTTTTCTGCAGGTTATATTAGATTGAACAGAAAGAACATGCCGGCACCCTATGCATTTTCTGAGATAGGTGGAGGTGAAATAGTCATGAACAGCAAGAAAATTTCCGTATCAATGGATTTTGCACTAAAAAGGGGTGTGGATTTTATAACATATACCAGAAAGAAGGGCTCTGCGGTTTTCGTGTCCGTTGAGTTCATGCCGGCAAAGTTCAATTTTCTTTTACAACTTGCAAGATACGATTCAATTGAGTTTTACAATCTCAATCTTCCTCCCGTCCCTCTCAAAACAGAAATCCTTCCATCTGGTGGAAATTCAGATAAGGGAGGCTCTTTTACGTTGTTTATTCCATTTTCCCGTGGTAATATTGAAATCGGTTCTGGAGGACTATTTGATATTCAAGAAACGAATTATATAAATCCCGATGTTAACAGGGCTTTTCAGGAATTTTATCTTCAAACGGATATATATTCCACGGACATAAGTTACTCCATAAAGTCCGGATACGAACACAGACTCAGAGTTGAACCAGAATACACGCATCTTAAAAACCTTTATATTCAGAGCGATCTGGATATTTCTCCCCTTTCTATAGAAATCTTTTCAAGAATTGACAGGTTTAAGGAGGACAGTATAAATTATTTCAAAACCACTTTTAACTCAACAGTTTACCTTTCAGAGAGATTTAATATTCAATTCCTCTTTGAATACGCTACCAGAAAAATCCCGAGATACAACTTTGAAAACTTATGGCCGGGAATTGAGGTGTCCTGGGACATAAATGGCGGTAATATTTCACTTTTCTATGGTAAACAGAGGGGTGGGCTTGTGTGTTCTGGGGGTATGTGCAGGATAACCCCACGGTTCAATGGATTAAAACTCACTTTTCAGAAATCCATTTAAAATAAAAAAAAGGGGCGCCACAGCGCCCCAAAATTTTGTTTTTGTCCTCTTTTATCTCTGCCTTCTTACGTGAGCAGCCTTGGGACCTTTGTCAGAGTTTATAATTTCAAACTCTACCTGCTCGCCCTCCTCCAGCGTTTTGTATCCTTCACCTTCTATATCGCTGAAGTGCACAAACACATCACCACTACCATCCTCGAGTTCTATGAACCCGTAGCCTTTCCTCGAGTCAAACCACTTGACCCGACCTTTCTTTACATCAGACATCTATATTACCTCCATTTAACTTAAAAGTATCAAAAGTATACACCCAAACAAGAGCCCTGTCAATGATGCGAGTTGCCTCATTAAAAATCTACACGAAAGAGGGGGCGTTGGCTCACTTAAAAATCTACACAAAAGGCTTTAACCTCCTTTCCCGGCACAAAAACCGGGGAAGGAGGTTAAAATGGATAAGGAGTTGGATCTCATGACCAGAAAGAAGTTAACATTGAGGTATTCAAAATTATACAGGAGAGCAAAGACCAAAAAGGAAAAATCCCAGATTTGAATGTTCTTACGCCTCATGGTTACTGAGGAATGCGGGTAAGAGGGTAGTATTTGTTACAGCGCAGGGTAAGAGAGTGAGGCTAGTAGCTGATCCTAACATAAAAATAAAGAGGCGGAGGAGGAAGATATATGACGAAGAGTTTTCAGAGGTACTAAGGTATATATGGTCGGTATTTGATTATCCTTGCAGTTTAAGGTTAAAGGCGATGATATCCTTTGTTCTGCCAAAAATAGAAAACTCCATACAGATATCTCCTCGTGTGAGAGAGAAATTAAAGAAGGTATCAAGGGCGACGATAGACAGAGTTCTTAAAAAATACAAGAAGGGTCAAAAATTGAAGGTGAGGCCAAAAGCAAAGACGAAACCCGGGGTTTACTGAAGAGGGAGATAGGGATAAGGACATACAGCGATTGGATTGAGGATGAAGCTGGATATACAGAGGGGGCGGTCAAGAAAAGTGTGTCTTGCGGTTTAATCATTATAGAATCTCTCCTGAAAAACAGCATAGAGGAAATGTTTAACTTTGGCCACAAGAGGTATTGTTTTACTCCATCTACCAGTGTGTAGTTCTTTAAACACCAGAGATAGTTTTATTTCAAGGTGTTTAAGTGAATGGAAATAACCACCGCTCATTTTTTCTGCATCTTCAATCTTTCTGTTTATACCTTCTAAGAGGTTGGTTGAATACAGGGATTTTCTCAACTCTTTGGGATATTTAAGGAAGGGAAGATAAAACTTCTTTTTTCTTTCTATCTCTTTAGCGTAATCAGGGTTTTCTTCACTTATTATTTTTAACATTTCTTCAAACAAACTGAATCCGTGTTCGTACGACACTGCATTTTTTATGGAATGGAGGTATTCTTTTGCTTTTGTGAACATAGAAGGTGTAAGATGTCTTTTGAGGTTTCTAATTAAGTGAACGAGGCATAGCTGGACGTCTGTACTGGTAAAATAACTTTCTATGGTTTTTGATAATCCGGGATAATCGTCATGAGTAATTATAAGGACTCTTCTTAAGCCTCTTGAAATTAGGTTGCCCAATACTTTTTTCCACATGTCAATATTTTCATTGCCTTCTTTTATTAAACTCAAAAGAATTTTTCTTTCCCATTCAAGACTTGTTCCTACAACTGTGTATATTACATATGGCTTTATCAGTCCATCTATCATTATCTGTGTGTGTTTTGCATCAAGTACAAGAGAAAACCAATCCTGTAAAAGTGGAGCATTGTTCAGGGCCTTGAATTCTTTTCGTAATTCTTCTAATATCCTGTCAAAGTATTCCTCACTCAAGGGAAGATTTAATTCTCTAATGGCTCTTTTTGCAGATTCTATAGATTTGGAAGATAAAATTAAAGAATAAGCAAGATTTATAAAGTCATCTGCAACTGTCCTCTTCCATTTGTCTGGCAAAAATGAAGGTCTGAAATTACCTTTTCTTGTTCTCGGTATGTATAATTCATACGTTAGACTCCCCGCATGCAATCTCCTGTTCCTAAATCCGTTACCTTTGTCCTCTGTGTTCATCTCAAGATATATATCCCTCTCTAATAATGCTAACACCTGGAGTAAATATGATACCAGTTCTTCATGCGTCCTCGCCATCATGGCCTTCTCCAGTAATCCCCTTACCATTGTATCCTTTTTCTCCCTCATATTTTACACCTCCTTCTCTTTTTTACCTCAATTCTTTTCATTATCTTATATTTTATACCACCTCAGACACACTTTTTAGGATAACACCCAAATTGTGGAATGTCACCCAAGAGTTAGGAGGAAAGAGAATGTATTGGGTAAAACATAAGATTTCTGAGAAGGCGGTGTTAAAAGGCACTGTATGCACATGCCATGGTGGAGCCTGTTATATGTGGGCGCCGTGTGGAAAGAGGGTATTTAAATAAAACGAAAGATACTAAAATGGGAGTGCAATTTGCACTCCCATTGATTTAATGTTATAATATTGACATAAAAGGGGACAGATTTATGAATGGGAAGATGTTAAAAAGGTCAAGGTTTAATGTGTATTTTAAGAAAAATGGAAATGCATATCTATATAATTCTTTAACAGGAGCTTTTGTGCTTCTAGAAGAAGATTTTTCTAAATTTTATGAGAACGAAGATTTGTGGTACAATGATAAAGATAAACTGGAAGAGTTTAAAAAAGGAGGATTCATTGTTGAAGCGGAGTTTGACGAAGTTAAATACTACTATCTTAGAGTGATTGATGCTCTATGGAGATCAAATGATAGACATAGTTTTACTATCCTGACCACTACGGGGTGCAATTTTGCTTGTCCTTATTGTTATGAAGCTCAATATGGTGTCAGGGGCAAGTATATGGACAGAATAACGCAGGAAATGGTGGTTAATTTTATAGAAAAACGAATTAAAGCGCGTCCAAAGAAAGTTCTTTCACTGACTTTTTATGGTGGGGAACCACTCTTAAACAAAGAGGCAATATTTTTTATAGGAGAAAAACTGAAAGAGATTGCCACACAGATGGACATGGAGTTTAGATCAGATATTGTTACAAATGGTTATCTCCTTACTCCAGATTTAGCTATGGAGCTACATAAAAGGGTTAATTTAATAAGTGCTCAGATAACTGTGGACGGACCTGAAGAAGTCCATAATATAATGCGTCCCTTGAAAGGAGGTGGTAAAACGTTCAATGTCATTATGAAAAACATAAAAGATATTTTAGACAATGTAGATAATTTTTTCATAAATTGCAGATCCAATCTCAATAAAAAAACATACAAATACTATGAAGAACTTCTGCAATATGTTGATTTACAAATCAGGAGCAAGGTTAAAAATCCTTACAATTTATCCTGCTATCCTTACTTTGTTACAGGGGAGAAAGAAGCATCCTATACTCTCTCTGATGGTGACCTCTTCACTACTGAAGAATTTGGTAAGATTTATGGCCAGTATTTATTACCGCTACTTTTAAAGTATAAACATATAAAGCCAGAGAATATAATACCTGAACCTAAATTTTCTCTGTGCATGGCACCCACTCCTGATAGTCTCCTCATTGAACCAGATGGTTCCCTTCAGAAGTGCTGGGATATTGTGGGCATGAAAAAATACTCAATTGGGGATATATGGAATGGAGTGGATGTAGCGAGAGAGACGAAGTGGCTTGGATACGAATTCTGGGATGAAAAATGTTCTGAATGTAATATGCTACCTGTATGTAGCGGCGGATGTGCTAAAAATGTTATTGTTGATAAAGAGAGAGTATGTGATTTCAGGAAATTTGCTATTCACGATATTCTGATCTTGGCTGCCGATTCAAAGGTTGATGGAGATTAATGAAAGAACTGTTCGTTTTTGCTTTTTCAAGAATAAAACAATATAAATCCACATATTTAATTGCATTCTTGATAATATTCATTACAACCTTATTGCAACTTCCAGTTCCATTTCTCTTTAAAAAAATGATTGATAGTGCGGTCTATTCACATGAACTAAGCCTTTTTGTGACGATTTCTATGGGAATAGTCTTGATAACCTTTGCGAGAGAAGCCGGAAGATTACTGTCAAATGTTATGCTTGAAAGGAAGGTGATTGAGATTGTCAAAGATGTGAAAGTTTCGTTAATGCAGAAATTTCTAAAGCATGCCAGATATCCACACGAAAAAGAAGGATACGTAGTATCAAGGGTATATGACGAACCTGATGATTTGAGAGATATCTTCTTTGATATGTATGTAATATTGCTTAAAAGCATTCTCTTGTTTGTGTTTGGTATCTTTGCACTCCTATTTATATCCGTTAAACTCACGGTTATACTTCTTTTTTACCTCCCTATTTATATATTAGTAACCAGCAGGATGAAGAAAACATTAAATGTATATATGCAACCGGTTATGGAAAGTGATGCTATAGCCAGAGAACAACTCACCAATATAGCCGGTATGCCACTTGAGTATAAACTATATGATAAAAATGGATTAGTTATTAATAAAACTGACAGGGTAATTGATAAAGTTTTTAAGGCATACTATAAATATGTAAAATACGCTTTTTCTTACGATGTTATTTTGAACATGTTGACAGATATTATACCCGTTTCCATCGTTGTTCTTGGAGTGTATGAAATTTACAGGGGAAGACTTACAGCTGGTGGACTATTTGCCTTTACGAGTATGCAGAATTATCTGATAAACCCTATTCAAAGTGTAATGAATTTAAGGATAGGACTTGTGAAATCTTACACTGCGTTTCAAAGAATAAATAAATTCGCAGAAACTGAAAACTCAAGTGAAATTTATGTTTCTGACAGCGATGACAGTTGTATTGTGAATCTGATGAACGTTTCCATGAATATTGGAGAAAGAAGGGTTCTTGACAGGATTAATCTTAACATAAAGCATGGCGAAAAAATATTGATCACAGGTGAGAACGGTTCTGGTAAAACGATGCTTTTACGGGTTCTCTGTGGTTTCGTTAAAAATTTGGAAGGAAAAGTACGCTTTTGTGTAAATCCATACAAGGATATATCTGCGTTTATAGACAGTGCAACCTTGTTTAAGGGAACATTACTTGAGAACATAGTGTTTAATATGAGTTATAAGGATGAAAGGTTAAGAGAAGTAATTAATATTGTTAATTTTGACCTTGATAGATATGGTCTTGATTATCTAATTGATGTCAACGGAAAAAATTTTTCACAGGGAGAAAGACAAAAAATACTCCTTGCCCGCACTCTGTATAAGGAGGCAAAAGTTTACATTTTTGATGAACCTATAGAACATATACCTTACAAAGAAGCACTCATTATATACGAGAAAATTATAAAATTTATAGGTGGAAATACACTCATAACTGTTGCCCACAGATCCCATGACCTTAAATTATTTCATGACAGGACATTAAAATTAAATCACGGAAAAATAACAGGATCAGAAGTTTTAAAAAATGCAGATGAAGACAGGAGGTTATTATGACAGTGTTTAAGTCAATATTCTTTGCTCTGATATACTTAAAACCAGTAGTAGCTCATAAATATTCTACTGTGAATAGTTTTTTATTGAACTATAAATATAACGAAAGTATTGCCTTTTATAAAGTTTTTCCATTACCAGACACCAGTAAAGTATTTGATAAAGTGAAGGGGTATGCAGGTTATACCGATAAGTCATTACTCTTTATTATTGAGATAGATTCCACTATCCCGGTGTCGTCATCTAAAGGATTTGACAATAGTGCTATTTTTCAGGGGGATTATGCTATGCTTACGCTATCTACTTATCAATCCAGAGAATTTGCTTATGTTTTTGTCGGCTCACCTTCCGGTGGTAACAGCGAATTCATGACAACACAGCATGGATTTTCTACAAAAGAGTGGGATGGACTGTGGTATTATAGAGCAGTGATAGAAGGAAATAAATGGATTGCCCTTTTTGTAATCCCATTTAAAACGATTTTCTTTGAAGATTCAATCTTTTATATTAATGGAAGTGTGAATTTTCACAATGATAACGTGATGGTTGCCACTAATTACAATCAGCCATTTATGAGACTTGAAAACATGCAGAAAATAGTTCTTGGTTCCACGGTTACTCGCCAGAGTGCTTTCAAGATAAATTTATTTCCATATCTAAGAGTTAATAAAAATTGCAGGGATAGCAATCTCAAAAAACAAATAGGAGGAAATATAGAAGTTAAGATGAGCGAGAATACTATATTTGAAGGAAGCATAAATCCAGATTTTTCCACTATAGATGCGGATGTTGTATCCTTTGACCTGTCTGTTGAACCCCGATATTTTCCGGAAAAAAGGAAATTTTTTCTGGAAGGTGCCAAGAATTTCTCCTTTGACCTTCCCCTATTCTATACCCGTAATATAGATACAGTTAAACTGGGCATTAAAGGAAATGTAGAGAATAGGTATTTTTCCGTTTATGGATTATACACCCGGTATAATACAGAAAGACGATTCAAAGGAATAGGAGTGAATATATATCCGGATGGTAATTTACCTAACCCATATTTTCGTGGGTTTTATGATGACAGCGTACCTATGTTGTGCGCTGGACTCAGGAAATACATAAACGAATTAAATACGTTTGTTTCTATTGAAGGTGCAGTGCACGCCCGTAATGGTAGTAGAGGTATGTCTATAAATATAAGCAGAAATGTTTATCCTGGTCTGTCTTTTGGAACATCTTACATGATTACCGATTCCAACTTAATATCACCAATAGGGAAAATGTGGTATAACAATAAACTTATATACGACTTTTATGGTAGTTATAGCTGGGTAAACAGTAAAAACCAGTCTATAAGAGCTTCAGTTATAGGGTACTACAGAAAAATAGGAGTTAGGTCAACAGGTGAAGACATTTTTTCCACATCAAATCTTAATGTACAATTGATAATACCGACTAATATTTTTATACGAAGTGGATTCAGAAGAAATGTTTTTGGAGTAAATGAAGTTAGTGAAGGCGTGGAGGCTGCTGTGGGAAAAAGCGGAGTATTTGGAAATTTTAACATATATGTATTTAAATCACTTGGGGAAAAAGATATTTTCGTAAGTGTCAGGGGGGATCTATTTTTATTAGAATCTACAATATCCTATAGTATTAATAAAAAGATGGTATCTGGACAGGCGGATACCACATTGCTTCAACTATGGGGTGAAATACCTATTATAAAACACTTATATATCAAGCCGTATGTTAAGTATGAGTTTAATCAGAGGAATTTGCATAGCGACGTAAAGTTGTTCTATTTCATAAATAGATTCACTCAATTGGCACTTGTAGGTAATTCAGACTACTCTCTGGATAAACATAAATTTTTGCAGAATGCTTATCTTTTCAGGTTTCAGTTGTATTTTCAGTTAATTTGATATATTATTTGATGTCGTAAAGGAGGTAATTTTGATGAAGTGGTTAAAAAAAACAGTTGCAGCTCTGTTATCTTTTAGTGGGTGTAGTTCAAAGAAAGATAAAGAACCAACACATTGCGGAGCCTACAGTTGTAGTTGTGTTGGAACAAATGTCTGTAATGTAGTCACACGTAGCAGTATTAATGATTCAATTAAGGTAAAGAGTTCCCACCCTTAAAGAAGTAAAGTCAATTACTTTTACTGCATTGCGCATCAATAATTGGCTCATGATAAAAACTACACGAAACGAGTAAAATATAGTACCCTCCTTCTTCTAATAAAGGCAACAAAAGGAAGAAGGAGGGTAAGATTATGCCCACAAAGGAGCTCTGTATTATGAGCAGAA